>Ga0310810_10000380_pt1 | contig 46109 bp, 74 predicted proteins | sample NCmetagenome_FD_207641 | JGI IMG/M metagenome (GOLD analysis project Ga0310810, IMG submission 207641) | Soil microbial communities from experimental microcosm in Duke University, North Carolina, United States - NC | ecosystem: Engineered > Artificial ecosystem > Soil microcosm > Unclassified ...
CTAACATCAATGTCAGGGATGAAAGGAGGTGATTCATTAGTGTTTACTATCATCTGCAAAGCTCCACGGGGCCACGTACTACGCACCTGGAAGAATACGGTGTTGAACGCTACCAATGAGCATCTTGGTGGAGACGATCTTTGCATGGCTAACATGTCTGAGGTCAAGCGCTTCCTCGATGAGGACCGACGCCTGATCTGTGAATTTTCGTGTCCTGAGTGCGGCTCAGCTGTCGAGCTTCAGCTTGAATGAAATGGAGGTGATCCAACATCTACTAAAAGGCCGATCTTCATGTTCTTCGTGGAGGGTGAGTGAGAGCTGTCTGATTTTGAGATAGCCACCCTAAAGGAGGAAACATGGAGGTCGGCTTTTTTTTGTCCGCCGATCTTACTAACCACTAAAGCTAGCTGTTTTCAAAGGAGGATCCAAATGGGTTTCTGGAAACTATGTCCCATCTGTTTTGAGCTTAAAATCTACCGTCGTGAAATTAGAACATGTGGCTCACCCAATTGCCAAGCTGAGTGGCGCAGTCTCACACCTTCTGGCAAAGCAAAGGCCGTTGAACGTGCTGAGCAGATGAAAGATCACGGCTTCATTGCGCCCCTTCCAACCATTCCTACCATGCCGGCCGACTCAAATGATGCCGACCGTGAATTTCTCGAGAAGCGTATGTCTCAGGAGCAAATCGACAAGCTATTTGGTGGCCCACCTCCAAAAAAGCCTGAGGATGATGAAAAATAGGTGGGATTGCATGAAGTTGCATGAAGACATGCCACCAGCAGGTGGGATTGGACAAAATTGTCCATTCTTCTGCAAAATACTACCAAATCGGACAAAATTGTCCACCTTACTACGTTTAGTTAAGGTAATTCATGGAAGTTTTGGGAAGTTTTTGGCATTTATTGGCAGTTTTTGACATCTGGCACGTTTATTGCGTCCATTATCACATGGTATTCTGCGTGCAAAATCACTAAAATGGGCCGCAGTAACCAGAAAGGAGGTGAGAATCAATGCCTACGGTAAAAGAAGCAAATCGTCAACGCAAATCCTACGCGTGGATGATCTCCATGATCATGGAGGAAAAAGAACGTCTGGCCCGCCAACGTCTCAACGAGATCAATGCGGCTCAGCCATCGCTCAAAAAGCGATATGAAGAATATCTACGGCTTTACGACCTGCATATAAAGCCTATGATGCACGACGTCGATCACTACATTGCCAACGAGTTCGAAAAGCGAAAGATCGAGCATTTCCTTCAAGGTCAAGCGGATCATCGGCAAGGTGAACGTGATATCCCTAAGCCAAAGTCTGGCCAACGTCACTGGTCATTACCACCTCAAATTGAAAAATTGCCTTATGCTGATAAATCCCAAGTTGGCAAAAAACCAAGAAAGGAGAAGGCCCTAACAGAAGATGATGCTAAGGAATATATTAGGCAGCTCAAAGCTCTTGATCCACAAGAGTTTGCTGCTCTACTCAAACAAATAGGAGGATGAATGATGAGGGATTTAGAGAAGCCTGAATTAGACCTGGTCATGATGGCTATTGACTCCTTCTTGGAAGGTGATATGCCATCAAAGGACCGACAATGTCTAGAGAAGGTCCTCGAACTTTATGAAGAGGATCTAGCTCTCAAATCAACTCGCAAAGGCCCGCGAAAAGCAGGTGATTAATTGAAGGTGAAAGTTTGGCTCATCAAGACCAAAGATGGCCAAGTTTATCGGCTAACTCAAGCAGACAAGCCTGGCTGGGCGTTAGCTCATTATGTCGTTGCTCAGCACTATAACATCCCACTTGATGAAGTTGTAGATACAGGCTGGATCTTTGAGGAAGCTGAGGAAGTTTGGCGATCTATCGTAATAAAGGAGTATTGATGGCAACTACAGAAGAAGCTATCAGCCTATTAGAACTTGTGGGAGCTTGGAAGGTCTTCAAAAAGACTCACAATTATCGTGATGCTAAACTTCAATGTTGTGAGAACACAAGGAGGCTCTTTGACAAGTTGGACAATTTTGAAACTATAATAGTTCGCAATGTAGAAAAGAAAGGAAGTGATTCATGATGGATGAAAAAGAACTGAATGATATTGCTCAGGAGGCTCTCCAGGACTTCTGGGAACGTGTCGCTAAGATGCTCTCACAAGTCAAGAGGGGTGACCTCACGCCAGTGACTTCACAACGGCTAGAAACCGTAGCCAAAGAAGCCATCTTGGAATGGTACGAGATGAATAAGTAGGATGAAATGGAGGCTGAGATGGAGATTACTTGTCATGGTTGTGGTGATGCAATCATAGTTGAGGATGATGAGGAGGCTCGTGGTGAAGGCTGGGGCATAGCTTCGTTGGCTGATGAGGAAGGTGATGATGAGCCTGAGACGGTCTGGCTTTGTCCCTCGTGTTGGGAGGAATGAATGGGCGAGCCAAGGACATGTGACTTTTGTGCCGATCTGCCGGCTGAGTATCGTTATAGGGTGAAGGAAGTTGTCACCTATGAGGGCTTTGACTATGTTCATCAGTCGGCAGATTGGTTCGCTTGCTCTCCATGTTCCAAGATGATTGAGGAGGAAAATATGAGAGGGGTTGTTGATAGAGCGGTCAACGCCCACTATGCGAGGATGGATCCAATCATTCCGCCTCGTAGTAGAGCCATGATCACCGCTCATTGTTATCAACTTTATATCGAATTCCTAAAAAGGAGAAAGGGGAAAAGAGAGATCTATGATTATCGAAAGGAATAACTCCCAACGAGTTATATGGTCTGACCTTCATCGACATCTAGATATGATGGTCGCCGCTTTCATTGACGAAAGTGGTAAGCTACCATCTAAGACCACCTTAATGGAGTTCATGGAATGGTCAGCGGTCAAGGCTGATAATGAAAGGAAGGAGTATGGCCCTCACACCAAACGAACTTAGATATCTTGAGGCCTGCATGGAGGTCGCAGATGGTGATGGTGAGCACGCAGCTGAATTTGGCGTTGACTGTGGCGCGATGCAGGTGAAGCTTCAAGAGGAAATCTCATTCGCTAAGGCTGCTGAAGAACTCGAGATGCAGGCTTTGGTAATGAAGAAGGATGATGTATGAACAAGAAGCAATGGAAGGGTCTGAAGGAGGAGATCATTGAGACAGATAGGAATGGCCGTATGGTAATGGTAGGTTATCTATCTGGCCTTGGTGTCAGGTTCCTAGTAGTAGGTGATTCTAATGAGGAATGTCACCATAAGATGTTGAGAGAGATCAAAAGAACTCATACCAGGACCGGCAACTTCCTAAAGACGCTGCCTGAGGTGACAGTGGAGGAAGTCTCATATAAGTGGAGAGATTTATGAGCTCACGCACCAAATGCAACTTCTGCACATTGGAGGATATCAAGAAAGCTTATCCTGGAAAGGAGGTTGTTGTGCTACGAGTTGGAGATCAAAAGATATGTAATCTCCAGGTATTCGTGGATGGCAAGGGAATCGGCGTCTGGTTCCAAGAGCTATCTGATCATTGTGTCTGCTAATTGACAACTAGGAGGATAGATGGCTATAGATAAAGGTATTATGCGACGGGCTTTACTGAGGGCCCGCCGTCTCAACAAGAAGCAAGGATACTTCTCATCGTCCGAACTTGGTGTTTATCAGGGCGGCATGAAAAGGATGCTGGCTTATAATATCATAACTAAGAACAACGATGAGAATGGTGGTTATAAGCTGGTCGATCCCAAGGTTGATCCTGTCACCCTTTACGCGAACATTGTCGCTGAGAAAAGGCATGGCCCTCGTCATCATGGTGGTTTGTCTGCCAAGAACAAGGTGATGGCTGATGGGAATGAGAAGGCACAACGAGTTGGGCCAATGGTTAGGATCACACCTTATGGTGAAACTGAGGTCCTCATTCAAATTGATAGGAGGTTATATCTAGCCCACGAGGTTGTCCTGACAACGCGTGGCTCTCAATATACCGTCAAGGGGGTGAAGCCTAATGTCTAAGTTACCGTCAGAGGTCTATAACCCCAAGTTCGCTGCCTGTCGTGACTTAGGCCATGAATGGGACTATTATAGGTGGTACGGCTCTCGACGTACATTGATCTGCGATAATTGTAGTATGCGTCGAGAGGAAGTGATGGATGGCAATATGAAGATTGTGTGGAGGAGATATATCCGCCCAAAGGGATATTCATGGAGGGATACCGCCATCCCTATCAAAGCCCTCAGGAAGACTTTGAAGGCTGAGGCTCGTAAGCTAACACGGTGGGTTGGTCCTCGTCATGGCCATCTGAGGTTGGTCGAGAAGGGAACAACGGAGAAGAGCTAGCGATGGAAACTTGGAAGATCTGTCTTGTAGGTGTAGGTGTCTGCTTCACGGCCGCCATCTGCAACTTATTTCTGCAACAATGGCTAGTGGCCATGTGGGCTATCATTAGTGGACTTTGGGCCCTGCTTGGCTTCATAGTAACATATGGGAGGTGATCGTGTCAGATAAGAAATGCCCTGTCTCTACTCTCCCATCGGAGGGTAAGCACATGAGCCATTATTGTGAACTGGAAGCTGGCCATACTGGTGAGCACAAGTATGGGCCATGTGAACTGTGCAAGAATCACATTGATTCAGCCAGGGTGCTCATGGATATCTTAGGGGCACAAGCCAGGTTCTTTATGATGTGGAATGACTGGTTGGAGAGGACGAAGGCGCTCCATGAACACGTCGATAAGATGGAAGGTCTCCTTATAAAGTTCCTCCTTAATTCAGATGTTGTCAAGGAGATGCTTGGACCTGAGGCAAAGAAGGCTGCTGAGAAAATCTCCAGAGAGATAGAGCGCATGAAGGGAATGGTTGGTGCGGATGAGGTGGAGGGCAAGCTTGTTCCACTAACAGAAGATCAGTGGCGGGCAATAAAGGAGGTTATACGGCGACGTAAGCCGGATGAGACCGAACACTAACATCTAACCAGAAAGGAATATATGGCTCAAACTACAATTTCCATAGAAGACTTTGACAACAGATGTCAGGAGAAGTTCCCTGACACAGGTGAACGCTGCTGGGGTATGGCTGTCAAGGTGATCCAATTTAAGGATCAAAGGCGCGCCGTGTGTTTGGCCCACTATGAGAAGTGGCTTGAGGATCTGAAGGTTGTTCAGCTCAAGAATGAAAGGAGCTAAATAAATGACAGCCATCTTAGATATCATGGACAGGACTGGTCGTAGGACCATTATCCATCCAACTGATATTTCAGGTGAGCTTTGGATTGATGAGGAGTATTGTGGTCAGTTTGTCGTACATAGTGGCCGCATGCTCCTCATCCATAACCAGGGCTTGATTGAGGTCTATATTGGTTGCTGGACTGATGTGGGATGGAGGGTTGGACGTGGCTAATGTGAAGTTAGAGGGAAGGATAGAGAGATGGTGGTTCTCATCAAACCTACTCTTCGAGATGGGGGATGAGTTGTGTGGTGATTTCTATGGTTTGCAAGAGCTAGGATTTCAGGAAGGTGAGTTCAGCCATATATCAGGCGTCCTTAGAATTGATTTTGTCAATGAGGTCTGTGAGACGGAGCAGGCTTTCATTAAGTTGGGACAGCGTCAAAGTATTAACAAAGTCCTTGAGAAGATGAAAGCTAAAACCAACAGTTAGTCGTGCGTTGTCCGATAACCGGACACCCCACCAAAGGAGGAGATGGGATGACAACTTATCATTTTGATCTATTCATCAGGGGGGCAGGTGATGCTGACGAGAGGTTCGTTCCTATCAAAGCCAATACTCTGGCCGATGCTCAGCTGATGATCACCTCAACTCTCAGTCATCACATCATCTCATGTTGTATTAGGCGAAATGCTGACGGCACTATTTGGGTGTCAGAAGGAGAAGTTTTAGATGTTCGTCTCAATAAGAGATCACAAAACTTATCGTGAGTATTACTCCGTTAGTTTCAATAATCAGAACTATATACCTCCCATACCAAGGGCTGGTGATCGTATCTTGATTCATCCAGAGACGCCAACGATCTCCAGAAGATGCCATGTTATCTATTGTGACTTCCACTTTGATGAATTAGGTCTGACTGGCGTCACACTAAACGTAGCAGAAGATCGTGAGGTTGCATAAGTTACATAAAGTTATCCACACAATCCACAGGTTATCAACAGTGTTATCCACCGAATTGTGAGCGCTTTTCATGTTGACATGATTGTGAGATTCTGATATGTTGCTCACAAATGATCGAAACGGAGTTGAAATGGCCGACGGACCTATTGAATATGGGAGTTGTGAAATGTGCGGCCGATCTGATGTCCCTATATGCCCTGCATGTCATCATCGTGTCCCTCATGGTATGATCCCTGGGACATGGCTGCCTTGTCATTGTGGAGGTATGGGACAGACTACGATCGACAACATTTTAGCGAATGTCTTTCAAGAGTATAATTCAAGAAAGGAGGTGAAAAAATGAAAACCGAGACCGTGCCAGTTAGCTATCGGGATAAGGACAAAAACCAGAATGTCAAGTTGAACGATATTCAGGTTGATGTTCCTGAGACCGTCGAGGAGGCTATCGCACTATTTGGCAAGGGGGACAACGGTGAGGTCGATCAGTCAAAAGGGATCGAAACCTTACTTGACTACGCAACCAAGGCGTATGTCATTGATCTCCAGCGTGAATATCGGGACGCGAACCGCCCTGATAAGCCGAAAAGTACGAGCAATCTTTCTAAGTTCAAACAGCTCAGTGCTGAGAAACAGGAAGAACTCCTACGTGCTGCGGGTATCATCCGAGCCGAAGGCAACGCAGCGTAAATGTGGTAGCTCATGCTACCTGGAAGGGCTGGGGGTGGTGGAGTGGAAACCTCAGCCCTTCTATCTTTCCCCTGTGAGTGATGTGAGATGTGATGAGTCAACTTAAGAATGGACAGAGGAGCGTTCGCATTGTCCTTCCCGATGCTGTCTATAACCGTCTCAAGCGAGAGTGCCCAGATCACGGAGATTTAAGCAAGCTCGTTCGCCGCTTAATCATTAAATATCTAATTTCAATAACTGACCTCCCTCCATCAACAGAGGAGGATTTAGGCTGATGATTGGTCCTCAGGGCTCATCCCTCTTACACAAGTTAGGTAAGAAGATGGCATGTGAGATGGATGATACCGAGCTCCAGGCTCTAGTAGCCGCAGATCAGCAACGTCGAACTATTGAGCGCGCGTTAGGACGGACAAAGAAAGTTCTCGAGGAACAGGATGATGAAGGATTCAAGCTCCCTAAAAAGCCAGGACGGCCAAGGACTAAGTCACGTGTGAAGGATAATAAACCACCTCCTCAGACATTGGAGGGATTTGGGCTAGCCACTGAGATATGCCAGAAACTCAGAGCAACTGGCAAACCTGATTGGCAACTCATCTTAGAACTTCAAGGAGCTGGATTGATATGATAAAGAGATCCTTACGTGCCTTTGCCCTTGCCGTCCTGCTGTCAGCGACTCAGCTTGAAGCAGCTCAGGTTACAATAACCTGGAGGGATAACTCAGCAAATGAGACAGGCTTCAACATCCAGAGAAAGCTATTTACTGACCCTGATACCTCCTATGCCAACATAGGGCAATCAGCGGCCAACATAGCCACCTTCGTGGATAAAACAGTAACGCCAGACGTTATCTATTGCTACAGAGTCAATGCCTTCAATACATCAGGCCAAAGCCCGTGGTCACAGCCAGCGTGTCTATTGGCAACGCCAGATGGTGTAGTAATCGTCTATACACCATGATATGGATCAGGAGAGAGCGCGCTTCATACTGAAGTGCCTCCTCTCTGAAATCGACCATCCGCTAACTAACCGGATGACCGAATGGGAGGAGACATTTGTCACTGATATTGGGATTAGGCTGGAGGCCAACCACGACCTCCAGCTTACTCCTAAACAAATGAACAAACTCAGCGAAATATTCAAGACGAGAAATACATGACTCAAGCACCGCCCATCAAATCAGATGTCTCTATTGGCAAGCCATCAGTTGTGAAGAACCTCACTGATGAAATAGATCTCAAGAAAGCCATGATCTTGGATGCTCACCTTATAAAGACCTTCAGGGCATGTGAGCAGAAGTTCAATTGGTTTGAGGAGTTACATGTTATCGGAAGAGGAAAGATGGCTGCTCCTGGATTCGGTATTTCTATGCATACGGGCATTGAGTTTTTCCGACGATCTAAGATGGCTGGTGAGTCGTTTACGTCTGCCCTTAGCACAGGAAAGGCTGCCCTCATTGAGGCATACAATCGAAACATGCCAAGTGAGAATCTACAGGAGGTCATGGTCGATGATAAGAGGTCATTGCCCAACGCCCTCCGAATCTACGACGGATATTGCAAGCACTACGAGCCCTTCGGATATACCTTCCACTACATCGAAATCCCTTTCGCTCTATATATTGGCCAGATCTCAGGCGACGTCCCAGGCGGTACTAAGGACGTTATCTACGTCGGGATCATTGACGCAGTCCTTGAGCATCGAGCTCGAGTTTATGTTAATGATCTTAAAACAACTGGCTGGACTCTTAACGAGAACTGGCTAGAAGGCTTCAGGATGGATCAAGGACTTATTGGATATACAGTCGCAGCAAAGGAGTTGTTGGGGGTAGATACCCAATACGCCCTTGTTCATGGGATCTGGGTTCAGAAGGAACCTAAGACCGACAAAGCTAAGAAGATTGACGACTATTTTAAGTCGAAGGAGATCTATTGGCAGGACGAACAACTACGTGAGTGGCACCGTCACACCCTGCTGACCGCCCAGAGGATTGAGGAGAGGAGAGCTGATGGAGAATGGACAATGGACTTCGGTCAGAACTGTGGTGCTTTTGGTGGCTGTTCTTATCGTGCTCTCTGTGCTGCTCCGCTCGGCTTCAGGCATCGACTTATTGAGTTGGATTATGAACAAGCTTTCTGGACTCCCTTAGAAGATGAAAGATTGCAGAAGATGTCAGCATTGGAGATTTAGGATGGATGACATAGAAGAAATTGTTGACCGAATGTTTAACAACTTTCCCGACTGTGAGGACACCCAGGAAAGACAGGAAGAGATTGGCATAGCAACAGTTGAGCTTTTAGCCCTATTATTAAGAGAACTAAGAAAGTTAAAAATGAAAGGAGGTGATTTGCATGAGCATGATCTTAGTGTTCAACAGGAAGGTGATCCCGATCCCCTCAGCCAACCCAAAGGAACAGCAAGGTAGGGTTGAGTGCCAGATTGTTGGCGTCATTGAGGGTGAGCCCTTGGACATTGGCCAGATCAACTTCCCAACCAAGCAGTCATGGACTAAGTTTTGGGGAGCCGTCCAACGTGGCTCTTTGAATGTGCCAGATATGGAAGTTAAGATGTTGAATGTCCCTTTGGAAGAGCCGCAGGTTGAGGGGCAACAAGAACCACTGAAGAAGTGGGTCGGGAATTCACTGGTATGACATGATGCTCAAACGCTTAGATAGGAAGGAGTTGTTTACTGATATGCCCACTTTGGAGGAAACAGTTCAGCAGGATCCTATCAGGGCTGCTGTCTGGGGAGTGAGCGGTGCCGGCAAAACTACGTTGGCTGGACTGATGGCGCAATACGAGGAGTTCCGGCCAATCTATTTTGCTGATTGGGACAGACGAATTGTCAGCTTAAGAGCTAAGGTGCCTCGTGAGTATTGGCAATATATCCACTCAGATGTTTATACTGATACGAACCTTCAGGGAAGTGGATGGACAGCTTTCGAGGCTAAGATGATTGACATTCATAAGAACTACAAAACAGTTGTAATCGACTCAATGACCTTCATGATGATGGGCCTTATGAATCGTGTCTTAGTAGTGGGTGGCAATCGCCCCTCAACATCGAACCCTCAACTTCAGGATTATCTTAGCCAACAGTCGATGGTCAAGGACATCTTGCAGAAGTTGTGCTCGAAGAAGATCAACGTCATATGCAACTTCCATGAGGCGAATGATAAGGATGAATATTCAGGGAGGGTTTTCAAGGCATTTGCCATCACTGGAAAGCTCACAGAAACCGTTCCTGGTTATTTCAATGAGATATGGCACTGTGCAATAGCACCTGCCACAGCAGGCCAGGAGCCGGACTTTGTTGTCAAAACTAAGTCTGATGGCGTCTATATGGCTCGTACCACTTTCAAGACGTTAAAGGCCAATGAGAAACAGTCAGAGTTCTGGCCTCATCTTATTAGTGAGATGAGAGCGTTGAAGCCAACAATGCCTGCGAGTGGCTCACTGTCGTAATTTATTAACCACTAACAAAATTTAAGAAAGGCAAAGGAGTCCTCAGTAAACTCTTCAGTGAGCCGCTCAACCTTATTCATAAAAGAAAGGAGGTGAAATCATGGAGATCGGAGATATCAACCTGGATGAGATCAAGGAGAAGCCGCTTTTGCCTGCTGATCGAGAGATGACTTTAGCCATTATCAAGGCTGAGGTTAGAATTGGTAAGCAGCCAAATGCTAAGACCGGACAAAAAGAGCCTTATATCAACTGTGAGATGACACCATTGGATCCTGAATGGGCTGGTCAGGATTATAAGGTTTATCATACGTTCGGCCTAACAATGGGCGCCTTGCAGTCACCAGACCCGACGTTCTCAGTAAAGAAGTTCTATCAGGTTCTCAAATTTGTACCCGAAAGCAACAAGATCAGAACCGAAGACCTTCAAACACTGCAGTTCGTTGGTAAGCTGAAGTATGACGACAAACGCCCCACCTTGCCTCAGTTGGCTGCTGTAATGAGACCAGTCGACTGAGCTTAACTTCCCTTGAAGCTTGAACGCACTGACATCTGCCAAAACTAAACATGAAAGGCAGAGCTAGTTCAGTCTAAATGCGCCAGTGACTTCGGAGGGACGGCTATCGGGGTGCGGCTCGAAGGTTACATAGGGACCTTAGAAACCTCCAAGGAGGCCTTCAGGGGGATGGGGAGGTTGTGGATTAAAGAAGCCGTGGTCCTGTCCTCGATAGTTTGTGATTGGGGAGAAAGAATAAATGCCTTGCAAAAATGAGGAGGAAGAATGGTAGAGGCTGTTGAAGAGAGAATAATAACTCATAATGTAAAACTGATTCCATTAACATCAGTTTTGATACCTGCAGATCGACAAAGACAAAGGATTAACGATGGAAAGTTGGCTGAGTTGGCAACTTCAATTGCTCAGCATGGTTTGATAGAGCCAATTGTGGTCTGCCCAGTTGATCGTGTCCGGTTTCCGGACGCGCCGCAGAGATGTGAATATCAGTTGGTTGCAGGCTATCGTCGCTATCTAGCCCACGCTAAAATACGGCGTACAGAGATAAGTGCCATCTTCAGGGATGATGTCACTGATCGCTTGGAGCAGGAGGAGATTGAGCTAGATGAAAACCTCCTTCGTGAGAATCTCACCTATCAGGAAGAGGTTAGTGCAAAGAAACGAATCTATGAAATCCGCCGGAAGAAGTATGGTGATGGCATTAGGGATGTGGCTGACCATGTTGGTGAGTCAAAGACGGAGTTCTGGGAAGACGTTCGCCTGGCTGAGGCTATCGAGGTCTTTCCTGAGCTTGCTGAATCTAAGAACAAAACACAAGCTCAAAACAAACTAAGATTGTTGATGCGGCGCGCTGACCTTACTCAAAAAGCCAGCGAGCTAAAAGCAAAGGCAAAGAGCGCCATCCAATCTGATGAGGTCGACTCAATCATTTACAAGGTCAAGTTGGGTGATTGCTTACAAATTGTTAAGGGATGGAATGATGGCTGCCTGCATTGCGTCATCACTGATCCCCCTTATGGCATCAACCTGCACGTTGGTGAAACTAAGAAAGGATCGCCTCATCCAGAGATCTATGATGATGATACCTATGACATAATGGATCTCACATGGATGATGGCTAAGGAGGCTTTCCGCCTCTTACAGGACAATACTCATGCCTACTTCTTCTTCGACATCAAGCAATATCACAAAGTCTTCAGCATGCTCAGAGACGTTGGATTCACAGTTGAACCTATCCCACTGGTGTGGGTCAAGCCGGGACCTGGCCAGGTTAATCACCCAGACAGTCGGTGGGGTTCTGGCTACGAAGCATGCTTCTTCTGTCGTAAAGGTAACCGTGCCTTGCTTCGGCAGGGACAGTCAAACGTCCTCAGCCACGATCCTGTTCCGACTGCGCGAAAAGTACACGCTGTCGAGAAGCCGGTATCCTTACTTAGGCAGCTCATTGAAACTTCAACAGCGCCTGGAGAAACTGTTGCAGACTTCTTTGCCGGTTCAGGATCATTGGGAGAAGCTGCGATTCAGACGGGGCGTAATTTCCTACTGTGTGAAAAGGACAAGGCCTATCACGCCGGAATTGTCGAGCGACTTACAAAACTCATTGGCACTGTTGAGAGCGAACCGGCGCCTCAAGAAGCCTCTAAGTACGATCCCTTGGGCGGCTCTGAGGATGACGATCAATGAATCCTATTGTTGAGTGCCCGCCAACAATTAGGGATGGCGCCTTAATAACTTTTGTGGGTGAAGCCCCTGGCGGGCAGGAGGTAAGTTGGCATGAATGTCCCTCATGTGGATACGGAATGCCTTACGCAGGAAAATGTAAGCGATGCTCAATTCCTCGAATATCCAAACCTCAAGGTTTTGTGGGAGGGTCAGGCAACCTACTACGAAAGGCTTGCTCCAATTCTGGAATTGACTTTGCTCTCGCTAACCGCACAAATGTCTCTAAAAGGAGGCCCCCAGGAGATAACTTTGGAGTTTTCTATCTTGACCCGAAGCGCAGAAAACAGCCTACTGAAGAGCTTCTGTGGTGGCGTAACTTGCTTGTGGCGGAGCTGTCCAAATATAGACCGAATGTTGTGGTTGCAGCAGGAAATGAAGCACTTAAGACGCTATGCACAGGACATGAAGGAATTACCAAATGGCATGGCAGTATCCTTCTCAGCGACACTATCCCAGGCCTCAAGGTTATCCCAATCCTACACCCTGCGTATATCATGAGGGATAACTGGGAGTGGTATTACATACTCATTCGCCAGCTAAAGAGGATCGCAGTTGAGTCGACTGCACCACATATTATCCAAAAGGAGACTTCAGATGTCTTCGTTATTGACCCCTCCTTCAGGGAAGTTCTGGAATTACTGGATTTCATTAGGACGTCAGGACAACCTTGGACACTCGACGTGGAAACTGTCGGCTCATCTCTCCGATGCTTCGGACTATCATCTTATGCCAAGCCAAGGTACGCTATGTGCGTCCCGATTCAGAAAAGTTCTGGCGCGGCATGGAGTGTGGTGGAGGAAAGTGCAATTTGGCGATCTCTCTCAGAAACAATGCGAGACAATCCACTACTTGAAAATCAGAATATTCTTTATGACTTGGACTATCTCCTCGATTTCGGAGTAGAGCCAGGCGGCATCAACTTCGATCCAATGACTGCGATGAACGTGGCTTATCCAGAGTTTGATAAAGGCCTGGATTTCACTACGATGCTTTACACCTTCTACCCCTATTACAAGGATGAAGGTAAGACATGGAACAAGAAGGAGCCGGATGAGAAGACCTTCACTTACAACTGTAAAGACATGGTTTCAACTCCTAAAGTCAGCCAGGCTGTCCGACGAGACCTCACAGAAGGAGGCCTCATATCAACTTACGAAAATCGCGTTAGACGATTTCTCCCGATCGGTCTTGAGATGCAGCGGAATCGCCTACGGCTCGACAGAGAATGGCATGGACGACTGGCAGCTTTTCTTAAAACTGAACGAGAACGCCGACAAGCAGAGCTTGATCAACTTGTTGGAAGGCCGATCAACGTCAAGTCTACGCCGGCGGTTGCTACTTTATTGTATGAAGAACTTAGGTTACCTGTCAAGCACAAGCGTGGAACTGATTCTGTCACAACAGATGAAGATACGCTGCGAGAGCTCAGAGCAAGCCATCCTAATGTACCTCAGCTGAATCTCATCTTGCAGATCAGACATTTGAGGACGAAGGAGAGCAACTATATCAATGTTGACTTTGATATTGATCCTGATGGCGAACATTATCTTGGCTACATGGCTCGCGTTTCTTTTGCTAAAACTGGTAGATGGTCCTTCAGCCAGAGCCCTAAATGGCGCGGTTCAAGCCCGCAGACAGTCCCTAAAATCATGCGTCTCATGTACTGTCCCCCACCAGGTTCTGTTTTCTGGCAGCGAGACCTTAGCCAGGCTGAAGCTCGCATTGTTGCTTGGCTGTCTAATTGCCGCTTTCTTCTTAACGTTTTTGCTTCTCCTATCAAGATTCACAAGGTTGTGGGAGGTGGAATATTTAGAAAGCGACCTGAAGATATCGAGTCAGACTCAATTGAGTATGATGTAAGCAAGCGGATAGTTCATGCCTACAATTACATGATGGCTTATAAGAAGCTGGCAATCACCGCTAACATTCCATTAGATTTTGCACGTTACACTTATGACAATTACGGAATTCAAGTACCTGAAATATCCGAGTGGCACAGAAGTATCAAACAACTGGCTTGCATTAAAGGGTGTCTTGTTACCCCTATGGGTAGAGTGCGCCAACTGTATAAGGCCTGTGGGGCGCTTGCTCATACGGGTCAACTTCCCGACGAAATCTGGCGTGACCTGGTCTCCTACATACCTCAAGCAACTGTCCCAGACATTCTCAATGAAGCAATGTTTGAGCTCTGGGATAATCTTCCTTGGGTCAAGTTCCATCAGCAAGGCCACGACAGTTACCTTGCAAGTGGACCTCCCAATAGAACTCAAGAGTTTATGGAGCGCGCTGAGGCAGCTGCAGACAGGGTTCGATTCACTATCAATGGTCGAGATTGTCATATTCCAGGTGAGTTCCAATGGGGATACAGTTGGGGAGCGATGCTCAATTACAAGGTGGGTGAAGATACCACCTACGAAGCGTGGCTTGATAGAGCAACAAAGGAAGGTTTCTTCAAGGAAGATAAGATTAAAGAGCGACTCTACTCCATGATATGAGGAGGTTACGATGGCACGAGGAGATAGGAGTGTCGAGATCCTCAAGCGTATTTATAGACAGAAGGTTAGTTATTTCATGGACATGGCTAAACTCTATCAAGAGAAGCTTGATGAGTTGGAAAGGAGCACTGATGGCAATCGACTGGAAAAGAGTGAAGCAAGCAAACAGCAAGAGCGAGTTGGTGGAGGGGCTGAAGGTCGACAGGATGGCTCTGGAATGGTACGCAAGGCCTGAGAACTGGGGCTATGATAGTGGCTTTATCATATGGAAGGGAGATATGGATCCTACATATGCAGCTCAGGTTACGTTAGGGATCAGGAAGCCAGATCCTAACTATAAGAACAATTGGCAATTACGGAAGGAGGAGCAGGATGGCGGATCAGGTAAAGCTGACACCTCGAATAGAGGAGGCAATGAGGTATTGGAGCGGGAACATAAAGGCGATGCTGGAGGGGGAGTTCGGGAAGGATAAGGTTGGACATATCCTCATCGTATTCCCCTTTGGCGACGACGTTAGTTGCTCATGGATCAGCGATGCACGTCGTGAGAGTGTGATCAATATGCTACACCATTTAGCAGATCACATAGAGAGCCCAGATGCTAAGATTATTCGACCCAACTAAGAATGGCCCGCAACTTACAGAATTGGCTTACGGCCTACGTAGAGTATACGGCCGACACGGAGAGTCCAGCTTGTTACCATTACTGGACAGGCTGCACTATTCTGTCGGCCGCACTCAAAAAGAATGTCTTCTTAGACATGAATATGATGAAGGTTTATCCGAATATCTATGTAATCTTAGTGGGGCCATCTGGCGCGCGGAAATCCACTGCGACAAACGTAGGAATAGAACTAGCCCGCCAAGTAGGACTAAAGTGGTTCAGCGACAAGATAACAGGGGCTGCTCTTATAAGAGATTTAAGCAAAGCGGTCGAGAAAGTGATTACTGGTGGGAGCGCAAACATGGCTGCAAACGGAGGAGGGACGGAGATTGAGCTGGTAAGTCCAATGCTAATTTATGCATCAGAGTTGGGGGTATTCCTGGGTCATGATGCCTATGGAAGTGGAGTCATTGCGGACCTTACTGACTTATATGACTGCCGTCCTGAATGGAAAAAGACGACCATTTCTCGAGGTGATGAAATTATTCCTGGGCCTTATGTCACTATGCTTGCTGCCTCGACACCTCAGACGCTTAAAGATACGATTCCAGCAGGCGCAGTGGGTCAGGGCTTCACTTCACGTATCTTTTTTGTTTGGGGAGACAAACGCCGCAAGCGAGTTCCTATTCCTATATGGGGAACAGGACAAGAAATGTTGAGGAACAACCTCGTCGCTGATCTGAAGAAGATCATGAGATTGAGAGGGACGTTTAAGTGGACTCCAGAAGGCTTAAAGTGTTACATTGACTTCTATGAAAAAGCATTAGAGCCTGAAGAGGAGTACGATGATGAAAGGTTGCGAAACTACGCCTCACGAAAGCACATCCACGCCATCAAGTTGGCTCAGTTGGCTAGCGTTGCTGAGCGCGATGATCTACTTATTACCCCTAATGACTGGGCTGTTGCAATGGATGCTATTAACTGGTTGGACAAGGGACTTAGTAATGTTTTCGCAGGTCATGGTGCAGCTACTAACTCACAAGATGTTATTAGAATCTTTCGACAGGTGGAGGCAGCAACCGTTAGAGCTGGCTTTATTAGCTACGCTGAACTTCTCAAGCGCAATTACAGTTATCTTAATTTACAGGATTTCGCAGGGGTTGTAAACACCTTGCTTGAGATGAATGCAATCCAGGAAGCAGTTGCCCACGATTCTAATACAGGCAAGGTGGGAAAGCTCTATAGGATGATTGATCCCAACTTCATTGAGAAGTGGAATGGAGCAGTTCCCAGGAGGTTGCAATGAGATCAGGCATTGCGATTGTAGAGATGTGGGAAGGCCTAATGAAGAGACAGGGGAATAAGACAGCTAATCTTGACTGCAATGCTCGTAATCTTTTGATAGAGTTCATAGAGACAGCTCTTGATGAGGCATATACAGCAGGTCAGAATAGAGTGATGGAACTGGTAAGGAGGCAAACTAAATGAATAATAGAGACTTTGAGAAGATGGTAAGGCAGTTTAGGGAACAACAGGATAAACTGATAATCATCAAGGGGCATGATTATACAGTAGGCAATGGCGATGGCGATAGGTTATGGAACTTCAAGTTCGTTGGAGAGATGCTTGGTATCTCACCATTACAAGCTTTAGGAGTTTATTGGTTGAAGCATGTCCTATCAATCTGCACATACATCAAGATGGGGAAGGTTGAGAGTGAGGGGATAGACGGGAGATTCTTAGATGAGTCAAATTATAACTTATTGGGAAGGGCCCTCATCAACGATCTATTTAGGAATCCCTTTGAAGAGGTTTTCGCGCCTAGTAATAAGGATGCAGGAAAAGCAATGTCCGCGGTGCAGAAGAGTAGGTATGCTACCAGAAATAAGGCATCAGGAATCAAGCGACGGAAGAATGGCAAAGGTTCTAACCATAAGCTGCAGAAGGGGAGAGTGTAAGTTCTTTATGTTTCTCATTCCAGGCCAGATGGGCGCTGTCCGGATTCCGGACATAAACGAGGGAGAATCATGAGTCGGCCATCCATTAACTTGCCTTACAAGGACAAAAGGCACGTCCATAAATGTCCTAAATGTAAGCAGCGTAGATATTGTAAGTCTGTAAGTTGCCAGACCTATTACGTCCGCCTTTGTGATGGGTGTAGAGATGGCTAACATAACCGAAGATGCTGACAACTATTATGTCGAGCTTGAGCATGAACGGTGGGTCTTCGCAACTGTCGTCGTGAGGAAGCCCTGCCCTCTGCGCGAATTGATTTCGAGGGCAGAGGCTACCATCACGTTATCTAGTGTCCGTCGCCAATTAGATCAACTGGGACGGCGTCTCAGATCATCTAAATCACCCCCCTCCTGAAAAGAACTCAAATGGTAATCTTGGTGGCCCAGGAGGCGTATCAGGAATCTGAGGCAGATCAGGAGCTTGGAAATAATCCGAGTTCTTGATCGCCTTAGGCATCCTCTCCATCACTCGCTGACTTATCCCCTTCGTTGCCGCCTCCATCCTAGCCTGTGCCCGCTTATTCAGATCATCCTGAGTTATAGGAAATTCAGGGAAGAAGTTATTCCACTTATCAACTTCCTTCTCAACCATCTTCTGCATATCTTCACCTAGATCAACGCCAGTCGCCAGAGCCATTCCATATCTTTGAGCTGCGAAGTTGATGATATCATCTCTTCTTTCTCTCATCTCCATCATGGCATCTATGAAGGTCTCTCTCAGCCCAGGTCTCATTTGCCGCGGATCTTCCGTATCTGTCACTCCCATCTCTCCACCATAAGGCTTAAAGCCCAATGAGTGAGTTATGAGATCTCTCAGATCACCTTTGTATTGTAGCCTTCCACCTGGGTCCTTGAAATCGTAATCTCCACTGGCAACCTTAATAAGTGAATTCAGCCATCCAGCCATTGGTATCTTCTGTGCGAAGGCATCAAATGCCCTCTTTCCTGCCTCGGGCTCTGGAGCTGTCTGATCCAGCATATTACCAATAACTGAATGCCCTAAGCCAATGAGAGGGCCCTCAGCCAGTGCAATCAACTTGTCGCCCCACGACTCACCAAAGGGTGGATTCCAGAACTGGACTGATCCACTAATATCTAGCCCAGCGAGGGCGGGAAGGCCTGCGTGGATAACATCAGCTAATGGCTTACCATACTGATCACTTATGTCCTTATATAACTTATAGCCCAGCCATCCAGCCTGGCCTAATGTTGCAGCCTTAAAGCCGCCCATTGCTAGGTTGACGCCCATCCACTTTGCCGCGCCAGGTATATTCTTATCCTTCAGCAGATCAAGAACAAGTTCCATCTGCTTGATAGGAAATCTCTGGAACATGAACAAAGTGCCAGTAGGATCAATCTTCCTGAACCACATAGGCTGATCGGTCGTGAGGCCCATAAATTGTGAGTATATATTACCTCTCAACTTGGCATAATCTGCAGCCTGTGCATCACTGAAGCCCAACTTCCTCGCCCTGTTATACATAGTCATGAACGCTGTTTCTTGGTTGAACTTCTCAGAAAATCCTACCTTGCCGGCGGCAACCTCGACCTTGGAAGTTGATGGGATATGCCTCTCTAATATTCTACGGCCGGCGTCTGACTTTGCCAACTGCATACCCTCTAGGATCTCCCTACCATTTGCGATAGGCCATAACGTCGCAAAGGTCTGCGTCATGTTGACTGCATGAAAATGAGGGTTCCACTTGAGCATACCACTAACCAGCAAACCCTTTGATCTTGCAAGGAACCTTTCAAGAAATTGAGGGGCAACAACATCCCTCAACAAAGGAGTCATAGCGATCTGGTTATCCAATGGAAGGCTGAGCGGCATCCTCTGGCCCCACAAGAGGTTGATATTATCCTTCAGGATGATACCTAGTTGTGGATACCGCTTACTAATGTCATTGATGATAGGGTCAACCCTTTCATGAAGCTGCCTAATCTGCAACCACTTTTCCATGTTTCGGTCGCGCGCATTGAAGAGCGCCTCTAAGTCCTTGACGTATCCCTTAGGATTACCGCTCCCCCTAAAGGCATCAAAGAAGGAGAATGCCTTCCTAGCCTTCTGAAAGAAATAGTCACCACGGGCTGCGGCCGCTACCTCCTCAGGGCTGAAAGCCTGGGCATTGGCTAGGTTCTCCCAACTCTTAGAAACCCTATTCTGCTTGAATGCCCGCAACTGATCACCACTCAGGATGAGCTTATGATCTACCTTAACATCACCCTCAGCAACCTTACCAGCTTTGACCAAATCCTCAATCTTGAATTTGGTATCTAGCTTGTTATATCCAATATCTAATAAGTTGCCTTTTGCATCAGTGATTGAATAACGCCCTGGGAAAATTTGTAAGATAGTTTCATCCAGTGAGAGTTTGTCAGGAAACAGCTTACTTAGTCGACGTTCAACCTCAGCAGCCTTCGTGGCCTCGTTGATGTTCCCAAACTGCTCCTCGACGGAGGCCTCAATCCTCGCGCGCGCCATATCCCGTTGCCTTGGAACAATGATCTGTTGAATGATCCTCTCCTTAGCATCAACATCATTTAGGAATTGCTTAACTCTAGAATCCAACTTTGGCAGATCATTGAAATCTTCCCTATGAAGGTTCCAAGCCATTGCTGCCTGCCTGGCCTGATCATCACTCAAGCCCTCGAACATCTTCTTATTTCTGATCTCCCATGCCTCACTGGCTTTTGACATATTAGTTTCAGTGAGCTGAGATTCCATCCCAACCTGGCCAGCCTTCCTACTGATGGCTGCTGCCCTAGTGGTTGGTGTCCCTAGCATCTGAACAGCACCAATGTCATGCTGTGCATCAGGCGCGAACTCAATATTCTCCATCTGGACGCGAACGTCGGCTGGCAACTCATTATAGGGAATCCTATTCTCCTTGGCATGCTCCAGCCAATCCTCATTCTCTCTAGCTAACTTACTCATCTCAATATCAGCCATCTGTGGCCGGCCCAGCTCCATTGAGAGTTGAGCAGTTGTTTTCTCTCGTGCCTTTCTCAGCTCCTCAGCCATGTCAGTTAGTTGCTCGAGGGATGCATCACCTCTTGCTGCTCTCTCTAATGGGGATGAGGCAATCTCCTGCTGGGCAATATTGTAGGGGCGCTCGATGATATAGGCCATCTGAGGATCCCTCTTGACGATCTCATCCCATGTAGCTTCACGCCCAACCCCTAATGTCTTAGCCAATGCCTCAGCAGTCGCCCCTAACTTTCCAGCCTCTGATAAGAGACCTAAGCCAAATGTACCTGCCAAGCCACCAACGTCACCAGCTAACTTTCCCCACGCATTACTGCCAGTTAAGGCGCTAACTGGCTCCTCAACTGCAGCTTCAACTGGTGCGAGTAGGGTTGAGATGGGAGAGGCAACCCCCTGCAATGATCTGAGGGCAGCCTGTATCCTTGGCTTTCCAGTGAATCCTTCAATCAGGCGGGTGATGGGGTCTAACCCTTCAGCAGGAGGAACCTCTGGAATATCACCAGTGACAATATTCTTGAGGTTCTCAGGAAGAGCTACGGCAGCGTCAATAGCAGAACCAACCCTGCGACCAGTAATACTAGCATAATTGCTAAGAAAATTTGAGTTTGGGTCATAGTCGCCACCCATGTGCTCCTGAAAAAATCCAGGCTTGGTTGCTAGTGGATTAGCATTTTCTGAGCTGGCATATTCCTGAGCACGCTGCCGAGCCTCATCATCAGAGATCTCTGTATCACTATCCACCTGATAGGTGTGGTCGCCAATATCTACTTCATAGGTTGGCATCTATTTCCCCTTTTCTGGCCCACGAAAATTTTCTGGAGTCAGACCACCAAATTGCTTCCTAAGCATATCCCTGACAATCTGCAAACCCTCAATTCCTAGGCCTGGCTTACTGCTAGGGGCAAGGGCCTCAGCCTTAGCAACGGCAGACTGAAGAACATCAGGTGTCAATGCTGGACCTCGAGTAGTCCCTTGCTCAAGCCCTGGTTTCATCTTTATGAGCTCATGTAAGATGCCAGCAGGTGACTGACCAGTTAAGCTCCTATTATTCTTCATTGAGAGATAAGCAAGGGCCTCATCAAGCGCAACTTTAGGATCGACAGCGTGCATGCCTCCTTGCAATGATGCCTTCTGTGCGTGCTCACTGAGATAGGGCTTTAGGAGATCCCACATCTTGATGGCGTCAGGATTGCTTATCCCCTGATCATAAATACGAGGAACATTGAGGAAGTGCTGTGCCTCATGCTTCATCGTCTGAGGGAGATTCTCTGCTCCAATTCCATAAAACTCAGACTTTGCTGGCTTCAGGCCCATGAATGACTCAGGTTCGCCAGGATAGAGCGCATTGCCTCGCATCGTGGCAGGTGCAACCTTTATAACGTCCCTAGAAGGTGTATAGGTAGCAGCCGCACTCTCAGGCATAAACATACTTGCTGTCATGTCCTTCTGGAGATTTATAAGCTGATCTCTATTAGTCACATCCGATATGCCACTCAGATTGAGCTCACGTGGATCAGTTGCAATGGCTTTGACTGCATCAGGGTCAGCACGCCATAGAGCCTTGACAACCTTCTTTTGAGCGCCTGTCCTGATCGGCCCCCAAGTACCAGCCATTACAGGATTGACTGAAATAGCATCTTGGATGAGAGGGCTAAGATCAGGTGACTTTCCTGACTGGATGTCTTGGAAGGCTTTGGTCAAGTTAGAATGATAGTCAGCAGTCCGCTGCCCATACTTATTTATGTTGTTCAGACCAAAGTTGAGTATATCAGTCAGCAATCCTTTTCCCTGGCCAAGTGGATAGATATCCTGATTCATATCCTCAATGGATTTGGGCCTACCTTGCTGCAAGCGATTAAAGACTTCAGGCGGCACACGATCCTTGACCCAGGAATCCCAATCAGGCCCTAACTTGCCTGCCGCATACTGGTCGAGGTAATCATAATCACTCATTATCTTATCCTTCTAACATCGTTCCTTCCACTAGGTCGAGGGGCTGTTGGAGCTTGAGGCGCTGGAGATCCCATGCCCATCACCTGTTGCCTTCTCCCCTCAATATCACCAGGCTGGACAGATAAGGCAGGATCAAACTCACCAGCACCACCGCCCATTGCTGCATTGAGTTGATTCAATCTCTGCATTCGCATCCTGATCTGCTGGTTGATGAGATCAGCCATCTGAGGATTCTTGTTAGGGCCCATCTTACGATAGCCTTCCTCAGCTTCTTGCAGGGCTTTGATTGTGGCTAGCTCACGATTAGCAACAGCTTGTCGAGCTATCTCAATCTTAGCATTGCGATCGGCATCTTGAGCTTTTGCATTGGCGCCCTGCATGGCGATCTGAGATTGCCTGACCTCACGATCTGCTGCTTTCTCAGGCTGACGCAGCTGGTCGGCAAACCAAGTCTCCATCATCTTCCTTCTGGTTCTTATGTCGGGAGTCCCAAAAGGCGTAGCACCTGAGTAGGCCCCAGAAGCAAACATAGGCTCAACATCATTAGGACCAGCACCAGTACGCCTAGCACCTTGATAGTTACCCCACGGCGTTGGTATTCCTCCACTGGATTGGCCTCCCCCTTCACCTTGTTGTTGAGTGAAAGGATTTCTAATGCCTAATCGTTCCATCACAATAGCTTGAAGATCAGGATCTAATTGATCGGCGGCTTTCATGATTGAGAGGGTATTCTTCAACCTATCACGTTGGAAGGCATCATCATACCTATTTTGAGCAACGGCAGATGCCAAGCCACCTTGGTAGTTGGAGTATATATCCCGTAGATTTGGATCGGCGATAGTGAACCCCAATGGCGACCTAGAATCATACTGAGCTCCCAATGGAAGGCCTGATAGAGCATCGTGATACGATGTAGTTCCACCCACCGTGATCTTTGAGAGCCGGCCTGACTGCATTGCTGAATCTAGGTCAGACTGGGCAGCAGGTGAGATGCCACCTGTGAGCTGGCTAATTGCTTCCTTTACAACATCTTCATCTAACATGCTACCTCCTAATAGAAATTATCTGGTGAATCATAGGGCTGAACTGGATTCATGTATGTGCCCGGATCGTCATACTCAGGATATGTTGGAGTTCCATAACCTGGAGCTGATGGCATTGGCTCCCACGGGCCGTAGGATATGAGGTCCTGTGGATTGACTGCTGGCCGGCCAGTTGTGTAGCCACCACCTGAGTCAAGGCCATAACCACCATAAGGGTCGTAAGGGGCTGGCTGGCCAGTTCCACCACCAGCACCACCAGGAGGTGTATTTACGCCTGACCATCCACCACCTCCATAGCTCGTTGGTTGATAACCAATCCTACGTAGCCATGAGGACATATCATCGCCTCCCATTGAGGCGCCACTTGAATCAGAGCCACCAAATGAGGAAGATTGCTGCGACGATGACTGATTGCCAACCGCAGGCCGTGATGCCTGTAAGAGGTCGGTGAATGATCTGCTGGGGAGGAAGGAGTTGACCTGCTCCCTAAGCTGGGCATCCAGGAGAGGCGCGAGGATCTGTTTCATAGTGGCTGATATAAGATCGTTGCGCTCAATTCCCTGATTGCCCAACAGCTCATTAAATCTGACTCCATATTGGGAGCCACGAAGGCCACCAGCCGCCCTGAAGGCATCAGTCAGGTTATTCTGAGCCAATCGCTGTGGTTGCTGCAATCGTTGAAGGGCTGCGTCGATGGCAGTGCCCATCAATGGAGAGTCAACACCACGGCTGACCATATCATCGACTGACCGTAGGTTAGTGGGTATTGATCCTATGGCCCGCTGAAATAGGTCGGCCATCTGAGGATCTTGTAAGATCGAGAGCAGCGTTGGATTGCTTACCGACGAGCCCTGAGACGAACCTGACTGTGGCATTTTGTTACTCCTTTACTTTCATTTGTCCGGAATCCGGACGGTGGTTAGTCAAGGGAATTCCCCTTGCTAACACGTCCTTGAGTTTCTGATTCTCCTCTTTGAGCTGCTCAATAATTGCATCTTTGATGCAGCACTGAACTGTTAATGCTCCAAGGTTAGCTTCGATGTTACTTTGAAGCCTTTGCTGGTCAACTTCAATAGGCGTTGGTTTGATAACTTCGTCCATTAGTCTGCTCCTCCTGTATCTATTTTATCTTTTACTGCCTGCTTTGCTTGTGCTGCTGTCCTCTGAGGATAATCAGTGATTGCACCAATCCTCGTTTTCAGATCAGCCAACGATGTTGCAGCATCAACTGCATCTAGGATTGAATTGATCTTTAGGGCATGAAGATTGAGCTCATCAATTATCACTAACAAAACTGCCCTTAGAACGTCAGCTGGCCCTGTTTGCTCATCTACTATCAATTTTGCTAGCCTACGTAGTATTACTAATCGGTCATCCTGAACTTCTTGAATGGGAGGATCATCTGGCAAGCCATCAGGCACAACTAGCATACCTTCACTAATATAGAACCTTCCCTCTAACAAAGAGAGGCCGTACCGAGCAGCAAACTTAGCTGCATCAAAGTTCACTATTAGAGGGTAACTCTTCATCTATTCACCAATATAGAACATGCCAAATCGCGGGCCTGATGAGCCTGTTGTGAGATCAAATGTGCCACCACCACCAAAGAAAACTGCCTGAAGCTCTACATAGTCATTTACAGCGAGGTCAATCATTGTACCTGTGGTAACTATCACATCGACAGCTGCACCTACATAAGGAATATAAGTGCCATAAGTATCAGTAGTGCCACCATTCTTTAGGATTCTAACACCTGCATTAGATGGCGATGTGACGCTCGCACCACTCATACTTATCGTGCCATAGACAAAATACTTTCCAGCTAGCTTACAGGTTAGCCTAGAGTTATTCGTTACTGTATCATGGATGCTATCAGTATCAAAACTCTCCAGTGGAAAGTTACGTGTAACAAAGGTGCCAGTTGTATTAGTATTTTGTGCTGTTGTAGAGTAAACATGAGCCGCTGAATTTAGATACCTAAATCTATTCTGACTGGCCATCCTTGCCCTGATTCCAGAGCCTAGAAGGAAGTCAGTACCATCAAAAGCTAGGTCAGCCGATTCTCCATAGTTATTTGACGAAGTAGCATAAGCAATCCTGTTCGCTGTCGCTGAGTTAGGCAGGATCAGAGTTGACCATTGAACATCTGATCCATCATTCCTCAGAAATGCGCCGCTTGAGCCCCTCGCCAACCTTGCCCACTTAGGCGTAGAGTTACCAATGATGATATCTCCACGTACCACAGTGCCAGTAAGTGTATCTCCTATGGACGCTGAATCTAATAGATTGATCGTTCCCCATGAAGGAGCAGCAGATGAACCTCCAGACTTAAATATGTTATTAGCGGTTCCGTAAGTAGCTCCACCAATTCCCCACTGACCTGATGGGCCAATCCTAAATCTCTCAGCATTTGAGGCTGCTAACAACGCTGTTGTCTTAAATACTATATAAGCACCCTGCGCTGTATCACTCCAGTTCTCGCCAGCGACAAAGTCCATGCCAGCCCTAAGTGTACCAGACCAATCAGTAGCTCCACGGCCTATCCCACTGAATCTAGCCAGAACGTCATCAGCCTGAGATGCCGAAAATGATCCTACTGTACCTCTTGCTGACCTCCCTTGCCAGTTACCAAAGACACCAGTTCCAACACCGACCATGTAAGAAGTGCAGCCACCACTACTCCCAGTCGGAACCATAGCTTCGATGCCAGGCGTTGTTGAGCCAATACCTGCGCCACCACCACCTAGCCTTAGAGTTCCATCAGATGTAAGCCTTGCACGCTCAGCTCTTGTCGTAGAACTTGTTGGAGTAAGTTCAATAGTAAGATATGTGTCACTATTGCTACCAGTCCATAATGTCTTCGCCCAACCTCTAATAGCTGCCTTATTGAAGGCTGCTGCTGTAGTAAAGCCGCCAAAGCCAATAATTCCAAGTGGATCATCTGCCTGTGTAGCTGCTTCACTACCAATGCTGCCCCTGGCCTTGAGCATAGTGAGCCCGCCAGAGCTAGCATCAGCCGAAGCACGCCTTATATTTATGTCTGTCAGATCATCAGTTCCACCAGCAACGTCAATGGCTTTAGTAGGAGCTGAGTTACCAATACCTAGGAATTTGTTAGTGTTATCCCACCGAAAACTGGCATCACTCGAGACTGTTTGGGTGCCAGTCCAAAATGTAGCTCTTCCACTAGCCCCTGATCCTCCAACCATTGTAGAGAAATCAAATTCAGTCCCAGCATCATTCTTCCAGAACAGCCCTGAGGTGCCTGACTTGTCCTTGGCATAGATGAAAACATGATTATCTGGAGGCGTTCCAGCAGCACCTTCACCCCAAACTGAGGAATTGATAGTCTCCTCAATAGCGAGATAGTCCTGAAGCGCCTGCCATTGTAAGCCGTATCTAATCATCTAACAAGAACTTTCTTGATCCCGCAAAACTTGCAGGCACGTATCCTTTTACCAGTTCACGTTGACTCATAGATGCCCATCTCACCACAATTAGAACATTTCCTGAAAGTTACCATTGGTTGAGGCGTTGCATTAGGGCCACAATTCCAGTCAACAATGCCTTCAACTATGTATTCCCCAGGTAGCCGGCGATAGGGCTCATTGTCTGCCATCCATCTCTCATTGCCCTCTGGAGTTCTAAGCAAGAAGCAAGCCATTTATGCCTTCAATGTTATGGTAACTGATGTTCCTAATGCATCAGTCACAGTAACTGTTGACCCTGCCTGTAAGCCACAAGGATTACAGCCATTAGAGATCATCCCTGCCGATCTGGTATCACACATGCCTCCACCACCCAAGTTGGCATCATGTGTGCAGGGAGTATCAGCACCCCTGAAAGCTGGCACTTGGCCTGAGCAATTTCCAGAGTCACAATTGGTTTGGCAGTCACCACCCTTACAAGGCGATGTTGGAGAAACAGCACAGCCAGTTCCATCAACTGAGTTACCAACACAAGATGTTGTAGCAACGTCATTGCAGCCAAACTTACGCCAGTCAAAAAGATTGAACTTTGTTCCAGAACAGACGCCAGCGCCGCCACCTGAATGTTGACAATAGAGATAATAGATGGTGTAAGCATTGCCAGCAACGCCTGATCCACTATTCGTAGGAGGCTTTACGATGACTGCTGAACCTATTGCAGTTGTGGATGGCTGTGCTCCAGCCTTCGGGCCAGTTAAGGTGATAGAACCAGTCTTTGACCATGAATAAGGGCCTTTGCCCCCGCAGGCCAAAAGCATTAGGTTTTTTGTTGAGGTGCATTTTAATGAGTTATTAGCGTTGCAACTCTTTATTGCAAGGGCATTATTTTTACCAGGTACGCAAGTGCAGCCGCCACCACCGCCACCTCCACCACTGTTAGGAGTTATGCCAACTCCAGGCCGTGATCTAGCACCAACGCCACCACTTCCTAAAGGCCTTATCGAGGCGGTTGCTCCTGCTGGGCCAGTAACAAATGGTGCCTGAAAGCATTCATCTCCTGTAAATCCTAAGCCAGCAGGGAAGCCACATATCTTCCGCGTTGTGTTAGCTGGTATGAGAAAGTCAACATCTATGTTATCGCTGCAGTTCTGGATACTTATGGAGTTTATGTCACCATCAGCTAATACATCGAAGGCATCACAGCCATCAGCGCAGTCAATGACAACTCGCCCATCATCCTGACAAACGAGACATCTTTGTGCATCGAGCACTTGCTCATGAAAAAGTTCTTCAACGCGCCTAGCCAAATCCTCAAGGTTATCATCAGGGATTTGTAAGCCACTATCAGCAGAGCCAGCTGCCCCACAACTATGAGTCCAAACAGTGACAACTGATGAGAACGTAGCGCCATCATCGTCTGAGAGCTTGTACCAATATTTAGTATCAGCTGACAGCCCAGTGTCAGTGTACGTTGTAGTTGCAGGCAATACTGAGCCGATGTTGGTGTACGAACTACCATCAGTTGAGCGCCAAATGGAGGTGTTACCCGATCCACTTGTCCAATTAAGGACTGTGGTCGATATTGACTGAGCCTCAACTCTGACATTTGTCGGCGCTGCCATTAGAGGAGATCAGCCCTTCTTTCCCTCTCAGTGGTTGGCAGAATATTGCTGATCTCAAAGCCTATTTTTTCCAACTTAGTGCGTGCAGATGTTGACTGATGTACAATCCTAACTTTAACATTAGCCCAATCAACCAGCCTAGGGGACGGAAGATGATAGATAACTTCCACATTAGTTTCGTTGACGTTGGAGCCCGAGAGAGAAAAAACTTGTTCGTCTCCAAAGGCAGCCCCATAGCCTTCCGCCATCGAAACACCGACTTTTGCTCCGTTAGATCGAGCGAAGACAAGTCGTACTCTATGTAACCATCCCTCTTCGGCAAGTTTTTGCCATCCAGTTGTCCAGTATCTACTGACTGCTGTTCCGTCGTCGTCAATGGACGAAAAGTCATCGAAGGTCCTCACTAATGTGGTAGTTGAAACTAATAAATCCTCAGCCGCTTGATCACTTGATTTGAAAGGAGAGCAAGCAATCATCTGCGGTAAACGCCCCTTGCTCACTTCCTTAGTGCGATAATTGTAACTCACGTAGGAATCCAACAACTGATTGCTCAAGCCAGTTCGGTCATAGAATAGGTAGTATGTATCATCCTCAGAGTCAACAAAACCTCGAGCATATTTCAGCTTGCTGAGGGCCGCTGTTGATAAGAGAGTATCAGGTAAGGTGTCATATGTGATAGCCTGAACTGTATCATCAGTGATCTGATAGATGATTGCATCATTCCCAAGGAAGAATGCACCGGCTGAGCAGGCTGGGTCTGAACCAATCAAGCCTACTGATAGAGGAGAGACACAACCTACGTCACATGCCAGGCCATCCTGTGCAAACTTAGTGACGCCACCAACAAATCTGACCTTGATTACTCCATCAGATTTTATGCCGTAAAGGTTCTTGCCTACAACTGCGGAGGCCAGCCAAACTCCAGGAGTTTCATCAAGAACGATCTCATTCGATGCGCAAGGTGTCCAAGCAGCCGCTGAATCCCAGTCGTCAACATATCTACCTGTTCTATGACCATCGAAGACGTCGGAGAAAGTCCCGCTGTCTGAAACATTAAAAGCAAACAGATAACCAAGATATGCTTGTACACCCTTACAATAGGGTGCGGCAGAAGAAGCAACATCGGCGCTATTCCCCGAGTTATCGAACTTCCTAGGAAGGTTGGCGCCCTCATTTGTGAAGATCAGGGTGTCATCTATGATGGTATAGATGGGGCGCGTTGTTGCTGAACCACTGAGAGCTGTGCCTGTTTTATCTACCCAGGAGCCACCAGTAAAGACTTCAAAGACAGTGGGGAGCATACGGCAGATCATGTGAGTGCCAGATGCCCGTCGATAGTTGAAAAGGCCAATAATGGCAGCTGAGGAGGCTGTTGAGATGGCTTGATACTTAGCCATGCCACCACGGCCTAGGACACGGCCAAATCTGAATTTGACATTTAAGACATCAGATGAGATCTTTGGAGTATCACCAGGATCAGCAACGTCAGCGTAGCCGTTGAATTTACTGATCCATTGAGTTTCAGCTTTACGTGGCATCTAATCGTTGACCTTCAACCTTAACGACCGTCGATGACGGGCTAAACTACTCCACCAACCTTTGTGCGCACCCTCATCTCTATGACCCAGTCTCTGATTGCACCAGAAGTAGCCCCGGTAGCTCGCATTGTAACTGTATAATCTTTGCCATCAGATCCGGCTTGAAGAGGCACAGTTCCAGTTGTACCTGAAGTTGAACTTGTTCCAACCACCGCAGAGCTTGAGGTTCCCTCCTCATCAATGGCACTAACGGCAAGAGTGATTGATGAGTCGTTTGTGGGGAGCTTTGGTGAGAAGTCATAATCATAGACCACCTTCTCAGATGGTGTTTTATAAAGGACATCATCTGCCATAATTCATCCTGATTATCTGCAATAAATCTGGAGGTTGCTGAGGGATCTCTTTGAGATTCTTCCTGGCCCTTTATGAGGCACCATGACAATGTTATCTTTCCAATCTCTCTTTAAGTTTTCTCGTTTGATTCTAGCAATCTCCCCACCATGACCGAAAGGACTACCGCCAAGAAGATTACGCCAGTAAGCAGCACCCTGAAGATCCTTAAGCTCAATCTCAAAGCCCCAAATAAGGGCGCCATACACAACCGCCATACCGAAGTTCTTGAGCAGATCATCAGTGCTGGTGTTAGCAGTTGGATTGTCAGTCCACTGATAGGCATAGAGTCGCATGTCATAAGCGTATTGAGGTGATGGTGGATAGATCTTAAGGGTTGTATTATCTATGATGGCTTGCTCAGGTTCGCCCTCATCGTCGTCGTCGTACATAAGGTTGAGAGTTTCTTCATCAAGGACTCCCAATTCAACTGGGCCCCACCTTGTTTCAGTTGGGAGCTTTTGCTGGAGAGCACGGCCATCCTTGAAGTTGGAAATGTCGATATCTCCGCCTGACTGGATAGAGTATTCATTGGAGTCAACAACGGCTGAGAAGTCAGCGGTAGTTCGCATCCACCAAAAGTTGCCCTCCTTCTCAACCACCTTCCTTCCCTCAGTCAGGGCAACTGAGAGGATGGAGGTTGGCAGGCCTAAGCGGCCGAAGTGCTCACGAACAACGTCTTTAGCTTCATACAGGTACATCTTTTTTACGCTCTCTTTCATCCTGGCGCCTGGTGCTTTCATCCTGACGGCGGATAAACTCAGATATTCTGGAATGACGCTCTTCTATCCTTGACATACGCTCCTGCATCCCCTTCATCTGATCCTTAATCTCTTTGATAGGCTCCTTAATTTCGGCATTAAGGTTTTCAAACTTTTGAGTGATGTTCTCCATCCTAATATCATCAAGCTTCTCATGCGAGAGTAGCCACTGATGGAAGCCACTCATCTTAGCATCCAACTTAACCAAGGTGAACAGCCCCCATCCAGTCATGCCTAGGACTACAGTCACTAGGATACCAATGATTTGGTCTATTGACATTTAATTCCCGGGCGACCGCCTAGATGAGGCGGCCACCTGGATCCTCCATTGTCCGGTTCCCGGACGGTGATTAGTTGTAGAATTTCGCAACGATAGCTCCAGTATGGGTATTGCCAGAGCCCATAGAGGCAAAGTTCAGCCGGTAATATCTGAAGCCCAAATCAAGGGCAGCGACACCCTTCAAGCCATTGGCAGCTAACGATGCAGCAGTTGGAGTATCTGCATAGTTGGTTCCATCATTAGAGGCTTGCATCTTGATTGTTCCAGCCGAATAAGTTCCAGCAAGCTGAAAGGTCAGCGATGCTAGAGGCCGGTTCAACTCGAAGTCAATGTTACCGTCATTAGCCCCTGATTGGCTGAAGCTAATTACCCGCGTCCTACTTCCACGTTGAACATCTGATGTTACTGCTGGTGCTGCCATGAGTCACCTCCTACCAGCCTATGGCAAAGGCATAGAGAGTTTGGGCGGCAATAGCAGTCAGGGCAATATCTGCAAGTGCAGTGGATGAAGCCGCAGCCACCTCCTCATAACCCTTCAGCTTGTTGTTGGCAACATCATAGGTCCAGAGATAGCCAATAGTTGCAATGCCATTTTGGTAGATCATGATTCCGTCAAGGCGCTTCAGCATACCAAATTTAGCTGCGGCTGGCATAGGGATGCCACCTGCTGGATAGGTGAGAGCTCCATCACCAAAGGCTAGCTTGACGTTGTTAAATCTGAGGCCACCAGGAGAGCCGCGCAGAATATTCTGACGGAGTAAGGTGACGGTAATATCTGTAGCTGCTAGGTCGGCCATTTTGATCCTCCGATCATGCGGTTATGGCTTTGACACCGCTTAGTTGAGAACGTTAATAAGTTATTTGTTCAACCTCACCTCCCCCTCAGTAATTCCTAGATCTTTCGCAGTTGGGATATGTTGATTAGGAGCTGCCATTGGCCTAGGTTTGACGAACATTGGAGTTCCCATATCAATAGGTATCATCTTAAGATGCTTTAGGTCCAAATCAACAATTCTTGGGTCGAGGTCAGGATTCTCATGAAAAAAGTTGAGATCCTCTCCTCCGAACACTCCATCTTCGTGAAACTTGTACGTGAGAGGCAAATCACCATAATAGAAGCCAAGGCCAGCGTTCTCAATCCTATCAAAAGGCTGTTTAAGCCTGACCTCCTCAACAGACAGCAATGTGCCATCTTTGCGTGCAATAGATGTCCATCCATCAGCCACCCTATAAGGGCTAACAAAGTTCCAGTGAAACTTGTCGGCAGTCTCAATTGCCATCTTGAGATTTGCCTGCTGCGCTGATTTGAGAAGAACATCATCATCTATCAAAAAGCCCCTTATCGTATCTTTCTCGTAAGCCGCCTTCAAATCCTTGAAGTTGCCGGCTCTTACGAAGGCATAACCAACACCTTGAAATTGGCCGTAAACTGGCGATCTTTTCATTTCCCACAGGACATTCCATAAAGTTACGATTGTTTCAGCTACAGCGCCTCGATGATCTCTAGTCCCGCAAATTACAACGACTTCAATCTCTCCCTTATTATTTACTGGTTGTGTTTTAAGCGGCATCCTTCCTCTCCTCGTTTAACTTGAAGGATGGGAGAGCCTGCGAAACTCCCCCATCCCTTGAAACACAGGTAGCTCGGTATTAATAACCTGCGTTTCGGGCCCTTGTAAGAACTCCCTCATTGTAAACGTTTGTCCCTTTGTAGCCACGTCCAGCAACACGGCACACTACGAAAGGAACGACATCTCCAGTGGCGGAGCCAGCAGTCGTAGAACCGCGCATACGAATGATCTCACCCTGCTTTACTGCTCCATTGTCGCCTCCCATTTTCTTTGAGAGGATTGAGCCAGCAGCAAAGGCAAAAGTCGTAGCTGCAGCAACAGTTCCACCTCCAGGGTTCGTTCCATCTCCAGCGTACCAACCGTTAGAGTTATTGCAAAGGACGAGGCGCTCGAGGACTGTTTCAGTCCCTGCAGCGTCGACCTTACAAAGCACAAAGCCGGTGGCAGTGGTGATCGTGTTCCCTAGAGTGACTGCGATCAGAACTCCAAATTCCTCAATATCCAAATCTGCTGGAGCAACATATTCGACCTTGCCTGTAGAAGTCACTTCTTCGGCGAGGGAGTTGGATGCAGTCGTCAGCGGATTAGGAATGAACATGTGATTGTCACCAAAACTCATTACTTTCTCCTTTCTCCTCTGTTAGACAGCGGCTAGTTTAGCTGGCGCACCAACAAATACTATGTCATCTGCGGTAACAGTAATTCCAAGGTCTGACAAGCAAAATGAAATGACCGCTGCAAGTAGGTCGGACTGGATAGTCGCTTCGTTACTTGCAAAGGTTGGAGTGAACTCCATGTTTTTGCTAACATTAGTTCCCTTCACTTGCACTCTGTACCAGACGGAATTAGTGCTAATCGAAGAGACAGTAACAAATGCAGCTGATGCCATAAACTAACCACCTTCCGATCACGCAGAGGTAAATCTGATGATGTGTTCCTCGCCGTCAGTGACGTAGTCCCACGGCTTCTTGAACCCAAGGATGGCGTACCAAGCTAGACCTTTATCACGGCCATACTTGACCGCGAGCTTGTACCGCAGCTCTTCTTTAAGAGCCACTCCCTCAACGACTGAATCGTCTCCAAGGAGGAGAGCTTCCCCGATGGCGTTAGTACCCTTTGAGTTGCTAAGAGCATCAGAGTTATCAGTAACAACAAAACGACACCCGTAGACAGTCTCCTCCATGATCTCACCATTGAAGAGCTTGCGCGGGTATGCAAACTTTGCTGCTTCCTGGAACTCAGGATCGTCGAACAGGCCTCGTTTAGCCTTGACTGAGAGGATGACAACATATTTCCCGTCAGGGAACTTAGGAATAATCTTTCCCGTATTCCCACTGCCAAAGAGCCCTGTTTCGGCTGCATCAACCATCTCCTTAAGATGGAAGTAGTTGAAGTTGGTTGTCGCAGTTGTTGAGGCCGTACCATCAACGTCCCAGGTCTGCGTAGCAGCACCAGTGGCAATGTAGCACAACTTCGATGTTTTCATCTCAGTTGCAACTGCAAGGTCAAGGACCTGCTTCTCGTCGTTCAGGACAACCTTCTGAACAGGTTGGTTAGGGTTGAACTCAGAAAGAGTTTCCAACTTGCCAGTCCACGGGATAGAATTACCCCACTCAGTCACTTGGAGGTTATCCTTCGTGATTGAGAACTTAGTCTCAGGAATATCCTGAAACTCACCAATTTGGCCGCCTTGGGTGACTGCCATCGAAATCTTATCGAAGTCGATGCTCTCACCCCTCTGCTTGCCAAAACCAGGCTCAGGACGTGTAAACTGACGGAACACGTACTGCGCGGTATTGACGTAGCGGAGTTTAGAGCTAAGCGGCTTATTGGCTAGGTATCCCCCATCAGAGGATACAGTCCAATTTTGCCCAGGCATCTTTTATTACTCCTTTAGGTTTTAATCCCAAAGCGAGCAGAAAGGTCCTTGTTACGTTCAGAGATATATTCCATTAGCTCCTTTTCCTCCTCATCCTGTGAACCAGGAGGTACAGTAGAGCCTAATGGGACTTGTCCACCAGGACCACCAGCCCCTCTTGGAGATTCGACGAAGTTTCCTCCAGCAGGTGGTGGGTTGTTGTTGCCTTGATTGCCGCGGACTTCAGCTAGATAACGCTTTGTCATCTGAGCAGCGTCAGATAGGCGTTCAGAATATCCCTTTGAGGGATCAGTTTCGTTCATGAACGCTCTAACGATTCGTTCGTGAGGTACCAGATCGGGATTCTGGCGCTTGAACTCGGAGACGACCATAGCGTTAGTAACGACGTTCTCAACAACGCCCGCGACCTGACGCAAGATGCGAGCATCACGCGCTTGGAGAACCTGCCCAGGATTCACTATGAAAGCGGCAGGGTCAACATAGTCTGGATCGTTGTTAGGAGCGCGGCCATAGTCATTGCCACCTCGTCCCCCCGTCCCTACTGGTGCATAACCACCACGATTATCCATTGGAGGTTGATTTCCTCCAGAGACGACATGCTCTAAGACACGAGTCACCTTTGCCAGGTCCTCTCTGGTCTTATGGAAGGCTTGTTCCATGCCAAAGATGCCCTGTTCAACGGCGTCCTCAATCGTTTCATACTTGCCAGCGATCAATCTCTTGGCTTGACCACCATCACTACCGACTGGAGTTGTGCCACCCTGCGCATCTGGGGCTCCGGCGGCCGGAGGCGTCCCAGGATTTCCTGCTTGTGCCATGATTTCCCTTTCCTTACTTTGGAGTTACGCCATATTTGACCTGAAATTTGCTCAGGTTAGCTACCATGTCATCATAAGTTTCCTGAGCTTCGTCTTTCAGGGTTTGTGCCGAGTTCGGGTCATTAAGGATGGCGCTACACTTATCCATAATGGCCTTGAAATGATCCACTATATGTTGCCGCATAGCATCTTGATGCGGTCTAACATCATGCGGATCGTGAGCAGCGGCTGATTGGCCATGAGCTGCGGTTGTTTGATCCTGAGGCTTATCTTTTGCTGTTGGATCTTTTTGATCTGCCATTTTATACTCCTTAATTGGTTGAATCTATGCCAGTATGGCACCATTGCCCTATTTCATGGCCTTGGGAGACGTTCATTTTATGTTGAAGATCCCCCTTTTCCAGATATAGGGTCATATTTACTGTCGTATCACTATTTTCTTGGGTTATCAAGGCTGGACAGTAGCAAGAATCGAACTTTTTGTATAAAACTATCAGCCCTGAGAGCCCCTTATGCTCCATTTTGGCCTCCTTTCGATAACAAGGTGGACTGTAAGACCTCCCAACTCCTCCTACCACGCTCTCGAGAGATCAAAATATCCTTACGCATGCGCCAAACCTCAGTGATCTTTGCTCTAAGGTCAAGAAGAGGACCAAGCTCGGGGGCGCAGGCAGAAAATTGGTCGAGGAGTTGACCCAATCTTCTCTCGATCATTGGATCGAGGGCACGCAGCACCGTATCTGCGGAGGCCCCAAGCTCGGCCTCGTTGTAAAGTTTCTCCGTTGCCTCAATTCTAGCCGAGATTGGACGGATTTTATCGCTTTCGGTAGCCATTAGCGAGGTCCTCTTTCGCTTTTTTACTGGCCCTGAAAGGCAATCCTTTCTCAGGTGTTGATGCAAAGTCATGAAACTGCTCTTTGGTCATGTTAGGGCAGTTCGCAGGGGGATGATCTGCGTGCTCACACATGCCCATGAAGCGACGTTGAACTTTACTAACAGATGGCATATTTTCTCCTCCTTAAAGAAGTGCTCTTACCAAACAATCTTTAGCTTCTAGAAGCTTCCTTAAGCCAGCCGATTTCTCCGCGCAGTCTGGCAAGGAGTTATCCATCTGCTTGGCTAGTTCTCCTATAGGCTTACTAATCGCTTGCAATTTCTCAGGTAGATGTGAATATTCAAAGTATTTCATGATTGGTGAGGGCATTATCTTTTATCCTCCGCGTTATTTCGGTCGTCAATATGAAGATGATCTCCTTCATCAAGAGTCCACAGTCCTCGCTCGGCACATAGACGGAGAACTTTGGGCTTGTTGAGGCCAGGGTCGTCCAGCACGAGGTCAGCAGCCTTAAATCCAAGATGTTGAGAGTTAGAAGCTCCACCAACCAGTTTGTTGTGGCCAACAGTTCTATGTGTTGAGGAGATGGAGCCATTGAAGTTACGACATAGATCGAACATGAATTGATGAAAGGTGTATTCAGTCATAAAATATCCCTAAGCCGTCTGGTGGAGTGGGTGGTGAGGCTGGGACTGAACGCCACCGACAAGCTCCAACGTCCATCTTGATTGCTTCATCTGAACTTGGAAGCCATCCCTCGATACAGAAAGGAGGTCCAGCCCACCTAATGGGATTGTCAGTACCAGTTCCCCACTCCCAGATTTCAGTGACAGTTCCAAATTCTGGGTCTGTTTCTTGTCCGACGACAATTGCACAAGGTCCATAAGCTCCAGTGGAAATCTCTTCCTTACAGTATGCGCTTGGACTGACTCCATCTAATTGACTGAATAAAATCCACCCTACAAGCAAAAAGATCATTGCTGTTGCGGTGGAGGCTGTAACAAGTTACGCCCTTGATTCCTGGCCATCATAAATCTAAGAGCTCCTAAGAGCTGTTGTTGTAAGGGGCCACCTTGCATTGGCGGCTGTCCGGTAACCGGACGTGGTGGAGGCATTGGTGCGCCACCTCTCATAGGAGGCCTCATAGGGCCATTGTTGACGGGCCGTGAATACTGTGGATTGCCTCCTCGCGCAACTGGATTATTTCTGGCTCCTCCCATGCGAGCTCCCTCCATAGCATTTCTCTGCTCCATACCAGGAGGGGCGCCTGGCGGGATCATGGGAGGCTGGGGCACCGCGCCGGGCTGCGGTGTAGTTACTGCCGCCTGTGCTGGATTTATTAGGAGTTTGGAAGGATCCCAACCTAAAGGCATGAGAACTTCCTCCAACGTAGCGTCTGGATTTAGACGCTCAACAAATCCTGGCAAGTAACTCAGCAGTTGGAGAATCTCCTTGAGCTCCCCGATTCGTTGCTGGCGTTCAATCATCAGGCTTAAGCCCCTCATCTTGAATGAGAAGTCCCCAACCATGACTGAATAACGCTCGGCAGGCTGCATACCTTGAAGCATAACGGCGATATTAGGATAGTTATCCATAAGACGAGGGATCGTATAGTCCTCGTGAAACTGATAGATAACCCTTGTCGCCATGTCGAGGGTTGGCTCGATGAGAGTGACTTCAAGATTTCTGGCTGACTCATCAAGTCCTTCGAGTGCAGATTGAGTTTTAATGTTGACTTCGCCAAGTGTTCGATCTCCCTTCCCGCCCTGGCCGGCGACCCACTCATTAATGTAAGAGCCCTCAGCGTAGTACTTCTCAAACAAACTTATCATGCTCATCGCTTCTTGAGGAACTTTGCCAACATCGACTGTCTGAACAAGTTGTTCATTTGGAGAAGCTGCAGAGCCTGACTTACGTATAAACACTTTGCCAGGATATAAACCCTGCCTTGCCTCAGAGGGATCATCGAGCTGGTCAATATCCACTGAGAACGCTTTGAGGGCATCGTAAAGCGCGCCATCTGCAATGAGATTAGCCATCTCGGTGATGGCGGTCGCCAACTCCATAACGTCCTCAACCATTCCGCGATGATAGGTCGAGAAGGGTACCTTATAAGGAGTTCCAAGAACATATGGTGGATCCTTATGGAAAAAAGGGTTATCCCTGGCCTTACGGATGAGGATATCCTGATTTGCGAGAGTAAACGACGCATCACACTTAACCAGTTTTCCTTGTACATCGTAGATGTCCCCCCAGAAGTGCCACAAATCTACTGGACGGAGATACGTCGTGGTGGCCGGCGCGCCTTCTTTAGTGATCTGCGGCGTAGTATCTTCTTGAATCGTAGTGGCAGAGGAGAGCTTGTCACGGAGGCGCGTGACTGCCTCCTTGTCATAAATGCCCTCATCTGCCAAAGACTCAATTTCATTCAAAGTAGCTTGATCGCGCTCAATTGACATTCTATTACGAGTTCCAGGAACAATCCAATAGTTATCAGGATTGACGCAGGCAACGCCTAACTTTCCCTTCTCATATTTTGCCAAGGATGCTTCACGAATCTCCTTGACAGACTTCCCTGTTGGCACACCAAACTCATATGTATATTCTTCCTTCTGAGTGATGTTGAGTTCTGGTCTGAAATCCCTTGTGCGCATCCACCAGATTTTGAGGATGGATTCAGAGGTTATCAGACCGACTTTGAATGCATCAACTAGGGACTCGATGACGGCGGACTGATCAAAGTGATAGTCCGTCAGCAACATGGTGAATCTTCCCTTAGTTCTGCCCATCCTACTTTCAGCTTGAATGCCGTAGAATGGGTTCATCCTCAGAAGGGTTTTTCGGAAGAGGGCTACTGCCTTGTCAACGGCTGCTCTAACTTTTGGTATAGGAGCTCGGTGCTGCCACCAGGCTTTGTCTGACCAGTCGTACTCGTTATTATAAAGCGCCCAACACCTTCGACGTACCTCCACTCTAGGTGCGGCGAGTTTCTTAGCTTCCTCCAACATAGCACTAAAAAAGCGCTTGAGATTATACTCACTGAGAGCATCAGCAATATCTTCGGAGTTGTAGATCGGGACGCCACTTTCCCTATCGGAGAATCCCAAAGCCGCAGAATCCCATGGCTTAGAGTCATCCTTGACCTTGCCATTAACGTAGCCTCCTCGAGGATTTGCTTCGTGATAGTTGGCTGGTTTACCTGCCATATGTTCCTTCCACTTGAGGAATAGGTGATGGAGTACGGCCGCCAAATCTTGGTTCGACGGGCTTGACCGTGGCAAGGTTGACCTTCATATCAACAGTGCGAACCTTTGAGCAGAGATATTGCAAGGCATCATGGATATGAGAGAAGATATTCTTCTCTGGTTTGGTCTTTAAGGTTCCTTGGAGGTAGGCGTACATGTATCCTCCGTTGAAGCCTTTGACCAACATCTCACACGACGGATCAACAAGGAGAGCCGGTTGGCCTTTGACATTCTCCTTAAGGAAGTCGATGACCGCAGTTCGACGAGCAACAGGCGCGTTAGCTCCAAGATATATCTTCTTCGCACGAAGGGGTTTTCTGGCAAGGAGCTGAGTATATGTTCTGCCATCCGTCCCAACTCTATTCTTTCCTGTAGGGTCAACGAACTCAACGAATCTAGCGTTAGGAAACCATTCAGCGCTGAGGCGATCGACTTCATACATGAACCTCTCGGTATCGATGTCCTCACCAATACATTCCCTAATCACAATAAGACGAGAGTGTGGGAAAAGCTGGCAGAAGATACAAGCTGGATAGAGTCCGAAGTCCCAGCCCCTTCCGATGGCGAGGTTAGGGTTCCATCCCAAGGAGGTCTTTGAGACGTGGAAATCGTGACTCCATTCATCCTGATAGACGGCCCTGCCATTCAGAGCCTCCCACACTAGCTCGTACTCACGCAACCAGTTGGCAGTGTCCATACCGGCGCGAGTCTTTTCCTCCCATTCCTTCAACCGCTTCTTAGGATCAGCGCTTCTGTGAAGGCGGATGACGAAAAACCTGTTGATGGGGTTCTCCCAACATTTCAGGCCCGTCATTATCTCATCAACGTTGATAGCCTCAGGCAATTCCTCGCGGACTGTCCCAAGAGCCTCAACAGATGAGGGAAGGTCTAAGGAGGTGATTTTCATTGAATCTTATTTCAGTGGAACAGCTGCCAGGACAAGCAGTCCAACTGACAAGATAATGACTGGAACGAATGAGGGGCATTTGCCCAGGGCTTCCATAATGGAAGTTATCAAGGCAGCAACGGCGAACAGTAATAGAACTGTAAGAGCCATAAATCCTCCTAAACTATTGTCTAAGGTGACACCCATCAGTGAAATTGATCCCACTCAATGATTGTCCTTTCGGGAAGATGAGCCATGTAGTTGCGCCTATTGGCGGCGGGCCATTGGCAGTTATACAACCTACGACGACCATGCCAACAGATTCGTAAGCTGCGATCTCTTCTTTGGATAACTTATCCCCACGACGGAGAGCATCAGTGAACAATATGCCAGTACATCCAGTCATCATACTAATCACCAACAATAGCCCGCCAATCAGCAGACTGTTGAGTATGTGCTCTTTGATCAACGGACTTGATCGAAGCATAGTTCTTTGAAGAATCCTTCCTTTGGTGATGATACGAGGGTTACCTTTCCACCACCATCAATAGTTGGTTTAGCTGCCATAAACGTTTCTCGCGCTCGTTCCCAGTGTGCGAACTCATCAAAGAAAAGAGCTGACGCTGTATATTGAGCAAGCTGGCGAGCTCCTTGTGCGACACCGAGTATGTAATTGTTGAGTCCTGGCACTTCAAAGTGGCAGTACGTTCGCTTAGCAACGGGTTTAAGCATAACGTCATCAGGTATGTGATTGTAGATGAACTCAACTCTGTCAATGAGCTCGTCACTTTTCTCCTCCTTATCAGAGACGAAGAAGACAGATCGACCCTCAAGGAATAAGACCATCCAAAGATGGAGATAGATGAAGAGCCAGGAAATCATCATACGCCTTGATTTGAAGAGGGAGATGAGATCACGAGAGAGCCATTGCTCAGTTATCCATTTGTTCCACTTGGTATCAGGGAAGGGCTTTACGGGATTTAGTTTGTCAGCTTCATCTAAGGTCCAGATATGGCCGTCCTCAATCATGGCCCAGGGATTATTGAAGTAGGTTTCCATGTTACGGCTGATCTGTTCAGCCTTATTGATCCCATCCTCATAGCGCCCTGTTTCAGGGACGCCCTTAAACTGAGGGTGATGATCTGAGGGGCGGAGGGCTGGTTTGATCACGCCCTGATGCCTCTCGTAGTCCTGCTTCCCTAATATATCAGCTAAGCCACCCATCTGAGATCTTTAACCTCTTTGCCCGCTGTTCGCGTAGTTGTCTAATAACTCCGCGACCCTTTCCGTGTCTTCCCCATACGATCTTCTTTTCGGTCTGCCTTGCTTGACTTTGAGCGTTCTTTCTTTTCTGAGTCTTTTTGCTCTTTTGACTGCTTCTTCGACTTGGTTGGCTTCATAAGTATCCTCCACTAATAGATCAAAATGACGTGCGCCAATGGCATCAAGGCAAGATATCCGACCCATCACCCAAATCAATCTCAGGTAGGGCTGGTCCTCCACCATCCCCTGCAATGGAGGTGGCTTCGCGTTTGCGCTTGTTAAGTTCTCGTATGACGTCTTCACCTGTAACGATTCCAAGGATTTTCCTTTCTACCTTAGAATAGCCAGCAGTATCCAAAATACGCTCTGCACATTGCTTCTGGAGGAACTCAGAGCGAGATGATCTCATGAGAGTTTTGATCTTATCTAAGGCTTCGTTGGCCATAGAGTCAGCACGGGAGACGATGGTATAGTCAGCACGAGATTCCATCTTTGCGAGCTCTTCTCGAAAGAGCTTGGAGGTTGCAACTAGCATGACCGTTTGCTTATGGATGCCCATAGCATCGGCAATGTCCTGGTAGGATGAGCCCTCAAAAACGCGCCTCAGAATCTCACGATGACGAGGCTTTAGGACATCTGGTTCCCATCGCCCCTCGCCGTATTTAGTGGCATTCTCAGCCTCGGCCAATTGAGGGGCGGGGGCGTTATTATCAGTAATGAGATTGTCAAGTTCGTTGCTGTCCGGGATCCGGACAACCTGTGTCTTGGGCTCGTGCCCCGCGACTGGCATATTGTCAGGATGGAATGGATCGGAGGCGTTGAGATTTTCCATTGTGACCCGCAATGTATCATAGATCGGCCTTAATGTCAATAGCTATTCAGCTCACATCTCAGCCCATAAGCTCACACAGTGGATTTTTGTAGGTGTGAATCTGGGACTCCCCCACCCCCCTCCCCGCAAAAATCGTGCCACCTACCCCCAGGGTAGGGGCCGGTCATCTAGGGAAGTTAGTGGTCGTCCTTGGAAGTTGGTGGAGTTTGAATGTAAGTTAGTGGTTGTTCTACATCCCTAATGTCATTCCATGTCACTTTGCCATCCTTTGCCACCCTTTGACACCCCTCTTGGCACTTTGCCACCCTTTGACACATTGGCCTGTCAAACCTGTCCGCTCATTGGACATCCAGGCCCAACGCGGTCAGTTGCTCACCCATAACTACGGCACGCATCGTGCTATATACATGGTTGTGCGCGGACAATAACTCAAGAGTTCTCGCACTTGGCATGGAATCTGCCTTCCTTGCCGGAACCAAGTTGCGTAAATCCTTAAACGGATGAATGGTGACGCCCTACGCGTAAAAGCCAACTTTGTTCCATGCCAACTGTCATCCCTAAATCATGGTGGTTGGTCATCATTAACCTCTAAAGAAAGGGACTTATGAAACCACTAACCATCAAAGCCTACAACGGAACGGGCACGACTAAGACCTTCGCAGGTGAAAAGACCGTTGATTTCCCTGACAATTGCGAGGAGGCCGTGAAGCTCTGGGGACTTGAGAAAGTCATGGAGCACATCAAATCCTCCTACGTGATCGAGGTCCAACGTCAAATCAGGGCTGGAACAACTGTCTCGGCGAAAACGCAACTCAACATGCTTATCGCCAAGGCTAAAACCGATCCTAAGATTGCCGAATTGCTCAAGGCTGCGGACATCAAAATCCCAGGCGAAGCAAATGGCTCTCAGGAAACGCAAGGGCAGGAGGCGCCCACTCCACCGGCAGCTCCTCAGGAAGCGGAGAAACCGGCAGAGAAGCCGACCCCTCGCGGCAAACGGCGATAAATAGCCGTTAGATAGCAATCGCAACCAGCCACCATGATTTAGGGATGACCTGAAGCGTCCGGCGAAAAATAGCTTGACAATCACCTTGAAGTGTGATATGCCATTATGATCGCGCGCGCGCTCGCTCGCTGAATATACATGCCCCCGTGAGATACAAGATACGTAGGCCGAAGGCAAGGCATCGTGAGGTTTATCTTATAATAATTAAAGAAAAAAAAAAATAAGATAAATATGAAATGCCTTGTACCTACCAAGAGACACCTCGCGTGACGTGCATGGCTATTCAGCGAGTGAGAGCGAGAGCGCGAAAATCGTGTCCGGTTATCGGACATTGCCGTTCTGATAAATGTTAACTATCACACAAAAGGAGAATCAAAAGATGAAAGATCATCGTGAAAAGCTCTGGTACAAGGCCCGCCAACGTATCATTGAGGAGGTCGCCCTCCAAATGATAACTGATCAAATCAGCTCAGATAACGAAGGCATCACCCTTCCTCGCTCATGGGTCAATGAAGCCGAGAAATTGCGTGACGAATTAGTCCATGAGATCGTTGATGAATCACTCGAGGAGCGAGGCCTCCCATCAACTAACGCACCAAAAAAGGTCTAACCATGGCTAAGAAATGGATGGGCTCAACTCCCAAGAATTGTCAGTTATGCTGGCAGCCCTTCAAGCAGTGGTTCTATGATTGCTTGATCCCTTCATCATATCAGTGGGGCCTAATCTGCACTCAGTGTTTCAAAGATCATGGCTGCAAAACTGGCACTGGCAAAGGTCAGAAATACTCCCTCGCAACCCTGGAGAAGTTGGAGGGCTAACGGCGAACCTATCATATCACACTTCAAGAAGGTTGTTAAGGAAAGGGGAAAGGAGGTGATTTCATGGAGATCACTTGTCGAGTCAACTACCTCGAGAAGCACAAACCAATGAAGGTCTGTGAGCACACAATTCTCAACCTTCATCGCGTCCCGACTTCCGAGGAGTCTGAATACTCAGCGCGCCTCGTCATCAGCTGCAAGGTGTGCTGTGAGGACTTCATCCTCCACTTATTGGTCAACTAACATCAATGTCAGGGATGAAAGGAGGTGATTCATTAGTGTTTACTATCATCTGCAAAGCTCCACGGGGCCACGTACTACGCACCTGGAAGAATACGGTGTTGAACGCTACCAATGAGCATCTTGATGGAGACGAACTTTGCATGACTAACATGTCTGAGGTCAAGCGCTTCCTCGATGAGGACCGACGCCTGATCTGTGAATTTTCGTGTCCTGAGTGCGGCTCAGCCGTCGAGCTTCAGCTTGAATGAAATGGAGGTGATCCAACATCTACTAAAAGGCCGATCTCACGGGGCGTGACCATTAAGGTCAACGTCTTCGGTGAGGTCGGCCTTTTTTTTGTCCGCCGATCTTACTAACCACTAAAGCTAGCTGTTTTCAAAGGAGGATACAAAAAATGGAACTGTTTATTACTCCTTATCGTTTGTGCCCAGTATGCAAATCGGTCAAACTTATAAGACCTATAGTGCGTACATGTGGTGCCCCTGAATGTATATGGCTATGGCGGCGCCTTAAATTAGATCTAAGGATTAAGGCCGAAGAGGATGCTGCTAAATTGGCCACTGAACAATTCAAAGAGAAACTCAGCAAACTATTTAATTAGGAGGCTATCATGGGTTTTTGGAAACTATGTCCCATCTGTTTTGAGCTTAAAATCTACCGTCGTGAAATTAGAACATGTGGCTCACCCAATTGCCAAGCTGAGTGGCGAAGTCTCACACCTTCTGGCAAAGCAAAGGCCGTTGAACGTGCTGAGCAGATGAAAGATCACGGCTTCATTGCGCCCCTTCCAACTATTCCTACCATGCCGGCCGACTCAAATGATGCCGACCGTGAATTTCTCGAGAAGCGTATGTCTCAGGAGCAAATCGACAAGCTATTTGGTGGCCCACCTCCCAAAAAGCCTGAGGATGATGAAAAATAACTCATTTTGCATGAAGACATGCCACCAGTAGGTGGGATTGGACAAAATTGTCCATTCTTCTGCAAAATACTACCAAATCGGACAAAATTGTCCACCTTACTACGTTTAGTTAAGGTAATCCATGGAAGTTTTGGGAAGTTTTTGGTATTTATTGGCAGTTTTTGACATCTGGCACGTTTATTGCGTCCATTATCACATGGTATTCTG
>Ga0310810_10000381_pt1 | contig 46037 bp, 42 predicted proteins | sample NCmetagenome_FD_207641 | JGI IMG/M metagenome (GOLD analysis project Ga0310810, IMG submission 207641) | Soil microbial communities from experimental microcosm in Duke University, North Carolina, United States - NC | ecosystem: Engineered > Artificial ecosystem > Soil microcosm > Unclassified ...
TCTCCAGCTGATCTTGCAGCATACGCAGAGACTTCCTATCCGACCCGAGCTTTCGGATGGAGCGGACTGCACAGCCTGCGCAGCGGAAAGTATCTGTACGTGCAGGCGCCCAAGCCCGAGCTGTATGACCAGTCAGTCGATCCAGGGGCCGAGAAGAATCTGGCGGCGAGCTCGAGTGCGGTGGCGAATACCCTGAACTCGCAAATTACGGAATTGCAGCACAAGACGACGCGCGCGAGTAATGGCAAAGCTGCCATCGATCCTGCGCAGGCGGAGCAACTTCGTGCCTTGGGTTACCTTGGACATGGAGATGGACCAGGTTGAGGCGGCCATTCCCAAGTTCGAACTGGTGTTGAAAGACGAACCCAATGCCCATGCCGCTTACCTTGAATTAGGCCGCGCCTGGATTCGCCAGGAGCAGTTCGGGAAGGCGCTCCCGCTGCTGCAAAAAGCGGTTGAGCTGTCACCGGATTCAGGCATTGCTCATTTTGAGCTGGGGCTGGCATTGGTCAAGACCGGTTCCTGGGAGGCAGCAGCGCCAGCTTTTGAAACTGCGGTCGCGAAAGCTCCACGCTCGGCCGAAGCTCACTTCGATTTGGGTGGTGTGTACGCGCGACTGAAACGGATTCCGGAAGCGACCCAGGAATTCGAAACCACGCTGAAGCTGGATCCAGATCACTACAAAGCGAACCTTGTTTACGGACACATGTTGCTTCTGGAACGTAAACCCATGGCGGCACTTCCCAAGCTGCAGAAAGCGGCGAAGCTGCAACCGGACGCGGGTGAGCCGCACCTTTATCTGGCCCAGACATATTCGCTGCTAGGCCAGGAGCAGAACGCGCGCCGCGAAGGCGCGCTGGCTGAACGCATGCGGGGCAACGAGTCGCACCCGTAATTTACTGCCCAAACAGGGTGTAGTGCGAGCTGGCGGCCATGAAAAAGATCATGGGCACGGACAAAAAGAAATTCGTTCGCGAAGCCAGAAAAGCCCGGCGCGCGAGCACGGCAGCGTTAGCCGGGGGCGTGCCCGCCAGTGTGCCTCGAATGATCTTCTTGTTGTTGGGCCAGATCACTCCCCAGACGTTGAACAGCATTATTATTCCCAGCCCGCCGCCAATCCCGATCGAGAGCACGTGATTATCGTCGCGACCGACCGGGGTAAAGTTCAGGAACAACCATCCGGCTAGAATCACCACCACTGTGGTGATCGCACCGAGAAGGTAACCGCTCGGGGCCATCTTCAGCATCACCAGATACAGGATTGCCCAGGAGGCAATCCAGATGAGCAGGAATAAACCAATGGTTGCGCCCGGGTTCGTTCCGTCCCGTTTCGCATCGGCTGCGACATAAATCTGTGACCAGTACCAGAAGCCCATGAACACGGTCAGCAGCGCGCTCCAGCGGAAAAGATTCAGCGTGGGAAGAGTCATGTACTGGAAAACCTTCGGCTTGGCAGCCGCGTCTACCTGCTTCATGAAAGGAACGTTGACCAGGTTGAAGAAGTAAAGCAAGCCTACCCAGGTGATTCCGGCCAGCAGATGGATCCAGCGCAGAATAAACGCCAGCGCCTCGTTTCCAGTATGCGTTGGCATAACCAGCCATACCACCAGCGAGTTTGCGTGCGTCATCGTGATACTCCTTCCGGCCCGCTTCAGCCCAGGATTCGGCTCAGAGGAAAGTTCCTTAAAGTACCGCGTCGTGGGCAGCCAGGGTCATCGATGGTTAATGAGGCAGGGCATAGTTTCACTTTGCAGTGCGTCTGTCAATCAGCCCGGTGAAATTGATGAGCTCTCGCTTGAAAAGTAGCCAGCCAGACCGTATCGTACGAACTGGCTTTGCTCGGCATCTCGATGAGCTGCGCAAGGCTATTCCCCCGCTCGCCGTGCCATTATGCCTGCGGAACTTGAGTTGGTAAGGAGATCGGTTATGGAAAAGCCGGCGCAGAATATTCAGGACACGTTTCTCAATACCGCGCGCAAGGAACGCACCAACATCACCATCTACCTGCTCAGCGGCGTCAAACTCACCGGGCGCATCCGGTCGTTCGATAAATATTCGGTCGTGCTCGAGTCCAACAATCAGGAGCAGCTGATCTTCAAGCATGCTATCTCGACCGTCGCCATGGGACGCAGTATGCACTCCCACTCGGATCGGCCGACCGTAGTGGCGGCATCCGGAGGCACGCCCACGGCAGTTCCTGAAGTTGCCGCCCGTCCGCCAGCTTCAGGAACCGAAGGTTAGAAGGCCTCAGGAAATTCGTTTGCGCAGTTCGGAACACCACTCTCGCAAGAATCGCACCATCGCAGTTGATGACGGCCGAACCCCGGAACGCGCCTTCCTGGTTGGTATCGATTACCGCTCGCGAAACGCGAAGAAGCCTTCCAAGAAATTGACTTCGGGAGCGCAGGCTGCGCGCGACAGCGTCACTGTCGAACCGCGAATTTCGAATGCGCCAGAGTTCAGCGCCGAAGAATCTCTTGCGGAGTTACGAACTCTGGCCACCAGCGCGGGAGCCGATGTAGCCGGCGAATTTCTGCAGCATCGCGACCGTCCTGATCCCGCGACCCTTATCGGGCGCGGCAAGCTGGAAGAAATCGCGGGAGCCGCCGCTTCTGTCTCCGCTGATCTTCTCATCTTCGATCATGATCTTTCGGCCTCGCAGCAGCGCAATATCGAAAGAGCTGTCAGCACCCGCGTGGTCGATCGCACACAATTAATTCTCGATATCTTTGCCCGCCATGCGCGCACCCGTGAAGGCCAGTTGCAAGTCGAACTGGCGCAACTTGAATATCTGTTGCCCAGGCTTGGCGGACGAGGCATCGAGATGTCACAGCTCGGCGGTGGGATCGGCACCCGTGGGCCGGGCGAAACCCAGCTCGAAACTGATCGCCGCAAAATCTATCGCCGGATCCGCCACGTCAAACAGCAGATCGAGAGTGTCCGGCGCATTCGAGCGCAGCAGCGGCAGCGTCGCGAATCCGTTCCGGTGGCGACCGTCGCCCTGGTCGGTTACACCAATGCCGGGAAATCGACCTTGTTCAACGCGCTCACAAATGCGGGCGTGCTCGAATCCTCCAAAATGTTTGCCACCCTTGACCCAACGCTCCGTTCAGTGACATTGCCGTCGCGCCGCACCATCCTGCTTTCAGACACGGTAGGCTTCATCCGCAACCTGCCGCATACTCTGGTCTCGGCATTCCGGGCGACTCTTGAGGAAGTTCAGCGCGCAGCTTTGATCCTGCACGTTTCCGATGCCAGCAGCCCCCTTTCAGCCGAGCAGGATGAGCAGGTTGGACGGGTCCTGAAGGAACTCGAGACACAAAACAAGCCCCGTTTGCGGGTGTTGAACAAAGTTGATCTGCTTCCGGCGGATCGTCGTGACGCCTTGCGAGACGACGCTCACACCGTCCACGTGTCCGCAGCCAAAGGAGTTGGACTTACAACGCTGCTCGATCACATTGACTCTGCAATCTCAGAAGATCCCATTAATCGTGTCCGCCTTCGCATTCCGCAGAAAGAAGGCAGGACCCTGGCCATGTTGCAGGCCCGGGCGCGAATCTACGCGCGCGAGTACAAGGATGGGTTAGTAGACATGGAGGTGGAGGCGCCAGAGTCTGTTATGCGTAAGGTCAGGGCCTTCGTGGTGGAGAATCAGGCAAAAATTTAAATGGGCCGCAGACCAAGAAGCGGTGACTTTCCTTGGCTTACAGCCCATTCGATCCTGAATTGGATCGGAGGTGATATCTCTATGGTAGCGCCCTGATTCGAGATGTCAAGGCATTAGTTCTTTTTTATTGCGTGAAAATCTTTTTGGTTCCGCTCCGGGAACTGAGCCGATCGCGTTGACACTCACGGCGTAACGTGTTACTTTTAAAGGTCTTCTAGCCTTTTTAGCTCACGACTCAGCACACAATGGATCAGATTCTGCGACAGTTGGGCGAATTACTGCTTGGGTCGATCCCCACTGTTTTCTTCATGCTCACGGTTTACATTTTCTACAGCGTACTGGTTAACAAGCCGCTGGTGAGGGTGCTTGCGGAGCGGCGCAGCAAGACCGAGGGTGCGATCGAGCGCGCCAAAGCGGACATCGCTGCCGCCGAGGCCCGTACCGCGGAATACGAGCAGCGATTGCGGGAAGCCCGTTTTGCGCTATTTCGCCAGCAGGAAGCTCGACGGCAGGCCGCGCTGCAGGTGCGCGATTCAGTCCTGAGGGAAGCGCGATCTCGTGCCCATGCGCAAATCGAACAAGCTCGTGCCGGGGTGGAGCAGGAGAAGGTTATGGCCAAGGCCGGATTGCAGCAGGAAGCCATTCGTCTGGCTCAGGAGATTGTAAAAACGGTGCTTCGTCCGGTTTCGGCAGCGTCACTGGCGGGCAGCCAATGAGGCAGGGCTGGTTGCTGTGCTTGGCGGCGTTGATATGTTGGATTGCCCCTTTGACCATGGCTCAGACTTCTGCCGGGAGTGAGGACCGCCCGTCCGCCCAAGCGGGCACGCCTAAACACGAAGCCGCGGGCGAAGACGAAGAAGGCCAGTTCAAACATTCACCTTCCGTCCAGTGGCTGGCCAAGAAAACAGGACTGAGCGCAGACCAGACGTACGAGCTCGCCGTGGTCGCCAACTTTGCGGTAATCGCGGTGGCAATAGTCTGGCTGTCGAAGAAGAATCTTCCAGCCGTATTCCGCAATCGTAACGCCAGCATTGAACGCGCCATGAAGGAAGCGCAAAAGGCTAGCCGGGAAGCCCGAGAGCGGTTGGCAGGTATCGAGGCACGGCTGTCCCGGATGGATGCCGAAATCAACGAGATGCGTTCGAATGCAGAAAAAGACGGTGCTGCGGAAGAACAGCGGATAAAGGCATCTACAGAGGAAGAAGTGCGACGGATTGCAGAATCGGCAGGACAGGAGATCGCCGCCGCAGCCAAAACTGCGCGGCGGGAACTCACCGCCTTTGCCGCCGAGTTAGCTGTAGGGCTGGCTGCCAAGCAGGTGAAAGTTGACGCTCATACCGACCAGTCTTTGGTGCGCCACTTTGCTGATAGCCTGACACAAGCAGATGGGGCCCCTGGGCGGGATAAAAGATAGCTCATGGCATCAGTCACCAGCACTTACGCGCGGGCCTTCGCGGACGTGGTTTTCATGAACCGCCTGGATGCGGCGCGAACGGTGCAGGAAGCTGAGTCTCTGGCACAATTGGTTTCCGGCAACCGAGAATTGCGAGAAGTGCTGGGAACGCCTTCGATTGCCGCGGACCAGAAACGCAAGCTGATTGACACGCTTGCAGCCCGTTTGAATGTATCCAACCCGGTGCGGAACTTTCTGGCGGTGTTGATCGATCATCAAAGAGTGCGCTTCCTGAGCGCGATCACGACACAGTTTGGTCATGAGGTCAACCGGCGAATGGGATTCGCCGAGGCAGACATCGTCAGCGCGCGCGAACTGAGTGCAGCAGAGCACAGCTCGCTGGAATCGCAGGTCGAACTCCTGACCCGAAAGAAAGTCCGTGCCCGCTACTCGCAGGATTCTTCATTGCTGGGTGGAGCGGTGGTAAAAATTGGCAGCACTATTTATGACGGTTCAGTAAAAGGGCAGCTGGAACGAATCAAAGCTGCGCTGATCGGTTCCTCGTAGTCGCAATCCCAGGTTCAACGCAAAGGTTTCTTAGAATGGCTCAACTCAAAGCAGACGAGATCACTCAACTTATCCGCCAGCAGATCGAGAGCTACGAATCGAAAATCTCGGTCGACGAGGTCGGAACCATCATTACGCTGGGCGATGGCATCGCCCGGGTTTACGGTTTGGATAAAGTCATGGCCGGCGAACTTCTTTCGTTCCCCCACGGCCTGGCCGGCATAGCCATGAACCTGGAGGAAGACCAGGTGGGCGTGGTGCTGCTTGGTGACTACACCGAAATCAAAGAAGGTCAAGAGGTGAAGCGCACGGGGCGCATCATCAGCGTCCCGGTAGGCGACAAGATGATTGGGCGCGTGGTGGACGCTCTCGGACGGCCCATTGATGACAAGGGGCCGATCGCGACCGATCAGTTTATTCCGCTGGAGCGCATTGCTCCCGGGGTGATTGATCGCCAGCCAGTACGCGAGCCTATGGCCACGGGTCTGAAAGCGATCGATTCCATGATTCCTATCGGCCGCGGCCAGCGCGAGTTGATTATCGGCGATCGCCAGACTGGAAAGACAGCGATTGCGCTCGACACGATCATCAACAACAAGGGCAACGACCTGATCTGCATTTACTGTGCGATTGGTCAAAAGCGTTCGTCAATTGCTCAGGTGGTCCAAATTCTTTCCGACTACGGCGCGATGGAGTACACCATCGTTCTGGCCGCATCTGCCTCTGAACCGGCGCCCATGCAGTACATCGCTCCTTATGCGGCCTGCGCCATGGGCGAATATTTCCGCGATACCAAGCGGCACGCCCTGGTGATCTACGACGATCTCTCGAAGCACGCTGCGTCTTATCGTGAAATCTCGCTTCTGCTGCGCCGTCCGCCGGGTCGCGAAGCATATCCGGGAGATGTCTTCTACCTTCACTCCCGGCTGCTCGAGCGCGCCTCGAAGCTGAGCAATGAAAAAGGGGGAGGCTCGCTCACCGCGCTGCCCATTATCGAGACGCAGGCGGGCGACGTCTCGGCCTACATTCCGACCAACGTCATCTCCATCACCGACGGCCAGATTTTTCTGGAGACCGATCTGTTCAACCAGGGCGTTCGCCCTGCGGTGAACGTGGGAATTTCCGTGAGCCGTGTCGGCGGAAGCGCACAGATTAAAGCCATGCGCCAGGTCGCCGGAAGTATGAAGTTGGATCTCGCGCAATATCGTGAACTCGCGGCCTTTGCGCAGTTTGGCAGCGACCTCGATAAGGCCACGCAATCGCAGCTCAATCGTGGCCAACGGCTAGTGGAAGTGCTCAAACAGAAGCAGTTCTCGCCGCTGCCGTTTTCCAAGCAGATTCTGATCATCTTTGCCGGAACCAATGGTTTCCTGGATGACCTGCCGGTCGAGCGGATCCGCGACTTTGAGGCTGAACTTTACAAGTATGTCGATGCGACCAATCCTGGCCTGCTGAATTCGATCATGGAGAAGAAGGTGCTCGACGATGCTCTCAAAGCCGAGATGAGCAAGCTGATAAAAGAGTGCAAAGAGACATTCGTGGCTGAACATCAGCCAGCGGCGCCGAAGTAGGTTTTATTTCGCAGGGTATCTGCTTTCGGTGGCAAGAAGCAGGTTTCCGGCTTCCCCCGGGATGACATGGTGCTTGAGTACATTGATTGAGTAACCGATAAATGGCGAACATTCTCGACATCCGTCGTCGCATTCGCAGCGTGACCAACACGCGGCAGATCACCAAGGCCATGAAAATGGTTTCGGCGGCCAAGCTGCGCCGCGCACAGGACCGTGCTTTAGCTGCGCGTCCGTACGCACAAATGTTGTCGAATGTTTTGAAGTCGCTGGTTTCACGCGCTGAAATCTACGACCCCGAAACCGGCGAACCGCGTCATCCACTGCTCGCGCATCGTCCGGAAAATAGAATTTTGCTGATCGTAGTTACCGGAGATAAAGGGCTTGCCGGCGCTTTCAACACTAACATCTTGAAAGCCGCCACCCGCTTTCTGGAATCCAAGCACGGCAAGAACATTGAAATTGAAGCGGTCGGGCGCAAGGGGCGAGACTTCCTGAAGCGCCGCTTCAAAGCTGCCAAGCCGCGAGAGAAGGATTCGCAGGCTGCTCCGGCAATCACCATCGTGGGTGAACAGGTCGGTGTGTTGCAGAAAGTGGAATACTCATTTGCTTCTGAGCTTGCTGAAAACATTATCAAGCGCTATACCGAGCAGGAGATCGACGCCGTTTACCTGGTGTACAACGAATTCAAATCGGTGATTGCGCAGCGTCTGGTGGTCGAAAAAGTCCTCCCCATCGAGCACGTTGGGGAGACGGAAATCGCCCAGTACGAAGGCATGACGCAGGAGCAGAAAAAAGAAGCCATTGAAGCTGCCAAAGGCGCCGGCGTCAGATTGCGCCCCGCCGACACCACCGCGGCTGACGCGGTGGCAGCGAAATTCGGCACTGCCCAGGTGGACTACATTTACGAACAGCCGACCGGGGAATTGTTCAGCGCGTTGCTGCCTAAGTACGTGACCATCCAGATTTTCCACGGACTGCTGGAATCGGTGGCAGCCGAACATGCTGCCCGCATGACGGCCATGGATTCCGCCACGAACAATGCGACCGACATGATCGACTCGCTGACGCTTGCTATGAATCGCGTGCGCCAGGCAAAGATCACCAAAGAGATTATTGAAATCGTGAGCGGCGCTGCCGCTGCTTCATAACTGAGGTTCTAATGCCCGAAAACACTGGAAGCGTAATACAGATCTCCGGTCCCGCCGTGGACGTGCAGTTTGATGGAGCTAACATCCCGCCGATTTATGAGGCCCTGCGCGTGGTCAGCGAGGGCTTCAACGTCCCCTCTCCCATCAACGTGGTTCTGGAGGTGCAACAGCACCTGGGCGAAGGCCGCGTGCGCTGCATCGCCATGGAAGCCACCGATGGTATGGTGCGGGGCATGAAGACCATCGATCTGGGTGGGCCAATTTCAGTTCCGGTCGGCCACGGTACGCTTGGTCGCGTGATGAACGTGATCGGCGAACCGGTAGATAAGCTAGGGCCCATTGATGCCAAGGAAAGACTTCCCATCCATCGGCCGGCTCCTTCTTTTGAAGATCAAGCTACCACTGCGGAGATGTTTGAAACCGGCGTGAAAGTAGTCGACCTGATTCAGCCCTTCCTGAAAGGCGGAAAAATCGGATTGTTTGGCGGCGCCGGCGTGGGCAAAACCGTTTTCATTCAGGAGTTGATCAATAACGTCGCCAAGCAGCATGGCGGATTCTCGGTGTTTGCCGGAGTCGGTGAGCGCACGCGCGAAGGCAACGACCTGTGGCTGGAAATGAGTGAGTCGAAGGTAATTGTGCCCGGCGACCCATCCAAATCCAAAGCCGCGCTTATCTACGGTCAGATGACGGAACCACCGGGGGCGCGCCTGCGGGTTGCGCTGACCGGGCTGACAGTTGCGGAATACTTCCGCGATCAGGAAGGCGCCGACACGTTGCTGTTTATCGACAATATCTTTCGCTTTACGCAGGCCGGTTCAGAGGTTTCCGCGCTGCTTGGCCGCATGCCGAGCGCGGTCGGTTATCAGCCTAACCTGGCCACCGAAATGGGTGAATTGCAGGAGCGCATCACTTCAACAAAGAAAGGCTCGGTCACTTCGGTGCAGGCGATTTATGTGCCTGCCGACGATCTTACCGATCCGGCTCCGGCGACCACCTTTGCCCACCTTGACGCAACCACGGTGCTTTCGCGCGCGTTGACGGAAATCGGAATCTATCCCGCAGTCGATCCCCTGGCTTCGACCTCCCGCATTCTCGATCCGCGAATCGTTGGGCAGGAGCATTACGATGTGGCACAAATCGTGAAGAAAATTCTGCAGACCTACAAGGATCTGCAGGATATCATCGCGATTCTCGGCATCGACGAACTGAGCGAAGATCAGAAGCTGACCGTAGCCCGGGCTCGCAAGATTCAGCGCTTCCTGTCGCAGCCGTTCCACGTTGCGGAAGCATTTACCGGCGCCCCCGGCCGTTACGTGAAGATTGCCGATACAGTGAAGGGCTTCAAGGAAATTGCAGAAGGTAAGTACGATGATATTCCGGAACAGGCCTTCTATATGAAGGGCACCATCGACGAAGTCCTGCAGGCAGCCGAGAAGTTGAAAACGGCGGCATGATCTCTTGGAATGAAGCTAGTTAAACGATAAACATGGCCAATACCTTTCAACTTGAGATCGTGACCCCGGAGAAAGTCGCGGTGCGCGATTCAGCGGAAGAAATGCAGATTCCCGGCACCAACGGATATCTTGGCATTTTGCCCGGCCATGCTCCGCTCATTACTGAGCTTGCGGTCGGCGAAATTACCTACCGCAACGGTTCGACGGTTCATCATCTTGCCGTGGCCTGGGGATTCGCGGAAGTCCTTCCTGACAAAGTAACCATTCTGGCGGAAACCGCCGAACGCGCTGAAGAGATTGACCTGAAGCGCGCTCAGCTGGCCAAGCAGCGCGCTGAAGAGGAATTCAAGACCGGCGCCAGCGAACAAGATTTCACCCGCGCCGAAGACGATCTGAAGCGCGCCGAAGTCCGCCTGCAGGTTGCTCAATCGAAAAATACGTAGGCCCGGATCTTTGATCCGGGCAGGCGAGCGCAGCTCCCCAGAGATTTGTTTCTCGGAATGACTTGCAAAATTGTTCAGCGCAACCGGGAGATCTAGTTCCTGCCCTGAACCCCTTATTTCAATTCCACCACCACGAACCGTGCCGCCTCGCCACCGCGGTTCTTTAACTCCGTCTTCTGCTCGGAGGGAATCCAGACGATCTCGCCGCTGCTTTTACGCAAGCGCTTGCTGCCGTTCATCAGGTCAATATCGGTGACGGCAATCACCAGCCTGTCTACATCCTGTTCCGGCGGGGGCAGCGCGTCGCCCGAAAGCAGTTGCACCGAATCTACTTGCGCCTCGCCCAGCGGCAGCTGGGTAATATATTTTGCCCGGGGATCAGTCGGCGGAGGCACACCGGTATTGCCATACGTCCACGTTCCGAGATCGGCGTGGTATCCATAGTTGGTGACTTTAGGATTCAGAAACTCAACCGTCACATTGCGATAGTCGCGGGTGCGATCCTGGCGGATTCCAGCTGCAATTCCGCCGAAGCTGAACCGCACATCGCCTTGGTTGTAGCGGAAGTTTGCCACCGGCGATTGTCCCTCTGACCACTGCACGATCTCGCTGTCTTGCAGGGTCACAGCGAGAAAATTGTGATCGTGCAGAACGTATGACTGCTCGAGCGGGCGCAGCCCCAGTTCAAACACGCGCACTTTGTCGTTCTCGAGCAGCAGGCGGTAATGCGACTCTTTAGACATGTCCACGGGCTTCGGGTCTTGTTCTAAGGAAATCGGGGCGAGGAGCAGCCACAATGCAAACAGCAATCTCATGACTATTTTTCGACCCGCCCCAGGCACTCCGCCTGGAACAGTCGCTCATCCACGCGGTTCAGCTTCTTGGCGATGCGGCGCGGCACAAGCCGGTAGTGATGGATTTCGAACAGGTAATTGACAATGAACCAGACTGGTTTTTCGGTGGTCATCCACTCAAGTGGATCGAAACGCGCCAGGTTCACCGGGCGTGAGAAAGTTCGCAGCGACCGCTCGCGCCGCATGTTGAAGTAAAGATTGAAATAGCTCAAAGCCAGTTCGCGCAGGTTGCGATGCACCGGTTCGCGAAAGCGGCACCCGGAAAAATTAGATTTCGCGATCGCACCCCAATGTCCATCAACGCGGTAAACCGCAATCACGTGGTCGGTGTCACGTTCGGCTTCAAGATCGAGAATCAGAGGCGAAAAGCCGTTCGCCCGCAAAGCCGCTGCCGCAAAAATGGCTCCCTCCAGGCAATGAGCGGTTTTTTCGAGCAGCACCCGCCGCGGCGACCATGCGGTGTCGGCCAGGTGATACGGCAGGTCATCCAGATAGCGCTGAATGCCGTAAGGGCTTCTCAGGCTGCGGAGTTTGCGCAATTCCGTCCCGCTGAAGCCGGTGTAACCGTTGTTCATGGATGGAAGGCAGTGTACCTGAAAGTCTAGCGGGCTTGTGCTCACCTGTCCGGGTCAAACCGCCCTTATGTGTTTAGTGGTGGGTGAAATCTATCGAACAGCTGGCTGATCTCCATCGGTTGATCAATGGCCACGTCGGGCGGCGCTTCACATAACGTATGCGGGGCAAACCCGTAGGTGACTCCGCAGGTCCACATTCCGGCGTTGCGGCCCGTCAGCACATCTACTGACGAGTCGCCAATCATCAGTGCGTGATCCGGCCTGGTGTGCGTTTCTGAGAGCAATCGGCGGGCGCCCTCAGGATCGGGCTTTTTGGTTGAAAAGCTGTTACCGCCGTAAACATGCGCGAAGAAGTCTTTGAGCCCCAGAGCTTCCACAATGGCCTTCGACGGGTGCACCGGCTTGTTGGAAAGCACAGCCATTTTTCGCGGCACGCCATTTGCATCGGCAATGGCGGCCAGGCTTTCCCTGATCCCCGGGTAAAGGTGCGTGTGATCGAGCTTATGAGCCCGGTAATATGTCAGGAAAAAATCCAGCGCTTGTTTCACAATCGCTTCATTCTTAGGATCTCCGAGCGCGCGGCGCACCAGCATCGGCGCGCCGTCTCCCACGTAGGAAGCGATTACTTCCCCGGGTAGTTCCGGGCGTTTCAAGTGCCGCAGCATGGCATTGACGGAGTGAATGAGATCGAGGCGTGAATCGATGAGTGTTCCGTCGAGATCAAAGATGAGTAGTTTGATTATGCCGGGATCAAACTGGCGATGAAAGCGAATCACAAATCAGAATAGCACCTGCGAAGTGTGGCCAACCCACGAAGCTTTCGGCACGATCTGCGTAGGGACAGCCGCCCTCGGCTGTCCAGCCAGAGCGAAGCTCCGCATGTTTTCGATGACGCTGGCGAGCTTGCGCTCGTATCCGTATTTAGAACAAAATCGAAGCACCTTAGGGGCGGGTGTTCGACCCGCCCAGCCAGGCAACGCTCGGCAGCAAATCAAGCTGGCGGGCTTGCGCTTGCCACCCGGAATCAGAGACCCGGGCCTACGTGATCTGCTGTAGTTCAATTTCTATTCCGGACCGCGCGCGACCATTTACAATTCCACAGGGTATTGGATGGCGACCACAAAAACTGATCCTAAGATCGCGACCCGGGCCCGCAAGAACTATGAGGGCCTAAGCAACCAGCAACTCATCGAAGCCTACCGGCTGATGTTCATGTCGCGGCGGCTCGATGATCGCGAAATTCTCCTTAAGCGACAGCAGAAAATCTTCTTCCAGATTTCCGGTGCCGGGCATGAGGCGGTGGGCGTAGCGGCGGCCTTCGCGCTCAAAGCTGGCTACGACTGGTTTTATCCGTATTATCGCGACCGTGCCTTGTGCCTGGCGCTGGGCGGAACTGCTTACGACATGTTGTTGCACGCGGTAGGCGCAGCCGATGATCCGAATTCCGGCGGTCGCCAGATGCCGTCGCACTGGAGCTATCCCCAGTTGCACGTAGTGACCGGATCTTCTCCGACCGGTACACAGATTCTTCAGGCCGTGGGTTGTGCCGCGGTTGGGCGCTATCTCACCCGCCATCCCGCTGCCGCGCAAAAACATGAAGGCGACTACCGGCAGTTCAAAGAAGTGGGATACCAGTCTGACGAAGTCACTTACGTCTCGCTGGGTGACGGAACTACCAGCGAAGGTGAATTCTGGGAAGCACTCAATAACGCCGCGCTGGACAAGTTGCCGCTCATCTTCGTGGTGGAAGATAACGGCTACGCAATTTCGGTTCCGGTCGAAGTTCAGACCGCGGGCGGCAGCATATCCCGCCTGGTGCAGAGCTTTCCCAATTTCCATTTCGAAGAAGTCGACGGTACTGACCCCATCCCGTGCTACGGAGCGTTCCAGCGCGCGGCAGCGCATAGCCGGGCCGGCAATGGGCCCAGTTTCATCCATGCGCATGTAATCCGGCCTTATTCGCACTCGCTCTCCGACGACGAGCGTCTTTATCGCCCGGATGTTGAGCGCCAGCGTGACGCCCAGCGTGACCCCATCACCCGTATGCAGATGTTTTTGCTCCGCGAAGGCATTCTGGACGAAAAGGGAATCAACAGCCTGGAGAAGCAGGTTGACGAAGAAATCCAGGACGCCACCGACCGCGCACTGAAAGCGCCGCCGGCAGCCCCTGAAACCGTAAAGCAGTTCCTCTATTCGCCTCATCTCGATCCCACCTCATCGGCTTTCGAAACCGAACCCCTGCCGGCGAAGATTGAGAGTGACGGCAAGAAGGTCGCGCCCAAAACCATGGCCGACCTGATCAACGCCACCCTGCATGATGAAATGAAGCGCGACGAACGGATCGTGATTTTTGGCGAAGACGTCGCCGACTGCAGCCGTGAGCAATATCTGCAGCAGAAGATGGTGAAGGGCAAAGGCGGCGTATTCAAGCTGACCTTCGGGCTGCAGTGCGAGTACGGCTCGGATCGCATCTTCAATACGCCTCTGGCGGAGGCCAGCATCGTGGGGCGAGCCACGGGGATGGCTACCCGCGGATTGAAGCCGGTGGCAGAAATCCAGTTTTTCGACTACATCTGGCCGGCGATGATGCAATTACGTAACGAGCTGCCGGTGATCCGCTGGCGATCCAACAACGGCTTTTCGGCGCCTTGCGTTATCCGCGTCGCCATAGGCGGATATCTGACGGGGGGCGCCATTTATCACTCGCAATGCGGGGAAAGCATTTTCACCCATATCCCCGGTCTGCGGGTAGTGTTTCCTTCCAATGCTCTGGATGCGGCGGGGTTGCTGCGCACCGCCATTCGCTGCGACGATCCGGTGCTGTTTTTAGAGCACAAGCGGCTCTATCGCGAAACCTATGGCCGCGCATCCTATCCCGGCCCGGACTATATGATTCCGTTCGGCAAGGCGAAAATTGTGCAGCCGGGCACCGACATGACGGTAATCACTTACGGCGCGGTGGTTCCGCGCGCTCTGCAGGCGGCCCAGAAACTCGAGCGCGAAGATGGAATCAAAGTCGAACTGATCGACCTGCGCACGCTGAATCCTTACGACTGGGAGACGATCGCCGCGTCGGTGGCAAAAACCAACCGTGTGCTCGTGGCCTACGAAGACACCATGAGCTGGGGATATGGAGCGGAGATCGCGGCCCGCATTGCGGACCAGCTGTTCCAGCACCTTGACGCTCCGGTGCGGCGGGTGGCAGCTCTGGATACTTTCGTAGCTTATCAACCGATTCTGGAAGACGCCATCCTGCCGCAGGCCAACGACTTGTACCGTGGCATGAAACAATTGGCGGAGTTTTGAGTTTATATACATAGGAGCAACTGAAGTTGGGTAACAATCGGGAAATGACCGGTGAGCAACCCTGTTGAAGGCCCGGTTCTCAAATGCTCAGGGCGTGTTAACTGGTCCTGCCCTAATTCGGAGGACACAAATGAAACGAGCTTTACTGCTTTGCTCGCTGATTCTGGTCATGCTGGCGCCCGCGTTCGCGCAGTGGAATGGACGCCGCCTTTCGGGGGATGATCAGCGTCGTTTTGACAGCTATTTTTCGCGCTGGCAGGATTACCGGCGCACCAACAACCAAGGCGAAGTCCGCAGCATGGAAGGCCGTATGCAGGATATCTATCGTCACTACGGCATTCCCGCCAACACGCCTTATGCGCGTGTAGCCAGCAACGGTGGCGGATATGGAGATGGCGGGTATGGACGTGGCGGATACGACCGCCGTGGACGCGATTACAACTGGGACTGGTATAACAATCGCAATCGCGACTGGGACCGCCAGGACCGTGATTGGGAACGCGACCGGCGCGGAGACTGGGATCGCTACCGTGACCGCGATCGCGGCTACTGGACACAAAATCAACGGCTTTCAGGGTCAGATCAAGGGCGTTTCGACAGCTACTTTCAGCGCTGGCTGAACTACCGCCGCACCAACAATCGGGACGAGATCGTCAGCATGGAACGGCGCATGTTCGATGTTTACGATCACTACGGAATCCCGCATAATGTTCCGTTTGATCGTGTGGCATCGCAGGGTTTGCGATATTAAGATTCTTCTACTCTCTCATTAGCCCCGGACTTTTACAGTCTGGGGCTTTCTTTTTGCTTAAGCGAAAATACCTTTTGTTCCCCGTCTGACCAACCGTTTCACCAGGTCTTACGTCCCAACAGGCGCAGGTCGACGCTCCGCCTGCGGAGGACACATGAAACGATATTCAATACTGGCGGCCGCTCTGACATTTCTGGCCGCTCCTTTGATTGCCCAGGATCGTCAGGCAGCAAGCGAGAACCAGAACTCAACCGGCAGATTGCAACTGCTGGCTTACTACGGTCCGCAGGATCGAGACCATGATCGTGATCGGGACCATGGTCGTGATCGCGACCATGATCGAGATCGCGACTGGGACAGGGATCGCGATTCCGCCTGGCATCGTGAACATCGGGGAGACTGGAACGACGCCCGTGATCGGGCCTGGCATCGTGAGCACGAGCGGGACCGGGCTTATGCTCAGCCCGGATACGGCTACGGTGGTGGCGCTTGGCGCGGACGGCTTTCGCCTGAGGATCAGGGCCGTTTCAACAGCTACTACGACCGATGGATGCAGTATCGAGCTACCAACAATGTGGGCGAGATGAGGAGCATGGAAGGACGCATGAGGGACGTCTACTCTCATTACGGCATTCCATCCAATGTCCCATTCGGGGAAGTGGCGGGCAGATAAGAAAATAGGCCGGTTCAGGGATGGGGAGTTCATCGCATTTCGCGAGGAACTCCCTTTTTATCTATGTGTTGAACGCTGCTCCGTTCTTTTTCGGGACGCATCTTGCACTACACGTGAGTAACGTCTGTCGTACTTTGGTTACTCTCCGACGGTTTGATTCGAACCGTTTGAATAAACACCGCAATACAAAGTAGTTCACTAAGCGCTATACCCAACATATAGGGCAGTACTACAATCGCTGAGAAGTCGATTTCCAGAAAACAGGCATAAAACCCTAAGAAACACGGAAATAAGCCACGACAGTGGCATTTTCCGGGTTGGGATATGCTCAGTCCACCAAAATTCACTCGATCGCAACCGGAACGAGGAATTTTCTCCCAAGTTTGCCTTGTGTGCCGCGAAAAAACGGCGGTAGCGGGGCCTGAGTCTGTGGAAAGGGTTTTGAAACTATGGCCGACTCGCGAGAAGTGATGAATATCCGCCAGGCTTCGCAGTACCTGGGGGTGAGCGCGGACACGCTGTACAAATACGTTGGCGAGCAGAAGATACCTGCTTTCAAGCTGGGAAACCGCTGGCGGTTCAAGAAATCGAAGCTGGACCAGTGGATGGAAGAGAAGTCGAACCAGATGGAAGCGAGAAGTAAAAGAAAGCCGAAAGCGGCAGTGAAGGCCGCGGGAATTTTTTAGAAACTGCGCTGGGCGAAGCGCCCGGCGCCATTACGCACAGAAGGTGGGCACATGTTTGGATTCGGATCGAAGACGATTGTAGGTCTGGATGTGGGCTCCTCGAGCATTAAGGCTGTGGAGCTGAAGAAAGGGCGCAACGGAATTGAAGTCGCGCACCTCGGATTGGAAGCGCTGGCGCCGGACATCGTGGTCGACTCGATGATCGTGGATTCCGGGCAGGTTTCAAGCGCGATCTCGAAGCTGTTCACCGAAAACCAGATCAAAACCAGGGCTGTTGCGACCGCGGTCAGCGGGCATTCCGTGATCGTAAAAAAGATTTCTCTGCCTTCGATGAGCGACCAGGAACTGGCGGAGACCATTGAGCGCGAAGCGGCGCAGCACATTCCGTTCGATCTGGCCGATGTGAATCTCGATTACCAGATTCTTTCTGAAGACGCCGGCAGCCCGCAGATGGACGTATTGCTGGTCGCAGTCAAGAAGGACAAGATTCTCAACTACACCAACGTACTCTCGATGGCAGGCAAGACTCCGGCTATTGTGGACATCGATGCCCTCGCGCTGCAGAACTGCTACGAGTACAACTACGAGCCCGCGCCCGGGCAAGTAGTGGCGTTGCTGAACCTGGGCGCCAGCGTGATGAATATCAACATTGTGAAGGGCACCACTCCGCTGTTCCCGCGCGATGTCAGTGTCGGCGGACATCAGTACACGGATTCACTGCAGAAGGAACTCGACCTGAGCTTCGACGACGCGGAGTCGCTGAAGCTGGGCAACAAAGTGGGAACCGTAAGTGAAGACGCTAAGACGCCCATTCTGCAACAGGTGACAGAAATTATCGTGCTCGAGATTCAGAAAACGTTCGACTTCTTCCGCGCCAGCGCAGCGGGCGAGCACATTGAAAAGATTTATCTGGCCGGAGGCTCTTCCAAGGTTCCGGGACTGGTGGAGGCGCTACGCCAGGAGTTTTCGTTGCCGGTGGAGATATTTAATCCATTCCAGCGGATTACTCCTCCAGCAGATGGCGCCGGGATGGCGCTGATCGAGCAGAACGCCGGCCAACTGGCAGTTGCAGTGGGTTTGGCCTTAAGGAGTTTTGACGACTTATGATCCGAATCAACCTGCTGGGCTCACAAAAAGGCAAAGGCAAGCGCTCTTCAGGACCTTCTGCCGGGGTTATGGAAGTGGGTGATGTTGGCTCACCCAAGATGAAGGTGCTGATCATTCTGGTCATCGTTGGCCTGGGCAATTTCGGCTACTGGTACCAGATCAACAAGCAGAAACAGACTATTGCCAGCAACATGGCGGTGGCGGAGCAGAAGAATCGCGAGCTCTCCGACGTGAAAGCACGGTACCTGGAACGGCAGCGCGAGGCGGACAATTACAAGCGCCGCGTGGATGTAATCGATCAGTTGCGCAAGGCGCAATCCGGACCGGTTGACCTGCTGGCTACGGTTGCCGGGACGGTGAACAACACTGAAGCGGTCTGGCTGAACTCGATGAAGGACCAGGGCGCTAACGTGGCTATCGAAGGCATGGCATTGAGCACGGATGCGGTGGCGTCACTGATCACCAACTTGCAGAAGACCGGCTACTTCAAGAACATCGAGATCAAAGAGACGTATCAGGACGACACCTTCAAAGAGATGCAGGCATTCAGCTTCACGCTGACTTGCGAACGGGCGAAATCCTAAAGGCGGGGATATGAACTTCGAAGAAATGTCGGGCCTAAAACAATGGGGAGTGCTGGTAGGAGCAGCGGCGTTAATATCCGCCGCACTGTTCTTCACCGTGTTCAAGTCCCAGCGAGAGGCTAATGCTGTGGCGCAGCAGAATCTGGATGCCAAATTGCGCGAAAACGCAGAACTGGAATCGTACCGGCCGAAGCTGGCGGAGATTGAGCGCCAGTTGGCCAGCCTCAAGCAACAGCTGGAAATCGAACGGCGCATCGTTCCCGACGAGAAAGAGGTCGACAACTTCATGCGCATGATGGATTCCGAGGCCAGCAAGGCGGGAATCGAACTGCGGCGTTACACCGCGATGCCCTATGCCGCCAAGGAGTATTACACCGAGGTCCCATTCGAAATGGAACTGGATGGGCCGTACTTCTCGATGCTGAATTTCTTCGACCGGGTAGGCAAGCTGGAGCGGATCGTAAATGTTTCGGGACTGCTGGTGTCGACCGTAAAGAAGCCGACCGACGCCAAGACCAAGCATACGTATCAGTACGCTGCTGGCGAGAGCGTGGTGGCGACCTGCACGGCCACGACCTTCTTCAGTCATGACCTGGATCCGGGAAACAGCAAGACTGCCCAGCCTGCGGCAGCGAAAAGGTAGGGGAGCTTATGAAGCTGAAGACAGGATTTCTGTTACTTGGAGTGATAACGGCAAGCGCCTGGGCGCAGAACCCGGACATCATCCAGAACACGCGAGACACCATGCATGCGGTGCAGCAAAAGAAGGCGATGGACAGCAATGCCGCACTAGCCGCATCGCAAGGAAACGCCGGTAATCCGGGGCAGCCCTCGGCTCCGCCCGTGGCCCACAATTCGACGGCGACTGCCAGCCAGCCGGCCAGTGTCGAGAAATCGATTCATCCGGCCAAAGCAGTAGCGAAGCAGGGGACGAAATCGGCCCAACCTGCGGCGCAGAAAAGGGTTGAGAAGAAGGTCGCGCAGAAGGTTGTTGCCAAGAAAACCTCGGCTGAGAAGATTGAAGTGGAAGCCAAGAACAAGCCCTCGGACGGGAAGAAGGCCGCGCCAAAAACAATCAGCATGGCCGGAAGGCGCGATCCGTTCGTCAGTCCAGTGGTGAACCGCGGGTTCGCTGATTCAGGCTGCAGCACCGGCAAGAAATGCCTGACCATCGAACAGATCGATTTAAAAGGCGTGGTGAAGTCGGACAGCGGATTCATAGCCGTAGTTGTGAATGCCGTCAACAAAGCCTATTTCCTACGCCAGAACGACCCGGTGTTCAACGGCTATGTAGTGAAGATCACCGGTGATTCGATTGTCTTCAAACAGAACATGCAGGACAAGCTGGGCAAGTCGTTCCAGCGGGAAGTTACCAAGAAAATTACAACTCCGGCGGTGTAAGCGGAGAGGTTCCGACATAACAGGAAGATTACGGGCTTACAGAATTTAAGCCCTACGGGGAGAAGCGAAATGCGCAAGCAACTGCTGAGTGTTTTCGTGCCGCTGCTGATGATGGTACTCATCGCGGCTGCGGCGGAGACGCAGAAGACGGGCACCGACTCGGTGGCGCCTGCCACACTGCAAAAGGTAAATGTGGCACGCGGCAGCGATGGGTTGAGTCTGGAAGTCACCACCCGCGGCGCGGTGAATCCGCATGTGAGCACGCTGCAGCATCCGGCGCGCATCCTGCTGGATCTGCCCAACACGGTGATGGCGACTGCCCGCCGCCAGGTCGCGGTCGATGCGGACGGCGTCAAGGGCGTGCGCATTGGCATGGACGATCACAAGAACACCCGGTTGGTGATCGACCTGGAGCAGGCCTGCAAATATGAGCTGCTTCCTGCCCAGGGCGACAAGCTTGTTCTGAAGCTCCACCTTCCTGAGCTGACGAAAACTGCGGCGAAGAGTGTGGCGTCTGAGGTTATAAAACCGGCAGCTGCTCCGGTGGCAGCGCCCAGACAAGAGCTCGCGATGAGCGCCCCTCCGGCGATGCCGAAGGTTGCGAAGGCGTCGTCGCCGACCGACTTCGTATTCCTCGAGCCCTCATATAAGCCCAAAGAGACCGACAGCAAGGCTGAAACTCCCGAGCCTGGCGAGCGCGCAGCCAGCGCCGCCCAGAAGTTTGCGGAGCGGCCGGAAGGCAATCTGCTGCCTGTTCCGAGCGCCATGCAATCCGGCACAGCTGTGCAGTCTCAGCCGGCGGTGAACCTGTCTGCTGAACAGAAGGCGCAGCTTTCAACCCAGCCGGCCAGCGGCGCCAAGTACACCGGCGAGCCGATCTCAGTGAACTTGAAAGACGTCGACCTGAAAGACTTTTTCCGCCTGGTGCACGAGATCAGCGGACTCAACGTAGTGCTTGATCCCAATGTGCACGGCAACCTCACCATCGTGCTCGACGACGTGCCGTGGGACCAGGCCCTGGATATCGTTCTGAAGAACAACAGCCTGGCGCGGCAGCTTGACGGCAACGTTTTGCGGATTGCCACGGTAGAGACGTTGCGCAAAGAAGCAGAAGCCCGACGGGCCGAGCAGGAAGCCGAAGCGATGGCAGTTGAGAAGGTCACCATCACGCGCTTCCTGAGCTATGCGCACTCCAAGGATGTAGTGCCGATCATCAAGAAGTTTCTGACCCAGCGCGGTGATGTGATCGCTGACGATCGCACCAATGCGCTGATCATCGAAGATATTCCGGTGGTGTTGCCCGGCGTTGATCGTCTGCTGGCGCAGCTCGACCGTAAGACGCAGGAAGTGGAAATCGAAGCCCGGGTGGTAGCAGCAACCCGCAGCTTCGCTCGCGACATTGGCACCCAGTTCGGCTTCGGATGGGGCAATGGCACTACTACCGTGGGTGGTGCGGGCAGCGTTGGCACTTCTCCGATTGGAACATTCGGGGGCAACCCGCTGTACACAATTATCGGGAACACCGCACCTTCACCGACCAGCATCAACCAGATTCCGTTGTTTTCGAACCTGCCCGTAACCAGCCCCACCAGCGGTATCGGGTTCCAGAACTCCAGCAACAACATCCGCATTGACGCCATTCTCACCATGGCGGAATCTCGCGGACTGCTGAAAATTCTTTCCCGTCCGCGGGTAGTAACACAGAACAACATTCAGGCGCTGATCCGCCAGGGCGTGCGCGTACCAATCGTCACGCAAGCCCAGCTGGGCGGACCGCCTACCGTCACCTACGTGGATGCGTTCCTCCGTCTGACGGTGGTTCCACAGATCACCTCAGAAGGCACCATTTTTCTGAACGTGGACGTGGAAAACACAACTCCCGACTTTGGCCGCACCATTCAGGGCAACCCGACACTCATCACCCAACAGGCGACCACGCAGGTACTGGTCACCGATGGCGGAACAGTGGTGATTGGTGGAGTCATTCAGACTCAGAACTCGGTCAACATTTCGCAGGTACCTTTGCTCGGCAACATCCCGGCGCTCGGCAACCTGTTCAAGCACAAACAGGTATCAACTTCCAACCAGGAGTTGATCTTCTTCATCACCCCGCGAATCATTCAGACATAGTCGTACACAAGTTAGCAGCAAGAGACGCCGGACTGCTGGGAAACCAGAGTCCGGCGATTCTGTCTGGTGCGGCTGGTAGACTCACGAAATGCCCAATGCACGAGTGAGGCAGCTGCGCGCAGTTATGGCCGAGAGCGCCCTGCAAGCTCTTCTGGTAACTCATCTTTCTAACGTTCGCTATCTCTCTGGCTTTACCGGAAGCTCCTGCGCGCTACTCGTCACGCACGACCGAAGCATCCTGTTCACAGATGGGCGCTACCGCACCCAGGCCAATGAGGAGGTGGAACACGCGCGTGTAGTTATCGGAAAGAAGGCACCGTCGATCCAGGCTGCCGACTGGATCAACGGACGTACACCCGGTCCTCTGGCACTGGGTATCGAGGCTGAGCACCTGACCGTTTTCAGTAGATCGGCACTGCGTAAAGCCTTGCCCTCGCGGGTGGAGATTAGGCCGACAGCGTCGATGATTGAACATCTGAGAATGATCAAAGACGCCGCCGAACTCGCGAGCATTAGGAAAGCGGTGCAGCTGGGTTCAAACCTGTTCACACACGTCGTAAAAGCCATACGGCCTGGGGTCAAGGAGCTCGACGTGGCGGCAGAACTTGAGTATCAGGCGCGAAGAGCCGGGGCGGAAGCTATGTCATTTGAAACCATCATCGCTGCTGGTAAACGTTCGGCATTGCCGCATGGAAGGGCGTCGGCTGCCAGGGTCGGCCGGGGATTCGTGGTGTGCGATTTCGGTGTTATACTCGCAGGCTATTGCTCGGACATGACCCGCACCGTATATGTCGGGAATCCCTCAAGTGCGTCGCGGAATTTTTACCAGGTTGTACTTGACGCCCAGCAGGCTGCGCTCGCCTCGGTGCGGGCCGGAATCAGTACCGGGGAAGTTGATGAAGCGGCTCGCAAGCTTCTGAAAAAGAGTGGGTTGGCTAATTTTTTTACGCACTCCACTGGTCATGGTGTAGGCTTAGAAATCCACGAAGCGCCCCGCGTGGCGGCGGGGCAAAAGGAAATCCTGAAACCGGGCATGGTAATCACCATCGAGCCCGGAGCCTACGTTCCCGGAAAATGGGGCGTACGGATCGAAGATATGGTGGCAGTCACGGAACGGGGTTGCGAAATTTTGACCTCGACCGGCAAGGAACTGGTCACGATTTAAATCGAACGGAGCTCAATGGCTTCGGAGATTTCCGCCATAGCACAAAGTTAATCAGTCCCACCGCGAACGATGAATCAGAAAGAGCTGAAAGAACTAATTGAGTTTCTAATCGAAAAAGATATCGCCGAGTTCGAACTCGAGCGCGGCGACGTCAAGGTGCGCATCAAGCGCACTGGGGAGCCGGGCGGGCCGCAGTACGTGGTGCATGCTGCTCCCCCGGCGGTTGCGCCCTCGATGGTGCCGGTTCCGGCGCCGGAGCCTGCCGCGCCCGCGCCGGCGGCGGAGGAGAAACTGCACACCGTGCGGTCCCCGATCGTGGGCACATTCTATGAATCACCTTCTCCCGGTGCACCTCCGTTCGTAAAAGCAGGCGACATGGTGGAAGTGGGCCAGTTGCTGTGTATCGTCGAAGCCATGAAGCTGATGAACGAAATCGAGTCGGATGTGGCGGGCGAGGTGGTCAAGAAGCTGGTCTCGAACGGCCAGCCGATCGAGTACGGCCAGGAGCTGTTCACGATAAGGCCGAGAAGCTAGAGCTGACGAGGTTCATGGCGCGGAGAACGCGCTATTTTTGTGTTTTGAAGTTTTGCAGAGCTGAATATGCAAGCCGCGCGGGATGTCCGGCCTCCATCGTGAGTACCTATGTTTAAAAAGATCTTAGTTGCGAACCGCGGCGAGATTGCATTGCGGGTGATCTGCGCCTGCAAGGAACTGGGCATTCGATCGGTCGCAATCTATAGCGAGGCCGATCGCAACTCACTCCCAGTGCGCTTCGCGGATGAGGCTATCTGCATTGGTCCCCCGCAACTGTCGCAAAGTTACCTGAATATCCCGGCGGTGATAAGCGCAGCCGAGATCGCTAACGTCGACGCCATTCATCCCGGTTACGGTCTTTTGGCAGAGAACGCAAACTTTGCCGAGGTGGCTGAAACCTGCAATATCAAATTCATTGGCCCGCCGCCCGAAGTGACGCGCCTGATGGGCGAAAAAGAGAAGGCGCGTGGCGCCATGAAGCGCGCCGGAGTGCCCATACTGCCCGGATCAGAGGGCGTTTTAGCCAATGAAGGCGAGGCGCTGGAGTGGGCGCGCACGGTGGGGTTGCCGGTGATTATCAAGGCCTCTGCCGGGGGCGGCGGAAGAGGCATGCGGATTGTACGCAGCGAACAGGAACTGCCCGGCCTTTTTCAGGCGGCCCAGGCCGAAGCGGCGGCGGCGTTCGGCAATGGCGATCTGTACATGGAAAAGTTCGTGGAGCGCCCGCGCCACATCGAATTTCAGGTGCTCGCCGACCAGTATGGAAAAGTCGTGAGCCTGGGTGAACGCGAATGTTCAATTCAGCGGCGCCATCAGAAGCTGCTGGAAGAGTCACCCTCCACTCAGGTCACCCCTGAACTTCGCGCAGAGATCGGGCAGGTGCTGAGCCGGACGCTCTCTGAAATTGGGTACGTTAATGCGGGGACTATTGAATTCCTGATGGATGAAGACCGGCGGCTGTACTTCATCGAGATGAACACGCGCATTCAGGTAGAGCATCCGGTGACGGAAATGGTCACGGACGTGGACCTGGTGAAGAGCCAAATTCTTCTTGCTGCCGGCGAGCGCATGGAGAATGTCTTGTTAGGGCCGGTGCTCCATCGTGGCCACGCGATAGAGTGCCGGATAAATGCCGAACATCCGGAGAAGTTCACGCCCTCCGCGGGAAGGATTACTACCTTCAATCCGCCGGGCGGGACCGGCGTGCGGATCGATACCGCAGCTTACGCGGAGGGAGTGATTCCGCCTTATTACGATTCATTGATTGCCAAGCTGATTGTGCGCGGCAAGGACCGAGGAGAGGCGCTCTCCCGCATGTCCAGGGCTCTGGAGATGTTCATCGTGGAAGGCATCTACACCACTATCCCGCTGCACAGAAAAATTCTGGCCGACCCGGATTTCCGCGCCGGCAAAATAGATACCACCTTCATCGAGCGCTTTCTGGCAAAAAGCCGGGAAGCAGCATAGGCGAAGGAAAAGCGTTCGCTGGAAGCCCGGGTTGCGTTTCTCTGTCCGGAGTTCGCCGGCTTAAACCATGATCAGTCTGCCCAAGCTGTATGCAATTCTGGATGACTGTTCCCAGGGAGAACGGCTGATTGAGTTTGCCCTGCAGCTGCAAGCGGGCGGGTGCAAGCTGATGCAGTATCGGAACAAATCAGGTGATGCCCGTGAGATGTTGGCGGACGCCAGCGAACTCAAACGTGTGTTGGACGCATCGGTCAGACTGATCATGAATGATCGCGCCGATCTGGCCGTGCTCGCGCAACTGGATGGCGTGCACCTCGGGCAGGGCGATCTTTCTACGGAAGGCGCGCGAAAAGTGATCGGACCGGATCTTTGGCTGGGTGTTTCGGCCCACAATGCTGAGCAGGTCGAAAAAGCGAACCAGGGCCCGGCAGATTACATCGCGATCGGGCCGGTGTTTGGGACTCTCAGCAAAACCAACCCTGATCCCGTGATTGGGCTCGGGGGCGTGCGCGACGCCCGACGAGTGACAGGCAAGCCCCTGGTCGCGATTGGCGGGATAATGCGCGCGAACTGCGAAGCGGTGATGGACGCCGGTGCGGATTGCGTAGCCGTGATATCGGATCTGTCACGGGACCCACAGAAATCAGCAGAGGAATTTCTGCGCTTATTGGGGTAAAGTAGCGCAGCAGTTCGCAGGAAGGTAGTTCATTCATTTGGGTATCCAAATCAACCCCAACCCGCCCCTGTCTAAATCGCAGAAAGCCGCAGATCAACAAGATTCGGAACTGGTGAAAGGCCTCGGCCTGACCAGCGCCACCATGCTGGTGATGGGTTCCATGATCGGATCCGGCATCTTCATCGTCTCTGCCGACATCGCGCGCCAAGTGAACTCTCCGGCGCTGTTAATTGGCGCCTGGCTTGTGACCGGATTTCTGACCATTGTGGGCGCCTTGAGCTACGGCGAACTCGCGGCCATGATGCCGCGTGCCGGCGGGCAGTACGTTTATTTGCGCGAGGCGCTGGGGCCGCTGTGGGGCTTCTTATATGGCTGGACGCTGTTCCTGGTGATCCAAACCGGAACCATCGCCGCGGTTGGCGTGGCCTTTGGCAAGTTCCTGGGCGTGTTCTTTCCTTCCGTATCTTCTACTCACTGGATTCTGCACATCGTCAAAGTGCCGCGCATTGAATTGGGTTCCATGGTTTTGGGCAACATGGAAGTCGGGATCAACACTCAAAACCTGGTCGCGATCGCAGTGGTGGTAGCGTTGTCGGTGATCAACATCTTTGGTGTTAAAACAGGCGCTCTTATTCAGAATGTATTTACCGCCGCGAAGGTTTCAGCGCTGCTGGCCCTGGCGGTGTTCGGCCTGTTCCTGGGACGAAATCCGCATGCCGTGGCTGCAAATTTCAGCGGGCACTTCTGGAAGAATGCGGGGCTCGGGTCGCTGCACGATATCGGTGGAGGCCTCCTGGTAAGTACAGTCACGGTTCTGGCGATTGCCCAGGTGGGCTCTTTGTTTTCCGCGGATGCGTGGAACAATGTGACGTTCACCGCCGGCGAGGTCAAAAATCCCAGCCGCAACCTGCCTCTTTCTCTGGCGATTGGAACGGGCGTGGTCATCGCACTATATATCGCCTGCAATTTCGTTTATCTCAGCGTGCTCCCCCTGGACGGAAACCCTGCGGGTCTAACGGTGCTGGAACGAGGCATAAAGTATGCCGCGGAAGATCGCATCGGCACTGCAGTCATGACGCAAATGCTCGGCCCGATCGGCGGGGCGCTAATGGCAGTCGCCATCCTGCTTTCAAGCTTCGGATGCAACAACGGCCTGATTCTTTCCGGCGCCCGGGTGTACTACGCCATGGCAAAGGACCGTCTCTTTTTCCGCAGCGTTGCCAAACTGCATCCCCGGTACAAGACACCCTGGATTTCACTGATGGTGCAGATGGTCTGGACGTGTTTCCTGTGCATCTCCGGCAGCTACGGGCAGCTTCTCGATTACATCATTTTCGCGGTGCTGGTGTTTTACATTCTGACCATGGTTGGGCTTTTGGTCTTGCGGCGCACGCGCCCTGAGGCCGAGCGGCCCTATCGCGCCTTTGGATACCCGGTGCTGCCGGCCATTTACATTCTGTTGGCCCTATTTATAGATGTCGTACTATTGCTCTACAAACCCCAGTACACTTGGCCGGGACTGATCATTGTGCTGTTGGGTATTCCGGTGTTCTTTCTGTGGTCGCGTGCCGGGAGTGCAGACGCGGCACGTGTCTAGCACCTGAACGTAAAAATGGAGAATTGAATGGCGAATCTGCTGGCGAAAAAACCAATCACCCTGATTCTCTCTGAATCGCAGGAAACAGGTGAACATAGCCTGAAGCGCGCGCTGGGAGCGGGAAACCTAATCGCGCTCGGGATCGGCGCAATCATCGGGACGGGAATTTTTGTGCTGACAGGCGCGGCTGCCGCGCTTTACGCCGGACCGGCGATCGTCTTCTCATTCATGCTGGCCGCGCTGGGGTGCGTATTCGCCGGACTTTGCTATGCCGAGTTCGCCTCGATGATACCCATCGCCGGATCGGCTTATACGTACGGCTACGCCACTCTGGGCGAGATTTTTGCCTGGATCATCGGCTGGGACCTGATTCTTGAATACGCGTTTGGGGCCGCGACTGTGGCCTCTGGGTGGAGCGGTTATGTTTTGAGCCTGCTGCAGGATTTCGGCATTCACATTCCGCCATCGCTGGCGGGAACTCCGGGGGCGCAGTTTGTTTATTACCACGGGCGATGGGAAGCGATTGGACGGATCTCGAAGACATTAGCTGCCAATGGTGTTGATCCCGCTTCACTTCAGCATCAGACCGGCGTTTTCAACCTGGTGGCGTTCTTAGGCATTGCTCTGGTAACGACTATCCTGGTAATCGGCATTAAGGAATCGGCCAACGCTAATTCGATGATTGTAGTTATCAAAGTCACGGTATTGCTGATTTTCATCGCTCTGGGCGGGGCTTATATCCTGAAGCATGCCGACCAGGCCTCCGCCAACTGGACGCCATTCTTGCCACCTAACGAAGGCCAATTCGGGAAATACGGCTGGACAGGAGTGGTAAGAGCGGCGGGGGTCATTTTCTTCGCCTACATTGGGTTTGACGCGGTTTCTACCGCCGCGCAGGAAGCGAAGAACCCCAAGCGCGACATGCCGATCGGTATTCTCGGATCTCTGGTGATCTGCACCATTCTCTACATCCTGGTGGCAGGCGTGCTTACCGGCCTGGTTAAATATGACGTGCTGAACGTGCCCGATCCGATTGCGATCGGAATCGACAAAACCGGCGTGCGCTGGGGCAGCCTGCTGGTCAAGTTAGGCGCCATCTGCGGACTGACCAGCACCATGGTGGTGATGTTGCTGGGGCAATCGCGGGTGTTCTTTTCGATGTCGCGTGACCGGCTTCTGCCGGAATGGTTCAGCACAGTGCATACGAAATTCCGCACCCCCTATATCTCTTCCATTTTCGTTGGAATCTTCGTAGCCATATTTGCTTCTGTGATTCCGATCGCCATCCTCGGTGAGTTGGTGAGTATTGGTACGCTGCTGGCGTTCGTAATCGTTTGTGCCGGCGTCTGGGTGCTGCGGCGAACCGATCCCAATTTACCGCGTCCATTCAAGACTCCGCTGGTGCCGTTTGTGCCTATCATGGGAGCCCTGATCTCATTGCTGATGATGGCAGGCCTGCCCGGAGATACCTGGCTTCGGCTCATCATCTGGCTGATCATCGGCATGTTCATTTATTTCTTTTACGGCCGGTATCACAGCCGGGTGCAGACGGCGCTGGCCGCGGGTACACCCAAGCGCACGCCTTCCATGGCGGATTAGAAGTTCTTCGGCGGCACATCCCGCGTGCGGACAGCCGTCAGCGGCTGTCCGGTTTTCTCACCCAGGCTCAAGCCAGAAGCCGAGCCTTCCTTTATAGTTCTCAAGAGCAAGTCCGATGAAGATTGTCAGCGCAGCTGAGATGCGAGAGATCGATCGCGCTACCAGCGAGCGATTTGGTGTGCCTTCCCTTACGCTTATGGAGAACGCCGGCGCGGCAGTGGCACGGTTTGCGCTGAAGCTCTATCCGCAGGCTAAGAGCTTCGGCGTGATCTGCGGCAAGGGAAACAACGGAGGTGACGGATTCGTAGCTGCCCGCAAACTGCATGAGGCCGGAAAGACAGTCCGGGTCCTGGTGCTGGCGGAATCATCGGAACTGCGCGGCGATGCAGCGCAGATGTTTCAGCGGCTTCCGGTTGCGGCATCTGTGACTGTGGCGACCTCGACAGGTGATCTGGAAAATGAAAGCGCGCTGAAATGCGACGTTCTGATCGATGCAATTCTGGGCACCGGTTTCAAACCGCCGGTTCAGGGCATCTATGCAGCGGCGATTTCCGCCATGAATTCCAGCAGGGTTCCGGTGATCGCAGTGGATATCCCGTCGGGCGCCGATGCCGACTCGGTCATCCCCAATGCAAGCCTCGTGGCGAGGGCAGGCGCGGTGGTCACCTTCACCGCTCCGCGTCCGGCCCACGTGTTCGGACACTTTACCGACGGCCCGACGGTGCTAGCGCCGATAGGATCGCCTGAAGAAGCGGTTGTGTCGAGGCTGCAGCTGCAGGTGATTACACCGCGTGACTTCCCGTCTCTGCTGGTGCAGCGCGCAGCGGAGTCAAATAAAGGGAATTTTGGGCATGTGCTGGTTCTCGGTGGCTCGCTAGGTAAGGCAGGCGCAGCCGCCATGGCGGGCATGGCTGCGCTGCGAGCGGGTGCCGGACTGGTGACCGTCGCGACTCCTAAATCGGTGCTGCCCACCGTTGCTGGATTCCATCCGGAGCCGATGACCGAGCCGCTTGAAGAAACAGAGGCCGGAACGATATCCCTGCGAGCTCTCGAATACGGCCGCATGGACTTGCTTGCGAAAGGCAAGACTGTTTTTGCGATCGGGCCGGGGATTTCGCGAAATGACGAGACCGCCGAGTTTGTGCGCACGGCGGTTAAGAAATATAAAACGCCGACCGTTCTCGATGCCGATGGCCTGAATGCTTTCGAAGGGCGTTCGGGCGAACTCGATGGTACAGGCCGGATTCTGGTGATCACGCCGCATCCCGGCGAGATGGCACGATTGGCCGGGATTTCAATCGCGGACGTGCAGAAAGATCGGGTTGGCGTGGCGCGACGGATCGCCCGAGAGCACGCCCTGATTGTGGTATTGAAAGGTCACCGCACGCTGGTTGCGAAGCCGGATGGCGAGGTCTGGGTAAACACCACCGGCAACGCCGGGATGGCGACCGGAGGTACCGGGGACATCCTTACGGGTATGACAGCGGGACTGATAGGCCAGAGCACTGACGACGAACTTACTGCGGTGGTCGCCGCGGTTTACCTGCACGGGATGGCTGGAGACATTGCGCGTGAGCGGTTAGGCGAGAAGTGCTTAGTGGCCAGCGATCTGCTTTCTGGCCTGCCGGAGGCGTTTCGCCGTGCTACGGAAGCCTCGAACGATGTGGCTATCTCGTTTTGATTGTCATTGGTGACCCCGGGTACTAGAGCGTTCAGATTCAGTACAGGCAACTTCAGTAATCTCCCCCTGGATGCTGCCGATGTGAAAGAGTGAGGTGCTTATGACTCACTTCCCACAGGTGAATTCCCAGCGTCGCGCTCCTCGTGCTCAATTGGGGGGATCGGTGCCGGCGGTAATCATGCTTCAGGATGGCGGGCGAACCAAGGCCAGACTTCAAACCGTTTCCGTCACAGGCGGGCTTCTGAGACTCACCCAATCTCTGGAGCAGGGCGATTTTGTAGAGATCGCTTTCCAGACGCAATCCGGCCCGGTGCGGGGCATGGCGGAGATGCTGGCTGCGAACCGCACCCGCTCCGAGGTGATCCAGGCATTCCGTTTTCTCGCCCTGGGCGATGAAGACCATCGCGCCTTGCGTACGGTGCTTGAGTCGGCAGCCGACCAGAGTTTTGCGGGCTTGCGTTCCAAGCAATTCTCAAAGAGCAACGCATTCTGATCCGGTCTTCGTTCCCGTTATACTGATCAGATTCCGACCAGGATCACCAGCCAGGAATTCCTTACCCGATCGGCCGAAGAAACGGTTTCCGTCGGGCGAGAACTTGCGGCCATACTCTCACCGCCCAAATTAGTTCTGCTGCGTGGCAACCTGGGCGCGGGCAAGACCACCCTGGTGAAAGGAATTGCTGCCGGTTTTCGGGCTGCCTCAGAGGATGAGGTCAATAGTCCCACTTTCACCCTTATTCATGAATATCGCGGGCCATCAGCCGACTTATTTCATATCGATTTATATCGGGTGGATACAGCGCGCGAGTTGGAGACCCTGGGACTGGACGACCTGACCAGCGAGCGCAGCGTTCTGCTGATAGAGTGGGGAGAGAAGTTTGAGCGGTTCCGGCGCGAGCGGGACGTTGAGATCTCGCTGGAAGTTACCGGAGAGAATGAGCGGAGCATAAAGATAGCTGTTAGCGGGTCGGTAGTTGTTCCTGCAGATTGGAAAAAATGACAAGGCAACTCTGGTGGACGATCCTTTTTACTGTACTTCTTATGGTCGGGGTTGCCATTGCTCAGAGCCAAAATCAACCGGACCAGAAGCCACCGGCGAGTTCGTCCCAGGTGCCGCAACCGAAGCCCGAAGCACCCATCAGCGAGAAGACCAGGGAACAACAGGAAAAGGAAACCCAGAAGGAGCGGCCACAAAGAATTCTGGGAGTGGTGCCACAATTTACGGTTACAGATATCAAAAACGCCCGTCCTCTAAAACCGTCACAAAAGTTCGGGCTGTTTGCCCGCTCTGCTTTCGACCCGGTGCAGTTCGCAATTGTCGGTGTACAGGCGGGAATAAGCCAGGCCACCAATAGCTTTTCAGCTTACGGTCAAGGTGCGGAAGGCTTTGGAAAACGCTATGGGGCAGCATTCGCGGACCAGGCATCTTCCGGTTTTTGGGGCACGTTCGTTTACCCAAGCTTGCTGAAGCAGGATCCGAGATATTTTCGGCTCGGAGAAGGTAGTTTCAGCAAGAGAACGTCCTATGCAGTTTCGCGGGTTTTTGTGACCCACGCCGACCAGGGCGGGAAACCGTTCAACTTCTCAGGCATCATGGGAGCCCTGACTGCCGGGGGAATTTCGAATGCGTATTACCCCTCCCAAGATCGTGGTGTAGGACTCACCTTCAGCAGAACCGGAATCGCACTTGGCTATACCATGGCAGGATATGTCTTCAACGAATTCTGGCCGGACATCCACAACAAGTTCTTTAAAAACAAGCAGTAGCTTCTCTCGCGGCGAGGGTGTCTTCAGAAACCCATGATGTTGTAGCCGCAATCGACGTAGATAACCTGCCCGGTAATGCCTGAACTGGCGTCCGATGCCAGGAATACACCGGTTGATCCGACCTCAGCGACATCGACATTGCGCTGTAATGGAGCACGTTCAGCATGTGATTTCAGCATGTCGCTGAGACCTGAAATTCCGCGCGCAGCCAGCGTCTTGATCGGCCCGGCCGAGATGGCGTTTACGCGAATCCTCCGCTTTCCGAGATCGTATGCAAGATAGCGCACACTGCACTCCAGCGCGGCTTTCGCAACCGCCATTACGTTGTAGTGAGGCACAACCTTTTCTGCGCCGTAGTAGGTCATGGTGATGATGCTTCCGCCATCTTCCATCAGCTGCGACCCAGCGCGGGCCAGCGCAATCAATGAATAAACGCTTACGTCGTGCGCAATGCGAAAGCCTTCGCGGCTGGTGTTAACGAATTCGCCTTTTAACTCCTCGGCGGGAGCGAAGGCGACGCTGTGTACCAGCACGTGCAGCTTGCCGTACCGTTCTTTCAATTTCGCAAACAGTTGATCAATTGCAGTGTCGCTGGAAACATCGCACATAAACCCTTCAGCACCGGGCAAAGAAAGAATCAGGTCCTTGGCTTCCTGCTCTAAACGCTCGTTCTGGTAAGTCACTGCCAGTTGCGCGCCCGCCTGGTGCAGGCCCTGGGCGATCGACCAGGCGATCGACCGCTTATTGGCGACTCCGAAGACAACAGCCACACGGCCCTGAAGCTCGGCTGACATGAGAGGCTCCGATCAGAAAGCAAACAGGAAGGATAACAGTCAGCAGAGCTGAAATACTACTTTCAGGATTTCTAAAAATCAGTTCTCAGATCTCAGATGTGGAGTTCTCAGTTTGTTAACCGACAGTAATGGTTTCTTCAGAAACGCTGGCTCGAACCGGCCAGCTTGCGCTTACGAACGCGATTACATAGACCAGGCCGATAATTGCGAAGCCGGCCACCAGGCTGTACTGCGCAACCGCGCCCACCAGAAATCCGAGTACGATCTGCAGCATTGTGCCGAGGAAATAAAAAGTGTTCTGCACCCTGCCCATGTAGTGTTGCGGGACCAGCTGCATGATAGTTGTATTGATCGCAATACCGGCCACCCCGCGGCCCGAACCCATGATTCCATATGCTGCCACCGCGAGCGCCAGGGCGGGCGCAAGTGGCGCGACCGTCATGCACAGCGCCAGAGCGCCCATGGAGATGGCAATCGCGCGTTTCCCGCCAACTCTAGCAATCAGTGCCGGCGCGTAGATTGCGCTGACAAATGCTCCCACTCCCCAGCCCGCATTCAGCCATCCGTAGCCGACTGCGCCACTGTGGAATACGTTGTCGCTCAAAGGAGCAGTCACGACCACGCCGGTAAGCATGGCGCCGAGAAACAAGGCCCAGCTTAGTCCAGTGAAGATCAGGCTGCGATTATGGAGAACAAATGTGAAACCGTCTCGCATCTCTCGGCTGAATCTGGTGAATGCAGTTTCGGCGGCGACCATATCCGCCTGCAGCTCCGCGGGCCGGCGCACAATGTGCCGACCTTTGCGCACCGCAAAATAACACAGAAACGAAACCACATAAGTGGAAACATCAATCAACAGAACTCCGCCAATACCGATGTGGTTGTACACAAAGCCTACGATCGACCCGGCGATCAGCCATCCGCCCTGTATGCCCGCCAGCAGGAACGTGTTGGCGTGCACGAATTCCTCACCCGGAGTCAATTCCTGAATCAACGCGGTAATGGTCGGCCAGAACATCCAGAAGCCCGCGGCCACCAGCGTATTCATCAGGTATAACTGCCAAAGTTTGACTCTGCCGGAAAACGCGAGCAGAGCAACGATAAGGATCACCACTGCGCGCGCGGCATCGAGCATCATCACCAGCCGTCGCCGATCCTCACGATCGATAAGCACTCCTGTAAACGGCAGCATCAACATCGCAGGCAAAGTCTGCAAGACGGCAAATGTCCCGAGCGCGATCTCAGAGTGGGTAGCCTGCAGAATGTACCAGGCCACTGCGGCGGAGTTCATGCCACTGCCGAGCATGGAAATTAAATTCGCGGCAAATACAAATCGTAGAGAGCGCTTCTGCAGAATGGAACGCATTGTTTTCAGACTACAGCAAGCAGGATGAGCCGCCAAAGCAGTGGAGGCCTAGCGTTTGAGAAAAAGTTGTTTTTGACTGGCTCTCCAGAAAAGATAGACGGCGAGCATAATCATTTCCGGCTCGATGGCATGCTTGTATCGGGGAAAGGGATTTACCAGGTAATAGGGAAGCGGATAGACGATCAGAAAACAGGCAAGCAGAAAGCTTGCAGGAGTTCCCGCGCGGATAGTAAGAAACAGGCCCGCCCAGGCGAACAAAGCCGGCAACAGAAAGGCCATATGACGCGCCAGCCGCAGGTCATAACCGGCGACATAATTTGCCTGGGGCGGCCCAATCCAGAAATAGAAGGCACGTTGCAGGCTGAACCATGCAAAGCGAGCTGGATGTTCTCGAATGAACTGGTTCAATTCCTGCCGCTTCAACTCCATAAAACGGATTTCACCAAGTTCCTGAAATTGCCGCATTGCTTCCGGGTCATTTCCCGGATGCTCGCTGCGCGTCCAGAGCCCCTGTGACTGGTCGTTGTTCGCCATGTGCATTTCAAGCGGCAAATTATCACGAATAAAGATGAATTTTCCGAATGCCGCATAATTGCGGACCAGCCACGGTGTGACCACCAGCGCCAGCATGACCAGGGCCAGAGCGGCTTTCAGAAGAGATTGCCGGAACTGTGCTGGATCCAGCAGCCAGAGAAGAAAACAGGGCAGCAAAGAAAGAATTGCAGTGTTGGTGAGAGCGATCACTCCCCACAGCAGGCCGAACACAATCCAATCGCTCAACCGACCAGTTTGTTTCAGGCGCAACACCAGCAGAAAAACGAGGCTCAGAAGAAACGCGCTGAGGCTCATCTCCCACACCACTCGCACCGGCCAATAAATCGCATATGGAAACAGTGCCCATGTCCAGGCGGTAGCACGTGCTACCTTCTGGTTGTAAATGCGAATGGCGATTTCATACAGGGTCCAACAGGTGAGCGACGAAAATATGCTGTTGAACACCAGAATCAGCCATGCCGAAAACGGTGTGTAGCTGCCGAACAGCTTGAACACCCCCGCAAGAATGCAGGGATAAACGGGCGGCGCCCAGGCACTGGGGCCGGTGGGCAGATCGGTCGGCGAACTGAATCCCTGGCCAGACGCGATTGCACGCGCGATCCGGCCCATCTCCCATCCAAACTGAAAGTGGTCGCGCCGGGGAGTGATGCGGTAGGTGTGGCCGGCAGTAATGACCGCAACACGCAGCAGAAATGCGACTAATACGATGAAAAAAATGGAATTGCGCCAGCGTCCGCGCGCCATGTGCGGCGAATATAGCACAATGTTGCGGCACGCATGCCCGTAGAAGAACCCTTGCTTCTGTACGCCGGCAGAGCTACGATTGCGCCGCTAAGCGGGGGTGTTCCATGAAACGCTGTTTGTTTTTAGCTTCTTTCCTGCTGATAGCCTCTATCACAATTGCGCAATTACAGAAAATTTCCCTGCCGGCTGGCACGCCGGAAGATAAAGCCCTGCAGGCTGCTTCCAACGAGCCAGACGCGCAGAAAAAGTTAGCCATGTACCAGGACGTAGTGCAGCAGTTCGGTTCGAATCCTGGCGCAGTGGCGTTCGCGAACTGGCAGATTTCGCAGCTTTACCAGAATGCTGCAGACCTCGATAAGGCGCTGGAATTCGGAGACAAAGCGTTGGCGGCAACGCCGCGCAACCTTGACATTCTCGTCTCTCAGGCCAACATTGCGCAGCAGAAGAAAGATAATGCCAAAGTGCTGGACTACGCTGTGCGCGGCGGACAAGCGTATGGTTCAATTGGAAAGCAAACCAAGCCTGACGGAATGAGCGATCAGGATTTCGCGAGCCACCTCGAAGACGAACGCAATGAGGCCAAGAACTCATATGAATTCCTCGAGTCCGCCGCCTTCAATGTGATTGCTTCGGAAAACGATGCCAAGGCGCGCATGAGCCACATCGAAAGTTTCACGCCGGCATTCCCGAACTCGCGATTCGACGAACAAGTGGCCTCTTACGCCATGGTTTCTCTCTCGCAGCTTAAAGACAACCAGCGACTGATCGCTTATGGGGAGAAGGCTCTGCAGACTAATCCCAATAGTCTTCCTACCTTGCTGCTGCTGGCCGGCACCTTTGCTGATGATCCCAAGCCGGGCAGCCTGAACAAAGCCAGCAGCTATGCGCAGAAGGCAATCGAAGTGGCCAAAGCCGATGCTCCGGATGCAGACCGCTCACGCAAGCTTTCGGCGGGTGTTGCGCATTCCACACTGGGATATGCGCTTATGAAGCAGGACAAGACGCAGGCGGGGGCAGCGGAACTGAAAAGCGGAGCCACGCTGCTGAAAGGGCTGGATGACCAGCAGTATGCGATTACGCTTTACCGCCTTGGCTATGCCTATGCCAAGCTGAACAAAGTAACCGAGGCTCGGGAAGTGCTGATGGAAGCCGCCAAGATTCCTGGTCCGGTGCAGCAGATGTCGCAGGACCTGCTTACGAAGGTGAATGCTGCGCGGGCGAAGGCGAAGTGAAATTGTAGAACTGGTTCGATGAACCAGTTTTGATAAACCAGTTTTGAAAGGGCATAGCTTTAGCCGTGCCGCACTGGCCAACAAACATGGGGGCTTTGGCCCCCCGGTCACTTAATGACGCACCAGATCGTCAGACAACAACTGCGCTTTGACTGCGAGATTGTGCGCCCTATCCAGGTCGCCGGCTGCCTCCGCCGTTCGGGCCTGCTCGACGTAGGTCTGAATCTGCTTCACTATTTCCAGTTTTGAACTGTCGAGCTGCTGGCTATCCAGCTTCTTCAAGTTCGCATCGGTGCTGGCAAGTAATTGTGCTGTGCCCTGGCGGTGCTCGGAGGCCTGCGCGTCGCTCATACCAGGAACAATCTGTACTGTCGGCTCTTCCGTGCTGCCGTTGCGCACGACCTTCTTTGTGTTGGCTGCCTTCTTTGCCCCCTTCTGGCGTCGCGGCCTCTTTTTAGCCGGTCGCGCAGTCGCTGGCGTTTGTGCAGGAGAGGGAGACGGGACTGGGGTTGCTTCCGGCGTGGCTACCTGTGCCGGGGGATTTTCCTGTAATAACAGGGCCGCCGGCATCACCCAACCTGCTAAAGGAAGTATCACCATCGCGACTGTGCCGGCCAGAGTCATCTTTTTATCGTGATGTGATCAGGTCAAATCGAGCAAACATCATGTGCGTTTTTCTGGCGGCTTCAACTGCGCATGACTGCCTCGGTCAGTGCAGGAGTAGCCGCAGCCACTAGCGGAAGCTGTAGTCGAAAGGTGGTGCCTTCGCCTTCTTTTGAATCGAAATCCACCAGGCCGTAATGCCATTGGAAAATCTGGTAAGTCTGGGCCAGTCCGATCCCACTCCCGCCTTTCTTGGTCGTGAAATACAGTTCGAACATTTTGTCCTGGATGTCGGGTGATATGCCGCCGCCCTGGTCGCTGATTTCCGTAATTACGCTATCGTTCTCCTTGCGTGCGGAGATGGTAAGCGTGCCGCCTTCGGGCATGGCCTGAACGCCATTCAGGACGACATTCAAAATTGCCTGCTTGATGAAGTCACAATCGATTTTCACGGTCAGCGGTTCCGGCGAAAGCTGACAACTCACGTTCACATTGTGCTGCGCCGCGTCCGGGACCGCCAGCGCGACTACATCTTCGAGGACCCTTCTGAGATCGGTTTCGTCCAGGCGAAGTTCGCGCGGACGGGTGAAGTCCACCAGAATCTGCACCACCCGGTCCAGGCGATGGATCTCGTTGCCAATGATATCCATGTGGCGCCGGGTGTCCGGATCGATCTGGTGCAATTTGGTTTGTAAAAGCTGAAGATGAAGAACAATGGCGTTGATGGGATTCTTGACCTCATGGGCGACGCCACGCGTCAGCCGGCCGCTGGCAGATAGCCGTCGCGACATTTCAATCTCGTCTTCAATCCGCCGCACCGATTCCGCGTCTCTCAGATTCAACAAGGCGCCAATCTGCGTGCCCTGCTCATGGATGAAATCCAACGAAACCTGAATCCGTTTGGCATTGGGCGCTTCCATTTCGCGGGAGGTGATGGGTACCCCACGCTGGAAGGCTTCCAGCATAGTTGCCCCGAAAGACGAGTGTGGTGAGAAGATCTCCTTTGCCTTATGTCCCAGCAACTCCCGGCGGGGGCGGCCGAGGAACCGCTCCACTGATGCGCTTACCAGCACCACCCGCGTGTCACGCGTAAACAGCATCAGGCCGTCCTGCAGGTTGGCCATGATCTGGTCCACGTTGTCCTTCAGGGCGGAGAAAATTTCTTTGGCATCCCGCATCTGGCGCCCCAGGTGTGCGATCTTCAGGGTTACCAAGCCGTACTCATCCGCCTGCGCGTCAGGATCTGCAAACGTGTGGTCGGGTGCGCCACTCATGGTGTCAAGGCTGCGGCTGATACGTTCGAGCGGCCCGAGAGCGATGTGCGAAAGCACAGCCGCGACAATCAGTGACAGCAGGATTGCCAGTCCCGATAGCACCACCGCGTGACGCAAGCGGGGCGTGAGTTCGTTTTTCACAAAAATGGTTGAAACACCTACCCGGATGCTGCCAAACGGCGCCCCATTGAGCTGCAGCGGGACGCGCACGTCGTAAACCGAAGGCGGGTTGTAAACCAGACGCAATTGACGCTTGAATCCCGCGTCCTGCACGATCTGAAAGTTGGGACGATCCGGAACCTGCTTGCTCAGCAGCTCGGGATTGGTGTGCAGAATGGCCTTACCGTCGAGATCGACAATGGCGGCGTCATAGACCATCGGCCAGGTTCCAACCACGGATTCGAGAAACGTATTCAGGTCGCGGTCCGTGCTCAAATAGTAGGAAAGGGCGCGCCGTGTTGCCTGCTGGTCTTTGGTATCGACCCGCGTGCTGCTCAAGTCGGGGGCCGCGGTGGCGGCCAGATAGGCGAGGTTAGAGCTGATCTGTGCGGCTGACTCGCGCGCTGTAGTAACTCGCTGGCGCAATAGTTCCGAGATGTAAAGATACGAAAACGCGGTGACCAGCGCAGCTGTCATCAGTGTTATCGCCAGAACGATTTGTGTTTTTCTGCGCATGAACCGTGAGCCTTGAAACTCAGCCCCTACTCTTCTTTGAGTGCGGCGGACTCGGCAGTGCTGCTTCCGTATTCCTTTAACTTGTTGTGCAAAGTCTTCAAGCTGATGGCCAGAATTTCCGCGGCCCGGGTCTTATTGTTGTTAGTGGCTTCCAGAGTCTTTAAAATCAACATCTTCTCCGCCTCTTCTACGGTCGTGCCCACGCCCAGCCGCACTGCATCAGGATCTTCGGATGAAGTCTTCAGGCTGGTCTGGCCGAAGCCCGGAGGTAAGTGCTTGGTCTCTACCACCGGCCCGTCAGAAACGATGATGGCCCGCTCCAGGGTATTGCGTAATTCGCGCACGTTGCCTGGCCAGGAATAGTTCTGGAACAGGTTCAGCACCGCGTCGCTGACGCCGGCGACTTTGCGCCCGTGCTTGCTGTTCATTTCGATCAGTAGTGCCTGCACCAGCTCCGGAATGTCTTCGCGGTGCTCGCGCAAGGGCGGCATATGAATGTTGAAAACGTTCAAGCGGTAATAAAGATCGTTGCGTAGCTCACCGCGAGAAACCGCTTCCTCCGGCACTTTGTTGGTGGCGGCGAGCACCCGCACATCGACTGTGGTCTCGACTTTGCTTCCCAATCGGCGCAGCTTGCGATCTTCCAGCACCCGCAACAGTTTCGCCTGCGTTGCCACCGGCATCTCGCCAATTTCGTCCAGCAACAGCGTGCCGCCTTCCGCTAACTCGAAACAGCCGGTGCGGCGCTCGAGCGCTCCGGTGAAAGCGCCTTTTTCATGGCCGAAGATTTCACTCTCGATCAGGGTTTCCGGTATGGCCGCGCAGTTTATCGGTACAAAGGGTTTATTACGCCGAGGACTGAGTTCGTGCACCGTTCGCGCCACCAGTTCTTTGCCAGTGCCGCTGGCGCCGGTGATCAGAACGGAAGCAGTGCTGGGCGAGACCATTTCGATCAGGCGAAAGATCTCCTGCATCTTTTTCGATGCGCCCACCAGGCTGCCGAGCGACCCGGAATCCCGTAATTTGCGCCGCGTAACCTCGAGTTCAGTACGGGTGCCGAGCAGCGCTGACGCGTTCTGCAGGATGGTCCGCAGCCGGCTGGTGTCGATCGGCTTGGTGATGTAATCGTATGCCCCCATGCGCATCGCCTGCACGGCGCTATCGATCGTTCCCTGAGCCGTGACCACGATGACGGCCATGGTCTGAGAGTCAGCCGCCAGCTTCTCCAGCAACTCCAGGCCGCCCATGCGCGGCATTTTCATGTCCGTTATTACGATGGAAGGCGACCAGCTATGGATCTTCTCCAGGCCTTCCGCCCCGTCCTGAGCGCTTTCTGCGCGATAGCCCCAGGCCGAAACCAGCTCACAAAGCCCGGTGCGTTCGTTTTCTTCGTCTTCAACAACCAGTATCTTTTCCTGAGTCATAGTTGGATTGCCGCTGCTTAGATGGCCATTATTCTGGGTTCCAGCCATCATCGCAAGGTGGCCAAAGCTCCTCTCAGCGTATCAGTGTGAGACGGCAAGTGGTTCGCGGATTAAAAATTTGGTGCAGATGCGCATTTTGCTTCTTCTTCTTTAGCATCGCGTTGCGATAGTATTCCAACTTGCCAATCGCATCTCCCGGTGGCCACGCCCGTCTAAGGATAATCCGCGTGGCAAACTGTTTCTAATTCGTGGAGGAATTCTGCAATGTCGCTTCGTTCTGTTAAATCAAATACGCTGCTGTTGTTGACCGCAGTATGCGTGGGCTTAAGCGGACTGGCTCAGGGACAAGAACAGCCAGTACCGAAAGCCGATCTCTTTGTTGGTTATCAATGGCTGAATCCAGGCGGTACAGTGCCTGCGCCGTTCCAAAGCCCAACCCGTCCCTTCCCCATGAAATTGAATAGTATCCCGCAGGGTGTGGGAACGGCATTTACCTACAACTTCAGCCGCTATCTGGGGCTGGAGGCCGATTACGGAGGCAACTGGAACAAGTTTGGAAATGAGACCACGGCCTCGATTGGCCCGCGGCTCATGTTCCGCGGGGATGGCGCCAACTTCTTCCTGCACACCATGCTGGGATTGAATCGTTTGACAATTCCTCATCTGGACTCTGACAACGGAATTGGTGCGGTGCTGGGCGGCGGCATCGATATAAGTGTTTGGCGGCGCATGTCTTTCCGCCTGATCGAAGCGGACTACGTTTGGGCGCGGCATAATTTTCAGCAGTTCGCGCCTGCTACCGATCCTGATCTGCAGCGGCCGACTTTGAACGGCGCGCGCCTGCGAACAGGGTTGGTATTCAATTTCGGTTTCCCGCCCGCGGTGGCTCCTGCTGCCAGCTGTTCTGTCCAGCCAACCGAAGTGATGGTGGGTGAGCCGATCACCGCAACCGCCACCGCCAGCAACTTTAATCCGAAGCACACCGTCACCTACAATTGGACCAGCAACGGCGGCAAGGTCACCGGTAAAGACAATACCGCGACCATCGACACCAACGGAGTTGCCGGCGGCAGTTACACGGTGACTGCGAACATCACCGATCCGAAGATGAAGAAGGGCGGCGAGGCAAGCTGCACCGCTAACTTCACCGTCAAAGAACCGCCCAAGAATCCGCCCACCATGTCGTGCTCCGCCAGTCCAACTTCGGTACAGGCGGGAACTCCTTCTACCATTACCTGCACCTGCACCAGCCCGGACAACGTGCCAGTGACGGTTTCCGGATGGAATTCAACCGGCGGAACCATCTCCGGCGAAGGCAATACCGCAACCCTGAAGACCGACGGAGCTTCGGCCGGTACCATCACCGTGAATGCGACTTGTACCGATTCGCGGAATCTGACCGGTCCCGGTTCCACTCAGGTCACGGTTGAAACTCCGCCTCCACCGCCGCCACAGGCCAGCAAGCTGAGCCAGTGCGACTTCCCGAATGAGCGGAAGCCGTGGCGTGTGGACAACACCTGCAAGGCCATCCTCGATGACGTCGCTTCGCGTCTGCAGCACGATCCAGATACCAGGCTGGTCATCGTCGGGAATGCTGAGCCAACCGAGAAGCGCAAGAATCTGGCGGGCGAACGCGCCGTCAATTCGAAGGCTTATCTGTCGGGCGGCGAAGCCAAGCAGGGAATTGATCCGAGCCGGATCGAAGTTAGGACCGGAAGCGCGGGAAGCAAGACCGCGGAGTATTGGGTCGTTCCTGCTGGAGCCAGCTTTACTGGCGAAGGCACGCAAACAGTGGACGAGAACAAAGTGAAGGCTGTTCCCGACCATCCGGCTGCGCCCAAGAAGCGGGCTGCCAAACCAAAGGCACAGTAGCTGCATGCATCAAAGCCGGTCGAGTCCAGAACTCGACCGGCCTGTTTTTTGCGCTTCCCTTAGGTAACTTGCCGGGCTAGAAGGGGGCTGTCACTCTGGGCCTCACGACGCACACTTTGCGCAGGGGCAGAATTGTCTATGAATCTGGGAAACTTTGGTCGTAAGTTGCTGATTCTGCTGGTAGTTGCAGCAGCACCGGCGGCGTGGGCAGGGCAATGGACAGCGCTCGGTCCGGATGGCGGCGATGTTCGTAGTTTGAGTGGCGATCCGCGCAATCCTGAACGCGTTTTCCTGGGCACCAGTACCGGAAGCATTTTCATCTCCGGCGATGGCGGTCACAACTGGGCGCGCTTCGCGCATCTGGGTGGCGATGATTACGTGCTCGATCACATTCTGATCGATCCGCAGAATCCCAAGCACATCTTTGTGTCCGCGTGGAGCGTAGAGAACCAGCAGGCCGGCGACATCTTCCGTTCGCATGATGGCGGGAAAAATTGGGAAGCGCTGGAAGGCATGCGCGGCAAGTCGGTTCGCGCAATGGCGATTTCGGCTTCCGATTCGAAAGTTCTGGTGGCGGGCGCGCTGGATGGCGTATACCGCAGCAAAGATGGCGGCAATCGCTGGGAGCGCATCTCCGCTTCGAATCAGGCAGAGATCAAGAACATTGAATCGATTGCAGTGGATCCAAAAAATCCTGATGTGGTGTACGCGGGAACCTGGCACCTGGCCTGGAAGACCGATGATGGTGGCGCGAGCTGGCGTCACATCAACAAAGGCATGATCGACGATTCTGATGTGTTCTCGGTGATCGTGGATTCGACCAATTCTTCTATTGTGTATGCCAGCGCGTGCTCGGGAATCTACAAGAGCGAGAGCGCGGGCGATCTGTTCCACAAGTTGCAGGGCATTCCGTTTTCGGCTCGCAGGACGCGCGTGCTGAAACAGGATCCCAGCAATCCGAATACGGTTTATGCGGGAACCACTGAAGGTCTTTGGAAGACGCTCGATGGCGGAAAGACCTGGAAGCGCGTCAGCAATCCGGAAGTGGTGGTAAACGATGTACTGATCGATCCTCGCAACTCGAACCGCGTGTTGCTTGCAACCGACCGCAGCGGCGTTCTGGCGAGCGATGATGGAGCGCAGACTTTCAGCGCTTCCAATCATGGCTACACGCATCGCTATGTCAGCTCGATTCTGACCGACAGCAACGATCCGAATACCATCATGGTCGGTGTTGTGAACGACCGCGAGTTCGGCGGCGTATTCGTCACCCACAACAATGGCCAGGAGTGGCTGCAGAAGAGTTCCGGCCTTGGCGGACGCGACGTATTCACGCTGAAGCAGGCTGCAAACGGCGCGCTGGTCGCGGGCACCAATCGCGGAATGTTCATTCTCGACCGCAACGGTTCGCAATGGCGTCCGATCAACACCGTTGTTGCTGAGACAAAAACCAAGCCGGTTGCACGCTCAAAGAAAAAAGCGGCGAAGCTAGTGGTGCAGACGGTACGGTCTACGCTTGACGCTCGGGTGAACGACCTCGAACTCACAGCCAAGCGCTGGTTCGCAGCAACTTCGTCCGGCTTGTACTCCAGTTCGGATCAGGGGAAGACCTGGATCGGCGGCCCGGTGCTCGGCAAAACCGATTTCGTTGCGGTGGAAGTCAGTTCCGATCTGCTCGCGGTCGCGACCCGCACCAACGTTCTTTACTCGAAAGACGGCGGATCCAGCTGGCAGCAAGCGCCGCTTTCTTCCTACGTCACCAGCATCCACGGTGTCACCTTCGCTCCCAACGGCGAGATTCTGATCGCGTCGCGTGAAGGAGCATTTCGCAGCGCCGATGGCGGCGGCAACTGGGAACACGTCGTCAACGGATTGCCGGACAAGAACATCAGCTCGATCACCTACGATGCCTCCAGCAAACGGCTTCTCGCCACCAGCAGTGCAAGCGGCGTGGTATTCGAGAGCCGTGATGGCGGGCGGGTGTGGCACCGCGGACCGGACTCCGGATACCCGCTGCGCCGCATCAGCGTAGTGCGTGGCCGCTTTGTTGCCGCTACTCCGTTCGACGGCGTAATCGTGCAGCCGGAGAATGAATCGGAGAGCGCGGCCGCAATCGGCGCGTCGAACTAAAGCAGTCATAAATTAACTGAGCCTTCGAGGAGCGGCCATGCCGCTCCTTTTTTTCCATGGGAGCCTCTGATTCACGTACCCTCCCTTCCCTCTCTCCCCCGGATCTTCTGGAATCATCAACTTACGGCGAAAATTGCGCGCAAATTTTTTAAGTACTTAGCTTCTGCTCTTTGCTCTTTAAGCTTTCTTGCCTAGTACCGATCACCTTCCCAGGTCTCGCAAAGGCGGCGAGACCTGGGGCACCCGGTGAGGCTGGTCCTCTGTTCCCGATCACGGGTGCCACTCTCGCCTCAGGATTTGCGTACAGCTGCCAATCCCTTCCAGTCCTCTAAATCCTGATCGGGTTTGTGGCGGCGGTAGCTGGCGTAGAGTTCGATCCCCATCTGATCTTCGAGAATATCCACCTGAACGCCTTTATCGCGCAGCATCTGTTCGTTGCCGGAGGCATTGGTGACGTCGCCGACGACGACGCGGCTGAACTGGCGCATGTAGATCAGGGTCGCGCAGACGTCACAGGGGCTGAGCGTGGTGAAGATTGTGGTTTTGCTGAAATCCTGACGGCCGGCGTCGCG
>Ga0310810_10000382_pt1 | contig 45964 bp, 22 predicted proteins | sample NCmetagenome_FD_207641 | JGI IMG/M metagenome (GOLD analysis project Ga0310810, IMG submission 207641) | Soil microbial communities from experimental microcosm in Duke University, North Carolina, United States - NC | ecosystem: Engineered > Artificial ecosystem > Soil microcosm > Unclassified ...
CCAGGCGATACGGTGCAAGCAGCACAAGGTGCCGCGGGCCTTCGTTGTCGAAGGCGAACGCGTCTCCTGAATGGCCGATCGGCACGATGCCGCCCGCGAAATCGAGCCACCCCAGCGGATGCGACGCACCCGGCACCAAGTCGGAAACCGGTGGACGATAGCCCGGCAACGTCGGATTGCACGAAAGCGCGTGCTTGATGTCGGTCAGGATCAGCTCCTGATGCTGCTGCTCGTGGTGCAGGCCGAGTTCGGCGGTGGGCTCGAAGGCGGCACGTTCGGTAAGCGAGGCGTTTGCGAACAGGTGCTTGATGCGCTCGTCGACATGGTCGCGGTAAGCGTGCACATCATGCAGCGAGGGACGCGTCAAAAGACCGCGCGAGGGGCGGGGATGCCGGGGCCCGAGTGTCTCGTAATAGGAATTGAACAGATAGTGATAGCGCCTGTCATAGGGCTCATAGCCGCGCGCGTACGGCATCAACACCAGTGTCTCGAAGAACCACGTCGTATGAGCAAGATGCCATTTGGTCGGGCTCGCGTCCGGCATGGACTGAATGCACTGATCCTCGGCGCTCAACGGGGCGGCGAGCCTTTCCGTGAACGCCCTGACCGCAGCGTAGCGCGACACAAAGCGTGGAGAGTCCATCGACTGTTCGTCGGGAAGCGTGCGGTACATCTGGGAAACCCCACCGGGTTAACGATTACTGCTCGAAACGCACGGAACTCATATTCGTGCCAGCCAAGGCTGAGCTTTATTGGCGAAAATTATGATAGCCGGGACGCAGCCGCCAGTTCCGCGAAAATGTGAAGCGCCCCAATGGGTTCGAAATGACTGGCCGGCAGCGCAGGGTCGCGCGCGCGGAGGCGGGCAAGAATGGAGGCTTTGTCCACGCCCGCCACGAGGAAGGCCGCATGACGACTGCTCTCAAGAGCCGGAAAGGTTAGCGTAATGCGCGGCTCTGGTTGCGGCCCGGCAACGGAAGTCACCCAGCGCTCCTTTTCTTGCAACGCAGTGGTCCTTGGAAACAGCGAAGCCAGGTGTCCGTCCTCGCCCAGCCCAAGCAAATTGATGTTGAAAAGCGGGCGCGCCGGGTCGAGACGCTCTGAGCCGTAGAAGGATTTCAATGTCTGCTCATAGGCATATGCAGCGCGGTCGGGCGTCGATTCCGCGACCGGGACGGCGTGAATGTTCCCGGCCGGAACGGGCGCTCGGGACAGCAGCGCTTGCCAGACCATGTGATAATTGCTGCGCGGATTGTCGAGCGGGACAAATCTCTCGTCCCCCCAGAACCAGTGGATGCGTTGCCACGGAAATTTGTCCCGGTACTGGGGGCTCGCCATGAGTTGGTAGGTGGCACGCGGCGTCGAACCACCCGCGAGCGCGATGGCGATAGGACCACTTGCCTTCAGCGCAATCCCGAGCATCCAGTCGGCCACCCGGTGCGCAAGCGCGTCCGCGTCGGGTAGCGCTTCCACCGGTGGTGACGCAGGCGTCAGGCTCGTTTTTCCCATGAGATGATCGGCCGCCAGCTTCGGCCATCACGCTGGATCAGCGCGTCGGCTTCCTCCGGGCCTTCGCTGCCCGCCGCATAGGTGGGCAGCCGGTTGGGCCGCTCTTGCGCCCACAGGTCAAGCACCGGCTGCAGAATCGCCCACGCGGATTCGATCGTATCGGCGCGCTGGAACAGGCTCGCGTCGCCCGTCATGCAATCGTACAGCAAGGTCTCGTAGCCGTTGCTCGGCGAGGCGCGGAAGTAATCCTCATATTTGAATTTCATTTCGACGTCGCCGATCTGCATTGCAGGTCCGGGAATCTTGGCGCCGAAGCGGAGGCTGACGCCTTCTTCGGGTTGGATGCTGAGCGTAAGGTCATTAGGAGTGAGATGCCCCACCGGAGTGCCGTGAAACAGCGTCAGCGGCGCCTGTTTGAACTGGATGACGATTTCGCTGCACCGTGCGCCAAGGGATTTGCCCGTGCGCAGATAGAACGGAACGCCCGCCCAGCGCCAATTGTCGATCGCGAGTTTCAGGGCGATATAGGTTTCGGTCACCGAGTCGGACGACACGTTCGATTCTTCGCGGTACGGGCGGTACGTCTTCCCATCGATCGCACCGGCGCCATATTGCGCGCGCACGACGTTGTCGCGCGCGGTCTTAGGCGTGAAATGGCGGATCGCGTCAAGCACTTTGCTCTTTTCGTTGCGCGAGGCATTCGCATCGAAGCAAGTCGGCGGTTCCATCGCGGTCAGCGTCAGGAGCTGCAGCATATGGTTAGAAACCATGTCGCGCAGCGCGCCGGTCGCGTCATAATATTTGCCGCGGCCCTCCACGCCTAACGACTCCGCGACTGTGATTTCGACGTGGTCGATGTGGTTGCGATTCCAGATCGGCTCGAACAAGCCGTTACCGAAACGGAAGACCATGATATTCTGAACTGTCTCTTTGCCGAGATAATGGTCGATCCGGAACACCTGGTGCTCGCTCAACACGCTCAAGACGACGCCGTTGAGTTCCTTGGCAGACGCGAGATCGGTACCGAATGGCTTTTCGATCACGACTCGACGCCAGTGATTCTTTTCCTCCTGCGTCAGTCCGGAGCGGCCCAGTTGTTGGACCATGGGGGCGAATTCGGTCGCGGGCACGGCTAGATAGAACAGGTAATTACCGCGCGTGCGATGGTCGTGGTCGATGGTTTGCAGGCGCTTTTTCAAACGCTCAAAGGTTTCAGGTTCGTCCGCATTGCCGGCCATGTAGTACATGCGTTCGGAGAGCCAATTCCAATCGGAGGGATCGAGCTGTTCGTGCGACAGATCGCGAAGGCTCCTGCCAAGGCGCTCGCGAAACTGCTCATTTGTTTCTTGGCCCCGCGAGACGCCGAGAATCGCGAAATCTTCAGGCAACAGCTTTGCCCGCTTCAAATGATAGATCGCCGGCACCAGCAGCCGCTTGGTCAGGTCGCCTGAGGCGCCGAAAATGATTAAGATGCATGGGCCGGCCTGTTTGACCTTGTCCATTTCAACCGTCCGATTTCGGTTCGACATGGCCGCCGAATTTGTTGCGCATGGCAGAGATCAGCTTGTTGCCGAACTGCGATTCCCCGCGCGACCGAAAGCGGGCATAAAGCGCCGCCGAAAGTACGTCGGACGGCACCCCCGCTTCGATGGCAGCCATCACTGTCCAACGTCCCTCGCCCGAATCGGCGACACGGCCCCCATAGGCGGTGAGCTCAGGGTCTTCCGCGAGCGCAATCGCGGTGAGGTCGAGCAGCCAGGAGGAAATGACGCTGCCGCGCCGCCAGAGTTCGGCGATGTCGGCGACGTTCAGACGATAGCGCTCGTCGGGCGCGCGCGCCTGGGAAGCCGCCTGCTCGAGGATCTCGAAACCTTCGGCGTATGCCTCCATCAGACCGTATTCGATGCCGTTGTGAATCATCTTGACGAAGTGACCCGCACCGGCAGGACCGCAATACAGATATCCACGCTCGGCGGTGCCGGCGGACTGGCGTCCCGGCGTCCGCGCGATTTCGCCCATACCCGGAGCCAATGCCGAAAAGATCGGGTCCAGATGTTGGGCCGCGGCCGCATCGCCGCCGATCATCATGCAGTAGCCACGCTCGAGACCCCAGACGCCGCCGCTCGTGCCGACGTCCAGGTACGAGATTCTCTTCGCGGCGAGCTCTCGGGCACGGCGGACGTCGTCGCGGTAGAAGCTGTTTCCGCCGTCGATGATGATGTCCTTGGGCTGCATAAAGGCGGCAAGCTGTGCGACGGTGGATTCGGTAATTTCACCGGCAGGCAGCATAAGCCACGCGATCCGCGGCGGGTCGAGTTTTCCGACAAATTCCTCGAGCGAGCGAGCGCCGGTTGCACCCTCCTTCGCAAGCTCGTCGACGGCTGAGGGCCTGGCGTCAAAGGCCACGCAATCGTGCCCGTGCCGCATGAGGCGCCGCGCGATGTTGCCGCCCATGCGGCCCAATCCGATGATGCCGATTTGCATACGCGTGTTTCCTCAGGCGAGCGCGGCTGCGACCGCGTCTTTTAGCGTTTTCAGGCCGGCCGCGATGTCCTTACCAAGATGCATGCGGAGCGCCCGCCTTCCACGCTCGTTCAGTACGGCAAAATCGCCTTCCGCCGTGGCGTCAAGCACGGACCCGAAGCTGTAATTGCGGCCAGGGACCGGGATGTCCGCCGTATGGTCCGCCGTGATCTGCAGAAAGATGCCGGTGTTGGGTCCGCCCTTGTAGGCCTGACCCGTCGAATGGAGAAAGCGCGGTCCAAAGCCGAGACACGTGGCGATGTGCTGTTTGTCGCGTATCAGGGCGCGAATCTCCTGCAGCGTTTGCTTATAACCCGCGTCCTGCGCGATGTAGGCGAGCAGCGCGCAATAATCGCCCGGACGCGCGCCGGTGAGAATCTGCCGCAACAGTTGCAAAAGGTTTGCGCTCGTAGCCTTTGCGACCGCGGCATTGTCCGAATGGGCGTAAACCTTGATTCCATCCTGTTCCAGCAAGGGCGTTTGAGCGCGCGGCGATCCCGATCGCTCGTACGCTTGCATCAGCTCGCGCGTCTTGACTTTGCTCGCTTCCACGTCGGGCTGGTCGAAAGGGTTGATCCCAATCACGGCACCTGCGACCGCCGTAGCGACTTGCCAGCGGAAGAATTCCTGCGCGATGTGATACGGTTCCGCGATTGCGATCCAAACCACTGGCTGGCCCGTTTTCTGTAAATTCGCGATAGCGTCGTCCTGGGCACGATCCGGTGCACTTTCCAGACGCAAATAGATAAAAAGTCGGTCGTCTCCATACACCTCGACAGGGCCCAAAGGTTCGGCATCGACCGGAATAAGTCCCTTTCCGACTTTGCCGGTCGATTCCGCCAGCAGCTGTTCGAGCCACGCGCCAAAGTCCGCGATACCGGGCGAGGCAACGATTGTTACCTTGTCGCGGCCTTTCTGGGCGAGCGTGCCCAGGATCACTCCCAGTGCGACCGCCGAATTTTCGGGCGGCGGCACGTCTGGGCCACACGTCAGCACCATGGTTTGCGCGGAAGACAGAATCCTCTCGATATCCACGCCCATGACGGCGGCCGGAACGAGTCCGAAATCGGACAGCACCGAATAACGCCCTCCGATATCTGGTTTGCCTAGGCAGACCATGCGGAAGTGCTCCCCACCCGCGGCGTTGGCGAGCTTCGATCCGGGATCGGTGATGGCGAGAAAATTCGAACCCGCCTTGCCTTTGCCCAACGCCGCTTCAACGCGGGCATAGAAATGATCTTTCAAGATATTCGGCTCGAGCGTGGTGCCGGATTTGCTCGAGACGATAAACAGCGTACGTTGCAGATCTATCTGCCGCTCGATGTTGGCGATCTCCGCGGGATCCGTTGAATCGAGCACCAGAAGTTTCGGCCAATCCTTTTGCGGTCCGAACGTCTTGGCGAAAACCTCCGCACCGAGGCTTGATCCACCCATGCCGAGCAACACCGCATGCGTGAATTTCGCCTTGCGGACGTCCGCGGCGATCGCTTGCAGTCGCGCGAGATCGCGCCGTTCCTCGTCGATGATGTCGAGCCAGCCCAACCATTTCGACTCGTCCTTGCCGGTCCAAAGGGATGCATCGCGTTGCCACAAGCGGCGGACGTTGCCCCGCTTCTTCCATTCGCCGAGTGTCGCGCCAACCGCTTTGTCGAGGTCCGGCGGAAGCGCGGAATCGAGTCGGTCAAGCAGTGGCCCCAATTTCTGTGCGCGCTTTTTCTCGACCGTCCCCAAGAGATCGTCGAACGCGTCTGCGAACAACTGGACGCCGTCGTTGGTCAGCTTGGTCGTGACCTCCTCAAGCGAAATGCCGAAATGCGCAAGCGTCGTGAACATGCTTTGCGCCGCCGCAACATTCTCCTCGAGACTAGGGCGCACCTTGCCGTGGCCGCGGAACGCGTCGATTGTTTCCGGCGGCATGGTGTTGATCGTGTCGGGTCCGATCAGCTCATCCACATAGAGCACGTCGCTATAAGCGGGATTCTTAGTGCTCGTGCTGGCCCAGAGCAGGCGCTGGACGCGGGCGCCTTTCTCCGAAAGTTTTCGCCAGCGTTCGCCCCCAAACAGTTTTTGGTAGTCCTGATAGGCAAGCTTTGCATTCGCGATTGCGATCTTGCCGCGCAATCCGGCGAGCGCCTCGCTCTCGCCGCTCTGGGGCATGGTCTTCAGCTTCTCGTCGATCAGCTTGTCGACGGCGGTGTCGATGCGGCTTACGAAAAAGCTCGCGACGCTGGAAAGACGTCCGGGGTTGCCGCCATCGGCAAGGAATTGCTCGAGCCCCTCCAAATAGGCTGCGGCTACGCGGGCATAAACCGTCCGCGAGAACAGCAGCGTGATGTTGATATTGAGGCCTTCGCCAATGAGCCGGCAAATCGCAGGCAACCCCGCTTCAGTTGCGGGCACCTTGATCATCACATTCTCGCGGTCAACGCGTTTCCAGAGACGGCGCGCTTCCGCGATCGTACCTTCCGTGTCGTTGGCGAGATAAGGCGACACTTCCAGGCTGACAAAGCCGTCGGCGCGCTCGGTCTGCTTGTACACCGGCCGCAACACCTCAGCGGCATTCTGGATGTCCTGGACCGCGAGGCTCTCGTAGACCGCCATAGCGTCGCGCCCCGCCAGATCGGCCGCAGAAGATAGCGAGGCATCGTAATCGCTGCTGCCGCCGATCGCTTTCTTGAAGATGGAGGGATTGGACGTGACGCCCGAGAGCCCATCCTCCAACACCAATTTCTTCAGTTCGCCGTCGGCAATGAAGCGGCGCGACAGGAAGTCGAGCCATATGGCCTGACCCTGCTCATGCAACGATCTCAGCGGATTCACGGCTGCGTTCCTTGTGTTTTTCGATCTGGTTCTTGGCCGCGGCGAGCACGCGTTCCACGGTGAACCCAAAGTGGCGGTAAAGATCATTATAGGGCGCGGAAGCGCCAAAACTCATCATCGCAATCCGCTCGCCGGAAGCACCTACGTAGCGGTCCCAGCCGATGGGTGAGGCTGCTTCCACGGAAACGCGCGCTCGCACCTGAGGCGGCAGCACGAAATCGCGATAGGCCTGATCTTCCGCTTCAAAAAGTTCCCAAGAGGGCATGCTGACCAGCCGCGCCCGGACGCCTTGCTTCTTCAATTCCGCGTAAGCATGGGCGCAGAGCGAAACCTCACTGCCCGTTCCAATGAGGATGACTTCCGGATCGCCGGTTTCGCAATCCGCCAGAATGTAGGCGCCGCGGCGCACTCCCGACGCGCCGGCATGGGCCGGGCGTTCCAGTGTTGGGACTGCCTGGCGCGTCAGCACGAGGGCGGTCGGACGCTTCGAATGGATTGCTACGCGCCAAGCTTCTGCGACTTCATTGGCGTCGGCGGGGCGCAATGTGATCAACCCCGGAATGGCGCGCAATTGGGTCATTTGTCCGATCGGCTGATGGGTAGGGCCGTCCTCACCCAATCCGATCGAGTCGTGTGTGAAAATATAGATCACCGGCAGCTGCATCATCGCCGCGAGCCGCATCGGCGGCTTCATGTAATCCGAAAAGATCAGGAACGTGGCGCCGTAAGGCCGCAGGCCCGAAACGGCAAGCCCGTTCAGGATCGCGCCCATCGCATGTTCGCGCACGCCGAAATGAAGGTTACGGCCGGACTTTTCCGATTCGAAATCGCCACCGTCCTTGATCAGAGTCTTGGTCGAGGGGGCAAGATCGCCGGCACCGCCGAGCAGCCAGGGATAGCGCGGCGCAATCGCGTTCAAAACCTTTGCTGACGACTCGCGCGTGGCTAATCCTTTCGCATCGACGGGGAACGCCGGAATGTCCTGGTCCCATTGTTCGGAAAGCGCACCGGAGTCCATGCGTTGGACTTCAACCCAAAGATCGGGAAATTTCGCGCCAAACCTTTCGGCCAGCTTGTACCAATTCTGCGAAAGTTTGCGTCCGCGTGCGCCGATGGCCTGGTCAAAGCGTGCACGTACGCCCTCGGGCACCAGGAACTTCGCATCTTCGGGCCAGCCATAGAAACGCTTCGCGAGCCGCACCTCTTCTTCGCCCAAGGCTTCACCGTGGGCTTCAGCCGTGTCCTGTTTGTGAGGCGCGCCGTAGCCGATGTGACTGTCGACGATGATCAAAAACGGGACTTCGCCATCGTCAATAAAGTTTTGAAACGATTCCGCAAGCCGCTCGCCATCATTTGCATCCCCAACGCGCTCGACGTTCCAGCCATAGCCTTTGAATCGCATGGCCACGTCCTCGCGGAACGCGAGATCCGTGTGTCCCTCGATGCTCACATTGTTGTTGTCATAGATCCAGCACAGGTTCCCGAGCGATAGGTGGCCCGCGATCGAAGCGGCCTCGCTGCTGACGCCCTCCATCATGTCACCGTCGCTGCAGAGCGCGTAAATCCTGTAATCGAACAGCGGGAAACCTTCCCGGTTGTAACGTTTGGCGAGAAAACGCTGCGCGATCGCCATCCCGACGCTATTACCGCAGCCCTGACCCAGAGGCCCCGTGGTGGTTTCCACGCCAGCGGTGTGCCCGTATTCGGGATGACCCGGGCACCGGCTACCAACCTGGCGAAAACGTTTGATGTCGTCGAGGGAAACTGCGGGCTGCCCGTGGTCGTCCTTTACGCCGGCGAGATGGAGAAGCGAGTAAAGCAGCATCGACGCGTGGCCCGCCGATAAGACGAAGCGATCGCGGTTGGGCCAGCGTGGATTGTCCGGATTGAACCGCAAGAAATGCTGCCACAGGGTATAGGCGACCGGCGCCAACGCCATCGGTGTTCCAGGGTGGCCGGATTTGGCGGCCTCCACCGCATCCATAGACAGAGTTCGGATCGTATCGATCGCAAGCTGGTCGATCGAACGTGGGTCTGGCTTTTTGCTTGGCATCGCCATTGTCGCATCCGCGTGCCTAGGCGTCCCCAGGCGAGTTATTGGCGCGGTCATAACGCGGCAAAACGGTATCGGTCGCCTCGCCGTGCGGCGGAACCGGGGAACAGAACTCGGGAAGGCGCGTTCTCCGACGGGTAGCCAGGGCGTGGCAGGCCCTGCTTTTTGACGGTTCGGCGTCACGCGAGCGCCGGACGCTCGCGGGATTGCACATTGAAACATTCGATCTTTCGCGCCCTTACAGGCCGCTCGGCGGCTTCGTCTTTACCGGAAGAGCCCATTCGCTCGGAACTGTTCAGCGTTGAACGGCTGGAAAGTCACGCTGAGAGTCTAGCCAAGGCCCAACGTGTGCTCGACCGTCGATCGGCCGGCCGGCGCATGTCGGCCCGTCTTTCCGAAAATGCCAAGGTTTTGCTCGACGCTTACGGCACGATTGCCGAGAGCACGGGTAGTGGCCGGACCCTCTCTCCGGCCGCGGAATGGCTGCTCGATAATTTCCATGTGGTCGAAGAGCAGATCCGGGAAATCAAGACCGACTTACCGCCCCGATTCTATTACCAGCTGCCGAAGAACGCCGAAGGGCACCTCAAAGGCTACCCGCGCGTGTTCGGGCTCGCCTGGGCGTTCGTCGCACATACGGACAGCCGTTTCGAGCTTCAGACTCTGATCCGGTTTGTGAACGCCTACCAGCGCGTGCAGCCGCTGACCATCGGGGAACTCTGGGCGATCGCAATCACCCTTCGCATCACGCTCGTCGAAAATCTGCGGCGCCTTGCGGTCGTGATTGTGCACAACAGGGAGGCCAGCCAGGAGGCCGACGCCATGGCTGACCTGTTGTTGGGCGATAGTGGCAAAGAGCCCGAGTCCCCCGCGGCGGTATTGTCGGATTATGCGGACGCGGAACTGATGCCCGCATTCGCGGCGCAATTGGACCACAGGCTGCGCGATCAGGAGGCTTCCCTCACGCCCGTGTTGAATTGGCTGGCGGACCGCCTCGCCACCCAGGGCACCACGCTCGACCAGATCGTACAAAACGAGTTGCGCCTGCAAGGCGCGCTGAATGTCTCGGTCCGCAACATCATCACCAGCATGCGGCTGATTTCCGACACCGACTGGGCGGAATTCTTCGAAAGCGTCAGCATGGTCGATGCAGCGCTGCGTGCCGAAAGCGAATTCGAAGCGATGGACTTCGCGACCCGCAATCTTTACCGCCGCGCGATAGAGCGCTTGGCACGCGGATCGAGACTGAGCGAGCTCGAGGTAGCGCAACGCGCCATCGCTTTGGCGAAACGACCTGAGACCCGATCGCGTGACGGCAAGCTTTCGGGCCGCGAACGCGAGCCGGGCTATTACCTGATCGCCGGCGGCGCGAAGCTCTTTGAACGCGAGCTCAAATATCGGCCGCCGCCGAGCGAGTGGCTAGGACGCTTCAACACGGCGACCGGCTGCGTCGGATACCTGGTGACTATTGCGATCGTGACCACCTTGATCGCGGCTCTTCCGCTTTACGAACTCGCCTGGCTTGCCGATTGGCCATTCCTTTGTCTCACTATTCTTTCGCTGTTACCCGCCTCCGACGGCGCGGTTGCGCTCGTCAACCGCGCCGTGACCCATCGCGTCGGGCCCGCCATTTTGCCTGGGATGGAACTCGCCGGCGGGGTGCCGTCCCATTTGCGCACACTGGTCGCGATGCCGGTGCTCCTCGTCGACGAGCAGCAGGTCCAAGAACTGATAGAGCATCTTGAGGTGCATCATTTGGCCAGTGCCGATGGCGACCTCTATTTCGCGCTGTTGACGGACTGGACCGATGCGAAGAGCGAAACGGTCCCCGGAGATGACGATCTTCTGTCCGTAGCCGAGGAAGGCATAGCCGCGCTCAATCGCCGCTATGGGTTGGGCGCGGCGGGCGAGCGATTCCTGCTGCTGCATCGCCACCGCGTATGGAACAAACGCGAGCGCAAATGGATGGGCTGGGAGCGCAAGCGCGGGAAGCTGCACGAGTTGAACCGGCTCTTGCGTGGTGCGACGGATACAACGTTCATTGAGATTGCCGGCAAGGCGCCGACAGTTCCGCCCGATGTGCGGTTCGTCACCACCATCGATGCCGACACCAGACTGCCGCGCGAGGCGGTCAAGAGTTTGATTGGCAAGATGGCCCACCCCCTTAACCGCCCGGAGCTCGATTCAAAAACTGCACTGGTCGTCGAGGGGCATGCGATCCTGCAACCCCGCGTGACACCCTCGCTGCCGATCGGCCGCGAAGGCTCCCTGTTCCAGCGCATTTTCTCAGCACCTCGCGGGCTCGATCCATATGCCTTCGCCGTGTCCGACGTGTATCAAGATCTTTTCCAGGAAGGCTCCTACACCGGGAAGGGCATTTATGATGTGGATGCCTTTGAAGCAGCCCTTGCCGGACGGATCCCGGAAAATTCCGTGCTCAGCCATGATCTCCTGGAAGGCTGTTTTGCGCGTGCTGGTCTCGTATCCGACATCGAAGTGGTCGAGGAATTTCCTTCGCGCTACGACGTGGCCAGCGCCCGGCAGCATCGTTGGGTGCGCGGTGATTGGCAGTTGCTGCCGTGGATTTTGGGTATCGGCCGCGATCCCAACGGACGCAAGCGCAACGTCATCAACCTGATCAGCCGCTGGAAGATGTTCGACAATTTGCGCCGGTCCTTGTCCGCGCCCGCGACGTTGCTCGCCCTGATTTACGGTTGGACGCTGCCGGTCAAGGCCGCCGCGATTTGGACGCTCTTCATCGTGGCAACCATGGTGGTGCCGTCACTGTTGCCCTGGATTGCAGGATTGATTCCCCACCAAAGAGGGATTTCGAAACGCAGCCATCTGCGGGGCTTGGCTTCCGATCTGGCGATTGCGTCAATACAGTTCGGTTTTCTGATCACCTTCCTCGCGCATCAGGCGTGGCTGATGCTGGACGCGGCAGGCCGCACCCTGTTCCGGCTCCTGCGGCGAAGGCGCCTGTTGGAATGGGTCACCGCTGCGCAGGTCAGCAGCGCCAGCCGCGATCAATGGAAAGAGCATGTCTTTCGGGCGCTCATCGTCAGCATTTCCTTTGCGGTCGCTGTCCTGCTCATCGTCGGGCGTTCAGGAAGCGGAGCCTTGGGCATCGCGCTGCCCTTCCTTGTCGCATGGGCAGCGTCTCCGGGGATTGCCTGGTGGGCCAGCCGCTCGCCGCCGACCGTTGGACACATTCCGATCAGTGAAGAAGACACCCTGGAGCTCCGCCGCGTGGCGCGCCGTACGTGGCGGTTTTTCGAAACCTTCGTCACCGCGGACGACCACTTTCTTCCTCCCGACAATTTTCAGGAGGACCCCAAGCCCGCGGTGGCACGCCGCACGTCGCCCACGAATCTTGGTCTCTATCTGCTCGCGGTTTTGACCGCGCGCGAGTTCGGGTGGATCGGCACTCTGGAAGCAGCCGAAAGGCTGGAACGCACGCTCGGGAGCATGAGCGCGCTCGAACGATTCCGCGGTCATTTCTACAATTGGTATGCGACCGACGATCTGCGCCCGCTGCACCCGAGATATATTTCCACCGTCGACAGCGGCAACCTCGCAGGACACCTGATCGCGCTGGCACGAGCCTGCCGGCGCATGAGCGAGGAGCCGGCTTGTGCGCCCCACCGGCTTGCCGGGATCCGCGACAATTTCGTGCTCGCTTACGAAGCGCTGGACACGTTGGAGATCAGGCTTGGCACTCCCGCGGCGAGTGTCAAACGGCTGAGGACCTCGCTTGAGGAAATCCGCGCAGCGCTGCCGTCGCTCATTTCCGGTACCCAGAGTCCCGAACCTCATTTGAGCGGCTTGGCGGCAACTGCGGATGCGGCCTCCGCTATTGCGCACTCGCTTGCGCATGAATCCGGTGTGGCGGCCGCGCAAGAAGTGCGGTTGTGGGTGGACGCGCTAAGCGCATCGGTGCGCAGTCATCTTCGCGACCTCGAGACCGGCGGACGAGCTCTGATTGGGCGGGAACTGTCGCCAAACGGCACCGCGCCGGGGGCGGCGTTCGCCGCTGCTTCCGTCGCCGGCGGTGGGGGGGCGTTGCTGCGCGCCCGAGCCGAGGTTCCGGAAGAAGATGGCGAAACTCTGGTGCGCGAGCAGCCGCGGCGCGACGTGAGATCCGCAGTCGCGAGCGCGACGTCTAACGAAACTGAAAATACCCTGACTTCACGCCTGAACGCGATCGCGGCTCTCGCCGAATCGTTTTTTTCGGTGATGAAGTTCGACTTCCTTTACGAGGCGCGTCGTCAGCTGTTTGCGATCGGATTCCGCGTCGAGGATTCGGAGCTTGATCCCAATTGCTACGACCTGCTCGCTTCCGAAGCCCGCCTCGCGAGCTTTATCGCGATTGCACGCGAGGAAGCGCCTCCGAAGCACTGGTTTCGCTTGGGACGAACCCTCACCCCCGTCGGCCACGGCTCGGCGCTGATCTCATGGTCTGGATCGATGTTCGAGTACCTGATGCCTTCGCTCGTGATGCGGGCGCCTGCAGGCAGCCTTCTCGATCAGACCAACCGGTTGGCCGTTCAGCGCCAGATCAGTTTCGGGCGCGAAACGGGCACGCCTTGGGGCATCTCGGAATCTTTGTTCAATGCCCGTGACATCGAGGGCACGTACCAATATTCGGGCTTCGGCGTCGCGGACCTCGGCTATAAGCGCGGCCTTGGACAGAACATCGTAATCGCGCCTTATGCGACCGCGCTGGCGGCGATGATTGCGCCCCATTCCGCGGCGGAGAACTTCCGTAGGATGTCGGAGGAAGGAGGATGCGGCGCGTTCGGGTATTACGAGGCGCTCGACTACACCCCAGAGCGCGTTCCCGAAGGTGCAAAGGTCGGAATTGTCCGGGCCTATATGGCCCACCATCAGGCAATGAGCATCGTCGGCATCGCCAACGCGCTGCTGGAAGGCGAAATGCGCCAGTACTTCCACGCCGAGCCGATCATCCAAGCAACCGAATTGCTGCTGCAGGAACGCATGCCGCGTGACATCACGGTTGCGCGCCCGCCGGCGCAGCGCGTGCGCTCGGTAGGTGAAGCCGAGCAGGCGGTGCCGGAAATTCTGCGCCGTTACAACTCGCCGCATTCGCGCATCCCGCGTACGCACATCCTGTCCAACGGCAGTTATGCCGTGATGCTGACGGGCGCGGGCTCGGGCTACAGCCGCTGGCGCAATCTCGACATGACTCGCTGGCGAGAAGACGTCACCTGCGACAACTGGGGCAGCTACATCTTTCTACGTGATACGCGGAGCGGCGACGTGTGGTCGGCAGGTTACCAGCCGACCGGCATCGAACCAGAGCGCTATCAGGTCGCGTTTTCGGAAGGGCGCGCGGAGTTCACCCGCGAAGACGGCGCGCTCAGAACCATGCTCGAAGTGGCAGTTTCTCCCGAATATGACGGCGAAGTCCGCCGCGTGACGCTGACAAATATCGGCGGACGCACCCGGGAAATCGAGCTCACCTCTTATGCGGAGCTTGTGCTCGCTCCGCACGCAGAAGACGCGGCTCACCCCGCGTTTTCCAAATTGTTTATCCAGACCGAGTTTGTGCCTGGCGCGGGTACGCTGCTCGCGACGCGCCGCCGCAAATCGCCGGACCAGCCGGAGGTGTGGGCGGCTCATCTCGCAGTGGTGCAAGGCGAGTCCGACGGCAGCATTCAATTCGAAACCGACCGCGCCCGTTTTCTCGGGCGCGGTCACAGCGTGCGTTCGCCGCTGTCCGTCGCCGAGGGGTGGCCGTTGTCCAATACGACAGGCTCGGTCCTCGATCCGATTTTAAGCCTACGCTGCCGTGTGCGAATCCCGCGCGGCGAGACGGTGCGCGTGTCGTTCTGGACAGTTGTGGCGCCTACCCGCGAAGAAGTCCTCGACCTCGCCGATAGGCATCGCGAGCCGACCGCCTTCGACCGGCTTACCACGATGGCCTGGACACAGGCGCAGGGACAATTCCACCACCTCGGCATCGGGCCTGAGGAAGCGCATTTGTTTCAGCGGCTCGCTACACGGATCGTCTTTTCCGATCCCACGCTTCGTCCGCCGCCCGAGACGCTCAAGCGCGGCGGCCGAAACGTCTCGGCGCTGTGGGCGCATGGCATTTCCGGCGACTTGCCGATCGTTCTGCTCAGGATCGACCGCACCGAGGACCTTAATATTGTGCGGCAATTGCTGCGCGCCTTCGAATATTGGCGTTTGAAGCGGCTGGCTGTCGATCTCGTGATCATGAACGATCGCGCTTCGTCCTATTTGCAGGACCTGCAAGGCGCGATCGATCATTTGGTGCGTCCGATCCAGGCGAGGCCCAAAGCAGAAGGTGACGACGTTCGGGGTAGCGTGTTTGTGCTGCGCAGCGATCTCATTCCGCAAGAGACAACGCTGCTCTTGCAGACCATAGCGCGCGTCGTCCTGTTCAGCCGGCGAGGCACCCTGTCCGAGCAGGTCAACCGCATCGAAGAACCGCGTCTGCCGGTGATCGCTCCCCCGCGTGCACCCGTGCCCATATCTTCATACGCCGATGTTCCGCGCGCGCGTCCAGCGCTCGAGTTCTTCAACGGACTCGGCGGTTTCGCAGCGGAGGGCCGCGAGTACGTCACCATTCTCGAGCGCGGACACTTGACGCCCGCACCCTGGATCAACGTCGTTGCCAACGACTGCTTCGGGTTTCAGGTTTCAGCAGATGGCGCGGGGTTCACCTGGGCCCTTAACAGCCAGCAGAACCGGCTCTCGCCGTGGTCTAACGACCCGGTATGCGACCCTGCGGGTGAAGCCATCTATCTGCGCGATCAGGACAGCGGCGAATTGTGGACGCCGACTGCGTCACCCATTCGCGAGGAAAGCGCTTCCTACATTTCGCGGCACGGCCAGGGCTACAGCCGGTTCGAGGTCAACGCCCACGGCATGGGCCTCGACTTGGTTCAATTCGTTCCGCTCGACGATCCGGTGAAGATATCGCGGTTGAAAATCACGAACAATTCTCGCCGCAGACGCAATCTCTCGCTGACCGCTTATGTCGAATGGGTCTTAGGCGCGACGCGATCGGAGTCGGCGCCTTACGTCGTCACCGAAATCGATCCCGAAACGGGTGCGATGTTCGCGCGCAATCCGCTCAGCAACGATTTCGGCACGCGCATTTCGTTTGCCGATCTCGACGGCCGCCAGAACAGCTGGACGGGAGACCGCGCCGAATTCCTTGGCCGTAACGGCACGGTGCAGGGCCCCGTTGCGCTGCTGCGCGGCACGCCCCTTTCCAATCGCACCGGAGCCGGGTTCGATCCCTGCAGTGCGTTGCAGACCACGCTCGATCTCAAGCCTGGCGCGACTATCGAGATGGTGTTTTTCCTCGGCCAGGCGGGGGATCCTGTCGAAGCGCAGCACCTGATTGCAAAATACCGCACGTCGAATCTCGATGCCGTGTTCAGCGAAGTCGCGCGATTCTGGGACGACACATTGTCCAAGATCGAAGTGAAGACACCCGACCGCTCGTTGGATCTTCTGATCAATCGCTGGCTGCTGTACCAGACCTTAGCCTGCCGGGTGTGGGCGCGGTCGGGTTTCTATCAATCGAGCGGCGCTTACGGATTCCGCGACCAGTTGCAGGATGTTTGTGCCCTGCTGGCCACGAGACCGCAAATCGCCCGGAGTCATCTCATTCGCGCCGCGTCACGCCAGTTTGCCGAAGGCGATGTACAGCACTGGTGGCTGCCGGAAACCGGCCGCGGCGTTCGCACACGCGTCTCCGACGACCGGGTCTGGCTCGCCTATGTGGCGGCGCATTACGTCACGACGACAGGAGACGGCAGCGTGCTGGATGAAAACGTCACGTTCATCGAAGGGCCGCCTCTGCGCGAAGACGAGTATGACGCGTTCTTCCAACCGACGATCGCAAAACAAAGCGCGACCCTGTTCGAGCACTGCGCGCGTGCGCTTGACGGTGCTCTTGTCACCGGCGCACACGGACTGCCCCTGATGGGAGCCGGTGATTGGAACGACGGCATGAACAGGGTGGGTGAGGGCGGCAAGGGCGAGAGCGTCTGGCTCGGCTGGTTCCTCTACAGCGCGCTGATGAATTTCGCGCCGTTCGCGCAGGACCGCGATCCTGCGCGCGCGACGCGCTGGCGCGATTATGCGGCCAAGCTGCACAAAGCCCTCGCGGAGGCTTGGGACGGCGACTGGTATCGGCGCGCATATTTCGATGACGGCACCCCGCTCGGCTCGGTCGCGAATACCGAATGCCGTATCGATTCCATTGCCCAATCCTGGAGCGTGATTTCTGGCGCGGGCGAGCTCCATTGCAGCGCGCGTGCCATGGCCGCGGTCGAGAAATATCTCGTGCGCCGCGATGATGGGCTGGTACTGTTGTTCACGCCGCCCTTCGACAAGGCGTCGCCCAATCCCGGCTACATCAAGGGGTATCCGCCCGGAATCCGGGAAAACGGCGGGCAATATACCCACGCCGCGCTGTGGACCGTGCTTGCGTTCGCGATGATGGGCGACGGCGACAAGGCCTATGACGTGCTTTCCCTTCTCAATCCGATACATCACGCCGGCAATAGCGCCGCGATTCATCGCTACCGTGTCGAACCCTATGTTGTTTGCGCGGATATTTACAGTGCGCCGCCGCATGTCGGACGCGGCGGCTGGACATGGTACACGGGTTCGGCCGGTTGGATGTATCGCGTGGCGGTGGAATCCGTGCTGGGATTGCGGCTGGAGGGCAGCAGTTTGGTCGTCGATCCGTGCATTCCGCGCTCCTGGCCGCGATTCGATGCGCGTCTGCGGCACGGCGGCAGCCTTTACGAGATCACGGTGGAGAATCCGAACCGTGTCGGACACGGCGTGCTGGCTGCCGATCTCGACGGCAAACGCATCGACGGACGCGCCGCGCGCGTCACTTTGGTCGACGATGGCGCGACGCATCGGCTGCGCGTGACACTGGGCTGACACGAAAAGGATAGGGACGGCGGAATGGCTGCGAAGACAAGTCCGCTCGCGGGAAAGCCGGTCACGCAGGACATGCTTGTCAATGTGCCCCGCCTGATGACGGCGTATTTCGCGCAACAGCCCGACCCTGCCGTACCCCAACAAACGGTAAGTTTCGGCACCTCCGGGCATCGCGGGTCTGCCTTTGCGACCGCCTTCAACGAAGCTCATATTCTCGCGACCACGCAGGCCATTTGTCTCTATCGCCGGGCGAATGGCATCAATGGCCCCCTTTTCTTGGGCATCGACACGCACGCGCTTTCGGAAGCGGCGCGCGCCAGCGCGATCGAGGTGCTGGCGGCCAATGGCGTGGTCACTATGCTGGACTCGCAGGACGGCTATACGCCGACGCCGCTGATCTCGCACGCCATCCTGGCGTACAACCACAATCGCCAAAGCGCACTTGCCGATGGCATCGTGATCACGCCGTCACACAATCCTCCCGAAGACGGCGGCTTCAAATACAATCCGCCCAGTGGCGGGCCCGCGGATGTCGACGCCACGAATTGGATTCAGAATGCGGCCAACGATTTCCTCGCCGTTGGGCTGAGGGATGTCAAACGCATTCCGTATGGCAGGGCGGTCAAAGCCGACTGTATGCGGCAGTACGATTATATCGGCGCCTATGTCCGGGATCTGACGGCCGTCATCGACATGGATGCGATCGCCGGGAGTGACGTGAAGATCGGTATCGATCCGCTTGGCGGCGCGAGCGTCGAGGTCTGGAAGGCGATAGTGAATACCTACCGCATATGGGCGACGGTAGTGAACGACCGCATCGACCCCACTTTCTCGTTCATGACCGCCGATTGGGACGGTAAGATCCGCATGGATTGTTCGTCCCCTTATGCCATGGCGCGCCTGATCGCCAAGCGCGGGGATTTCGACATTGCTTTCGCCAACGACACGGATGCGGACCGGCATGGAATCGTCTGCCGGTCCAACGGGCTTCTCAATCCCAACTATTATCTCGCCGCGGCGATTTCGTATCTTTACCGCAATCGGCCGCAGTGGAGGGCCGATCTCGCGATCGGGAAAACCGTTGTCAGCAGTGGCATGATCGATCGCGTGGCAACCTCGCTCGGACGACGATTGGTCGAGGTGCCGGTCGGGTTCAAATGGTTCGTAGACGGATTGCTGGAAGGATCGCTTGGCTTCGGGGGCGAGGAAAGCGCGGGCGCTTCTTTCTTGCGGCGCGACGGAAGCGTGTGGACGACCGACAAGGACGGGATCATTCTCAGTCTGCTCGCCGCGGAAATCACCGCGCGCACCGGCCGTGATCCCGGCGAGATTTATGATCAGATGACGCATGAACTCGGGCTATCTTATTACGAGCGCATCGATGCTGGTGCGACGCCGGAGCAGTTGAAGTTTCTGAAAAGTCTCACGCCGAGTTACCATGTGGTCAAAGAACTTGCCGGCGAGCCGGTTACTGCGGTGCTGTCGACTGCGCCGGGAAACAATGCGCCGATCGGCGGGATCAAGGTCATCGCGCGATCCGGCTGGTTCGCGGCGCGGCCTTCGGGCACCGAGGAGGTCTACAAGATTTACGCCGAAAGTTTTCGCGACATTGAACATTTGCGCCGGATCCAGCAGGAGGCGCAGGCGCAAATTTCCGAGGCTTTCAAAAGAATAGTGTAGCGCGGCGGCCGGGCGGCTGCGACACCAGAATGGCGCCGGGGAAGTCCGCGAACAGTTGCGTGCATTCCGCCTCTCCCGCGAACACTTTCTGCGAAGAGGACAACGCCGGCCGCCAGCCGCCTACGCTGCTCGGCAGGGCGACGCGGGTGTTCTTCCAGAACTCCGGGTTCTGCGCGCAGGCGCGGGCGCAAAGCCGTGGGACGGCAACGAGCACGCGACCAGCAATATGCGCACGCTCGAAGGCGATCACATGCGCCGCGCGCGCCCCCGTGATTGCCAATGGCTCATAGCTGCCTTCCGCAAAACACTCAGGCATTTTTCTGCGCAAGCCGAGGAGTCTCGCAATCAAGGCCTGCTTCACGCGACTGTTCTGCCAGCGCGGCAGTATCGCCGCGGGCTCATCCGCCGACGCAAGCGCCTCGCGCCGCGAATCGAAATCAATCGCGCGGCGATTGTCAGGATCCACCAGAGACAAATCCCAGAACTCGCAGCCTTGGTAGAGATCGGGCACGCCCGGCAGCGTGCAGCGCAAGACGCACTGGACGAGACTGTTGCAGGCTCCTGCCAGCGCGATCCCGCTTGTGAACGCGACCAAACTCGACAGAAAGCGCCTTGAGCGCGCCGCATCGAGGATCGCCTTTACGAATTCCGCATGCGTGGCCTCGAACTCGCGGTCGGGCGCAGTCCATGATGTACGTAGCTTGGCTTCGCGAAGCGATTTCTCGCGCCACTGCAGAATGCGCCGGGTATAGTCTCCAAGGGCACAGTCCATGGAGTTCAAATCCGCCGGCCATGTGCTGACCAGCGTTTGGTACAGTTGATACTCGTCGCCCGCGTCGATTGCGGGTCCGCGCCAGCGCGTGTTCATTTCGAACCACTGGCGCACTTCCGCTTCCCAGTCCTCGGCGAATTCGCTGAGCACCGCCAGACGCGCGCGAACGTCTTCGCCGCGCTTGTGGTCGTGTGTCGCGGTCGCAAGCATCGCGTGCGGAAAGTCCTGCATCCGCGCGTCCGCACGCGCCTGAAATTCCTCCGGCGTGCAGGAGAACTCCGCCGGAGAGAACCCGACATCGTTGCGCGACAGCAGGCGTCCATAGCGAAAAAAAGCCGTGTCTTCCACGGCTTTGGCGGCAACCGGTGCGGCCAATTGATTGAACAGGCGCGCGGCGCGGCGCGCCACGGCTCCGAACGCGGCCATCTCGCCGCTCATCGTGGCCGCGATGAAATCCAGCGCCGGATGATCAAAGGGTTCGAGCTGTTGATGCGCGGCTTCGAGCGCTGTCTCGAAAAACGCGCCTGGCGGAGGCTCGGTCGAGAGTCCGGTCGCATAGGTGCGGTAGGCGCGAAATTGTTCGAGGATCGCTCGGAGCGCGCCTTGCACGGCGCTCTCCTCGATTTCTCGCGCAGCGAACAGGCCGAGCCGGCGAAACGCCGCCGCCGCCGTGCGCAGATGGCTCTCAAAGGTGGTATGCAGCAACTCTGACCGCGCAATCCATTCCTCGGTGTCGAAATCGCGAGGACGGCCGCTGAGCGAGACCCACAGTTCGGTCAGTCCCGCCTTTCCGCGTTCATCGTGCTGCACCGCCGAAATGTCGTTCATGAAATCGTAGCCGGTCGTTCCGTCAATGCCCCAGCCAAGGGGCAGCCGTTCGCCGGCCGCCAGGATCTTTTCCACCACAATATAAGCGGGCCCGGGCGGCGCCTCGGGGGGACGCTCGACATTCAACGTGTGGAGGCGCGCGCGCAGAGACCGGCAATATTTTGCAGGATCGGTCAGCCCATCGATGTGATCGATGCGCACGCCGTCGATCTGCCCTTCGGCATACAGCCTGAAGACTTTCGCATGCACCGCTTCAAAAACGGGATCGTCCTCCATGCGCAGCGCGGCAAGTTCGTTTACGTCGAAGAAACGGCGCCAATTGATCGTGTCGGGCGCCGATTGCCAATGCTCAACTCGGTAATGCTGCCGCGCGATGAGTTCGGCGAGCGCGTTCGGTTCGTTCCAACACGCAAGATGGGCCGAAGCGGCCTCGCCCGTTGCCCCCATCAGCACGGGGTAGTCCTCTTTGCGGACGGGCAGGCGATGCTCGTAATAGCAGAAAACAAATTTTTGCAGCGCCTGATCCCATTGCAGCGTGATCTCGCCCGCCGCGATGGCCGCTTCGGGCGAGGTTCCAAGCACTGGCAGGAAAACCTTGCCACGCGTCGTTGGGTCTGGGGCATCCCAGTCGATGTCGAACATCGTCGCGTAACGGCTCGCCGGTCCGTTCTCGAGCACGTCCATCCACCACGGATTGTCGCTGCCCGCAGCCATATGATTGGGAACAAAATCGACGATCATGCCCAATTGATGCTTGCGCAGTTCCGCAACGAGGGCGCGGAATCCTTCTTCGCCCCCGAGTTCCGGATTGATCGAGGTGAAGTCGATGACGTCGTAACCGTGCGGCGAGCCGGCACGCGCGGTCAGAATCGGCGACGCATAAAGATGGCTGACGCCGAGTTTGCTCAGATAGTCGGCCAAGGGAATGGCGTCGGCGAAGGTGAATCCGTTGTGGAACTGAACGCGGTATGTCCCGTGCGGAATCATCGCTGCTGCCGTGCGCGGACGAACGTCTCGACACGATGCTCCGCACCGGGCAGCGCAAAACTGTCACCCGGCGGCAAGCGGCGGCGCCAATTGGGATGCTCGTCAATGGTGCCGGGCAGATTGGGCTGCTCGGTCAGCGCCAGCACGTCTTCCACCGCGGCAACGGCAAGACGCGCCGGAGTCTTTCCGACATAGGCGAGAGTGCCCGTCACGACCTCGTCGGGATATTCCGGAGGCGGCTCATCCCCGTCCACGCAGCGCGCGTTCCGCAGCGCATTCCACAGTGCCCGGCGATCGTCTTCGCGCGTCCTCCATTCGGTTGCCGGGTCGGATTTGCTCACTCCCGGCGCAAGTTCGGTGCGCCAAACGATATCGCGTCCGCGCCACCAGCCCGCAACGGTGGGAAGATCATGCGTCGTGGTCATTGCCAGCGCATCATTGCGCCAGCGTTCCGGCGGCATGAATCCTCCCCAATCGCGCTCAAACCACAGCACCTGCATTCCGGAAATGCCGCGTTGGCGCAAGTGTTCGCGGAATCCGTGGGGCACGGTGCCGAGGTCCTCTCCCACGACGATGCAGCGGTTGCGGTACGACTCGAGCGCAATCAGGCGCAGCAAGTCTTCCATCGGATAGCGCAGATATACGCCTTCAGTGGGCGGGGCCCTTTCAGGAATCACCCAGAGCCGCATCAGACCCATCGCATGATCGATACGCACACCGCCGGCATGGGCCATGTTGGCGCGCACCATCGCAATGAAGGACGCAAAGCCGTCGCGTTGCAGGCCGGTCGGCGACAGCGCCGTCAAGCCCCATCCCTGGCCGACATTATTGATCAGATCGGGGGGCGCGCCGATTTCCAAACCAATCAGCACATTGTCGGGCGCACTCCACGCGTCGCTTCCGCTCGGATCCATTCCTGTCGCGAGATCCGCGATGAGGCCGACGTGCATTCCCGCTTGCCGCGCCGCAGCCTGTGCGGCAGCTATGGATTGCGACGCGAGGAATTGAAGAAAGAGATAGTACTCGACCTCGTCGTGGTGTTCCCGCGCAAATTCGGCCACCGCAGGGCTCGCGGCATCGCGGTAAGCAGGCGGCCAGATTCGCCAATCGCCGATATTCTGGATGCGGAAATGAGTCTCCAGCGCATCGAAAATTGCGTGGCGCCGCATGCGCTCGCCGCCCTCGGTGCAGAAGGCGCGGAATTCCTCCAGCTGGCCATGGGTGCGGAATTTTTCCCAGGCGCCCTTGAGCGCGGCGAATTTGGCGATGCTCACCTGCTGCCAATCGATCAGGCCATCCTTGCCATCGTCTTCCGCAACCGGGCCGCCGAACAGACCAGAATCAGCATAGAGCGGATTGAGGAAAGTACGGGTTGACGGGCTGTACGGACTGATATGCAGCAGCCGGTTGGGAAACAACGCGTGCGTGGGACTTACGGCGACCGCATCGACACCGCGGGCCGCAGCGCTGCGTGTGAATTCGCAAAGCGCCGCATAATCGCCGAAGCCGGCGGTGTGTCCGCCACGCAGGCTGTACAATTGCACGCCGACGCCGGCGAGCGGCCGCTCGGACACATCGGCGAGCGTGAAGCATCGCTGCGGCGCCACGGTCAGGGTTCGTTCCTGTCCGGCGATCTCAATGCGGTGATAACCCGGCTGTTCGGGCGCCGTGATCACGCCGGCGCGATGATGAATCGTTTCGCCCGCCCAGGCGGTAAAGAACGTGGGCAGGGCCCGCGCGTCCTCGTCGAGCTTCTCCGCGCTCGCCGAGATTTGAGCCTCGCTCTCGGCAGGAAGTCCAAGCGCCGCTAGCACTTTGCACAGGGTTTCCGGGGGGACCGTGTGCTCGCGCCCCTGGACATCCCGCCACTGGATTTCGAGGCCGGCCTTCCTGGCCAGGTCGACAAGCGCGGCATCGCTCATCCGAGAATTATTCCGCTGTTTGCAGCCGAACCGATAATTCAAAACCAAGCATAGCGGTTTCGTTCCCTTGTCGATGCGGCGCGAAATCGCGCATTCATTCCGGTTTCTCCACCATGGTCGTGATCAGGACCGCTGCCCGATCCCGTATCGTGTACACGGATTTCCCAAGATCGCAGGGGACGATGTCCGGGTCGGCGCTGTCCAGCAGCAATTTCCAGGCAAACGCCCCAGGCAAATGGAAGACCAGCGGCTGGTCTGCCGCATTCATCATCAGGGCGACGATTTCGACTTTGCCATCCGCCAACCGCCGCGCGCGCCGCAATACCAGAGCGCGGCCTTCGCGATTGGCCCAATCGATGTCGGAAAGGAACACATTGCGCTCGTCGAGCCAGTCGATGTCGCGGACACCGGGCAAAATCTCCTCTTTTCCGAAGAGGAATTTCGGGGTGGTGACCAGTGGCCATGACCGGCGCAGGCGCAGCAGCTTTGCCACGAATCCCAGCTGCGCTTTGCCAGTGCTGCTCTCGGCGTCCCGCCAATCGATCCAGGATATTTCGTTGTCCTGACAATAGGCGTTGTTGTTGCCGCCCTGGCTACGAGCGAATTCATCGCCGGCGAGCAGCATCGGCGTGCCGTTAGAGAGGAACAGCATCATCAACATGGAGCGCAGGACGCGGTTGCGCAATTCGCTGATGGCCGGATCGTCGGTCTGCCCTTCGATGCCCCAATTTCTGGACCAGTTTTCGTCTGTGCCGTCGCGATTGTCTTCGCCGTTGGCTTCGTTGTGTTTGGACGCGTAGGAGACGAGGTCCGCGAGGGTGAACCCGTCATGCGACACGACATAGTTGATCGAAGCCCACGGACCGCGGCGTGAGCTCGCGAAAATATCCGCCGATCCCGACAGGCGCTTGGCAACTTCCGGGCGAATGCCGGAATCGCCGCGCCAATATTGCCGGCCAACGTCGCGGAAACGATCGTTCCATTCGGCAAACGGCGGCGGATAATTGCCAAGCTGGTAACCGCCTGGACCTAAGTCCCAAGGTTCGGAGATCAGCTTGAGTTGCGACAGCACGGGATCTTGCCGGATCGCGTCGAAAAATCCGGCTCCGGGGTCGAAGCCCCATGTCTCGCGTCCCAAGGTCGATCCTAGGTCAAAACGAAAACCGTCGACATGGAACGACTCGGCCCAGTAGCGAAGCGAGTCCATGACCATGCGCAGCGCCGGGGTGCGCGTGAGATCGAGCGTGTTGCCGGTTCCCGTATCGTTGATCAGATAGCGCGGGTCCTCAGCGAGACGGTAATAGGTCGCGTTGCCGAATCCGCGCCATGAAAGCGTCGGACCAAGTTCGCTGCCCTCGCAAGTGTGGTTGTAGGCAACGTCGAGAATAACCTCGAGGCCAGCCGCGTGGAGGCGGCGAATGGTCATACGAAGCTCGTTTGAGCTGCCGTTCACCAAGTACCGCCGTTCCGGGGCGAAATAGGCCAGTGTGTTGTAGCCCCAATAATTGTTGAGCCCTTTGTCCAGCAGATGGCGATCCTGGAGAAAGGCCTGGATTGGCATCAGCTCGAGCGTGGTGACGCCGAGCTTCTGCAAATAGGAGATGACACCGGAGTCGGAGAGTGCCGCAAATGTGCCGCGCTCGCGATGTGGCACCCCGCCCATGAGCTGCGAGAAGCCTTTCACGTGTAACTCGTAGATGACGGTGTCGGACCACGGAATTTTCGGACGAGCATCGCCGTGCCAGTTGAAATTGTCGTCGGTGACAACGGCCTTCACCATGGCAGGAGCGGAATCGCGGCGGTCGAAGGAAAGGTCGGCATTGTTCGAGCGCATGCGATAGCCGAACAGCGCATCGGCCCAGCGCAATTGCCCGGCCAGCTGTTTGGCGTAAGGGTCGAGCAGGAGCTTGTTGGGATTGAAGCGGTGGCCGCGCCGGGGATCGTAAGGGCCGTGAGCGCGGTACCCATAGACCAGTCCCGGAACGGCGCGCGGCAGATAGCCGTGCCAAATCTCGCCCGTAAACGAGGGCAGCGCCAAACGCCCTGTTTCGCGCCGCCCCTCGCGATCGAACAGGCACAGCTCAACCTTTTCGGCCTGTCCGGAATAGACCGCGAAATTGACACCCAGCCCGTCCCAGCTCGCACCCAAGGGGTAGGGCGCGCCCGGTTCGAGACGCAAAAGCGCGGGCAGCATTTTAGGATTGCAGTTGCAGGACAAGAGCCGCAAGCGGCGGAAGCGTCAACAAGAGCGATTGATTCCTTCCGTGCGCCGGGACCGGCTGTGTCTCAAGAGAACCGCTATTCCCCACATTCGATCCGCCATAAAACACGGAATCCGTGTTGATCGCTTCCTGCCAGCGGCCCGGGACCGAGACGCCAATCCGGTGCGCCTGCCGCGGAACCGGGGTCATGTTGATCACAGTCACAATCGGCTTCGCCCCAGCAGCTTCCCTTTCATAGGCAAACACGCTCTGGCTCGCATCCTCCGCCGTTATCCAGCGGAACCCCTGCGGCTCGGCATCGCAGTGCAGCGCCGGTTCGTGCGCGTAGAACCAGTTGAGGTCACGGACGAGGCGCTGAACACCGGAATGGCTCGAGTCTTGGAGCAGATACCAGGCGATCTCGCCGTCGTGGTTCCACTCATGCTTCTGGGCAAATTCGCCGCCCATAAAGAGCAGCTTCTTCCCCGGATGCGTCCACATGAAGCCGAAATAGGCACGGAGATTGGCGAGCTTTTGCCAATCGTCGCCCGGCGCCTTCTGGTACAGCGAGCCTTTGCCGTGCACGACCTCGTCGTGGGAAAGCGGCAGGATGAACCGCTCGGAGAAGGCATAGAGCAGGCCAAACGTCATGTCGTTGTGGTGCCACGGGCGGTGGACCGGATCGCGCGACAGGTAGCTCAGCGTGTCGTGCATCCATCCCATGTTCCATTTGTAGGAAAAGCCAAGCCCACCTTGGGCGACGCGCGCGCTCACGCCGGGCCAGGCGGTGGATTCCTCGGCAATGGTGATGGCGCCCGGACTACGTTCGCCGATCAGCGTGTTGAGACGGCGCAGAAAACCGACGGCTTCGAGATTCTCACGCCCGCCGAAGCGGTTGGGTATCCAATCCCCCGGTTCGCGCGAATAATCGCGATACAGCATCGAGGCCACCGCATCGACGCGCAAGCCATCGACGTGGAACTCGCTGAGCCAATACAGCGCGCTCGCGATCAGGAAGCACTGCACTTCGCGCCGGCCGAAATTGTAGATCAGCGTGTCCCAGTCGCGGTGAATGCCTTCGCGCGGATCGACGTGCTCATAGAGCGCGCTGCCGTCGAAGCGGCCTAGTCCGTGGGGATCGGTCGGAAAGTGCGCCGGAACCCAATCGAGAATCACACCAAGATTGGCGCGATGGCAGAGATCGACGAAGTGCGCGAACCCTTCCGGCTCTCCGAAACGCGCCGAGGGCGCAAATTGCGCGATCGGTTGGTAGCCCCACGACCCACCGAACGGATGTTCCATGATGGGCATGAATTCGATGTGGGTGAAGCCCAATCCGCTCGCATAGGGGATGAGACGCTCCGCGAGGTCGCGCCAGCTAAGCGTCCCCCCGGGATCGCCCTCGGGGCGCTTCCATGAGGCAGGGTGGACTTCGTAAATGGAGATCGGGGCATCCGCCGCCTGGATACGACCGCGCTTTGCCATCCATTCGGCATCGCTCCAGCGGAAGTTCCAGGGCTTGGCCACCACCGAGCCGGTTCGCGGCGGCCTCTCGGTTGCACGCGCTAGCGGGTCGGCTCTGAGCGGCAGCAGTTCTCCTTGCGGACCGATGATTTCGTAATTGTAGACTTCACCTGCAGGAAGCCGCGGGATGAAGAGTTCCCAAACGCCCGCGGAATGACGCAGTCGCATGATGTGCCGGCGTCCATCCCAGCTATTGAAATAGCCGACTACGGAAACCCGGCGGGCGTTCGGTGCCCAGACCGCGAAAACGACCCCTTCAACGCCGTCGATAACCGTCAAATTTGCGCCGAAGCGATGCGGCAGTTCCCAATGGGAGCCCTCCGAAAAAAGGTGGAGGTCGAGTTCGCCCAGCAGCGGGCCGAAGGCGTAAGGGTCCTCGGTCTCCTGCACGCCGTCGGGCCAGCGAATGCAAAGCAGATAGCGCCCCTCACCCGGGACAAGTCCGGAGAAGATGCCTTGATGCGCTGCGGACGGCGTGAGAGGCGCGAGCAGCGATCCGTCGGCCGCACCGCGCGCATCGACCCCCAGTGCGCCCGGCAGAAAGGCGCGCACGACGCGACCGCGCGCGGTCTGATGCGGTCCTAATACGCCAAATGGGTCATTTAGGCGGCCGTCCACAAGGGCCTGCAATTCCGTCGCCCTCTCTGTGTCCGGATGAAACTGATCCATGCGCGTCACGACCTGTGCTCCATGATTTGCGCCGCCAGTCGCGCAAATCCCTTCATCGGAACATCGAGCCAGTCGGGACGGCGAGCGGCGCCGATACACTCCTCCGCGGCCCTCTCCAAAGCAAACACTGCCAAGAGGTCCTGTTCCGCGGATGACAGCGGCACGCCTATCCCCGCCTCGTAACCTTTGAGGAATGCGGACTCGGCGCTGCGGCGAAAGCCCTCGATCACCGCACCAGCCCGCTCCTCGCCAGCGCTGCCTTCCGTAACGTGCTCCTCGTGTTCCGCGACCTTCGCGGCATAATCGAACGAACGAAGCACGCTGGCGACGTCGCGCAGAGGATGTGTCTTCGCGCGCCGCTCGATAAGCGGCATCTGCGGATCGCCACCGAAATTCGTGAAGATCACGTCGCCGCCTGCGACCAGCACGTGGCTGAGATGCAGATCGCCATGAACGCGCGTCTTGTGTGCGCCTGTCGCATGCCGCAGTTTTCCAGTAACGGCTTCGACCAACACCGGACGCCATTCATTGAGGGATGCGACCAGCTGGGCCTGGTCGCCATTTGCCACCTTCAGTTCCCGATCCAGAACAGCGATAGCATCGTCGATGTCTTGCGCTGCCCGCTCCTGCCACTCTTCGATCGTGGATCCTTCGATCGGTTCGGGTGCAAAATCGGTGTTTATCGAAGGTTCGGCGAGAGCGCGATGCAGTTCACCCAGTCTCAATCCGATGCGGCGGGCAAAAATCTCATAAAGCTCGAACGGATCCGCGTCGCTTGCCGTGGCGATGGCATGTGCATCGAGCACGCGCTTCAACTGGTCGATCGTCCAGCGGAAGCCGTCGCCCTGGTTGGGGACGAAGCTTTGCACAATTGCCATAACGGACTCCGAGCCATGTCGCGGCTTTCGTACCACCTCGCCTTGGAGCGCCTCGATGGCCGCAAATTTCCGATCTGTCAAAAACCGTATCATCTCGAGTTCGGGATCGATCCCCGCTGTTGTGCGCCGCATCAGCTTCACGGTCGCGCTACGGCCAATTTGCAGAGACGAGGTTGTCTGTTCGGCACCGACCCAGCTTATCGGCATGTCCCCGGACGGAGAAAGATCAAGGCCGGGCCGGGCACGGAAGACCAATTCGCCGTCCCCGAACGGTAGCGTCGCCTGGCGGGCGAAACCTTCCAGAAGAGCGCGAACAAATTTCGGGCTGGCAAAACCATCGGTCAAATAGCCGACGCGTGCCCGCCTCCGCACGCGTGCCAATGCGAGTGGAAGCTCAAACGGCGAAGGCGGTTCGTCGTCCCATGCGGCCGCGAGCGGCAGCGCGTAGCTTTCCGAACCCTCTTTGCCGATGACCCGGATCTCCGAAAACAGAAAGTCGCTTTCACTGGACGGCGCTGCTGCCGCCACCACTTCCACAGCCTCGACGGTGGCGTTTCGATCCTGAAACCAACGCCGTTGCGTCACGTATTTGGGAAGCACTTCGGCTTCGAGTGTCGTAAGCGCAGCGCGCTCGGTCATTTCGATCAAGCTGTTGCGCAGAACGAAGGTGCGATACTCGGTCGGAGGACCCGAAGCCGGCGCGCTCCACGCCGGTGGCTCGGCCGACTGCGACAGCAGAAACCAATAGAAGGCGTAAGGCGGCAACGTGAGCAGATAATGCGATGACCCGATTGCCGGGAAAGCCGCGCCGCCCAGCATCTCGACCGGCGTCCGGGCGCAGAATTCCGACAGATCTAACTCGACGGCCTGCGCCGAACGCGACACGTTCAGGACGCAGAGTATCGTCTCACCATCATAATCGCGCAAATACGCTAGCACTTTGCGGTTCTGAGGCTGCAGAAAACGCAACGTGCCGCGGCCGAACGCCTTGTGACGGCTGCGCACGGAAAGCATGCGTCGCACCCAGTTCAGCAGCGAGTGCGGATCGCGCGCCTGCGCTTCGACGTTGACCGCCTCATACCCGTAGATCGGGTCCATGATGATGGGAAGGATCAGCGCCGCGGGATCGGCGCGCGAAAATCCGCCGTTGCGGTCGGGCGACCACTGCATCGGCGTTCGCACCCCGTCGCGATCGCCGAGGTGGAGATTGTCCCCCATTCCGATTTCGTCCCCGTAATAGATAATGGGGGTCCCCGGCATCGTGAGAAGCAGACTGTTCATCAGCTCGATGCGCCGCCTGTCATGTTCAAGAAGGGGCGCCAGCCTGCGACGAATGCCGAGGTTGAGCCGTGCGCGCGCATCCGCCGCATAAAAATTCCAAAGATAATCGCGCTCCTTGTCGGTCACCATCTCGAGCGTGAGCTCGTCATGGTTGCGCAGGAAAATCGCCCACTGGCAATTCGTCGGAATGTCGGGCGTCTGCCGCATGATGTCGGTGATCGGAAAACGGTCCTCCTGCGCGATCGCCATGTACATGCGCGGCATCAGGGGAAAGTGGAACAGCATGTGGCACTCGTCGCCGTTCCCGAAATAGGCCTGCACGTCTTCCGGCCACTGATTGGCTTCGGCAAGCAGCATGCGTCCGGGATAATGCGCGTCGACTTCGGCGCGGATGCGTTTGAGTATCGCGTGCGTCTCGGGAAGGTTCTCGTTGTTGGTCCCCTCCCGTTCGACGAGATAAGGCACCGCATCCAGGCGAAGCCCGTCGACGCCGAGATCGAGCCAGAACCGCATCACCCCGAGGACCGCCTCGAGCACGCGCGGATTGTCGAAGTTCAGATCGGGCTGATGCGAATAGAAGCGATGCCAATAATACGCCTTGGCGACGTCGTCCCACGTCCAATTGGATTTTTCCGTATCGAGAAAAATAATGCGGGTACCGGCATATTTTTTGTCGTCATCGGACCATACGTAGAAATCGCGTGCGGCCGAACCGGCCCTGGCGTGCCTCGCCCTTTGAAACCAGGGGTGACGGTCGGAGGTGTGGTTGACCACGAGTTCGGTGATGACGCGGATGCCGCGCGCATGCGCCTCGGCAATGAGCCGACGCACGTCGGCCAAGCCGCCATACTCCGGATGAACGTTTTTGTAATCTGCGATGTCGTATCCATCATCGCGTCGCGGCGAGGGATAGAAAGGCAGCATCCAGATCGCATTGACGCCCAACTCCGACAAATAATCGAGTTTTGCGACCAACCCCGGAAAGTCGCCCACGCCGTCGTTGTTGGAATCAAAGAAAGATTTCACGTGCAGCTGATAAATGACGGCGTCCCTGTACCACAGGGTATCGGTATCGAAGCGATGGTGGTCCCGCTTCGCCATTACCGGGCTCTCCGCAATACGGCGCTCCCAATCCGGTCCGACGCCAAAACGCACCCAATATGATCCACGCGAATGCTGCGAAAACTCCGGCGAGGGGCGAACGGTTCCGGAACCGCACGCGGTTTTGCGGCGGTTCGGCAGCCGTGCGCGAAATGCTTGTGTCCGTTGGGATTTATCGCCTATCAATCGGCAGGGGAGCATTACAATGCCGGTTGAACTCAGCGGACATTATTTTTCCTGGGCGCCCAATTGGCTGGTCGCGCTCATTCTGGTTGCTGTGGCCATCACCGGGGCCCTGATCGTTCACTCCATTCTGTTCCGGCTGATCGCGCGTTTCGCTTCCGCGCGAACCGTGGTGGCGAACTCGTTTGCCCTGCGCGTCAGAGGTTTGGCGCGCTATGCCCTGATCCTGATGGCGCTCGGCGTGGTGATGCCGGCGGTGCCGCTGAACCCGGTTGCGACCGACGTCGCTCATAAAGTGTTCATCGCGGCGATGATCCTGTTGATCGGCTGGGTCGCGCTTGTCGCAGCCCACATGAGCGCCGACCATTACATGGGGCAGTTCCAGCTCGATACGGCGGACAATCTGCTCGCCCGCAAGACCTTGACGCAGGTGCGCATGTTCAAGCGCATCTTCGACATCCTGATCGTCACGATCACCGTCGGCTTCGCGCTGATGACTTTCGACACGGTGCGCAACATCGGCGTCAGCCTGTTCGCCTCGGCGGGGGTGGCCGGTCTCGTCGCGGGCTTCGCCGCACGCGCGGTGTTCGCCAATGTGTTCGCCGGATTGCAACTTGCCATCACCCAGCCCATCAGACTCGGCGACACCGTTGTTGTTGAAAACGAGTTTGGAACGATCGAGGAGTTCAACTCGAGCTATGTGGTGATCAAACTGTGGGATTTGCGTCGCATGGTCGTGCCGCTATCCTATTTCATGGAGAAGCCGTTTCAGAACTGGACTCGCTCATCCACGCAAATCCTGGGTTCGGTGGCGTTTCATCTCGATTACACGGCCCCGATCCAGCGCCTTCGCGAAAGAGCCACCGAGATTGTCACCCGCTCCAAGCTGTGGGACAGACGTTTCGTCACCGTGCAGGTGAACGATACGAAACAGGAATCCTTCGAGTTGCGCGTGACGGTCAGTGCTGCGAACGCCGATAAGCTATCCGACCTGAAAGCGGAATTGCGCGAGCAGATGATCGTCTTTCTTCAGGAAGAATGTCCTTCAGCATTCCCACGCCGGCACACGGAAAATTATACCGCGCCCGACATCAAAGAGGGGCGTGGCGAAGCGAAGGGCTCGGAGATGACGCCGCCCGGGCCTCATTGAATTGATTCGCTCTCAAGCGGCGCGCAGAAGCTGCGCGCACTGGCGCAGATCGTCGACAAGGCCAGCATATTGCCGCTTCTTGTCTTCCGAATCGCGGATGCGCAGCAATGAGGAGGGGTGGATCGTCACCATCAGTTTGGAGCCGTTTTCGAACGGTAGCATTTGACCGCGAAGTTTCGAAATCGTGACGGTTTTGCCCATCAGGCTGCGCGCGGCAGTGGCGCCGAGCGCCACGACAAGCTCGGGTTTGATCAGCGCGCGCTCGATGTCGTTCCACCATTTGCAGCGTTCGATTTCGTACGTGTTTGGGCGCTTGTGCAGACGGCGTTTCCCCCGCGGCTCGAATTTGAAATGCTTTACCGCGTTGGTGACGAAGATCGCCTTGCGGTCGAGACCGGCTTCGGCAATGGCTCGGTCGAGCAGGCGCCCGGCGGGTCCGATGAAGGGATGGCCTCCAAGGTCCTCGTCGTTTCCCGGTTGTTCACCCACCATCATGATGGGGGCATGGTTTGGACCCTCCCCGGGCACGACTTGGGTGGCGTGCAGATAGAGTGGGCAACGTGTGCACTGCGCCTCGGCCGCGCGCAAGCCGGTTAGGGAGCGCGGAGCAGGGGTATCCATGCCGGCTTAAGGAATCCGGCGGGGAAAAGTTCCAGCAACGCTTCGCTTGACAGCGGGAGAGAGTCGCGGAATCAATTAGAACGAAAAGTGAACATAAAACAGAAAATGGCTCCGAGTAAAGAGCTTAGGTCTACCCATCCTTTTTCCTCGCCCTGCAAAGGGGAGGTCGATCCACCAATGCGCAGCGGAGGTGGATCGGGTGGAGGTCGGGTTGGTTCCAACCTGTCACTCGGGCCTCCCGACACCGTCCTCCAAGGCGGGCTTGCTCTGGGCGAACTGCACGAGCTCGCGCCGGTTTTTTTTCTTCACACCGGCGCGGCGCTGGGTTTTGCGCTGGCTGTTTCTACCCTCGACCGGGCGGGGCGGGGTGTCGTTGTCGTGGTGCAGCAGGATTTTGCCGCGCTCGAAGCGGGCCACGTATACGGCGTTGGCTGCGATCTCTTCGGCGTCGATACGGCACGACTGTTTGTGGTACGTGCGATGACACCGCGCGATGCGCTCTGGGCGATGGAAGAGGCGCTCAAGACGCGGGGTGTGGCTGCCGTGATCGGGGAACTCGCCGAAGAGGGCAGGAGCGCCGATCTGACCACGACGCGCCGCCTCTCGCTGGCTGCGCAAAAAGGCGGCGGGCTGGCGCTGCTGCTCCGCCAACGTCCGGCCGTGCAGCCCAGTGCTGCGGCGACGCGCTGGTCGGTTGCCGCAGTCGCCGGCGCTGCGGATGGCTTCGGCGGATTGGAGCGCTCCGCCTTTCGCGTGTCGCTGACAAAAAATCGCCGCGGACCATGCGGCTCTTGGGTTTTGCAGTGGGATCACCATGACAGGCGTTTCCTCCCGGCGTTATCTGTCGCTGTGGCTGCGCCGGCTCGCCACCGACCGGCTGAGGCGGCAATCGCAGCGACAGGTTGATCCCCAACCGGATCGACCGTTCGTTCTCACGGGCACCGTTAAGAATGCACGGCGGCTCACGGCGTTGAATGACGTGGCCGCGCGCATCGGTTTGCGCGTCGGCATGAGCTTCGCCGACGCCTGCGCCATTCATCCTCAACTCGAATGCTGCGAAGCCGATCCGGACGCGGACGCGCGCTTCCTCAAGCAGCTTGCGGAATGGTGCGAAATCTACACGCCGCTGGTCGGTCTCGATCCGCCGGATGGGCTGCTGTTCGACATTACCGGTGTCGCGCATCTGTTCGGCGGCGAGGATGCATTTGCGCACGATCTTGCGAAGCGTCTCGCCGGGTTCGGTTTGCGGGTGCGCATCGGCATTGCCGACACGGTGGGCGCGGCTTGGGCGGCTGCCCGTTTCGGAAAAACGGCAATCGTTGCTCCCGGCCAAATCTCCGAGGCGATGGCGCCGCTTCCCTTGGCCGCTTTGCGGCTTGCCACGGAGATACGCGATGGCCTCCGGCAACTGGGTTTGAAGACGGTCGGCGATCTGATGACGCGCCCGCGTGCGCCTCTGACGGCGCGCTTCGGACAAGGCCTGATCCGCCGGCTCGATCAGATGCTGGGCCGCGAGGAGGAAACGATCACGCCGCTCATGCCGGTGCCGGCCTTGAGCGTGGAGCAGATTTTTCCCGAGCCTTTGCAGCGCGACGAGGATTTGCTCGCCGTGCTGGCGCGTCTGGAGACGCGGATTTGCGACATGCTGGAAAAACGCGGAGAAGGCGCGCGCCGGATGATGGCGAGTTTCTTCGCCGTCGATGGAAAGGTGTTCCGGCTCGAAATCGGCACCAGCCGGCCGTTGCGCGATTTGCACCATCTTCATCGTCTGTTTACGGACAAATTTGCCCTGGCCCAATGGGACAGTCCATTCGGTTTCGACCGGTTGCGTCTTGCGGTTCCGGAAGCGGAATCCCTCTCGCCGTCGCAACAGGATCTCACCGGCGATTGCGGTGGTTCCGAACTGGGGCATCTCATCGATCGGTTGTCCGCGAGACTGGGCGAGAGCCGCGTGCTGCGTTTGATGCCGCAGGACACGCACGTACCGGAACTCGCCTGCCTCGCCGTGCCCGCCGCCGCGGCGGAGGAATTCGCCCCGACGCCCCCCCCGAACCCCTCCCCGCGTTGGGGGAGAGGGAATGACCAAGACAGCTTGGCGCCGTCGCGGCCCTTGCGTCTGTTCGAACGGCCGGAACCTGTCGTGGCCATCGCCGAAGTGCCCGACGGTCCGCCCGTCAGGTTTCGCTGGCGACGCCTGACGCATGAAGTTGCGCGCGCCGAAGGTCCCGAGCGGATTGCCATGCCGTGGTGGCGCGACGACAAGGACCGCACGCTGCGCCGCGATTATTTCCGTGTACAGACGGCCGATGGCGCGCGGCTGTGGCTCTATCGCGAAGGCCATTACGGCGAGGACACGCCGCCGCGTTGGTTCGTTCATGGTTTGCTGTCGTGAGCGCCTATGCCGAGCTGGCGGTAACCAGCAATTTCTCCTTCCTGCGTGGCGGCTCGCATCCGGAAGAACACGCACTTCAGGCCAAGGCGCTCGGGTTAGCTGCATTCGGGTTGGCGGATCGAAACACCGTTGCCGGCGTAGTGCGTGCGCATTCGATCGCCAAGGAACAGGAGTTGCAGTTTCTTCCCGGTGCACGGCTCGTTTTCGCCGATAGCACGCCGGACATTCTCGCTTATCCCCATTGTCTTTCGGGCTGGTCGAATCTGACGCGCCTGCTCACGATCGGAAAGCGTCGTGCCGAAAAAGGCGAATGTGAGCTCTTCCTCGCCGACCTTCTGACCTACGCCCCGGGCCTGAACCTGATCGTGATGCCGGCAAGCACTGCTGCCCCCTCCGGCTCCCTCGGCAAGAAGCCGGGGCCGCCATCTCCCCCGAAGGTGGGGGAGGAAAAAAGGCGGCTGCACTTGATTTCCTCCCCCGTTTCGCAGCGAAGGCGGGCGGAGGGGGCCATCCCCGAACTCATTCGACAATTGCGCGAGGCGGCGGGAACGGAGGTGCGGCTTGCCGCCTCCATGCTCTATCGCGGCGACGATGTGCGGCGGCTGGAGAAACTGGCGGCGCTCGCGGACGAATCAAAAGCGCCGCTGATCGCGGCCAACGATGTGCTGTATCACCACTCCGACCGCCGTCCGTTACAGGACGTCGTCACCTGCATCCGCGAGCATCTGACTCTGGCGCAAGCCGGCAAACGCCTCGCCGCCAATGCCGAGCGCCATTTGAAACCGGCCGAGGAGATGCTGCGCCTGTTTCGCCACTATCCGCAGGCGGCGGAAGAAACGCTGCGCTTCATCCAATCCTGCCGTTTTTCGCTCGACGAACTGAAGCCGTCATATCCGCTCGAAACCCGCGCCGGCTTCGCGACGCCGCAAGACGCGCTTGCCGCGTTCGCGGAAGAAGGGGCCCGCGTCCGTTATCCGGGCGGCATTCCGGAAAAAATCTGCAACGCCCTCGATTACGAATTGCGGCTGATCGCAGGCCTCCGTTACGCGCCCTATTTCCTCACGGTCCACGACATCGTGCGCTTCGCGAAAAGCAAAGGCATCCTTTGCCAGGGCCGAGGCTCGGCGGCCAATTCAGCCCTGTGTTTCTGTCTCGGCGTCACCGAAGTCGATCCGATGCGGAGCGATCTGTTGTTCGAGCGCTTCATTTCGGCCGAGCGCGGCGAACCGCCCGACATCGACATCGATTTCGAGCACGAGCGCCGCGAGGAGGTGCTGCAATATGTCTACCGGAAATATGGCCGCGAGCGCGCCGGCCTGACCGCCACCACCATCTGCTATCGCGGCCGCAGCGCCATTCGCGAAGTGGGCAAGGTATTCGGCTTGTCCGAAGACGTAACCGCGTCGCTCGCCGGCACGCTGTGGGGCTGGTCGCCCTCTGGCGTGACCGAGAAGGACGCCAAGGGCACCGGCCTCGATCCGTCCGAACCGGCGCTCGCGCGCGTGCTCGCGCTGGCCGACGAGCTGATCGAATTCCCGCGTCATCTCTCGCAGCATGTCGGCGGCTTCGTCATCACCGAAGGGCGGCTGGACGATATTGTGCCGATCGAAAATGCGGCGATGGAAGACCGCACTGTCATCGAATGGAACAAGGACGACATTGAGGCGCTCGGCCTGTTGAAGGTCGATCTCCTTGGGCTTGGCATGCTGTCCTGCATCCGCAGGAGCTTCGAACTGCTGCAGCCGCATTACGGCATCGCGTTCAAAACCTGCTCCGACATTCCGGCCGAAGAAACGCCCATCTACGATATGCTGTCGCGCGCCGATTCGATCGGCGTATTCCAGGTCGAAAGCCGGGCGCAAATGTCCATGCTGCCGCGGCTCAAGCCCAAAGAATTCTACGACCTCGTGATCGAAGTGGCGATCGTGCGGCCTGGCCCCATTCAGGGCGACATGGTGCATCCTTATTTGCGCCGGCGCGAAGGAAAGGAGCCTGTCACCTATCCTTCTCCCTCACCCGAACACGGGCCGGCAGATGAATTGAAAAAGGTGATGGTGAAGACGCTGGGCGTACCCTTGTTCCAGGAACAGGCGATGCGCGTGGCAATCGAGGCGGCGAAATTTGCCCCCGCCGAGGCGGACCACCTGCGCCGCGCCATGGCGACGTTCCGGCGCGTCGGCACCATCCAGACCTTCCGCGACAAGTTCGTCAACAACATGAGCGTGCGCGGCTATCCGCGCGAATTCGCCGAAAACTGCTTCCGCCAGATCGAAGGCTTCGGCGAATACGGCTTTCCGGAAAGCCACGCGGCGAGCTTTGCGCTTCTGGTCTACGCTTCGGCCTGGATCAAATGCCACTATCCCGACGTGTTCGCCTGTGCGCTTCTGAACAGTCAGCCGATGGGATTCTACGCACCGGCTCAGATTGTGCGCGATGCAGCCGAGCATGGCGTGGAAATCCGCGCGGTCGACGTCGGCTTTTCCGGATGGGACTGCACGCTGGAGCGCTGCCAAACGGCCGCCGCCCATTTGCACGCTCGCCACGCCGCCATGAAGCACGACATCAGGACCGATCACGCGCTGCGTCTCGGCTTCCGTCAAATATCTGGCTTTTCCGAAAGCGACGCCACGCGCATCGAAGAAGCGCGCCGTGAGGGCCGCTTCGTTTCGCTGCGCAATTTCTGGCTGCGGACCAAATTGCCGCCCGCTGTTTTAGGGCGGCTCGCCGAAGCCGACGCGTTCGGTTCCCTAGGCTTGAGCCGCCGCGATGCGCTCTGGACCTTGCGCGCCCTCCGCCGCACCGGCGACAAGGACGACTTGCCCCTGTTCGCACGCGCAACCTTGCAGGATCGGGAACCCGATGCGGCGCTTCCCCTCATGCCGCCCGGCGAAGAAGTGATCGAGGATTACCGCCACCTGCATTTGTCTCTGAAAGCGCATCCGCTCGCGTTTCTGCGCGGCGATCTCAAACGCCGGAACATGCGCAAATGCGAGGAGCTTCCCGAAATCGCATCAGGCAAGCGCGTCACTGTCGCGGGTCTGGTTCTCGTACGTCAGCGGCCGGGAAGCGCGCAAAGCATTTTCATCACCCTCGAAGACGAAACCGGCATCGCCAATGCGATCGTCTGGCCACACGTGTTCGAAGCGTTCCGCGGCGTGGTGATGGGCGCGCGTCTCATCGCCGTCACCGGCAAGGTGCAGAATGAATCAAACGTCGTTCACGTGATCGCGGAACGTCTCGAGGATTTGACCCCAATGCTGAGGCAGCTTTCGGCGGACGCCCCGGCCGTGCCGAAGGGCCGAAACTTCCACTGAAGACGGCGCCAAAAAACTACGACTCTTTCGGAACCAATCTCAGCGACCGTCGCTAACGCCCTGAGGGCCGAAGCGGCGCCCGAACCATTTCCAAGGAGAGAACCATATGCCCATCGGGACAAACACATCGCAGTCCAAACAACGGCGCCCAGCTACCAAGGCGCGTTCGGCGTCGAGCAGCCAGACCAAACAGCAAGACGCCATCAAGCTGCTGATGAACGACCACGACGAGGTGGAAGCGCTGTTCAAGCAGTTCCAAAAGGCAAAGAACAATGGCCGCCAAAAGGCCGACATCGTCGAGCAGATTTGCCAGGCGCTCACCGTACACGCTGAAATCGAGGAAGAGATTTTCTACCCTGCCGCCCGCGAGGCCTTAGGGGAAAAAGGCGAAGACACGATGGACGAAGCCGAGGTGGAACACGGTGCGATCAAAGGGCTTGTGGAACAACTGCAGGACGCCTCTCCCGACGACGAAATGTACGACGCCAAGGTGAAGGTTCTCTGCGAATACGTGACACACCACGTCAAGGAAGAGGAAGGGACCATGTTCCCCAAGATCAAGAAGACCGACCTTGATCTGGATGAACTCGGCACCGAGCTGATGGAACGCAAAACGGAACTGATGGGCGAGGAACAACCCGAATAACTCTTCACGCACCGTGGAGGGGAGCGCTCCGGCGTTCCCCTACCGGGTGATATTTCCTTTCCGTGAGCATCCAGAAAAAATTTCAGACGGCGCTGGACGAAACCCGCCTCTTAATGCTGGGCTCGCAGATCTTCTTCGGCTTCCAGTTCAACGGAACGTTCCAGAGTGCATTCGACTCGCTGCCCCCGCAGTCGAAGAAGCTCGACGCGATCGCTCTCCTTTTGATGACCTTGACGGTTGGCCTCCTGATCACTGCGCCGGCCCGGCATCGCCTCAGCCACCGGAGTATCGATCGCGTGCTTTTGGGTTGACGAACAGCTGTGCCGCCGCGGCCCTGCTGCCGTTCAGCCTCAGCCTGGCCATCGATCTGTATATTGTGCTCGCGCGCGTTTTCGGCGAAGGCATCGCGGCGCTGGTCGCGACGTTATTCTGGGGAACCGCGCTCTTTTTCTGGTACGGACTCGAGCATTTGTGGCGCGACAGGACGCTCGTGAACACGGCCATGAGTCATACCGTTGCAAAGGAAGTCTCGCTGTCCGACCGCATCGATCAGATGCTTACCGAGGCGCGCGTGATATTGCCGGGCGCGCAAGCGATGCTGGGATTTCAACTGCTCGCGATGATGAGCGAGACTTTCGATCGATTGCCTCAATTCTCTAAAATCATCCACGCAAGCGCGCTCGCTTGTGTGGCATTGACGGTCATTTGCCTGATCGCTCCAGCCGCGGTTCACCGCCTTTCCTTCAATGGTGCGGACAGTGAACGCTTCTATCGCATCGGTTCACGGTTCGTGACCTTCGGGCTGCTTCCGCTGGCGCTTGGCATGGCGGGCGACATTTACGTCGCGATCACGAAAATGCTCGACAGCGCACAATGGGGAACCGTGGGCGCTTGCGTTGCGCTGATCACGCTTCTGGTCTTGTGGTACGCGTACCCTCTCAGTTTGCGACGCAAAGGGACAGTGCCTCGGCACCTCCAAAGCGACCACAGCACGCAACAATAGAGCCGCGAGACCTTCGAGATCTCGCGGCTCCTTTTTGGGCTTTGAAGTTATCGTGGTCCGCTCAAGGCGCGGAACACCGTGAGGCCGAGCACCAGGAAAATCAGGAACATCGCGATGAACAGGAAAAACAGGAACTTCGCGATGCCGTACGAAACTCCGGCAATTGCGGTGAAGCCAAACAATCCGGCAATCAGCCCAATTACAAGAAAAATCACGGCCCAGCGCAGCATGTTATTCTCCTTCGGCTGGTGACCCCCATCGAACGTAAGCAATCGGCGGACGTTCCTCCAAAGCAAAACGCCCCCCGGATCGGACCCGGGAGGCGCTTGCGTTCAAAAGGCGGATCCCAGCCGCCTCGTGAGACCGAACGGATGCCTCACCAATATTGTTCAGCGTGATAGTAATTGAACGCTTCAGCCCGAATCGCGCCTTCGCCGTCCGCTCTGGTCAGATCTTCCATCCGGTAGGCCGGTGCATTCTCCATCGTGTTACGGTTGACCGGAACGCGATAACCGCCTTTGTCGACGTCATAGTCCAGAATCGACCACGGGATCGGCCTGTACTTCTCGCCCATTCCGAGCACGCCGCCGGAGCCCAGCACGGCAAACATGATGTTGTTCGACAGCTTGTCGAGAACGACGTCTTCCACCGTTCCAATCTTGTCGCCGCTGTTGTCGTAGACAGGAGTTCCTCTGACCTTCGAAGCCAGAATCGCTGTCGTGTGTCCGCTCGCTGTTGGCATGATCACATCCTCTTTGAGACCCGATGCAGTAACTTTTCATTTTCGGAATTGTTCCGGCATCGCCTGACTTGACCGTGGGAAATCACCGCGAAGTGCGAGCGCCTGTATCAGGTCCGTGTGGGTCGGCCGCGCTTGCCGCGGCACGTGACCCGTCCGCAAGTCCGCCGAGAGATAGAATCGTGTCCTCGCTCGGTTCTCGAACAAGGGCTCGGACTCTCAGATCCGCCGAGTCATTAACCGAGGACGTACACACCGTCTGAACTTGGACGGCGCCAAGCCTTAGGTATGCAACCATGGTGTTTACTTTTACGGCGGGTCTTCGAGTGCGATATTCGTACTCTGCCGTTCGCACTTGCGAAATGATTGGCCCAAACGAGAACGCGTTAACACTCGCCGCCCACTTCGCCGCTGCTTAGGTCTAGCAGATCGGGGGACTGGGGGCTGTCCCGAGTTAACTTTTGCGGGCGTTGTTTCTGTCTTAGTTCTCTTTTACACAAATAAATTGCGGTTCGATGGAACCGATTGGAACTTTTCCGCAGAGGGGGCGTTTGCTGGTTTCGAGGGCAAGCTGACCGGTGATTTCGCTGGGGGGATCGAGATTACGCATGGGGGGCGGAAGCAGAACCTCTGCCGGGGCAAAGAAGTCCTGAGCGGCGGAATTAGCGGACGTGACCGTGCCTGACCTCCGGCTTTTTCCCGCGAAACAATCGGCGGCTCGGCTCCGTCAATTTTTGCGTGTTCGCACGACCACCTAGGGAGCATCGGCATGGCTAGATCAGCAACCGCCACCGTCACGGCGCCTTCCAGTTTGGACAGACATCAGTTGCTGGCGGCGCTGAGGGCATTGCGTAAGGGCGACTTTTCCGTCCGCTTGCCGATCGGGCTCACGGGCATCGATGGGGAAATCGGTGAAGCCTTCAACGACGTGGTGGAGCTGAATGAGCGCCTGACCAAGGAATTCGAACGCCTTGGCGACGTGGTGGGTAAGGACGGCAAGATCGGCCACCGCGCCAAGCTCCCCAACGCGACCGGATCGTGGGCCTCGAACGTCGAAACGGTTAACAGTCTCATCGCCGACCTGGTTCAGCCGACCTCCGAAATGGCCCGCGTGATCGGCGCCGTGGCCCGCGGTGACCTTTCGCAGACGATGAATCTCGAGATTGAAGGGCGCCCGCTGCGCGGCGAATTCCTTCGCATCGGCAAGGTCGTGAATACCATGGTGGGCCAGCTCGGCTCGTTCGTCTCCGAAGTGACCCGCGTGGCCCGCGAAGTGGGCACGGAAGGCAAGCTCGGCGGCCAAGCCAAGGTGAAGGGCGTGGCCGGCACCTGGAAGGACCTGACCGACAACGTGAACGCCATGGCCGCAAACCTCACCGGCCAGGTGCGTAACATCGCCGAAGTGACCACCGCCGTGGCGAACGGCGACTTGTCGAAGAAGATCACCGTGGACGTGAAGGGCGAGGTGCTCGAGCTCAAATCGACCATCAACACCATGGTGGACCAGCTCAACTCCTTCGCCTCCGAAGTGACCCGCGTGGCCCGCGAAGTGGGTACCGAAGGCAAGCTCGGTGGTCAGGCCAACGTGCGCGGCGTGGCCGGCACCTGGAAGGACTTGACCGACAACGTGAACCTGATGGCCGCGAACCTGACCGGTCAGGTGCGTAACATCGCCGAAGTGACGACCGCGGTGGCCAAGGGCGACTTGTCCAAGAAGATCACCGTGGACGTGAAGGGCGAAATTCTCGAGCTGAAGAACACCATCAATACCATGGTGGACCAGCTGAACTCGTTCGCCTCCGAAGTGACTCGCGTGGCCCGCGAAGTGGGTACCGAAGGCAAGCTCGGCGGTCAGGCCAAGGTGGAAGGCGTCGCCGGTACCTGGAAGGACCTCACCGACAACGTGAACCTGATGGCCGCGAACTTGACCGGTCAGGTCCGTAACATCGCCGAAGTGACGACGGCGGTGGCGACCGGCGACTTGTCGAAGAAGATTACCGTGGACGTGCGCGGCGAAATTCTCGACCTGAAGAACACCATCAACACCATGGTGGACCAGCTCAACTCATTCGCCTCCGAAGTGACCCGCGTGGCCCGCGAAGTGGGTACCGAAGGTAAGCTCGGCGGTCAGGCCAACGTGCGCGGTGTCGCCGGCACGTGGAAGGACTTGACCGACAACGTGAACCTGATGGCCGCCAACCTCACCGGTCAGGTGCGTAACATCGCCGACGTCACCACCGCCGTGGCGAACGGCAACCTGTCCAAGAAGATCACCGTCGACGTGAAAGGCGAAATTCTCGAACTGAAGAACACCATCAACACCATGGTGGACCAGCTCAACTCGTTCGCTTCCGAAGTGACCCGCGTGGCCCGCGAAGTAGGTACCGAAGGCAAGCTCGGCGGTCAGGCCAAGGTGGAAGGCGTCGCTGGCACCTGGAAGGACTTGACCGACAACGTGAACGCGATGGCCGCGAACCTGACCGGTCAGGTGCGTAACATCGCTGCCGTGACCACGGCTGTGGCCAATGGCGACTTGTCGAAAAAGATCACCGTGGACGTGAAGGGTGAAATTCTGGAGCTGAAGAACACCATCAATACCATGGTGGACCAGTTGAACTCCTTCGCTTCCGAAGTGACCCGCGTGGCCCGTGAAGTGGGCACCGAAGGGCGCCTCGGCGGTCAGGCCAATGTGCGCGGCGTGGCCGGAACGTGGAAAGACTTGACTGACAACGTGAATGCCATGGCGACCAACCTCACCGGTCAGGTGCGCAACATCGCCGAAGTGACGACCGCTATCGCGACGGGCGACTTGTCCAAGAAGATCACCGTGGACGTGCGCGGCGAAATCTTGGAGCTGAAGAACACCATCAACACCATGGTGGACCAGCTCAACTCGTTCGCCTCCGAAGTGACCCGCGTGGCCCGCGAAGTGGGCACGGAAGGAAAGCTCGGCGGACAGGCAAACGTGCGCGGTGTTGCCGGTACGTGGAAAGACCTCACCGACAACGTGAACTTCATGGCCGCCAACCTCACCGGCCAGGTGCGTAACATCGCCGAAGTGACGACCGCGGTGGCGAAGGGCGACTTGTCCAAGAAGATCACCGTGGACGTGAAGGGCGAAATTCTCGAGCTGAAGAACACCGTGAACACCATGGTGGACCAGCTGAACTCCTTCGCCTCCGAAGTGACCCGCGTGGCCCGCGAAGTGGGCACCGAAGGCCGTCTCGGCGGGCAGGCGAACGTGCCCGGCGTGGCCGGTACCTGGAAGGACCTGACCGACAACGTGAACATGATGGCCGCCAACCTGACGAACCAGGTGCGCGGCATCGCCGACGTCGTGACCGCGGTCGCGCAAGGCAACCTCCGCCGCAAGCTGACCGTGGAAGCGAAGGGTGAAATCGCCGCTCTCGCCAACACCATCAACGACATGATCGACACGCTCGCGACCTTCGCCGACCAGGTGACCAACGTGGCGCGCGAAGTGGGCATCGAAGGCAAGCTCGGCGGTCAGGCTCGTGTGCCGGGCGCCGCCGGTCTGTGGCGCGATCTTACCGACAACGTGAACCAGCTGGCCGCGAACCTGACCAACCAGGTGCGCGCCATCGCCGAAGTGTCGACCGCGGTGACCAAGGGCGACCTCACCCGGTCCATCACCGTGGAAGCGTCGGGCGAAGTGGCCGCGTTGAAAGACAACATCAACGAGATGATCCGGAACCTGAAGGATCAGACGTTGAAGAACACCGAGCAGGACTGGTTGAAGACCAACCTCGCCCGGTTCACGCGCATGCTGCAAGGCGAGCGCGACCTCGCCACCGTGTCGAACATGGTGCTGTCCGAACTGGCGCCGCTGGTGAACGCGCAGCACGGCGTGTTCTACGTCACCGACCAGGACGAGGACGGCAACACCGTGCTCAACCTCGCGGCCAGCTATGCCTTCAACAACCGCAAGCACCTCGCCAACATGTTCAAGCTGCGCGAGGGCCTGATCGGGCAGTGCGCTTATGAAAAGTCGCGCATCCTGCTCACCAACGTGCCGTCCGATTATGTGCAGATCAGTTCTGGTCTGGGTGAAGCGCCGCCCTTGAACGTGATCGTGCTCCCGGCCCTGTTCGAAGGCGATGTCAACGCGGTCATCGAGCTGGCCTCCTTCAGCCGGTTCAGCGAAACCCACCAAAGCTTCCTCAATCAGCTGATGGAATCGATCGGCATC
>Ga0310810_10000383_pt1 | contig 45945 bp, 43 predicted proteins | sample NCmetagenome_FD_207641 | JGI IMG/M metagenome (GOLD analysis project Ga0310810, IMG submission 207641) | Soil microbial communities from experimental microcosm in Duke University, North Carolina, United States - NC | ecosystem: Engineered > Artificial ecosystem > Soil microcosm > Unclassified ...
AGGTGGTGGCAATGATGCTGGCGACGATCATGAGCGCCATCACGAACAGGACGACCAGCACCGCGGGATCGGTCAGTCGGGTATGCGGTCGTCCCACGGCGAGGACGATGAGTGCGGCCGCGGCCACGACGTACGGCGCGGCGAAGAGCATCCACACGGTCCGCGGTGCGGTCGCGACGTCGAGCTTGACGCTTTTCTGAATCTCGAAGATGGAGAGGATCAGGGTGGACAGATAGATCGCGAGCAAGCCGACCAGCGCGTACGCCGCCGCAAACTCGTGCTGCCGTCGCCATGCGTGGAGGCCGGCCACGGCGAGCAGCAGGATCCCGAGCCCGATGAAGTGAAACGGGCGGCCGAGGTACAGCCAGTAGCCGCCCCAGCAATACCCGACCTCGGCGCCGAACCAGCCGACGACTCCGGCCAGCGCGAGAAAGAGAATCAGGCGTGATCTCACGACATAGGCGATCGCCAGCCAGACGGTCCAGTCCATGAGCAGCGACCACGCATGCTCGGCGGTGAGATCGTAGATGAGTGCGAGCAGGACGATGTCGATCCCGAACATGACGCAACCGAGAAACGTGAGCGCCAGCCCGAGCTTGGCGAACCTCCATCGCCCCTCGCCGGTGAGCTCGAACCCGGCGACGTAGAAAAAGATCGTAAGGACGAACAGACTCGTGAGCTTGGCCGCGCGGCCGAAGTCGATCCAGTTCGACGCAAAGAACACGAGCAAGCCGGCGCCGACGACGATGGCGCCGAGGTTGACGAGGATCGTGACGCCGCGACCGAGCTTGCGATCCTGAGCGAGGACGTGGCGGGGGCGGCCGGGCGCGGCGACCGTGCCGAGCAACGTCTCGCACTGCGCGGCGCTCAGGAGCCCTTGCTCACCCCACGCCGTGATGCTCTCCCGCAGGATGCGCTCTTTGACTCCTGGCGGGACGTCCATCCTGCGACCACACTAGCAGCCGCTGCGCGAGGCCGATAACATTTCCGGCGCGCGAGGCCGATAGCATTTCCGGCGCGCGAGCGCGCCGGACGGCAAACGAGCGCCGTCGCGGTCCGAGCTACGCGCCGAGCTTGCGTCGGGTTTCGGCGAGCGTGGTCGTGATCGCGCGCGGTATTCGGCTGCCGAACTCCCCGTAGAACTGATCGAGATCGGCCAGCGCCTGCAGCCATTCGCCAGAATCGACGCGCAGCGCGGCGGCGAGCCGCGCGGGCGAGAGCCCCAGCCCGTCGGTGTCGAGCGCGTCCGGCGTCGGAATCCAGCCGATCGCCGTCTCCTGCGCACGGCCGCCACCGCGCACGCGCTCGACGATCCACTTCAGCACGCGCACGTTGTCGCCGTAGCCCGGCCAGAGGAACTTGCCGTCGGCGTCGCGGCGGAACCAGTTCACGCGGAAGATGCGCGGCGGCTTTGCGGCGCGCGGTCCGAAGTTGAGCCAGTGCGAAAAGTAGTCGGCCATGTTGTAGCCGCAGAACGGCAGCATGGCCATGGGATCGCGGCGCACGACGCCGACCTGGCCGGTAATGGCCGCGGTCGTCTCGGTGCTCATGGCCGAGCCGAGGAACACGCCGTGCGCCCAGTCGAACGCCTCGAACACGAGCGGAATCACCGTCGTGCGGCGCGAGCCGAAAATGAACGCGGAGATGGGGACGCCGTGCGGCTCCTCCCAGTTCGGCGCGATCGACGGGCACTGCTCCGCCAAGACCGTGAAGCGCGAGTTCGGATGCGCGGCCGGACGGCCGGGCTGCCACGGCTGTCCCTGCCAGTCGACGAGCCCGGCGGGCGGCTCCGGCGTGAGACCTTCCCACCACGGCTCATGTGAGGGCGTGAGCGCAACGTTGGTGAAGATCGTATTGCTCTTCACCATCGCGGTTGCGTTGGGGTTGGTTTTCGGGCTGGTGTTCGGGGCCACGCCGAAAAATCCGCGCTCCGGGTTGATGGCGCGCAGCTGCCCAGTGGCATCGACGTGAATCCACGCGATGTCGTCGCCCACCGTCCACACGCGCCAACCCGGCAGCGACGAGACGGCCATGGCGAGGTTCGTCTTGCCGGAGGCGCTCGGCATGGCGGCGGCGACGTAGGTCACGTCGCCACGCGGATCCTCGACGCCGATGATGAGCATGTGCTCGGCGAGCCAGCCTTCTTGCCGCGCCTGCCACGAGCCGAGCCGCAGGGCGTGGCACTTCTTGCCGAGCAGCGCGTTGCCGCCGTACCCGGAGCCGACGCTCCAGATGAGCTTGTCTTCCGGGAAGTGGAGGATGAGCCGTCGGTCCGGAGAGAGATCGCCCAGCGAGTGCACGCCCGCGATGAAGTCGTCGTCGCGGCGCATGGCCTTGATGGCCGCGTCTCCGACGCGCGCCATGATGTGCATGCTGACGACGACGTACGCGCTGTCGGTCACCATGATGCCGGTCCGGCTCATCGCCGAGCCGACCGGTCCCATGAGATATGGGATGACGTACATCGTGCGCCCGCGCATCGCACCCTTGAAGTACTCGGCCGCCTTCGCTTTGGCGTCGGCGGGCGCCATCCAGTTGTTGGTCGGTCCGGCGTCGCCGCGGTCGCGGGTGCAGATGAACGTGAGCTGCTCGGTGCGCGCAACGTCCGAGGGATGACTGCGATGCAAATAGCAGTTGGGATAGCTTCGGGGGTTGAGCGGCAACAGCGTGCCGTCCTGCAGCATCGCCTCGGTGAGACGGTCGTACTCCTGCTTGGAGCCGTCACACCAGACGACATTGGACGGCCGGGCCATGCCGGCGGTCTCGTCCACCCACTTTTCCGCCACGCTCGTCGCACTCATGGACGCACTCCTGGCTTGCTAGAGCTTCGCTCCCCCGGTGATTCGATTGTCCGTGCAGGATGCAGCGCTGTCAAACAAGTTCTTGCGATCAGGTAAATTTCTTGCAGCGTGCTAGCATGCCGGCCGTGTCGCGCGCGCTCGTGGCCGCCTCGTATCTGACGATCGTGCCGCTGGCCCGCCGGCTGCCTGCCGGCGGCGAGGAGATCGGACGCGCGGCGGGCTGGTTTCCCGTGGTGGGCGCAGGGATCGGTGCCGTCCTGGCCGTCATCGACGCGGGCACCGTACGCCTGTTTCCCCCGATGCTGGCCGCGCTGCTGACCATCACGGTGTGGAAGCTGCTGACCGGCGGCCTGCATCTCGACGGCCTCGCCGACTGCCTCGATGGTCTTGCCGGTCGCGCTCCGGAGCAACGCCTCGCCATCATGAGCGATAGCCGCATCGGCGCGTTCGGCGCGATCGGCCTGATCTTGTTCCTGATGCTCGAGCTCGCCGCGCTCACGGAGCTCGCGCCTGGCGCGCGCTGGCGTGCGCTGGTGGCGGCGCCCGCGATTGCCCGCGCGACGCCGCCGGTGCTGGGCAGCATGTTTCGTCCCGCGCGTACGGTCGGACAGGGGGCGCGATTTTCCGCGGGACTCGACGCCGTGGTGATCGGGATGGCGCTCGCGGTCGCGATCGTCGTCGCCGTTGTTGCGCTCGGATGGATCGGCATCGTCGCCGGCTGCGCGGCCGTGGCCGCGGCGGTTGGCTTCGGTGCGTTGTTCTCCTGGCGGCTCGACGGTGTGACGGGTGATGTGCTCGGCGGCGGCGTGGAGGTGGCCGAGCTCGTGCTTCTGCTCGTGGTGTCGGCGTGGATGCACCTGCGACCGTGATCTACCTGCTGCGCCACGGCGAGGTGGCGCAGGCCGATCCACGGCGCTTCATCGGCCACCTCGACGTGCCACTGTCCGCGCGCGGCGAGGCGCAATGCGCGTCGCAGGCACGACGTCTGGCCGGCGTGCCGCTGGCCGCGCTCTACACGAGCGATCTGATGCGCGCGCGTCGCAGCGGCGAGATCATCGGCGCGCCACACGGCCTCACGCCGACGCTCGTGCCCGGCTTGCGCGAGATGGCGATGGGGCGGTGGGAGGGCCTGACGGCCGACGAGATTCGCGCGCGCGAGCCCGACGCGTTCGCCGATTGGATGTCGCGCATCGGTGAATTCCCGTTCCCCGAGGGCGAGAGCGTGCCGGATCTCGTTGCCCGCGCGGGACCGGCGTTCGACGCGCTCGTCGCGGGCGCCCGCGGAGCGGCGATCGCGATCGTCGCGCACGGCGGCACCAACCGTGCGCTGCTCTGTCGCCTGCTCGGCCTGCCGCTGGCGCGGCTGCTCGCGCTGGGTCAGGACTACGGCGCGCTCACCGTCCTCGAACGAGACAACGAGGCGTGGGCACTGCGCCGGCTCAACGAGCGCCCGGCGCTCTGAGCTTCACGGCCAGAGCGCGTCGACGGCTGTGCAATCCCTCGCCGACTGATGCCGCGGATGAGAGACGCCGTCCGCGGTCTGATCGCGCAGTTGCGGTACTATGCGCGCGACCGGCGGCGCTCGCGGCCGGCGAAGGAGTTGCGCATGAAGACTGGCCTGCTCACCGTCGCGCTGGTGTTCGCGCTGATCGCGGGCGTGTCCGCCCAGCCGGCAGAAACGCCGCGCACCGGCGGCGTGCTTCGCGTCGCGACCATCGGCGAGCCGCCGACGCTCGATCTGCACACGACCACGGCCGTCATCGTGCAGCAGGTGACGTGGCACGTGTACGAGACGCTGTTCACCTACGACCGTCAGTACAACGCGGTGCCGCTCCTGGTGGATACCCATACCGTCGCCGACAGCGGCCGGACGTACGTCTTCCGACTGCGGCGCGGCGTGAAGTTCCACAACGGCAAAGAGCTGAGCGCTGCCGATGTCGTCGCCTCGCTCAAGCGCTGGGGCCGTCTCGCAACGCCGGGCAAGCAGTTCTGGAAAAACGTCGAAGGCGTGGAGGCGAAGGACCCGCTGACGGTGGCGCTCTACCTGAAGGAGCCGTCGGGCGCCGTGCTCATGGGGCTCGCGCGACCGAACAACGGCGCCGCCATCTATCCCAAGGAGATCGTCGACGCCGCGGGCGACAACCCGGTGAAGGAATACGTTGGCACGGGGCCCTACCGGTTCGTAGAGCACAAGCCCGACCGTCACGTGCGTCTCGCGCGCTTCAAGGACTACGCGCCGCGCACGGACACGTCCGACGGGTTCGGTGGCCGGCGCACGGCGTACGTGGACGAGATTCTCTTCATCCCCGTGCCGGACGTGGCCGTGCGTCTGGCCGGCGTCGAGACCGGCGAGTATCACCTCGCACTGCAGATCCAACAGGACCAGTACGAGCGGATGAAGACGATGTCCGGCGTGGTCCCCGGCCTCATCAAGCCCGAGGGCTGGAGCACGGCCGTGCTGAATCACAAGCAGGGCCTCATGACGGACAAGCGCATTCGCCAGGCGTTTCAGGCGGCGCTCGACATGGAGCCGATCATGGCGGCAGGCTTCGGCAACAAGGCGTTCTATCGTCTGGATCCCGGGCTCTCGTTTCCGGAGCAGCCGCAATGGCATTCGCGCGCGGGCGCCGATCTCTACAACCAGAAGAACCCGGCGAAGGCGCGCAAGCTGCTTGCGGATGCGGGCTACGGCGGCCAGCCGGTGCGCTGGATCACGACGAAGGAATATCAGTGGATGTACAAGAACGCGCTCGTGGCCAAGCAGCAGCTCGAGGCGGCCGGCTTCAAAGTCGACCTTCAGGTCGTCGACTGGGCCACGCTGGTCCAGCGGCGCAACAAGCCCGAGGCGTGGGACGTCTTCTCGACCGGTATCACCTTCAATCCCGAGCCGGCGTTCAGCACGGCGACCAACTGCAACTGGCCGGGCTGGTGGTGTCATGAGGACAAGGAGCAGTGGCTCGACTCGCTTGCGCGCGAGACCGACCCACGCAAGCGGCGCGCGATGTGGGAGAAGGTGCAGCAGATCTTCTACGACGATGTCGGCCGGGTGAAGTTCGGCGACTACTTCGGTCTGGACGCCGTCCGCAAGGAGCTGCACGGCTACCGTCCCACGAACGAGAAGAATCTCTGGAACGTGTGGCTGTCGCGGTGAGTGGGGCGGGCTTCGGCGAGTGAAGACGTACATCGCGCGGCGCCTGGCCGCGCTGCTCCCGGTGGCCCTGGTCGTCGCCACCGTCGCGTTCATTCTGATTCACATCGCACCCGGCGATCCCGCGGCCATCATCGCGGGTCCCGACGCCAACGCGGAGGACGTCGCGCGGATCCAGCGCCAGCTGGGACTCGACGCGCCGTTCCACGTGCAGCTGTTCCGCTGGTACGGGCGGCTCGCGCGGGGCGATCTCGGGCAGTCGATCTTCCTGCGCCGCCCGGTGCTCGAGGCGATCGTCGACCGCGCCGAACCGACGATCTTGCTCACGCTCTATGCGCTACTGGTCGCCGTGGCGCTCGGTGTACCGGCCGGCGTCGTCGCCGCGCGACACCACGACGGCGCGGCGGATCAGATGCTCATGGCCGGCGCGCTCGCCGGAATCTCTATCCCGAACTTCTTGCTCGGCCTGCTGCTGATCCTGTTCTTCTCCGTGTGGCTCGGCTGGTTTCCGGTCGCGGGCTACTCGCCGTTGGAATATGGCTGGTTCGGCACGCTGCGCTCGCTGACGCTGCCGGCGTTCGCCCTCGGCGTGGTGCAATCGGCATTGATCGCGCGGATCGCGCGCTCGGCCATGCTCGATGTGCTGCGCGAGCAGTTCATCGTCGCCGGCCGTGCCAAGGGGCTCGCCGAGCGTGCCATCGTCTACAAGCACGCGCTGAAGAACGCGATGATCCCCACCGTGACCGTCATCGGCATCTCGCTCGCGATCCTCATCTCCGGCTCGGTCATCGTCGAGCAGGTGTTCAACATCCCGGGACTCGGACGGCTCATCATCTCGGCCGTGCTGCGCCGCGACTATCCCGTCATCCAGGGCGTCGTCATCTGCATCGCCGGCATCTACATGCTCGTGAACCTCGCCGTCGACCTCTCGTATGTGTTGTTCGACCCGCGCGTCCGGTATCACTGAGCCATGAGCGTCCTCGTTCTACCCCGGCCCGCCGAACGTGAGAGCCGCCGTCTGCTGTGGCTGACGCGGCTCGTGCGTCGCCGCGCGACAGTCATCGGCCTCGTGCTCGTCGTGAGTACCCTCGTGATCGGCGCGCTCGCCCCAATCATCGCGGGCGATCCGCTGCGCATGGAGGTCTCCGCGCGGCTGACGGCGCCCGGCGCCGCACACTGGTTCGGCACCGACGATGTCGGCCGCGACGTATGGAATCGGGTCGTGTACGGGGCGCGCCTCTCGCTGGTTGTCGGTGCCTCGGTCGTGGTGCTCGCGTTCGCCGTTGGCCTCGCGTGCGGGCTTGCCGCCGGCTACTGGTCGCGGCTCGACAATCCCGTCATGCGCGTGATGGACGGGCTGATGGCGTTTCCGGCGGTCATCCTCGCCATCGCGTTGATGGCATCGCTCGGTCCGAGCGTCGTGAACGTGATCGTGGCCATCGGTGTCGTGTACGCGCCGCGCGTCGCGCGAATCGTCCGCGGCTCGGTCCTCGTCATTCGCGAGACGACGTACGTCGAGGCGGCGCGCGCGCTCGGCGTGTCCGATCTGGTGATTCTCGCGCGTCACGTGCTGCCGAACTGTTTGTCACCGGTGATCGTGCAGGGCTCGTTCGTGTTCGCTGCCGCCGTCCTCACCGAAGCGGCGCTGTCCTTCCTCGGGGTCGGCGTGCCGCCGTACGTGCCCTCGTGGGGCAACATCCTGGCGGAGGGTCGACTCTACCTCCAACAGGCGCCTTGGCTCGTCGTCTATCCGGGCGCCGCCATCATGCTGACGATCTTCGGCCTCAACCTGCTCGGCGACGGTCTGCGCGACCTGCTCGATCCACGGCTGCGCGGCCTGGTTCGCGAGCGCTCATGAACCGCCGCTGAAGGAGGGAAGGAGTGACCATGCCGCCTCATCGTCTCGCATATCGTCCCACCGTGATGGGCCGCCGCGGTGTCGTGACGTCCGCCCATCCGCTCGCGTCCATGGCCGGCATCGAAATGCTCCTTGCCGGCGGTAACGCCGTCGACGCCGCGGTCGCTGTCGGCGCGACGCTGAATGTCGTCGAGCCGTTCATGTCCAGCGCAGGCGGCATCGGTCTCATGCTCATCTCGCGCGGCGGCGAGCGGCACGTGCTCGACTTCATCGGCCTGGCCCCCCGCGCGGCCGACGCCGCGCGGTGCACCGACGACGAGCTCGTCGGTGGTCCGAAATCGTGCGCGACGCCGGGGAACCTGGGCGGCTGGCTGGCGGCGCTGGAGCGATTCGGCAGCATGGAACGCGCGCGCGTGCTCGCGCCGGCGATCGGCCACGCCGAGCGCGGCGTGCCGCTGACGTTCAAGAACGTCGAGTTCTTCGACGCGGCGCGCGCCACGCTGGCGCGATCGCGCGAGGCCGAGCGGCTCTACCTCGGCAACGGCGGCCCGCGGGCGGGCGGCGTCGTGACGTACAAGGAGCTCGCGGGCACGCTGCGTCAGGTGGCTGAGGGCGGCGCGGACGCGTTCTATCGCGGTCCGATCGCGAAGACGATTGCGCGCGCCGTGCGCGAGGCGGGGGGCTGGCTGGACGAAGCGGACCTCGCGTCGTTCCGGCCCGAGTGGCGCGAGCCCGCGACGATCACGTATCGCGGCCAGCAGGTGTATTCCATGCCGCCGCCGTTCTCGGCGTTCCAGATGCTCGAGACGCTGAACGTCCTCGAGGGCTACGATCTCCGCGCGTGGGGGCACAATTCGGTAGAGACGCTGCACCATCTGATCGAGGCGGTAAAGCTCGGGTCCGCCGATCGGCTCGCATATGCGTACTCCGGCGACGTGCCGATCCGCGGGCTGCTGTCGAAGGCCTACGCGACGAGCCAGCGTGCGCGCATCGACGCGGCGCGCGCCGGCGTCAGCGAAGGCGAGCGGCACAATCCCGAGCGCCTGCCGCACCAGATCGTGGAGGGCCACCCGGCCAAGTTCGCCGACGAGCACACGACGCACTTCGCGTGCGCTGATGCCAGCGGCACCGTCGTGTCGGTGACCCAGACGCTCGGCGTTCCGTTCGGCTCGGGCTTTGCGATTCCTGGCACCGGGCTCGTGCTCAACAACATCCTCAAATGGATGGACCGCGATCCCGCGTCGCCCAACGTCGTGCGGCCGGGCCGGAAGGCGGGGACGATGATGTCGCCCACGCAGGTCTTCCACGACGGAAACTTTTTGCTCTCTCTCGGTACGCCGGGCTCGTACGGAATTCTGCAAACGACGGCGCAGATGCTACTCAACGTCCTCGACTTCGGCATGAACATCCAGGAGGCGATCGAAGCGCCGCGCGTGCGCGTGTATCGCGATCGCGTGATCGATGCCGAGGCGCGCATCGCCCCCGACGTGCGCGACGGGCTGGCCGCGCGTGGTCATCAGGTGAATACGATCGCCGACTGGTCGTGGGTTGTCGGCGGCGGGCAGGGGCTGATGCGCGATCCGGAGTCCGGCGCGCTGATGGCGGGCGCCGACCCGCGTCGCGACGGCTACGCGCTCGCGGTCTGATGGCGTCGCGGCGCGCGATACGCGCGGCGACGCGGCGTCCCGGCAGCTTCGTGCCGCGTGCGTCTCACAGGCGCGGCAACAGCCAGTCGAGGAGTGAGCCGGGTCCGTAGAGCGACAGCGTTTCCGCGAGTTGCATGACGACGAGCGCGCCGCCGATCAGGATCGTGATCAGGCTCGCCACGCGAGCACTGCGTCCCCAGTCGGCCCCCGCATCCGGAAACGAGTCCGCAGCGATGGCGCGCGGGCCTCGCCCGACCACAGTCGTTCGCCTGAGCTCATTCATGCGACGCCGCTCATCGACCGTCAATCGCGTCATGACCTCAACTCCTCCGGCCCGTGGCAATTGCAAGAGGTCTGCCACGAACAGGGGAACCGGTCGCCGTGGCTGTGGCCGGGGTGTTGGTGTATCGGCGTCAGCGCGACGACGCGGGCGGCGTTGCTATGCGCGGATCGAAACCGGAGCGGGAATTCAGATAGGCCCGCTCGGCGTGCAAGCTCGGATCGAGCCGAACCGAAAGCTGCAGCTCGCGCTCGGCCTCGGCCTGGCGACCGAGCTCGACGAGCGTCCAGCCGATGTTTGCATGAAGTCGCGCGTCGTCCGGCGTGATCGTCGCCGCACGACGATATGCCACGAGCGCGTCGGGCCATCGCTTGAGGTTCGCGTTCGTCACGGCATAGCTGTAGAGCGCCGGCCAGTACTCGGGCGCGGCGACAAGAGCGCGCTCGAGCCACGCGCGCGCCTGCTCGTAGTCCGCGCGGCCCATGTAGAGGCGCGCGATGTTGTGATACGGCCACGGGAACCGCGCATCCGCGTCGATCGCCTTTTGGTAGACCACGAGCGCTTCGTCGGAGGCATCGTGGACGTGCTGCAGTCGCCAGCCGGCGGCATTGAGTCCTTCCGCCACACGCGGGACGTCGTGGTCGGGCAGGCGATGGCGCATGATGTGCTCGGCGTGTTCGCGGGTCGCGGCGTCCTTGGCGTTGGCGATGCGATCGAGGAGGATGAGGCGCGCGAGGCGCGCGCCGCCCTCGTCGGCGATATTGGTCGCCGTCTCGACCGCACAATCGGCGCGCTCGGGCTGCGTCAGCATCGCGAGCAACGCCGACGTCTCGGCGTCGATCGGTACGGTGTGCTGCGCACAGTAGTCGACCCCGTCACGAACCCAGCCGCGGTCGCGTGCGAAGGCAAGGGCGCGATCGCGCTGTCCGTCCTCGATGAGGAGCCGGAAGACCCAGCGCGGCACCAGCTCGCGTGAGGCATCGACGGAATACGCATACGCGTCGCGTGAGCCGAAGCACGTCTGCCAGAGCTGCGCCGGGTTCTTCCAGTTCGCCGGCGCGCAGGCGAGGAAGTTCGTTGCCGCCGCGCGCGCCGCGGCGCCGGCCTGCTGCCGCCAGCGCGCCGATGCGCTCTCGAGCGCTTGCACCGCGACATCGAGACGCCCGAGACGCTCGGCGGCGGCGGCGATACCGACGGCGGTGTCCGCGGACGGCGCGATCGCTGCGGCCTGCTGGAAGGCCGACAGCGCTTCCTCGTATTCGCCGAGCGTGTGCGCCATGTCACCGCGCGCGATGTGCGCGGGGCGTAGACCCGGCGCATCAACGACGGCCGCGCGGTAATGCCCAAGCGCCTCCTGAAACGCGCGGCGCTGGGCGGCGGTGCGGCCGGCGGCGAGGGCGCGGTTGGCGCGCGCGGGCGGGATACAGGCGGGCACTACGCGGTCGAGCGCGACAACGGCCCCGAGCGTCCCGCACGCCGTCCCTTTGATCTGCGCGACCGGAACACCGGTGGCGACGAGCAGCACCAGGAACAGGCCGACACCAGCGATCAGCACCACGACCACGCGCGCCCCGTGGCGCGCTGCGCGGGCAGCCATCTCTACGCTATTCCCCCCGGAGGCGCGGACAACCCCCTGAAAGCCATAGTGGAGTCAGCGCGCGCCCGCGCGTGAGGAAAATCGTCGGACGGCGGGCAAGTCGGCGTGAAATCAGCCTGGAACGGCCGATCAGCGGCTCTTGAAGCGTATGGTGCCGATCAACGCCTCCGCCCTCGTGCCGGTGTCGTTGGAGTCGATCGAGAGCGACAGTACGGACGGATCGTCGGGCGCATCTCCGTAGATTTTTCGGAAGTCATCGACGACGTTGCGCTGCTCGGTGAGCCACCGGTTGAGATCCGCCGGGCCTGACCGGATCACGACATACGTCACGGTGCCGGTCTTCTCGCTCTTGCAGACGGTGCCGACCGGCTGGGTCGTGTCCCACACGTAGCCGATGATTCGCGATCGCACCGCCTCGGGGAACCGCGGCCAGACGACGAAGATCTGCCCCGCCTGATCGTCCGTCGCCTTCTTGCACGAATTGCCGCCCGTGGGCAGCACGGTCGACTTCCAATCCCACTCGAGAATCGGCGTCTGCTTCAGATTCACCCGGCCCTTGATCTCACGATTGAGCGTGGTGCTGTCGTTGGCACTCTTGAGGTGCAGCGCCCGCCGACCCTCATCATCGACGATCTCGAGATTGTTGTAGTTCGGCGAGCCCCAGTTCTGCGGCTTCCATTCTCCGGGCAGGCCGGTGCTGCCGACCTTGTAGGCCTTCCAGTCTTCGATGACGGTGTCGGCGGCGTTCGCGATGCCGATCAGGATAAGGACGGCGAGGGCGGCGACGGTCGCGCGGCGGCGCATGTTGCCTATGATACCGTCACGCCGTGGATTCGCTGCGGATTGACAAGTGGTTGTGGGCGGCGCGCGTGTTCAAGACGCGCAGTCTCGCCGCTGATGCGTGCGATGGCGGCAAGGTCGAGCTCAACGACCAATCGGCCAAGCCGGCCAAGGCGGTCCGCCCCGGAGACTATATAAAGGTAACGCTCCCGCAGGGTCGCCGGCGGGTTCTCAAGGTGGTCGGCCTCGACGAGCGCCGCGGCGGAGCCGCCCACGCGCGGCTCCTGTATGACGACCTCACACCGCCAGAGCCGCCGCGCGCGCGATGGGCGCCGCCGCCGTTCCGTCCGCCCGGTACCGGCCGACCTACGAAGCGAGAGCGGCGCGCCCTGAACCGGCTGCGCGGACTCTGAGCGCGGAGGACGAGATGAGCACCGAGACCTACGACTGGCAGGCGATCGTCGACGGACTGAATCGTTATCTGCGCCTGCGCTCGATCCCGATCGGCATGAAGCTCTTCGAGACCATCGAGGCGATGGAGGCCATTCCGAAGATCCGACGCCCGAAGGCGCGCCACACGACCGATCAGATCGTGGCGCAGGCGCGACAGCTCGGATGGACGGTCGGTATCACGATGGACGACCTCGTCGGCGCGCAGTGCGGTGCGGTCATCGGGCTGCATCCTCAAGATCCCGAATGGCTCTCGGGCAAGCGGATGGCCGGCGTGTGGTTCAAGACGATCGAGGATGCCAGCGCGCATCAGCACGCGATGGATTGTGTGCCGCACGGGCGCTACCGTGCGATGGCGGTCGCGCCGCTGACGTCCGGTCGCTTGAACCCGCCGGACATCTGCCTGATCTATGGCACGCCCGGGCAGATGATCCTCTTCATCAACGGCCTTCAATGGAGTGGTTACCGCAAGATGTCGTTCACCTCCGTCGGGGAGTCCGCGTGCGCCGACTCCTGGGGCAAGGCGCTCCGGACGGGTGAGCCTGCGTTGACGATTCCGTGCTATGCGGAGCGCCGTTACGGCGGCGTCGCCGACGACGAACTCTTGATGGCGATTCCACCGAGATTTCTGCCGAAGGTCATCGAGGGGCTGGCCGCGCTCGATCGCAACGGCCTGCGGTATCCGATCCCGCCGTACGGGATTCAGGCCGACGCGGGCGCCGGGCTCTCCGTGTCGTACGCGAGCAAGACCCCGTAGCCGACGCTCGGAGGTCGCCCTCGGGCCGGCGCGTGCGACATCGTGCATTGCACGGCCCGGCGCGATCTGTTACCGTTCGCCGTTGTTCGCGCTCGGGCGCCCGCTAGGGCCCAGGGAAGGCGGTGTGAATCCGCCGCGACCCCGTCACTGTGATCGGGGACGAAACCCGCGAGAGCCACTGGCCGTGGAGGCCGGGAAGGCGCGGGGAGTAGGACGATCCGAAAGCCAGGAGACCTGCCCGCGCGCATACACATCGACTCCGGTCTTCGCGGGAGGACCCGGGCGTGGCTTGCACGACTCTCGTTCTCGGCGGCGTGCGCAGCGGCAAGAGCCGCTTCGCCGTCGATACTCACGCCGCGTGCGCGCGCGTGACGTTCGTCGCCACTGCGGTCGCGGGCGATGCCGACATGCGCGATCGCATCGAGCACCACCGGCGCGACCGGCCGCCCCGCTGGCTCACCGTGGAAGAGCCTTGCGAGCTCGTGCCGCGCGTGCGCGAGGCGTGCGCGGCCTCCGACGCTGTCCTGGTCGACTGTCTCGGTGTCTGGGTCGCGAACTTGATGCTGCGTGGCGACGCGGACGATCAGATCGTCAAGCACGCGGACGAGCTCGCCGCGCTGCTGCGCCTGCGTCTCACCGACGTCACGCTCGTCTCGAACGAGGTCGGACTCGGCGTGCATCCCGTCTCCGAAGCCGGCCGTCAGTTTCGTGACCTGCTCGGGCGCGTGAATCAGCACGTCGCGGCCGCCGCCGACCGCGTGGTCTTGATGGTCGCCGGCCAGCCGCTGGTCGTGAAGGACGCTCGCGCGTGATCGGCGTCGACGCGCTCCGCGACGCGATCGTGCCTCCGCCGGCCGCGGCGATGCTCGCCGCCCAGCGGCACCTCGACGCGCTCACGAAACCGCCGGGGAGCCTGGGACGGCTCGAAGAGCTCGCGGCGCGGCTCGTGGCCCTCTGCGGTAGCCCGCCCGCGATCGCTCGGCCCGTCATCTTCACGTTCGCGGCCGATCACGGCGTCGTGGCCGACGGCGTGAGCGCGTATCCGGCGTCCGTCACCGCGCAGATGGTCGAGAACTTCCTGCGTGGCGGCGCGGCGGTCAACGCGCTGGCCCGCGCGTGCGGGGCGCGGGTGGTCGTTGCCGACTTCGGCGTCGCCAACCCGATCGGCAGCGCGCCCGACGCGCCGACGCCGCTCGTTCGGTGCCCTCTCGGTGCGGGCACCGCGAACATGGCGTACGGCCCCGCGATGAGTCGCGCGCAGGCCGCGGCGGGCATCGAGCACGGCGCGCGGCTGGCGCTCGACGCGATCGACGCCGGCGCCGACCTGGTCGCCACCGGCGACATGGGCATCGGCAACACGACGGCGGCAAGCGCGATCACGGCTGCCCTGACCGGGCTCGACGCGGACACTGTCACCGGCCATGGAACGGGCGTCGACGACACGGGCCGCGTGCGGAAAGTGGACGTCGTGCGGCGCGCGCTCACGGTGAACCGGCCGGATCCACGCGACGGCATCGACGTGCTGGCGAAAGTCGGCGGCTTCGAGATCGCGGGTCTCGTCGGCGTCATCCTCGCCGGAGCGGCGCGTCGCGTGCCTGTCGCGCTCGACGGATTCATCGCCGGCGCGGCCGCGCTCGTGGCCGCCGCCGTCGCCCCCGCCTCCGTGCACGCGATGTTCGCCTCGCACCGCTCGGCCGAGCCCGGCCACACGCGAGCGCTCGCGCGCCTGGGCCTCGTGCCGTATCTGGATCTCGGCTTGCGCCTGGGCGAGGGCACGGGCGCCGCGCTGTTCATCCCGCTCGCGCGCGCCGCCGCGCGTGTGTATCGCGAGATGGCGACGTTCAAGTCGGCCGGCGTCGACGGTCCGGCATGACGCGCGTTCTCGTCATCGCGGGCACGGGCAGCGGCGTCGGCAAAACGTCGATCACGCTCGGCCTCATGGCGGCGTTGCGACGTCGGGGCCTCGTCGTGCAGCCGTTCAAGGTCGGACCCGACTTCATCGATCCGGGCCTGCATGCGCTGGCCGCGGGGCGGCCGTCGTACAACCTCGACGGCTGGATGTGCGGGCGCGACGTCGTCGTCGCGGCCGTCGCGCGCCACGCGGCCGACGCCGACGTCGCGATCGTCGAAGGCATGATGGGCTGCTTCGACGGTGTCGACGGCGCCAGCGAGACCGCGTCGACGGCGCAGCTCGCCAAGTGGCTTGGCGCGCCGGTCGTGCTCGTCGTCGACGCGGGTGCGCAGGCACGCAGCGCGGCGGCGACGGTGCTCGGCTTCGAGCGGTTCGATCCGGCGCTGCACGTCGCGGCGACGATCCTCAACCGGGTCGGCGGCGACCGGCACGCGCGCTGGATCACCGACGCCGTTCGGCTCACGACGGGGGTCGCGCCAGTGGGGGCGATCGCGCGCGACGATGCGTGGACGATGCCGGAGCGCTACCTCGGTCTCGTGACCGCCGCAGAGGGCGTTCTGACCGCGGAGCGGCTCGGCCGGATGGCCGACGTCGTCGAGCGCGACGTCGACCTCGACCGCCTGCTCGCGCTCGCGTCCGGCCACGCGCTCGCCGCGCCGCCGCGCGTGACGCCGGGCCCGCGCGCGGCGATCGCGGTCGCGCGTGACGTCGCGTTCCAGTTCTATTACGCGGACAACCTCGATCTGCTGCGGGAGGCCGGGGCCGAGCTGCTCGAGTGGAGCCCGCTCGCCGATCCCGAGCCGCCGAGCGCCGACGGCTTCTACTTCGGCGGCGGCTATCCGGAGCTGCACGCCGGCCGTCTCGCCGAGAACGCCGCGTGCCGAAAAGCGGTGCGACGTCTGGTGCTCGAGCGCGGGTGCCCGGTCTACGCCGAATGCGGCGGTCTCATGTACCTGGCCGAGTCGCTGGAGGACGCTGAGGGCCGCGCGCACGACATGGTCGGTGTTCTGCCCGCGCGCGTCAGCATGCGGCCGCCGCGGATGTCGCTCGGCTACGTCGAGGTGCGGCTCGCGACATCGAGTGTGCTCGGCCCCGCGGGCACCGTCGCGCGCGGGCACGAGTTCCACTTCTCGACGCTCTCGCCGGTGGCCGCGACGGTGCCACGCGCGTACGAAATCACCGCGCCCGGCGGCGCGCCGCGCGCGGAGGGGTACGCGGTCGCGCGCGCGCTCATGAGCTACGTGCACCTGCACTTCGCCTCGAATCCCGCTGTGGCGCGCGCGTTCGTCGATGCCTGCGTGGTGGCGCGCCGATGACGCGTGCGGCGTGCCTGATGGTGCAGGGCACGGCCTCGGGCGTCGGCAAGAGCCTGCTCACGGCCGCGCTGTGTCGGATCTTCGCGCGCGCGGGCCACCGCGTGGCGCCGTTCAAGGCACAGAACATGTCGCTGAACGCCGCCGTCACCGTCGACGGCGGGGAGATCGGACGCGCGCAGGCGGTGCAGGCGGCCGCCGCGGGTGTCGAGCCGACGGTGGACATGAATCCGATTCTGCTCAAGCCCGAGGCCGACGATCGCTCGCAGATCGTCGTGCACGGTCGCGCGCGCGGCCGTGCGAGCTGGCGCGACTATACGCGGCTGGCGCCGACACTCTGGGCGACCATCGTCGAGAGTCTCGAGCGGCTGCGCCGCACGCACGATCTGGTGCTGATCGAGGGCGCGGGCAGTCCCGTCGAGATCAATCTCAGCGTGGATCTCGCGAACATGCGCATCGCGGCGCTGGCGAACGCGCCCGTCGTGCTGGTCGGCGACATCGAGCGCGGTGGCGTGTTCGCCGCGCTCGTCGGCACGCTCTCGCTGCTGGCACCGGATGATCGCGCACGCGTGGCGGGCCTCGTCATCAACCGTGTTCGCGGCGACGCGAGCATTCTGCGCCCGGGCATCGACCTGATCGCTTCGCAGACCGGCGTTCCGGTGCTCGGCGCCGTTCCGCATCTGGGTGCCGCGGCGTTGCCGGAGGAGGACTCGCTCGATCTGCTCGCGGACGGCCGCGACGTTGGCGATGCACGGATCGTCATCGCCGTGCCTCGGCTGCCCCACATCGCCAACTTCGACGACCTCGAGCCGCTGGTCGCCGAGCCGGGCGTGGCGGTGCGCTTCGTGACCCGAGCGGAGGCGATCGACGACGCGGACGTCGTCGTGCTGCCTGGGAGCAAGACGACGCTCGCGGATCTCGCCTGGCTTCGCGAGCGCGGGCTCGATGCGGCCATCCTCCGTGCCGCCCACGACGGTCGTCGCCTCGTCATCGGTTTGTGCGGCGGCTACCAGATGCTCGGCGAGCGCCTCGAAGATTCGGAGCACGTCGAGTCGAGCATCACGAGCGCCGCCGGACTCGGCCTGCTTCCGATCGTCACGACGTTCGAGCGAGAGAAGGCGACGCGTCGCGTACACGGCACCGTGCTGTCCGGCGGGCCACTCGCCGCGGCGGCCGGCGCACCGGTCGCGGGCTACGAGATCCATTGCGGCCGCACCAGCGTGAATGGTGGGACGCCGGTGTTCGCGCTTGGGGAGGGCGGCGACGCGACGACACGGACGGACGGGACCGCGGTCGGCGCCGTCCTCGGCACGTATGTCCACGGCTGCTTCGCGAGTGGGCCGCTGCGCCGGGCGCTCCTCGGAGCCGCGGCGTTGCGCAAGCGGGTCGACCCTGACCCGCGCTGGGGCGCCGACACGCTCGCCGATCGCTACGACCGCGTCGCCGATCGGGTCGGCGCCGCGCTCGACCTCGACGCGCTCGCGCGGCTCATGCGATGTCCGCTCGGAGCCGCGGCGTCGTGAGGCGCACTCGCGTTGCGCTCTTCGCGGCGCTTCCGCTCGTCGGGCGGCTTTGGCTTTTCGCAACGCTTCCGCTCGTCATCCTGCCGGCGCTCGCGTCGCCCGCGCACGCCCTCGTGCTGCGCGACATGCTCGGCCGCGAGGTGTCGATGCCTGGTCTGCCGTCGCGCATCGTGTCGCTCGTGCCCAGCGTGACGGAGACGACATTCGCGCTCGGCGGCCAGGATCGCCTCATCGGCGTGAGCGACTTCTGCGACTGGCCGCCGGCGGCGCGCGCAAAACCGCGCGTCGGGGGCATGATCAACCCGAGCCTCGAGGCCATCGTCGCACTCAGGCCCGATCTCGTCGTCGGCACCGACGAGGGCAACCGCGAAGAAACGTTCCTGCAGCTACAGCGGATCGGCGTCCCCGTCTACGTCGTCCACGCACGGAAGGTCAGCGAGATGTACGAGCTCATCGCCCGTGTCGGTGAGCTGACCGCGCGCGGCGACGCGGTCGCGTCGCTGGTGGCCGACATTCGGCATCGCATCGACGCCGTGCGCGCGAAGGTGAGCGGCCGACCGCGGCCGCGCGTGCTCTATGTGGTCTGGCCCGATCCGCTCCTCGTTCCGGGCCGCGACTCGCATCTGACCGAGATGATCGAGCTCGCCGGCGGGCAGTCGATTACCGCGCAGGAGCCGGTGAGCTACGTTCGCTTCAGCGTCGAGGCGGCGGTGGCGCGCGCGCCTGAGGTGATCGTCCTCGCGGATCACTCGAGCGGCGCCTCGACGGCCGGCCGCGCGGCGCCGGAGAAGTGGCAGGCGCTCGCGAGCGTGCCCGCGATTCGCGCGGGACGACTCTACTCGGTCGATCTATCGATCCTGCACCGCTACGGCCCGCGCGTGCCGGATGGCCTCGAGATTCTCGCCCGCCTGATTCATCCCGAGGCGTTCAGGTGAGCGGCGCTCCTGACCGCGGCGTGCGAGCGACCGGCGACGCGCGCCGTCTCGCACTCGCGCTCGCGGTTCTCGGCGGCGTGCTGCTCGCGGCCGGCGTGGTCGCGCTGTTCGTCGGCAGCGCGGCGCTTTCGCCGGCGGCGGTGGCGCGCGCGCTCTCGGGTCGCGCCGACGCGGCGTCCGTCGAGTCGGTCGTGACGCTCGGATTGCGGTTGCCGCGCGTGGCGGCCGCCGTGCTGGCCGGCGGCGCGCTTGCGGTGGCGGGCGTGGGGTTTCAGGCGCTCACGCGCAATCCGCTCGCCGAGCCGTCGGTCCTCGGCGTGTCGAGCGGCGCGGCGTTCGGTGTGGTGCTCGCGCAGATTCTCGGGTTGCAGACCGGCCTGGTGGCCGCCGTCGGTGTGGCGGCGTTCGCGTTCGCCGGCGCGCTGCTGGCCGCCGGCATCGTGTACGTCGTCGCGCGGGCGCCGGCCGGCCTGGCGGTGCAGACGCTGCTCCTCGCGGGCGTCATCGTCGGCATCTTCTTCTCGGCCGCCATCACCGTGATCATCTCGATCGTCGACTTCAACCGGCTGAGTGGCGTGATCCACTGGTTGCTCGGCAATCTCGCGCCGCTGCCGAGCGCCTCACTCGCCCTGTTCGCCGTCCTTGCCGGCGTCGGCGTCTGGCTGATGGTCCGGCACGCGCGCGAGCTGAACCTGCTCGCGCTGGGCGAGGAGGCGGCCACCCAGCTCGGCGTGGACGCCGAGCGGCTGAAGCGCCGCGTGTTCGCCGCGGCGGCGCTGTTGACCGGCACCGTGGTGGCGTTCACCGGGCCGATCGGCTTCGTCGGCCTGATCGTGCCCCACGTGCTGCGGGGGATCGTGGGTCAGGACAACCGCCTCCTCGTGCCGACGTCGGCCGTGGCCGGCGCCGTGTTCTTGCTCGCCGCCGACACGCTCGCGCGTAACGTCGTCGCGCCCGCGGAGCTCTCCGTCGGCGTGATCACCGCCTTCTGCGGCGCGCCGTTCTTCGTCTGGGTCCTCCGCGCGCGCGCACGGCCGGCATGATGAGCGCGCTGGTCGAGTTTCGCGGCGTCGGATTCGCATATGCGCGGCCCGCCGAGCGCGCCGGGCGCGCGTTCGCGATGCGCGACGTGTCGTTCACGATCGAGCGCGCCGAAATCTTCGGCGTCGTGGGTCCGAACAGCGCGGGCAAGACGTCGCTGCTGCGCCTGCTCACGCGCGTGCTCGTACCCGAGCGCGGCGCCATCATGCTGGACGGCTGCGATCTCGCGACGCTTCGGCCCTGGGAGCTCGCGCGCGCGGTCGGCGTGGTGCCCCAGGAGGCGCCGCGGCCGTTTCCGTTCACGGTGGAGCAGCTCGTGCTCATGGGGCGCTACCCCCACGCTCCGCGCCGGTTCTTCGAGGACGCCACCGATGCGGCGGCCGCACGGTCGGCGATGCTGGCGACGGACCTTCTGCCGTTGGCGAGGGTACCGCTCGACGAGCTGTCAGGCGGCGAGCGTCAGCGCGCGCTGCTCGCCCGGGCGCTCGCCCAGGAGCCGCGGCTGCTCGTGCTCGACGAGCCGACCGCGCATCTCGATCTGCGCTATCAGGCCGAGACGGCCGTGCTGCTACGGCGTCTGAATCGCGAGCGTGACATGACGATCCTGCTCGTCTCCCACGACCTCAACCTCGCAGCGGAGCTGTGCGATCGGCTCGTGCTGCTGCGCGCGGGAACCATCGCGCGTGTCGGCGCGCCCGCGGAAGTGCTCGAAGCCGGCCTGCTCGAAGAGGTTTTCAACTGCCGCGTCGTCGTCGACAAAAGTGCGAGCGGACGGCCGCTCGTGCAGCTCACTTACGAGAGGGGGTGATCGGCCGCGTCGTCTCGCGTGTGAGTGTTCCGGGCGCGAGGGAAGCCGGTGAGAATCCGGCACGGTCGCGCCACTGTGAGTGGGGAGCGCCGTCCTGATCCTGTCTTACAGGAGTCACTGTCGCCGATGCCGGCGATGGGAAGGCATGGACGCGCGCGTCGAGCCACGAGTCAGGAAACCTGCCCGGAGCGAGTCGTCCAACCCTTTCGCAGAGAAGGAGTGACGGATGGTCCGGACAGTCACGATTGCCGCGATGCTCGTGCTCGCGGCCGGTGTGGCGTTGGCACAAGAGGTGAGGCAGACGGAGCCCGTGGTCGTCACGGCGACGAAGATCCAGACGCCGGCGGAGCAGCTCGGCGCCTCGGTGACCGTCATCCCCGGCGAGGAGATCGACGCGCGCCGCTATCCTACCGTGGACGAGACGCTGCGCAGCGTGCCCGGCGTCGACATCCGCCGCTCGGGGAGCTTCGGCAAGACCACGTCGATTTCGATCCGGGGCGCGAACTCACAGCAGGTGCAGGTCCTGGTGGACGGCATGCGCGTGAAGAGCCCGACGCTCGGCCAGGTCGATCTGTCCGATCTCTCCCCGGATCTGATCGAGCGCATCGAGATCATTCGCGGCCCGCAGTCGACGCTGTACGGCGCCGACGCCATCGGCGGTGTCGTGAACATCATTACGCGCCGGGGCCAGGGCCCGTTCAGCCTCTGGGGATCGCAGGAGGTGGGGAATTACGACACGCTGCGCACGACCACGGGCTTCTCGGGGTCGTACAGAATCTTCGACTACGCGTTCGAGACGGGACACTTCGAATCGAATGGCCAGACGATCAACGACGGCGTCAACCAGAATTCGTTGAACGCGCGATTCGGGCTCTCACTACCTGCTGAGACGACGCTCTCGCTTGCCGTGCGCTGGAACAAGACCGACACCGGGGTGCCCATCGAGTTCGTCGGCAATCCGCCGCCGATCGTGCCGACCATCGATCCGAACACGCGGCAGGAAACCGAGACGGTCATCATCAATTTGGCCGGACACACGCGACCGGTGTCGTGGTGGGAGAGCGACGTTCGCGTCGGGCGTTACTGGAGCCGGCTGAACTTCATCGATCCGCCCGACCCGTTCCCGTGCCCGCCCGCGACGTTCGGGCCTCCGTGCGATTTTTCTGGTCTCTTCAAGGTCGAGCGGCGCGAGGTCGAGTGGCTCAATCACTTCCACATCGGCACGTGGTCCACCAGCACGTTCGGCGTCGAGTACCGCTGGGAATCGGCGGACGTGCAGGGGACCAACGGCTTCGGCCCGACGACGGACACGGTGGCCGGCCTGTTCCAGCAACAGTTCCGATTCTTCGACCGGCTCTTCATGGCGGCGGGCGTGCGTGTCGAGGACAACGACGTGTTCGGCCGCTCGGTGACCGAGCGCGGGTCGCTGTCGTTCTTGATCAAGGAGACGGGCACACGGATCCACGGCGGGGCGGGCTCGGGATTTCGCGCACCGACGTTCAACGACCTGTTCTTCCCCGGATTCTCCAATCCTAAGCTCGAGCCGGAGCACAGCTTTTCCTGGGACGCCGGCGTGGGCCAGAAGCTCTGGAACAACCGGATCCGCCTCGACGCGACCGTGTTCAAGAACTCGTTCACGAACCTCATTCGGTGCTGCGTGCCGCTGCCCGTTCCGCCGTTCGTCGCGACGGGCAACATCGGCCGCGCGCGCAGCGAGGGCCTCGAGTTCACCGGCGAGGTGGACCTGCTCGACACGCTGACGGCGGGGTTGAACTACACCTACACCGAGACGAAGGACATGGTCGCCAACACCTGGCTGCCACGCGAGCCACGCCACCGCTGGAACGCGCGCGTCGTGTGGCAGCCGGTCAAGCCGCTGTCGCTGTGGACCGAGTTCCATATCGTGACCCGGCAATGGGAAAGCCTCGGCAACATCTATGCGAGCGGCTACACGCGGCTGGATCTGGGCGGCTCCTATCGCGTGCTCGAGCGTCGCGGTCCCGTGAAGTACGTCGATCTCACCGCGCGGATCCAGAACGTCGCGAACGAGTCGTATCAGGAGGTCCGCGGCTTTCCCGCGCTGGGTATCACGGGCATTGGCGGGGTGCGGGTGGCGTTCGAGTGAGGATCGACGGCGTCGCGACGCGAGTGGGCCCGGATGCGGTCGTCGTGACGGCCGAGCACGAGCTCGACGTGCTCTCGTCGGCCGTCGTCGCTGGCGGCTTCACCCGGGCACGTACGATCTTGAACGTGCACGTGTCCAAGAGCTTCGCGTGCGCCGATGCGACCGCCACGGTCGCCGCGGCGGCGCACCGCCTCGGTGTCCCCGTACCGTGGGTCGGCCTGCTGACCGCGGCCTGGACGGAGCGCGCCGAGTTGGCCGTCGCGGAAGCGGACGGTGTCCGCGCGCTCGTCGTCGCGACGATCGGGCTGAGCCACGCCAGCGCGGCGGGCATCACCGCGCGCGCCGCGCCCGTGCCGGCGACGATCAACACGATCGTGGTTCTCGACGCGAATCCCGCGCCGGCGGCGATGGTGAACGCGGTCAGCACGGTGACGGAGGTCAAGACCGACGTCCTGCGCGCGGCCGGCGTCCGCTGCGCCGACGGACGAGCAGCGACCGGGACGCCGACCGACGCGATCGTCGTCGCCGCCACCGGTCGCGGCCCGCTGCATCGCTTTGGCGGCCCGCTGAGCGATGTCGGCTGGGCCGCCGCGACCGCGACGCGCGAGGCTCTGGAGGCTGGCGTGCGCCGGTGGCTCATAGACAATCGCGACAGTGCGGGGCCCGAGACGCGGGACGGCGCATCGCGATGACGGGGATCTGCCGCTGGCTGCCGCTCTCGCTCGTGCTGCATGCGCTCGCGCTCGGCGCGACGGTGTGGATCGTGCGCGAGGTTGGTGAGCCCGCTCTCTTCGTCGACATGCGACTCATCGAGTCGCAAGCCCCGCCTCGAGAACAACAAGGACGGCCTGCTGCTGCGCCGTCCGTCACGCCGTCCGCCGCGCGGGGCGGCTCGCCCCGTCATGGCGGGGTGCAAGCGCACACATCGGCGCGCGCCGCCGCGTCGGCGCCGGCGCCCGCCGAGACGCCAGCTCCGCGCAGAGACACGCCCGCGCCGCCACACGAATTCGTGGCTCCCGAGTCGTTACCCAGTTCGCCGGTCGCGGCTGCGCCATCGGCTTCCGCACCCGCGCCGATCGAGACGTCGGCGGCGCCGTCGACACCTGTGACCCCGCCGGCCACGACGGCGCAGCCGGGTGCGGCGCCGAGCGCGGCCGAGCGCGTTGCGCCGGGGCCGGCGAACGGTGCCACGCCGCCGGCTGACGGGGCCGCGAGCCTGGCCGGCACCGGCACAGCGTCTGTCGGAACCGGCGGAGTCGAAGGCGGCCGCGGACGCGCTCCGGCCGGCTCGGCATCGTCAGACGGTCCACTCGCGCTCGCGGCTGGCGGCGACGGCGGCGTCGGCGCCTACGGGCCATACCTCGCGGGGCTGCGCAGGCGGTTGCACGAGCTGCTCGAATATCCGATCGCGGCGCGCCGCCGCGGCGTGAGCGGGACCGTGCACCTGGAGGTCACGCTCGACGCCACGGGTCGTGTGAGCGACGTGCGTCTGCAGCAGTCGTCCTCGCACACGGTTCTCGACGACGCGGCGCTGCAGGCGGCGCGGCGGCTGCCCCGCATGCCGTTTCCGTCCGACGTTCGGCCGCGGCCGCTGCGCGTGCTGATGCCCGTCGTGTTCGAGCTTCGCTGAGCGCGGGCCTATTCGCGTTACCATGCGCGCCATGGCCCGCATGGTCGAGCACGGCCCCGACGGAACGATCACCGCGTACGACGAGATCGCGATCGATGGGAATGTCGTCGAGCGTCTGCTGACGGAAATCTTCACCGTTCACTGGCGCGAGATCTCGGCGGGGCCGGTGATCGAAGGCGCCGCCTACGAGATCCGCTTCAGCGACCGGCCGACCGTCACGATGCTCGACGGCTATCTCACCGTCGATCTCGGCGGATGGCATTTCCATCTGTGCGTCGGCGACCACCGCGGCGCCGCGAGTGCGGCGCAAGCGGCCGCGCGGCGTGTCGCGCGCGCCGCGTTCTTCCGGACGGACGGCGGATCGTGTGTGCCCGGGTCGTGGGGTGTGCGGCTGTGGAACGGTCATGGTGAGCAGATGATCACGATCTTTCTGCCGAACCCATGGCTCGATGACGCCCAGCAGTGCACGCGCGAGCCGCGCTGGGAGAAGACCGCGCTCTGGACGAGTTTGCGCGCGCGCTACGCCGGCGTCTCGGACCCGGCATGAGCCCGATTCGAGCGTGCCTCGTGGCCGTCGCGACATGCGCGGTGAGCACGATCGCCGTGACCGGCGCCTCGTTCTCCGAAGCGCGCGCCGTCGTCCGCATCGCGACGCAGAGTCCGCTGTCCGAGCGCTACCAGGCGCAGGGGCAGGCGCTCGCGTCCGCGGTAAAGCTCGCCGTCGAGCAGCGAGGCCGCTCGCTGAGCCGGCGCGGGCTCGCGGTGGAAGCCGTGCCGTTCGACGACCACGGCACCGCCCCCGCGGGCGTCGACGAGGCGCGGCGCATCGCCGCGGATCCCGCGATCGTCGCCGTCATCGGTCCGCTGAATTCCGACGTCGCGCTCGCCGTCGCGCCGATCTATCGCGACGCCGGGCTCGCGATGATTTCTCCGAGCGCCACGCACCCCGCGCTGACCACGCGTGGGCTCACGAACGTCTTCCGCCTGTGCGGTCGTGACGACGTCCAGGCCGACGTCGCCGCGCGCTTCATCGCCAAGACGTTGCGAGCACGCACGGTGTATGTCGTGCACGACGACACCGTGTACGGAGCGGGTAATGCCGAGTGGTTCCGATCCGCGGCGCAGACGCGCGGTCTGACGATCGTCGCGTTCGAGGGCGCGCCCACCGAGACGCAGGCGCGGGAGCTCGCGCCGCTCATCCGCGCCAAGGCGCCAGACGCGCTGTATGTCGCCGGCCCGCCGGAGCTGGCAGCGCCGCTGTTCACCGCGGCCCGACGCACGGGCGTCAGGGCCACGTTCGTCGGCGCGGACGCTCTCGATTCCTCGGACCTCGTGAAGCAGGCGGGTGACGCCGCTCGCGGGACGTACTACACCTCGGTGGCCGGGCCGGTCGGCGTTCACCCTCAGGCGCGCGGCTTTGCCTATGACTATCGCAAACGCTTTGGCGACAATCCCGAGCCCTTCGCGACGCAGGCGTACGACGCCGCCACGCTGGTGCTGGACACCCTCGCGAAGACGTTCCGCGGCGGCACGGTACCCTCACGAGAGGCGATGGTCGCAGCCCTCCATAGCACTCGCTACATGGGGCTCACGGGTCCGATCGCGTTCGACGAGCACGGCGATCTCCGGCGAGCCCTCTACCTCGTGATGAAGGTCACCGTCGACGATCCCGATGATTGGGATGACAACCGCGAGCTGAAACGGCTTGGGCTCGTCCCGCCGCGGCTGGCGCGCGAGCGCATGGACTGATTCGGCGTGCGCCCCGTCGGCGTCGTCGCGTGCGTCGTGCAGGCGTGGATGCTGCTCGTTCTCATGATTGGCAGCGCGAATGCGCAGGATAAGACGCTGACCGAAGGCCGGCCGCTCACGCGATTGGGCGACGCGTTTCCCATCGCGCGTGGCGACGGCCAGATCCTCGGCGGGGTCGGCACGACGCTGCAGCGGGCGAGCCCGAACCGTGCATTCATCCCGATCTTGCTGGTCTACGGCGTGCTGCCGGAAACTCAGGTCGGACTCGGCACGACGCTGTCATCGGACCCGCATGAGGCCGATGATCCGCACGCCGGCGACCTGACGGGCAGCGTGCGGGTCAGTATCGGACGCGAGACGGTGCTGCTGCCCTCCTTTGCGACGACGCTGTCCGTGACGATACCGACCGGCGTCGATTCGCACGCCACGGTCTACGAGCTCAAGGGCTACGCAACGAAGACGCTGGCGTTCTCGCTCTATGGTCATCTCAATGCGGCGGTCGACGTCACCGACCGCCTCGAGCGGGACGAGCGGCGAGCGCGCTATAAGCTCGCCCTTGGTATGAACTACGTGCTTCCCGAGCTCGCGCCGCTCGTCGTGGCCGCCGACGTCTTCTCGGATCAGGCGCGCGAGGTGGGCCAGACGAACACGACGGGCCTGGAGGCCGGCGTGCGCTACCGGGTGACGTCGAAGATCTACTGGGATGCGGGGGCGGGCACCGAGCTCGCAGGGCCGCGCGATCGCTCTGCGTTCTTCTTCACCACCGGCCTGACGTTCAACTTCACGCTGGGCGGCCGCTAGCGAGGCGCAACGCCGTGATGCGGACGGCGCCCCGCGCGCATCATGGCGTGGCCGTCGGCGATACGTCGTCCGGCGCCGGCCGATGCGCGCCGCCGAGCCAGCTATAGATCGCGGGCAGGACGAGGAGCGTCAGCAGCGTCGATGACACCAGGCCGCCCACGACGACGCGGGCGAGCGGACGCTGGATCTCCGCACCGATGCCCTGCGAGAGCGCGGCCGGCAGGAAGCCGATGACGGCGACGATTCCCGACACGAGAATCGGCCGGAAGCGCACGGCGCACCCGCGGACAATCGCGTCGCGCAGCGAAAGGCCGTCGTCGCGCGCGTGACGGATCGAGGACACGAGCACGACACCGTTGAGAACGCTCACGCCGAACACGGCGATGTAGCCGACCGCGCCCGAGATGTTGAAGTTCGTCCCCCAGAACCACAAGGCCAGCGTGCCGCCGATGAGCGCAAACGGGAGATTGAGCATGATGAGCAGCGCATCCATCACGGATTGGAAGGCGCTGAACAGGAGCACGAAAATGATGAACACGGCGAGCGGCACGATGACGTAGAGACGCGCGAGTGCGCGCTGCTGATCCTCGAAGCGCCCCGACCACACCATGCGGTAGCCCTGGGGCATCGTGACGGCTGCGTCGATTTTCTTCATCGCCTCGGCGACGAGGCTGCCCATGTCGCGCTCGCGCACGCTCCACTTGATGGCCAGCCGGCGCACGTTGCCCTCGCGCAGGATCTCCGCGAGGCCCTCGGTCTGCGTGATCTCCGCGAGCTGGCTGAGGGGGATTCGCTCGCCGCTGGGTGCGCTGATGGACAGGTCGCGCAGATTCGCGACGGGGTCCCCGGATTGTTGCAGCCGCACCACGAGATTGAACCGCCGCTCCCCTTCGAAGATCTCGGTGACGGCCCGGCCCTTGGTGGCCGCTTCGATGGCGTCCTGCACGTCCTGGACGTTGATGCCGTGCCGCGCAGTGGCGCCGCGATCCACGAGGATCTGCAGCTGCGGCTGGCCCACCAGATGGTCGTAGTCGAGATCGGCCACACCCCGAACCGTCTTCAGGATGTCGGCGATCTCCTTGGCCTTGGCGTCCATGACGAAGAGATCCGGCCCGTAGAGCTTGATGGCGAGCTCACCCTTCACGCCGGCCAGCGCCTCGTCGACGTTGTCCTTGATCGGCTGCGAGAAGTTCGTCGTGAATCCCGGCAGGGTCGCAAGTGACTCGGTCATGGCCTGGATGAGCTTTTCCTTGTCCGTCGTGACCCACTCCTCGCGTGGCTTGAGACCGACGTAGAACTCGGCATTGTCGGGCGCCTCGGGGTCGGTGCCGTCGTCCGGCGCACCGAGCTGCGAGACGACCACGCGGACTTCGGGAAAACGCAGCAGCCGCTCGCGGATCTCGCGGACGTAGGGCCGGACGCCCTCTATCGACACGCCGACGGGAAACTGCGCGCGTACCCAGAGGTCGCCCTCGTCGAGCTCGGGGAGGAATTCCTTGCCGAGGAAGGTGAACGCGAGCAACGAGACCGCCAGGAGCGCGCCGGCGGCCGCGACCGGAATCAGCGGCCGACGCAGGCACCAGGCGAGTGTCGGCGTGTAGGGCCGTCGCAGCCAGCGCAGGAGCGGGCTTTCGCGGTCGGAGGGCGGGCGGCGAAAGAACAGGCTCGTGAGCACGGGGATGAGCGTCAACGTCAAGAGCAAGGACCCGACGACGGCGAGCGAGATCGTGATGGCCATCGGCCGGAAGAGCTTGCCCTCGATGCGCTGGAACGTCAGGATCGGCACGTAGACGGTCATGATGATCAACACCGCGAAGGTCAGCGGCCGCGCGACTTCGACGGCGGCGTGCTGCACCTCCCGCACCACACGGTGACCGGTCGGCCGGCTCTCGCTCAAATGGCGCATGATGTTCTCGGTCATGATCACGGCGCCGTCGACGATGATTCCGAAGTCGATGGCCCCGAGCGAGAGCAGATTGGCGGGGATGTCACGCAGATCCATGAACACGAACGCGAACAGCAGGGACAGCGGGATCGTGAGCGCCACGATGATTGCCGCGCGGATGTTGTAGAGGAAGAGGCTGAGCAGGACGATGACGAGGATGGCGCCCTCGACGAGATTGCGGAGCACGGTGGTCACCGTCGTCGTCACGAGGCGATCGCGGCTGTAGTAGGGCCGCAGCTCGACGCCCGGCGGGAGCAGGCGCTTGACCTCTTCCGCCTTGGCCTTCACGCCGTTGATGACCTGGCCGGGGTTCTCACCGGTCCGCATCAGCACGATCCCCTGCACGAGGTCGTCGTCGTGGTCTCGTCCGAGCACGCCGAGTCGGATGGCGTGGCCGATGCGGATCTCGCCGATGTCGCGGACGCGGACGGGCGTGCCCTTCTGCGCGGTCACGACGATGTTCTCGATGTCGCGCGTGGAGGCGATGAGCCCGATGCCGCGGACGGTGACGCGGTAGTCGCCGCGCGCGATGTAGCCGCCGCCCGCGTTGGAGTTGTTGTTGGCGAGCGCGTCGAAGACCTGTTTGAGCGTGAGGTTGTAGGCCCGCAGCCGGGCGGGATCGATCACGACTTCGTACTGCTTGGTGCCGCCGCCCCAGGAGACGACGTCGGCGACGCCGGGGACCTTCCGGAACTCGCGCTCGAGGACCCAGTCCTGGATGGCCTTGAGCTCGATCGGCGACATCGTCTTTGACTCGAGGGTGTATCGAAAGAGCTCACCGATCACCGAGGATAGGGGGCCAAGCTGCGGCTTGGCGGCGCTCGGGATCTCGGCCTGCGTGATGCGCTCGAGCGCCTGCTGTCGCGCCCAGTACTTGTCTGTGCCGTCCGCGAAGATCACGCGGATGTTGGAAAGGCCGAACAGCGTGTCGGATCTCAGGAACGTGATGTTCGCGATGCCGTTCAGCTCGTTTTCCAGGCGGATCGTGATGAGTCGTTCCACCTCTTCGGCGGAGTGGCCGGGCCAGAGCGTGATCACCTCGGCCTTGACGTCACCGACGTCCGGATAGGCTTCAATCGGGAGCCGGTAGAACGACGCGATTCCGGCGCCGGTGAGCAGCAGGGCCAGCGCGAGCGTTACGAACCGCTGGTGGAGCGCGAAGGCGACCAGCCGGACGATCACTCTGGCGTGGTCTTCTTGATGAGAATGCTGCCGCTGCCGGCCACCCGATCGGCCGGCGTCACGCCGTCGATGACCTCGACGACTCCCGCGAACTCGGCGCCGAGGCGCACCGGACGGCGCGCGTACTCCCCCTTGGCGCCTTGCACGAGGACGTATGTCTCGCCGCCCTCGCGGTGGATCGCGCTCTGAGGAACCGTGAGGACCCGCGACGTGCCGGTGGCGATGGCGACCTTGACGAACATCTCCGCCTTGAGCGTGCGGCCGCGGTTCGGCACCACCGCGCGCACTTTCACCGTCCGCGTGTCCTTGTCGACGACGTCGCTGATGTAGTCGACCGTGCCCTCGAAACGCTCGTTGGGACAGCATGGCAGCGTGACCGTCACGCGCTGGCCGCGTCGGACGCGCGGCACGTCGGGCTCGTACACGTCGGCGAGCACCCACATCGCCGACACGTCGGCGATCACGAAGAGGTTTACGGGCGTGTCCGACTGGCCGTAGGCAACGACCTGGCCGGGGGCGACGTTGCGCTCGACGATGACGCCCGAGCGCGGGGCGGCGACGACGATGCTCGTCCCGGTGTCGGCCCGCGAGGCGATGGCCGGCAGCTGGTCGGCACCGATGCCCAGTGCGCGCAGGCGCGCGGCCGCGCGCTCGCGCTCGGCCACCGACTTGCGATAGTCGTTGTCGGCTTCGCGAATGTCCTTCTGCGGAACGGCCTTGACTTCGAACAGCTCACGCGCGAGGCGAAGCGCGCCGTCCGCGCGCTCGACGTCGGCGACGGCCTTGGCGTAGTCGGACTTCGCCGCGCCGAGGTCGGGGCTGTCGATCACCATCAGGCGGTGGCCCGGCTCGACGGTCTCACCCGGACGCGCCAGCACCTCGAGCACGCGCCCGGTAACCGGCGCATGCACGCGCGCGAGCGCTTCCTCGTTGAACTGCGCCTTGCCGCTGGTCTCGAGCACTGCGGCCCGTTCCTGATAGCGCGGGCTCACGACGGTGACCGACACGTTCGCGGCGGGCGCGGCTGCCGGCTCGGGCTTCCCCTTCGCGGCCGCGTCGTCGGGGCCGTGGCTGCAGGCGCCGGTGACGACCGCCAGGACGAGAGCTCCGACGACGAGCCGATTCATGGCGTGCTCGCCGGGCCGCCAACGGCCGCTTCGAGCTGGTAGACCGCGGCGCGATACGCGCCCAGCGTGCGGAGGTACTCCAGCGATGTCTCGCGGTACGTGCGTTGCGCGTCGAGGAAGTCGAGGAGGCTGAGGCCACCGCGGCCGTACGCGAATTCGACCGTGTCACGTGCACGCTGCGCTTTGGGCACGTAGGTATCGCGCAGCAGCAGCACCTTGTCACGCTGAATGCTGACCTGGCTCAGCGCCAGGTCGACGTCGGCCAGCACCTGCACGGCCGCCGCCTCGCGTAGCGCGTCCGTGCGCTCGATCTCCGCCCGCGTGCGCGCGATTTCGCCCTGATTGCGGTCGAAGAGGCGCAGCGGAATGCTGAGCCCGATGCCGAACGTGTTGTCGGGACCGATTCGCTGGTATTCGACCTGCGGCGTCACATCCCACCACGCGTTCGCGCGCGCGAGCTCGCGATCGGCGCGGGCCCGCGTGCGGGCGGCTTCCGCCGCCCTCAGATCAGGACGCGCGTCGAGGGCGCGGCGACGAAGCGCGCCCGCGTCGAGCGGCATGTCGCGAAAATCAAGCTCGCCGTCGACCGCGAAGTCCGCCGCCACGGCTTGGGCGCCCACCGCCGCCCGCAGCGCGAGCGATCTTCGCGGCCTCGATGGCGAGTCGCGCGTCGGCGGCGTCTCGGTCGAACGCGAAGCGCTGCACCTGGATGCGAGTGAGCTCGAGCTCCGAGATGTCGCCCTTCTCGGCCCGCACGCGCTGCAGCCGCTCGACCTCGTCGAGCGTCTTGAGGTTGTCGCCGGCGAGCGCGAGCGTGGCCTCGGCCACGAGGACATCGGTGAACGCTTTCTTCACCTGGGCGACGACCTGCCGCCGTGTGTCGTCGAGCTCGGCGGCGGTCACCCGGCTCGCCGCGCGCGCGCTGTCGAGCCGGCGCGCGCGCTTGCCGCCGAGCTCGATGGGCTGGCCGATGTTCAGGGTGTACTGAGGATCGACGTTCCGGCTGCCGAGCTGCTCCACGAGCGAGGTGGCGATCGGATTTGGGCGCAGCCCCGCGGTGATCTCCTGCGCCTGGGTCGCGCGGTATTCGTGCTGCTTGGCGCGCAGCGTCGGATTTTCGCGCAGCGCGAGCGCGACGGCGTCGTCGAGCGACAGACGCGTCGCGGGCGCCTGCGCTTCCGCGAGCACGGCGGAGGCGAGAACGACGACGACGACGGGTACGAGCCTGACCATGATGGCCTTCTCCTTGCGTGAAACGACGGATCAGCGAGCGCGGGAGGAAGCGGTCAGGCGGAGGGCGCGTCGGCGAGTGCGGCGCGCGGCAGCAGCGCGCGGGTCTCCGACGTCGGCACGAACGGAGGCAGCGGTGGACCGGCGGCGCGCTCGATGCGGGCACAGAACGCGATGGCCTGCGCGGCGAGCGGCGCGCACATGCCGAGGCTCACGGTGAGCGCGGCCAGGACGACACGTTTCAGGTCGTCCTGGTGCGACTCGGTCAGCTTCACGGCGACCGTGTTGAGCGGCATGAAGTCCGAGCCGTCCACGTCGAGCACCTCGAACAGGATGAACGAGCAGACGAGCCCGAGGCAGGCCAGGTAAATGGCCAGCAGGAGCCGGGGCCATCGAGCAGTTCGGAAGGCCAACTGCACGGCGGAACAAGTACCACATCGCCCCGGCCGTGTCGATAATGCCCGAAGTGTCGGCTCTGGCCCTGATGGTCGCGATCGTGGTCGATGTCACGGTTGGCGATCCGCCGAACCGGCTGCATCCCGTCGCCTGGATCGGGGGCGGCATCGAGCTCGGGCGACGTGCGCTGTGCCGAGGCGGGCGCGCTCGTCTGCTCGTGGGCGGCGCCGTCGTCACGCTCGGCGTCGCCGGTGCCGCGGCCGCCGCGGGCGCGGCGGTCAGCGCCCTCGCTGTACGCCTCGGCGCGGCGGCTTTCGTCGTGGAGGGCGCCGCGCTCTCGTTGCTGCTCTCGCTTCGTGGCCTGGCCGTCGCCGCGCGCGCGGTTGCGCGGCCGCTCGCAATAAATGACCTCGACGCGGCACGCGCTGCGGTGGGCCTGCACCTCGTGAGCCGGCCGACGACCGCGCTCGCGTCACCGGAGGTCGCCTCGGCCGCCGTCGAATCGGTCGCGGAGAACCTGACGGATGCCGTGATCGCGCCGCTGTGCTTTTACCTGGCATTCGGGCTCGCCGGCGCTGCGGCGTATCGAGCCGTGAACACGGCGGACGCCATGATCGGCTACCGTGAGGGCGCGCTCGAGTGGTTCGGGAAGGTCGCGGCCTGCCTCGACGACGCGCTCAATTTCGTCCCGGCGCGCCTGGCCGCGGCGGGCATTGTCGTGGGGGCGGCCGCCGCCGGCGAGGACGCCGTCGCCGCGTGGCGCGTGCTCCGGCGAGACGGCCGGCTCACGGCCAGCCCCAACGCCGGGCGGACGATGGCCGCCATGGCGGGAGCGTTGGGCCTCACGCTGGCCAAGCCGGGCGCGTACGCGCTCGGGTCCGGACGAGCCCCGGCAGCAGCGGACATCGGCCGCGCGCTCCGCGTCTTCGGGTGGGCGTGCGGAATAACCGTCGGCGCGCTCGTTATGCTCGATTCACTTGCCGTTTTTCTTCGTAGGGCGTTCGGAGCGCTCGGTATCATCTAAAGCGCGCCGGTCGCGTGCGCGACGGCGCGGCTCAACTCATGACGGTCACGGAGCGACTGACGGACGGCGTGCGTACGGCGCTCGCGGCGGCGGGACTGCCGGCGGCGGACGACTGCGCCTGGGAGGTGCCGCGGCAGGCCGAGCACGGTGACTACGCCACGAACGTCGCGATGACGCTGGCGCGCGCGGCGAAGCGGCCGCCGCGGCAGATCGCCGACGCCGTGGCGAAGAACTTCCCGGCGATGCCCGAAGTGGCGCGCGTCGAAGTCGCCGGGCCGGGGTTCTTGAACGTGTTCCTGGCGCCGACATGGACGACCGGAGCGCTGCACGAGATCCTCGATGCGGGCGCGGCATACGGCCGCGGCACCGGGCACGCCGGGCAGCGCTGGCGGCTCGAGTTCGTCTCCGCCAATCCGACTGGTCCGCTCGTCATCGTCAACGCGCGCGCGGCGGCGGTCGGCGATGCGCTGGCGCGGCTGCTGCGCGCCCAGGGGGCGGAGGTCACGACCGAGTACTACGTCAACGACGCGGGAACGCAGTTCGAGGCGCTCGCCCGCTCGTTCGAGGCTCGGGTCACCCAGGAGTTCGGCCAGCCCGCCGAGCTGCCGGAGAACGGCTATCCGGGCGAATATCTCGTCGACCTCGCGAAGGACTATCGCGCCGAGGGCGGCCATCTGATTCCGGGACGCACCGAGCACGAGCGGCTCGAACACTTCGGACGCTGGGCGGTCGAGCGCATGGTCGAGCAGCAGCGTCGCGTGCTGCGTGACTACGGCGTGGAATTCGACCTGTGGTCGTCCGAGCAGCGCGACGTGCGCGGTCGGGGCCTCGCCGAGAAGGCTGTGCAGGAGCTGACGACGCGCGGGCTGACGTACGAGCAGGACGACGCGCTGTGGTTTCGCTCGACCGCGGTCGCGGGGGCCGGCGACGATCAGGATCGTGTGCTGCGCCGGCGCACGGGCGAGCTGACCTACTTCGCCGTCGACATCGCCTATCACCACTACGTGAAGTTCGCCGGCGTCGATCACGTCATGAACTTGCTCGGGCCGGATCATCACGGCTACGTGCCGCGCATGCGGGCGGCGATGGCGGCGCTCGGTCATCCGCTCGACGCCTTCGAGGCGCTCATCATTCAACTCGTGACGCTGCTGCGCGACGGCCAGCCGGTGCGCATGTCCAAGCGGCGGGGCGAGTTCGTGCTGATGGAGGAGCTGCTCGAGGAGGTCGGACGCGACGCCGCGCGCTTCACGTTCCTGACGCGGCGGCACGACAGCCCGCTGGAGTTCGATCTCGCGCTGGCGACGCGCCAGTCGAGCGACAATCCGGTCTACTACGTGCAGTACGCGCACGCCCGGATCCGCTCGATCCATCGCCAGGCCGCCGAGCAAGGCATCGCCATTCCGCGGTGGCGCGACGTCGATCTCACCGCGCTCGAGGCCGCCGAAGAGCAGGCGCTCATCAAGCGGCTGCTCGAATACCCGAACGTCGTGGCGGGTGCGGCGCGCGCGCTGGAGCCGCACCGCATCGCGTACTGGCTGACGGAGCTCGCCGGCGTGTTCCACCCGTACTACAAGAACCATCGCGTGCTGCAGGACGATCGCCGCCTGATGTTCGCGCGGCTCGCGCTCTGCACCGCGGTCGGGCAGGTGGTCGCCAACGGTCTGGCGCTGCTCGGCGTGAGCGCGCCGGAGACGATGTAGTGGCACGCCGCCGACGTCGCGGCGGCGTGTTCGTCCTGATCGGCTTTGTCACGATCATCGGGGTCACGTTCGCCGCCGGCGTCTACGCCGGGCGCATCTGGATGGCGAGGTCCATCGTGACGCCGGCGCGCGTCACGGAGACCGAAACGGCGCGGCGTCCAGCCGGGCGCGCCGTGAAGCCGCCGCCGACCCCGACGCCGCAGCTGACGTTCTATCACGAGCTCACGGCGCCGCTCACCGCACCGCCGCCGCCGCCGAAGCCGGCGAAGGCGACGCCGCCGTTGCTCGGCGCACCGACGCCCGCGCCGTCGGCGAGCGCCGCGCCGCATCCGGGCGAGCAGGCCGACACGCTGGGTCCGCCGACGACGCCGCGCACCGCCACGACGACGGCGCCGCGGTTCACCGTGCAGGTGGCGTCGTACCGCGTGCGGCCACAGGCGGAGGCGCTGCGCGACGCCCTGACGTCCGCCGGCCACGACGCGCGCATCGTCGAGGGCGACGCGGCGGGGCCGGTGTACCGCGTCCAGGTGGGCGAGTTTCCGACACGCGAGGCGGCGCGCGCGCTGGCCGCGCGGCTGCAGGGCGAGCGTTCGACGGTGGCGCCTCTCGTGACCCCGCGCTGACGTGGCGACCGCGCGTCCCGGCCGCGTGCTGATCAGCGAGCACGAGCTGCGAACGCGCATCGTCGAGCTCGGCCGACAGATCGCGCACGACTACGTCGGCGAGACGCCGGTCCTGGTCGGCGTGCTCCAGGGGGCCTTTCTCTTCATGGCCGATCTCGTGCGCGCGATCCCGTCGGATCTCACGACCGACTTCATCGGCGTCGCGTCCTACGGGGCGGGGCAACGCTCTTCGGGCCAGGTGCGCATCGTGTCCGATCTGGCGATGCCGGTCGAGAATCGCCACGTCGTCGTCGTCGAAGACATCGTCGACACGGGGTTGACCATCTCGTATCTGCGGCGCAACCTCGAGGCACGCCATCCGAAGAGCGTGCGCGTGTGCGCGCTGGTCGACAAGATCGAGCGCCGCCAGGTCGACGTGCGGATCGACTACGTCGGCTTCACGATTCCGAACGTCTTCGTCGTGGGTTACGGCTTCGACTTCGGCGGTCTGTATCGCAACCTGCCGTACCTCGCCGCGCTCGACGACACACCGGCCTGACGCATCGTGTCGCCCTTCGTCGCTGTGCTACACTGGCGACGATGAACCAGGTTTACAAAAACCTCGCTCTCTGGATGGTCATCGGCCTCATCGTCATCCTGCTTTTTACCGTCTTTTCCAACACGCAGCCCGGCGGCCAAGAGTCGCCCAACTTCTCGGAATTCCTGAAGGCGGTCGAGCAGGGACGCGTCGAATCCGTGGTCATCCGAGGCAACCTGGTCACCTACAACCTGCGTGACGGCTCGCCGACGCAGCGAACGTACATCGTCGACTACCCCGACCTGGTCAAGATGCTGCGCGACAAGGGCGTCCGCATCGCCGTCAAGCCGCCGGACAGCAACCCGTGGTACGCCATCTTCCTGCAATGGGTACCGATGCTCTTGTTCATCGGCGTGTGGATCTTCTTCATGCGCCAGATGCAGGGCGGCGGCGCCAAGGCGCTCAGCTTCGGCAAGGCACGCGCGCGTCTGATCTCGGAGAAACAGAACAAGGTGACGTTCCAGGACGTCGCCGGCGTCGACGAAGCGAAAGAAGAGCTGCGGGAGATCATCGATTTCCTCAAGGACCCGCAGAAATTCCAGAAGCTCGGCGGCAAGATCCCCAAAGGCGTCTTGCTCGTCGGCCCGCCCGGCACCGGCAAAACGCTGCTCGCGAAGGCCATCGCCGGGGAAGCCAACGTGCCGTTCTTCTCGATCTCCGGCTCCGACTTCGTCGAGATGTTCGTCGGCGTTGGTGCCTCGCGCGTACGCGATCTGTTCGAGCAGGGCAAGAAGCACGCGCCCTGCATCATCTTCATGGATGAAATCGATGCGGTCGGTCGCCATCGCGGCGCGGGGCTCGGTGGCGGTCACGACGAGCGCGAGCAGACGCTGAACCAGCTGCTGGTGGAGATGGACGGCTTCGAGACGAACGAAGGTGTCATCCTCATCGCCGCCACGAACCGCCCCGACGTGCTGGATCCCGCGCTGCTGCGCCCCGGGCGTTTCGACCGTCAGGTCGTCGTTCCGCGTCCGGACGTGAAGGGCCGCGAGGAAATCCTGCGCGTGCACGCGCGACGCATTCCGCTGGCGCCGAACGTGGAGCTCAAGGTCCTTGCGCGCGGCACGCCCGGCTTCTCCGGCGCGGATCTCGCCAACCTCGTCAACGAGGCGGCGCTGCTCGCGGCCCGGCAGAACAAGAAGCTCGTCGAGATGCCGGACTTCGAGAGCGCCAAGGACAAAGTGCTGATGGGCGTCGAGCGGCGCTCGATGATCATCTCCGACGCCGAGAAGCGGACGATCGCGTACCACGAGGCGGGACACGCGCTCGTGGCCGACTTCCTACCCGGCGCCGATCCGCTGCACAAGGTGACGATCATCCCGCGCGGCCGCGCGCTCGGGCTCACCATGCAGCTGCCGATGGACGACAAGTACAACTACTCGCGAGAGTACCTGATCAACCGGATCACGATCCTGCTCGGCGGCCGTACCGCCGAGGAGATCGTGCTCCAGCAGCAGACGACGGGTGCCGGCGACGATCTCGAGAAGGCCACCGAGATGGCGCGCAAGATGGTGTGCGAGTGGGGTATGTCCGACAAGCTCGGCCCGCTGACGTTCGGCAAGAACGAGGAGCACATCTTCCTCGGTCGCGAGGTGGCCCGCCAGAAGGACTACAGCGAGGAAACGGCGCTGGCCATCGACGGCGAGATCAAGCGCATCATCGTCGACTGCGCGACGCGCGCGCGGCAGATCCTCGAGGAGAACATCGAGAAGCTGCATGCGCTCGCGCGTGCCCTGCTCGAGCGCGAATCACTCGACTCGGAGGAAATCGCGCGCATCCTGCGCGCGCGACCGTTCTCGGAAGCGCCCGCTCCCGCCTGATTTCCCGGAGATCGAGGGGCGCCACGGGTTTCCCGGGGCGGCCCGAGCGTTGGGGGTTTGGGGGCCATTTCGGGGCCCCCATATAAATATGTCGCGAACTCGCGCTGATCTTGCCGGCGTCCCGCTCGGTACAGATATGCCCGTCGTCGTCATGGGCGTGATCAACGTGAGCCCCGAATCGTTCCACGCGGGCTCCGTTCATCGTGGCAACGACGCGGTGCTCGCCGCCGCACTCGCCATGCTCGAGGCGGGCGCGGCGCTCATCGACGTCGGCGCGCGCTCGACGGCGCCGTACTTGACGACCGCGATCAGCGAGGCCGAGGAGACCGAGCGTCTCGTCCGCGCCGTGAGTATTCTCGCCGCCAAGCTGCCCGTTCCCGTCTCGGCGGATACGAGCCGCCCCGCCGTCGCCCAGGCTGCCCTCGAGGCGGGCGCGCGGGTGGTCAACGATGTCTCGGCGCTCGCCGATCCTGCACTCGCCCGCTTCGTCGCCGCGCACGACGCCGGCCTGATCCTCATGGCCGCCCCAGGGCCGGGCCGGACGCTCGACACCCCAATCGCGACCGTGACGCGAATTCTCACGGCGGCGCTGGAGACCGCGCGCGCGGCCGGCGTGGCGCCGGAGCGCATCGTGCTCGATCCCGGTATCGGTTTCTTCCGCGAGGCGGACGTGCCGTGGCACGCCTGGGACGTCGCGGTGCTCGCGGGGCTGCCGTCGCTGGCGGCGCTCGGCCGCCCGCTATGCGTCGGGGTGTCGCGGAAGTCATTCGTCGGCGCGATCACGGGTCGCGAGGATCCGGCCGGACGACTCGCCGGCTCGCTCGCCGCGACTGCGGCCGCGGTGCTGGGCGGCGCCGCGCTCATCCGCACCCACGACGTCGCCGCGACCGTCGATGCGGTTCGCGTGGCCGAACGAATCGGTCAGGCCGTCGTGCGATGACCGCCGGGTTCGGGTGGCGCGACGCCGTCGACCTGGTCCTCGTCGCCGTGGTCATCTATCACATCCTCGTGCTGTTCCGCGGCACCCGCGCGATGCAGATGCTCGTCGGTGTTGGCGTGCTCGTCGCGGCGTCGCTCGCCGCGCGCCAGCTTCAGCTGCACAGCCTCAGCTGGTTACTCGATACGCTGTGGTCGTTCTGGGTCGTCGTGCTCGTCGTGCTGTTCCAGCCGGAGCTGCGCCGCGCGCTCACGTCGCTGGGTCACACCGCCGCGCTGCGCGGGCTGTTCGGCGGCGCGCGAGCCGAGACGCTGCGCGTCGTCGACGAGATCGCCTCCGTGACCGGCTCGCTCGCCGAGCGGCGAATCGGCGCGCTGATCGTCATCGAGCGGGGGACCGGGCTGCGGCAGTACGCCGAGCTCGGCGTCGCGCTGGACGCGCTGGTGTCGGCCGACCTCCTGACGAGCTTGTTCCTGCCGTACTCACCGCTGCACGACGGCGCGGTCTTCATACGCGACGATCGTGTTGTCGCGGCCGGATGCTTCTTGCCGCTCTCGCGCAACAGCCAGCTCGCCCGCCAGCTGGGGACGCGGCATCGCGCCGCGCTCGGCGTCGCCGAGGAGACCGACGCGGTGGCGGTCGTCGTTTCCGAGGAGACCGGGCGGCTTTCGCTGGCCGTCGACGGGGGAATCGAGATGCTCGGCGGGCCGGACGCGCTGCGGCGGCGGCTGCTGACGCTGCTCGGCGCTCCGACCGAGCCGGGGCCTGCGGTCTGGCGCGGGTGGCTCCGCGCCGTCGGGCTGGGGGGCGCCCGTGAGGTTCCTCCGCCATCGTCGGCGCCGTGATGCTGGCGGCCCTGACACGCAACTGGGAATTGAAGCTTCTGGCCGCGGTGCTCGCCGTTATGGTGTGGTTCTTCGTGGTGAACGCCGATCGCAGCCGTATCGGCTTTGCCGCGCCGGTCGAGTACGTCGGACTCCCGCCCGGCATGGTCTTGCTCGGAACGCCGCGCGAGAGCGTGGACGTCCAGGTCGAGGCCGCGCGGTGGGCCGGAGCGCGGCTGGCGCCATCGGATGTCCGGGTGCGTGTCGATCTCTCGCGAACGCGCGAGGGAGACAACGCCGTGCAGCTTTCGGCCGCGGACGTCCAGGCGCCTCCCGGCGTGAACATCGTCCGTGTGTCGCCTGACGCCGTGCGCGTCGCGGTCGCCGCCGCGGTCACACGCGCGCTGCGCGTCATCCCGCAGCTGCGCGGCTCGCCGCCGGCCGACGTCCGGGTGGGCCGCGTGGTCGTCGAGCCGGCGACTGTCCAGGTGACCGGCCCTCGCACTACAATCGAAGAGCGCGCAACGGTCGACACGGCGCCCGTGGACGTCACGGACCTTCGCCAGAGCGTCACGCGCACGGTCGGGCTCCTGTTGCCCGAGTCTGTATCTCCAATGACCCAGAGGACGGTGCAGGTGACTGTGGAAGTTCGGCACAACCAATGAGTCAGCGTTTGTTCGGCACCGATGGTATTCGCGGAATCGCCAACGAGCCGCCGCTCACGCCCGACCTCGCGTACCGCGTGGGCCGCGAGCTCGTCGCCACCCTGGCGGCGCAGCAGCCTGACGGCGCGCCGGTCAGGATCGTGATCGGGCGCGACACCCGGCGCTCGGGGCCGCTGCTCGAGGCCGCTATGGTCGCCGGTCTCCTGTCGACCGGCGCCGATTGTTATACCGTCGGCGTGCTGCCGACGCCGGGCATCGCGCTGCTCACGCGCGCGCTCGACGCCCACGGCGGCATCGTTCTCTCCGCCTCGCACAACCCCTTCCAGGACAACGGCATCAAGCTGTTCTCAGCGGAGGGCACGAAGTTCCCTGATGCCTGGGAGACGCAGATCGAGACGCGGCTGGCCGCCGATGACCGCGCGCCCCGGGCGCACGGCGCGGCGATCGGCCGGCTGATCCACTACGAGCGCGCCGAGAAGTACTACGTCGATTTCCTGACGCGCTGCTTCCCGCTCGACCTCGCGGGTCTCACCGTCGCCATCGACTGCGCCCATGGCGCGACCTTCCGCGTGGCGCCGAGTGTGTTCCGTCGGCTGGGCGCACGGGTCGTCGCGATTTCTGCGCAGCCGGACGGCACCAATATCAACGCCGACTGCGGCGCGCTCCATCCCGACCGGCTGCAGAAGCGGCTGCGCGCGGTTCGGGCGGACATCGGGTTCGCCTTCGACGGCGACGGTGACCGTCTGATCTCGATCGACCACCTGGGCGAGATTCGCGATGGCGACTACGCGCTGGCCATCGCGGCTCGACACATGGCGCAGCAGCGTCGGCTGAAGGCCAATCTCGTCGTCACCACCGTCATGGCGAACCTCGGCCTCGACGAGTCGTTGCGCGCGGTCGGGATCCGGATCGCCAAGACGCAGGTCGGGGACCGCTATGTGCATGAGGAAATGCTCAAGACCGGCGCGAACCTCGGCGGCGAGCAGTCCGGTCATCTCCTGTTCCCTGATCACATGCCCACCGGTGACGGAATCCTGTCGGCGCTCGCGCTCTTGTCCGTGGTCCGCGAGACCGGTGAGCCGCTCGCGTCGCTCGCCAGCTGCATGCGCAAGTTCCCGCAAGTTCTCGTCAACGTGCCGGTCCGCAGCAAGCCGCCGATCGACTCGATTGCCGGTCTCGGCGATCGCGTCGGCGCGTTCGAGAGCGAGATGAACGGTGTGGGCCGCGTCCTGATCCGCTACTCGGGGACAGAGGCGCTGGCGCGCGTCATGATCGAGGGCGCCGACGCCGCGCGGATTCAGGCGATGGCCGACGAGCTCGCCGGCGTCATCCGTAGCCAGATCGGGCAGTGAGCACCCTCGGCATCGGTATCGACCTCGTCCGCATCGATCGCATGCGCGAGGTCATCGCGCGCTGGGACGAGCGGTTCGTGCGCCGCGTGTTCACCGAGGGCGAGATCGCCTACTGCCGCTCGCGTCGCGATCCGGTCCCGCATTTCGCGGCCCGCTTCGCGGCCAAGGAAGCGGCGACCAAGGCGCTCGGCACGGGCCTGAGCCTCGGCGTGCGGTGGCGCGATCTCGAGGTATGCCGCGAGCGGGGCCAGGCGCCGCACCTGGTGTTGCATGGGCGTGCGCGCGAGCTCGTTCTGGCGCGCGGCGGCCGGCACATGCTGCTCGCGCTCACCCACGACGGCGACTATGCGGTCGCGCACGCCATGCTCGTCGACGATGATCCGCGCCGCGCTCCGGCGTCACGCTAGCGTGGCCGTCGGCGCGCTGGTGCTGTTCGGCTGCGCGAAGCAGGTCGCAGAGGTCCCGCCAGGCAAGCCGACGGGCGAGTCTCCTCCGACGACCCCGCGCGGCCAGATGGTCGCCCGGGCCGGACGGCCGGGCCTCGTCATCGCCGCGCCGCACGGCGCCTCCGATGCCTCCACCGGGGAGATCGCGACGGAAGTCGCGCGTCGCACCGGCTGGGGACTCGTGGTCGCGACCGGATTCGGCCTCGAGCCCGACGCGCCTGGGCGCCCCGGCCGCCGCTATCACGTCAACCGGCCGTTCGAGGGCGTGCCGAGCGGCCCCGCCACGGAGGACCGCTCCAGCGACAGCGCGCGGCTCGTGTATCAGACGTTCGAGCGGCGCGTGCGGGAGACGGCGCAGGGGCCGCTGCGTTTTTACGCGGAGATTCACGGCAACGATCGCCGCGAATCGGCCGGACGCATCGAGATCGCGACGGTCGGCATCGATCGCGAGTACGCGCAGCGCTTGCGCGCGTTGTGCGAGCTGGTACGCGACGCACACCTACGCGGTCGCGGTGTGCCGGGGCCGAAGCTGGACATCCTCGTCGAGCCCGCCGACGCGCTGTACTACTCGGCGTCGGCGGCCAAGCGCGACGGGATCCTGAAGCTCGCCGAGCGTGCGCTGCACATCGAGCTGCCGAAGACGGCCCGCGTCGAGTTCCGCCAGCTCTACACCGCGATTCTTGCCGACTTCGTTGCGCAGGCGGTGACCGTCCCGCGAGGCCGCTGATGCGGCCGGTCCTTGCCGCCGAGCGGATGCGGCGCGTCGACGCGCGCGCGATTGCGGAGCTCGGCATTCCCGGGACCGTGCTCATGGAGAACGCCGGCCGGGGCGCGGCGGACGCGCTGGTCGCGGCGCTGCCGGAGCTCGGCCTCCGCGCGCGCGGCCTCAACGTGGCGATCGTCTGCGGTCGCGGCGGCAATGGCGGTGACGGCTTCGTCGTCGCGCGGAGGCTTACGGGGGCGGACGCGCGCCCGGATGTCTGGCTGGCCGCCGACCCGAACGACCTCCGCGGTGACGCCGCGCAAAAATTCGCCGAGATGCGCGACGCTGGGATCGTCGTGCGCCAGGTTGCCGACGCGACAGCAACCGCCGCCGCCCTCGCGCGCGCCGATGTCGTCGTCGATGCGCTGTTGGGCACCGGCACCCGCGGAGAGCCGACGGCGCTCGTCGCGGCGCTGATCGACGCGATCAACGCCAGTGGCCGACCGGTGGTCGCGCTCGACCTGCCGTCGGGTTTGCCCGCCGATGGTGGCGCACCGTCCGGCCCTGTCGTCCGCGCGTGGCTCACGCCGACGTTCGCGGCGCTCAAGCTGGGGCTCGTGAGCGGCGTGGGAGTGGCCTTCGGCGGACGTGTCGTTGTCGTCCCGATCGGCGTCCCGGACGCCGAAATCGCGCGCGACGTCGACACATTCGTCCTCGAGCCGGCCGACGTCGCGCCGCTGTTTCCGCGGCGGCCGCGCGAGGTGCACAAGGGCACGTACGGCCACCTGCTCGTGTTAGCCGGCTCGGTGGGTAAGACGGGCGCGGCCGCGCTTGCCGCGCGTGCCGCCTTGCGCGCGGGCGTGGGCCTCGTGACGGTCGGCACAGCGGCGAGCGCTCAGCCCACCGTCGCGGCCCTGACGGCGGAGGCGATGACCGAGCCGCTGCCCGAAACGCCCGCGCGCAGCATCGCCCTCAAGGCGCGTGAGGCGATCGCGGCGCTCGCCGACGCGCGGACGGCGGTTGCCATTGGGCCGGGACTCGGTCTCGACGACGATACGCGCTCGCTGGCGCGCACGGTCGTCGGCACGGTACCGCGGCCGATGGTCGTCGATGCGGACGCGCTGACGGCGCTCGTCGAGCATCTCGACGTCCTCGACGGCGCGCCAGCCCCGCGGGTCCTCACACCCCATCCCGGCGAGATGGCGCGCCTGCTCGGCGTCGACGTCCATGACGTGCAGCGCGATCGCATCGCGCTCGCGCGCCAGTTCGCCGCCGCCCACCGCGTGCACCTCGTGCTCAAGGGCGCGCGCACCGTCATCGCCGCGCCGGACGGCCGCGTGCTGATCAACCCGACGGGCAATGCGGGCATGGCGAGCGGCGGCACCGGCGACGTGCTGACGGGGATCGCCGGCGCGTTGCTCGCCCGCCGCATCGCGCCGGCGAGCGCGACGGCGGCGGCCGTCTACCTGCACGGACTCGCCGGCGACATCGCAGCCGAGCGGGTGGGCGAGGAGGCGCTCATCGCGAGCGACGTGATCGAGGCGCTCGGTGAGGCGTTTCGCCGGCTCGCCGATGCCCACTAGGCTGCGCGCGGAGTCCGCGGAACAGACGGACGCCGCGGGACAGGCGTTGGCCGCGACGCTCCGTGCGGGAGACGTCGTGGCCCTCACGGGCGAGCTCGGCGCGGGCAAGACGGTGTTCGTGCAGGGGCTCGTGCGCGGGCTCGGCGTGTCGAGCGGCGCCACCAGTCCGACGTTCGTACTGATCAACGAGTACCGCGGGCTCCTGCCGGTGCACCACGTCGACGTCTATCGGACCGAGAGCCTCGAGGAGGTCGTCGAGCTCGGGCTTCGAGAGCTGATGGACGGCGATGGCGTCACGCTGATCGAGTGGGCGGATCGCATCGGCCCGCTGCTGCCGTCGCGCGCGGTCCGCGTGCGCATCGCCGGCGTCGGCGACGAGCCACGCGAGATCACGATCGACGATCCGCGTCGGCTCTGAGCCCCCGTATATCGGATCATCGACGCCACCGATTGTCGGCATTGACGGTGGCCGACGGCGTGCCGTATGTCGGGGGCATGGTCATCGAACGCTGGCCCGAGAGCGATCGGCCGCGCGAGCGTCTCTACTGGAGCGGCCCGAGCGCGCTCGCCGACGCGGAGCTGGTCGCGCTGCAGCTGGGCTCGGGGGCCCGGGGCAAGGACGCCGTCGAGATTGCGCGCGAGATGCTCGCCGAGTAC
>Ga0310810_10000386_pt1 | contig 45855 bp, 50 predicted proteins | sample NCmetagenome_FD_207641 | JGI IMG/M metagenome (GOLD analysis project Ga0310810, IMG submission 207641) | Soil microbial communities from experimental microcosm in Duke University, North Carolina, United States - NC | ecosystem: Engineered > Artificial ecosystem > Soil microcosm > Unclassified ...
CGCGCCAGTCGATCAGCCCTTTCCGGGCATAGTTGGAACAGGCGACGGCCGTTCCAAACATCGACTGCAGCTTGTTTGTCGCCAGCGCATTAATCGGCGGCACGCCGGCCGATAGCAGCGCCGGCATCATGATCAGCCCACCGCCGCCCGCGATTGCGTCGATAAATCCGGTCAGGACTGCGATGGCGGTGAGAGCCAGATAAACCCAGGGTTCGATCATGCGGCTGGCCTGTAGCGGCGGGCTTCGCGAGCCGCTAGGGAGCGCGGCCAATGACCCGCTTCCAGTTCGATATCCATGCCACCGACGGTGCAGCTCGAACCGGTGTGATCGCCATGCGGCGCGGCGAGATCCGCACGCCCGCGTTCATGCCGGTCGGAACCGCCGCGACAGTCAAGGCGATGAAGCCGGACAGTGTCCGTGCGACCGGCGCCGACATCCTCCTCGGCAATACCTACCACCTGATGCTCCGGCCTACCTCAGAGCGCGTGGCGAGGCTTGGCGGACTGCACCGGTTCATGAACTGGGAGCGGCCGATCCTGACCGACAGCGGGGGCTACCAGGTGATGAGCCTTTCCGAGCTGACCAAGGTCAGCGAGGAGGGGGTCGCCTTCGCCAGCCATCTCGACGGCAGCAGGCACATGCTGAGCCCTGAACGGTCGATGGAGGTGCAACGGCTGCTGGACAGCGACATCGTCATGGCGTTCGACCAGCTGGTCCCGGCCACCGCAACCCGCGATCAGGCGGCCGAGGCGATGGAGCGGTCGATGCGCTGGGCAAGGCGTTCACGCGACGGCTTCGATAGCTGCGGGGACCAGGCATCCAGGTCTGCGCTGTTTGGCATCCAGCAGGGCGGGCTCGACGAACAGCTGCGGGAGGGCTCGGCCCACGCGCTGATCGATATTGGCTTTGATGGCTACGCGATCGGCGGACTTGCGGTCGGGGAGGGGCATGAAGCGATGTGCGCCGTGCTCGACTATGCCCCTAGCCAGCTGCCCGCCGACAAGCCGCGATATTTGATGGGAGTTGGGAAGCCCGACGACATTGTCGAGGCGGTGCGGCGCGGGGTCGATATGTTCGACTGCGTGCTGCCAACCCGCTCCGGCCGCACTGGCCAGGCCTTCACCGCTGACGGCCCGATCAACATCCGCAATGCCCGCTTCGCGGAGGACGAGGGTCCGCTCGACCCCGACTGCAACTGCCCGACATGCGCTAGCTACAGCCGCGCCTATGTCCATCATTTGGTGCGATCCGGTGAGATTCTCGGCGCGATGCTAATGACCGAACATAATTTGAGTTTTTACCAGCGGCTGATGCAGGGATTGCGCCAAGCGATCAGCGATGGGCGGTTCGCTGCCCATGCCACTGAAGTCCTCGACCGCTATCGGCAGGGAAAAGGGGTCGCCTAAGCCGCGCCGAACTGGAGGAAGCTGGGCACGGGCCCGTTCCAGCCGCCCGCCGTATCGCCCGCCTTTTGCGGCTCGACGGTCGGGGCATAAGGCTCGATGGCGTCCGGGGACGCCATTTCCGGCTCCCGCCTCCGGGGCGCTTTTGCGCGTTGCTCCGGCTTCGGAGCCCGTTCCTTCGACCGCTCGCGGGACCGGCCACGGCTCCTCGTCGACCGTTCGTCGCGCGGAGCCTCTTCAATGGCTTCAGCGGTTGGCGTTTCCCCGTCAGTGCGCGGCAGCTTGATACCGGTCAGCTTCTCGATCGCCGCAATCGCTTCGAAATCTTCGCGGGTCGCCAGAGTAATGGCGATGCCCTTCATCCCGGCGCGGCCGGTGCGGCCGATGCGATGAATATAGTCATCAGGCTGCCAGGGGACGTCGAAATTGATGACGTGGCTAACGCCCTTGACGTCGAGACCGCGGGCCGCGACGTCCGACGCGACCAGGACGGTGATCTCATCCTTCTTGAAGCGGTCGAACTCGGCGATGCGATTGCTCTGGTCCATGTCCCCCTGGATCTGGCCGACAGCGAAGCCCGAGCGCTTGAGACTGGTGTACAGTTCGCGAACGGTCGTCTTCTTGTTGCAGAAGATAATAGCGTTCTTGAACTCCTCGCTGCGCAGGAGGGTGCGAAGCACATCGCGTTTCTTGTCGCCGCGAGTAACGATTAGCCGCTGCTCGATATTGATGTTGGCAGTTGCCGGCCGGGCGACCTCGATCGTCTTGGGATCGGTCAGGAATTTGTCGGCCAGCTTCTTGATCGGCGGCGGCATGGTCGCCGAAAACAGCAAGGTCTGGCGTTGCTTGGGGAGCTTGGTGCAGATTTCCTCGATGTCGGGAATGAAGCCCATGTCGAGCATGCGGTCGGCTTCGTCGATCACCAGCAGGTTGCAATCGTTGAGCATGATCTTGCCGCGGCTGAACAGGTCCATCAGCCGGCCCGGCGTTGCGATCAGGACGTCAACGCCCTTTTCGAGCGCCTTCACCTGGTCGCCCATCTGCACTCCGCCGATCAGCAGGGCCATCGAAAGCTTGTGATACTTGCCGTATTTTTCAAAGTTTTCCGAAACTTGCGCGGCGAGCTCGCGCGTCGGCTCGAGAATCAGGGAACGCGGCATGCGCGCGCGGCTGCGGCCTTCGGCGAGGATGTCGATCATCGGCAGCACGAAGCTTGCCGTTTTGCCGGTCCCGGTCTGGGCGATGCCGATCAGGTCCTTGCCCATCAATACAGATGGAATCGCCCCCTTCTGGATCGGGGTCGGCACGTCATAGCCGCTGTCAGTTACAGCGCGCAGCAAATCGTCGGAAAGGCCGAGTTCGGCAAAAGGCATGAAATAATCCGGAAAAGTGAAAAGCGCGCCGCTCATTAGCGCCGCGCCGTGGGCGCGCTACAGTCCGTAGTGGCAAATTGTCAAGGTGGGCGTGAGGCTTAGTGCTTCGCCTGCTTGATTTGCGGGACGAGCGATTTGAACTTTTCGATCCGGCAGCTTCCTCCAACCCGGGAGCGGATCGTTTCCCGCTTGGCGCAAATATAGTCGTCGTCGGGCTGCAGGTAGAAGTTGCGGTAGAAGTCCAGGGCCGGGCAATCGGTGTCCATCAGCGCCCTGACCCGCGAGCGGTTTCGAAGCACGAAATCGATCGAGCTGGGTCCGGACAGGATCGCACCCGCGACCATGTTGGCCGGAATGCATTTCGGGCCCTTTTTCTCGATCCACTCGATTGGCGGCGATACCCTCGGCCGGATCGGGACGCGGAAAATGACCTCGTCCTGGACGATCACGCGGCGCACCACCTGATCGTCGCCAGACGATTGCACGGCGCTGCTGAGCAGCGCCGGAATCAAGCCGAGAAAGGCCAAAAAGGTCATTTGTGGGGAACCATTGCGGGAAGCCGGTCTAGCGGCAAGCGTTGAATGGCCGATTAACTCGGCGGCGATCGGGAGTATTGTGAAATTTGATGGTCCCGCAAACGCTTGCACTTCAGCCCCCCTGCCACTAGAGGCGGGCGCGCAGTTTTTGCAGGCCGGCCGGAGGAGGCTTCCCGGGCCAGCCCGCCCCATTACACGGAGTCGATCCCATGGCGAGCCAAGCGCCGAATAACATGTTGCCGCTTCTCTATAACGGCCTTGAGCCGCTCAACCGCAATGCCCATGCCAATTTCAAGGTCCGCCGCCTGGGCGGCCTCGACCGGGTTGCGGTGACCCACGCCATTCCGGTGACCGTCGATGAGTTCGCCATGGCCCAGCGCCATTATCCGATCGTATTCTCGACCGGTGACAACAGCATTCCGATCGCGTTGATGGGCCTTCACGAGGGCACCAACACCTTTTTCGACGAGAAGGGCGAGGCGCGCGAGCCCAACGTTTACATTCCGGCCTATCTGCGCCGCTTTCCGTTCGTCCTCGCCCGCTTGCGCGATGACAGCGACGAGCTGTCGCTTTGCTTCGATCCGACCTCGGGCGCGGTTGGCGAGTTCGACGACGGCGAACCGCTGTTCGCCGGCGAAGAACCGTCGGAAGCGACCAAGGCGATCCTGCAGTTCTGCGAGCAGTTCGAACAGGCCGGCCATCGTACCCAGGCGTTCATGAACGAGCTCAAGGAATCGGGCCTGCTGATGGACGGCGAAGTCGCAATCCAGCCGGAGGGCGCCGAACAGCCATTCATCTATCGCGGCTTCCAGATGGTCGACGAAGAAAAGTTTCAGAACCTGCGCGGCGACGAGCTTCGCAAGCTCAACCAGAATGGCGGGCTTGCGCTGATCATGGCGCACCTGTTCTCGCTGTCGGTGATCCGGGAAATCTTCGGTCGCCAGGTCCGCCAGGGCACCGGCCCCGTGCAGTTCCGCGAACCGGCCGTCGCCGACGCCTAATCGATCGCGCATCGCCTGGCTCCAAGGACAGGCGATGCGTGTCGATCATGCGCCGAGTGGCGCCTGAGGGTCATTGAAACGGCATGGGCCGACCCCACATCGGGTATGCGCCGGGCCTTGGCTGGTTCCCCTTCAGCCGCGTCTGGCCGCACGCACCATCAGGTGCGTTCCTCCCTGACTTCCAGCCGTCCAGGCAATGCCTGGGCGGCTTTTTTTCATTCGGCGGCTTCTCGCAAGGGGCTGTCGAGCAGCGCCTTGCCCAGGCCGACGGCCAGCGTCTCGAGCAACGCTGCGATGCGGTCGAACCCCGGCCCGGCCCGGCGTCCGTCCCGGTCGAGATAGAGCGAACGGTCGAATTCCAGCTGCAGCGCATGAACATGATCGCTCGGCCTGCCATGACGAGCCACGATCGATCCGCCGGCATAAGGATCATTGAGCGTCGCGGCGAGGCCCGCTTCGCGGATGATCCGGACCGCCTCCCGGCAGATCGACGAAGAGGCCGTGGTGCCGTGGCGATCGCCAATGACTACCCCCGGCCTGGTGTGGCGGCGCGAGGGCATCGAATGACAATCGAGCAGCAGCGCTTCGCCGTGCCGCTGCTTCAGCGCATCGAGGCCGTCGCATAGCGCGCGATGGTAGGGCCGGTAGACCTGCTCTATCCTTCTGGCCAGCTCCGGTTGGTCGATCGGCCGGCGCCACAGTGCACCGTGACCATGGGTTCGCGACGGGACCAGTCCCAGCCCGTGACGGGCCCGCGACCCGGCCTGCACAACGCCCGCGCCCTCGATTGCGGCGGGATCCAGTTCGTCTTCGTCGCGGTTGCAGTCGATCACCGCGCGCGGCACCGGCTGGATCACCGCGCCAAGCCCGGCGCCAATCGCCCGCCAGCCGAGCCGGTCAACCAACGGATCTTCCAGCGTTTCCAGTGCGGGCCTTCCCCCGGTGGCGTTGGCCAGCAAGGCCCCGTCATATTCCCGTCCCGAATGAGGAAACGACAGCAGGACCGGCAGGGAACCGCGGGAAGGGTGGAGGATTGGGGAAGGATAGCGGCTCATGTGCAACATTGGACTGCTTAACCGTGCCAAATACGGACAGCAATCAGTCAGGGTGCTGGCAGCGGCTGGAAAATCTTAAGCCAAGGGCGCATAGAAGGTGCCAAGATGATCAGGATCCTCCTCGCCGAAGACGACACGTCGATGCGCGAATATCTGCAGCGCGCGCTGCAGCGCGTCGGCTACGAGGTTGAATCGGTTGGCTGCGGAACCGAGGCGATGCCGCTGCTCGAAGCCGGCAAATACGACCTTCTCCTGACCGATATCGTCATGCCGGAAATGGATGGCATCGAGCTGGCGCAGAAGGCGAGCGCGATCGATCCCGCGATCCGGGTGATGTTTATCACCGGTTTTGCCGCGGTGGCGCTCCAGGGCGGGCGTACGGCGCCGGAAGCCAAGCTGCTAAGCAAGCCGTTCCACTTGAAGGACCTTGTCGCCGAGGTCGATCGACTGTTCCAATCGGAAGACCAGCACGGGCGCCTTTAAGCGGACGTGCTCGGCGGTTTCTAAACCCCTTGCGGGATAAGGATTCGCCCCTTAAAGGCGCGCTTCCAGATGTCCCCCGCCGAAAGGCAGGTGGAACCCCGTGTGGGCGTGTAGCTCAGTGGTAGAGCACTGTGTTGACATCGCAGGGGTCGCAAGTTCAATCCTTGCCACGCCCACCATTTTTCCCTTGGAATTTGCAGCAGGTTTTGGGCGATGATCCGCCGGAATCGGGAAGTAATCCGCTACTACCTATTGGATCGGTCGGGGAAATTCGGCACACGGCGTTAAGGTTAAATACGGATGGCGCCATCAATGGCCGTCGCCGATATTTCGGGCATGATGACCGCAGCGAAACCGGACCAGCAAGAGGCCCAGGCCGATCGCGTTTATAGTGTCTGTTTCTTCGGCCGAGACTGGATCGTGCCGGAAGTGCAATTTGTTGAAGCCGCCAGCGACAAGGATGCTTCTGCCCTTGCGGATTCGATGAGGCCTTGGATGACGCGGGAAGTGTGGCAGCGACATCGGCTGGTCCGCGTCTTGCCGCCGACTCTGACCAATGCGTCGCGGCCATAACCTCCGCGACCTGCTTCCGCCGGAGCGCGTTACTTGCCGTCCGGTCGGCGCGCTCGTAAATTTGCAACGATGACCGAGCAGGCCGATCCGGAGACCTGGCTGATCGATCGAGGCAGCCTGATCGAGGTTTCGTTTGAATTTCAGCAGGCCGACGCCGAGGGTGAGGCCAGCGCCTCCGCAGAAGTACCGCAAATGCGGACGATTGGCGAACAATCTTCAAGCAATGAAAATAAGGCCAGGGAGGCGGAGGTTAGCGAAGCGTTGACTGTTGCGCAGGCGTTCGCCGCTGTCGTCCAGGAATGCATCCGCCACTTCCGGCACAATCAGGTCCTGCTAATCGCCGAGCGGGACCCCGACGCGCTGCACCAGGCACGGGTAGCGATGAGGCGGCTGCGGACGGCGTTCGCCTTGTTCCGGCCTGCCATCAGGCGCGAATCGCTCGAACCGTGGAAAGCCGAACTCCGCCAATTGCTCGAACCCTTTGGGATTGCCCGCAACCTCGACGTCTATCTCGACAGGCACGGCGACGAACTCGGCTGGCGCGACCAGCACAAGCTCAAGACGGCACGTTCCGAAAGCTATGACCGGATCGCCGAATCGCTGAAAGCGCCGCGGATCCGGGAGTTCATGTCCGGCCTGGTCGAATGGGCGGTCTCCAGCGAATGGCATAGGCGGGCAGCCGACAAGCCAATCGGCAAGTTCTCGGCGCGACAGCTCGACCGGGCCTGGAAAAAGGTCAGGGAAGGCGCATCGCATCTAGCTGGTCTGGAGGAAAAGCAGCTTCATCGGCTGCGGATCGACATCAAGGAATTACGCTATTCGGTTGAGTTCCTGGCATCGCTTTACCACCGGAAGAAAGCCCGGAAATTCGCGGCCTCGCTCGAGGCGATGCAGGAATGCCTGGGATCGATCCACGATGACATTGTCAGCCGGCAGATCGTCGCCGACTATGGGCTAAGCCATGCAGGGCAGGGCGATGCCGCCAACCGCGGCCGGCTGGTCAAGCAGCTTCATTCGCGTTTCAAGCGGCTCAAGAAAGCGGGACCCTATTGGCGGTGAGGTGAAAGCCTGCCCGCTTGCCGCTGGCCGCCCGGCCCTTTAGGTCCGGCGCAAGGGGAAGCTAATGGCAACGCAGAGCATCTTGAGGCCGACGGCGCTGGCGGGCATCGGTCCGGGACTTCTTGCGTCGCTGATCATCGCGGCCGCTGCCGCCTTCCTGGCCGACCATTATGGCGGGCCGGTCATGCTGTTTGCATTGTTGCTGGGCATGGCAATGAACTTCATGAGCGAGGTCGACCGCTGCCGGCCAGGCGTCGAATTCGCCTCGAAGTTCGTGTTGCGGCTCGGCGTCGCCATGCTCGGCTTCCGCATTACATTGCAGCAAATCGTCGCACTTGGCTGGAGGCCGGTTGCCCTGGTCATTGTCGCCGTGACGCTGACCATCCTGGCATCGATCTGGCTGGCCAGGCGCATGGGCTTCGAAGGCAGGTTCGGCTTGCTGACCGGCGGTGCAACCGCGATCTGCGGTGCGTCAGCTGCGGCAGCGATTTCAGCCGCGCTCCCGCCCGACCCGCAGAAGGAACGGAACACACTGTTCACGATCATCGGCGTCTCGACCCTGTCGACGCTGGCGATGATCATCTATCCGGTGCTGATCCAGCTGCTGCACCTCGACAATGTGCATTATGGCATGTTCATCGGCGCCACCGTCCACGATGTCGCCCAGGTGGTTGGGGCGGGCTATGCCATTTCGACCGAAGCTGGCGACACGGCGACCGTCGTCAAGCTGATGCGCGTCGCCATGCTCCTGCCGGTCATCCTGGCCACGACCGTGTTGATTCGGACCAAGGGGCCAGCCGAGGGCGAGCGGCCACCGATCTTGCCCTGGTTCCTGGCCGTGTTCCTGGTTCTGGTGGCGGCCAACAGCCTGTTGCCTGTCCCGGCATTCGTCCAGGACGCTGGCGGCACCGCATCGCGCTGGTGCCTAGTCACGGCGATCGCCGCGCTCGGCATCAAGACCCGGTTCAAGGAAATGCTCGACATCGGCTGGAAGCCGGTCGTTTTGATGGTGGTCGAGACGCTGATCATCGCGGGTCTGGCGCTAGTCGCCATCGCCGCCGGCTGGGTTTGAGCCAAGACATTAAGCCGTCGTTCACTCCGCAAAAGTCACGCCTCCCGGCGATAATCGTTGGGTTTCAGTCACATGTTACGGAGCGTTTGTATGCGTCCTTTACTTCTGAGCTTCCTCCTCGGCACGATTGCAGCATTGCCCCATTCGGCTCAGGCCGAGCAGATTCCGGTCACGAGCATCGCCGACATGGCCGCGACGCCATTGGTCAGGGTCAACATTGCGGAATCGCTCCGCACACCGCCCGATGAGGCGAGTCTGACCGTCGGCACGCAAGCCAAGGCCTCGACGGCCACCGCGGCGGTCGCCGCCAACAAAGTGAAGACCGAGCGGATGCTGGCAACAATTCGCTCCGCCGGACTTCGTGAACGCGACATTCAGACGCAGGGCATCCAGCTGCAGCCCGATTATCGGTGGGATGCCGAACCTGGCGGGCGAGGACGTCAGACCTTGATGGGTTACGTCGCCAGCAATTCGATCCAGATCAAGACGCGCGACATCGACGGGCTCACCAAGCTGCTCGACACTCTGACCACGGCGGGGGCGGACACCGTCTACGGTCCCAATTTCGGGATTTCGGACCCGGCACCGCTGCGCCGCGAGGCGCGGGTGCGGGCGATGGCGCGCGGCGCCGCGGAAGCGACCGAATATGCCCGTAACAACGGTTATGCCAGCGTGCGGCTGTTGTCGGTCGAGGAAGGCACTTCCTATCGCGGCACCGACATAATCGTCACCGGTTCGCGAATTAGCAACGTCAGCGCACTGCCGCCGCCGCCACCTCCGCCCGCACCGGAGCGGGATGGCGGTGTCGTCGCACCGGGGCAGCTTGAGACAGGCGTGAGCTTGAACTTGCTTTACCGGATGGAGCGCTAGGTCAGCATTGGCGGAATACATTGGTCGCGGCTATCTTCGCGGCCGATGGCTTCGGATCGCGATTTCCATTCGCCCCACTATGGCCGTGAGCGGCTGGACGCCTATGCTCGCATTCCGCGGCATCGCCATTGGGATGGCTATATCACCGTCGTCGTTCGAGGCGGCTATCAGGAAGCCGGATTCGATGGTCGGCGTAACCTGACCGAAGGCGATGTCGTGGTCCATCGCCGCTTTGACGCCCATCTCGATCATGTCGGCCCGGGGGGCGCCGAGCTGGTCAACCTGCCCTTGCCGCCCGGCTTGCCCCTGCCTGCCGCGTTCCGAATTGAGGATCCGGACGAGTTGGCCCGGCTGGCGCATTCCGACCCGGTCGAGGCTGTCCGGTCGCTTTGTCCCGCCGGCACGGTAGCTAGCCAGGCCGACTGGCCCGACACGCTCGCCTTGTCCCTCTCGACATCTGACGGGCGACGCCTCGGGAGTTTGGCCAATTCCATCGGACTGGCCGCCGAGACTTTGAGCCGCGGCTTTCGTGCCGCTTACGGCATCACACCTGCGCGATTTCGCGCCGAAGTTCGGGCGCGACAGGCGATGGACATGATCTTCCAGACAAATGCCGGCCTAGCGTCGATTGCCAATGACTGCGGCTTTTCGGATCAACCGCATCTGACCAGGGCGATTGTCGACCTGACCGGCAGGACGCCCGGTCATTGGCGAAGGTCAAATCCGTTCAAGACCGGAAGGTCCGAACGCGATTAGGACGACGGCCATGCACAAGGCCGTCGTCATTCTAATCGCACTCTCAAGCAGTGCCTCCGCCGCCAACCCCAATCCCGTTGGCCAAGCCGTTGGCGCTGCGCTTCAGGCCGACGCAAAGGCGGCGCTTGCGGCCTTTAGTAGCGTCGATGTCTCGACCTTGTCGCCCAAGGACCAAGCGACGGTGACATGCATGCGGGAACGGCTGGGAGGCGCTGTGGTCGAGCTGCCCGTCACTGCGAGCATGAGTGAGCGGGCGCTGGCCATCTATCGTTCCTATTGGCTGTCGGCGATGAACGATCCTTCCCGGCGCGACCTGGAAGAGGGCAAGTTGGCCAAGCAGCTGGGTCAAGTGCTCGGCGCCCCGGCCGGCACGGATATGGACACTCTTGAGCCTTTGCTGGCCGAAGCCCTCAAGCGGGAAGGACTTCATTCGCTCCAGGGCCGCACGGGCCTCCTGCGCGAGCTGATGATCTGGTCCAAGGAGGACAGCCGGCAGATGCTGGTCGCGCTGCCGGAACAGCAGCAGAATGTGAAAGTCGAATTGCTCGATGGCTTCACGAGCCTGGGCTGGAGCGAATTTGCGACCTGCGGTCGGGCCTCGACCGGCGGCTGGACCACCGACGAGGCCCTGTTCGCGGTCGTTCCACGCTACGACAGCATGGATGGCGAGGAGTTCCGCGTGTCGTTCCTCAGCCATGAGGCCCAGCATTTCGCGGACAAAGCCCGGTTCAAGGACTTGCAGCCGTGGGAACTCGAGTTTCGCGCCAAGCTGACAGAACTGGCCGAGGCGGTGCAAACTCGATCGAAAGTGCTTGGAAAATTCATTCAGGACCAGGGTGACGATCCCGGATCGCCGCACAGCTTTGCCAATCGCCGGCTGCTCAACGGCCTCGTCAGCCGGCTTGGTGTCGCGAATGCTGGTGCCTTGGAGACAGTTGATCCCGCGAAGCTGCGGTCAGCCGCATCGGCGATGCTGCGAGAAGATACGTCACGCCGAGTTGGCGCCCGAAAGGGCAAATAGGCCGGCTTACAGGCAGGCTTCGAGGTACGGCTGGTCGAAGCCGTACTGCTTGGCCTTTTCCAGCGTATAGGGGCGAAGGCCCATCGAACGATATTCGCCGACGATCTTCCCATCCGGCGTCTCGTCGAGATATTCGAACCTGAACAGCTCCTGGGTGACGATCACGTCGCCTTCCATGCCGATCACCTCGGTGATGTTGGTGGTCCGGCGCGAACCGTCGCGGAGACGCTTCACCTGCACGATCAGGTCGACAGAATCCGCGATCTGGCGGCTGATCGCTTCCTTCGGGATCTTGATGTCCGACATCATCACCATGTTTTCCATACGAGCCAGGCATTCGCGCGGGCTGTTGGAGTGAAGCGTGGCCATCGAGCCGTCGTGGCCGGTGTTCATGGCAGCGAGCAAATCGAAACACTCGCTGCCACGAATTTCGCCCAGGATGATGCGGTCAGGACGCATACGCAGGGCGTTGATGACCAGGTCTCGGATGGTGATCGCGCCCTGGCCTTCCAGGTTCGGCGGGCGGGTTTCGAGCGGTAGCCAGTGCGGCTGCTGCAACCGAAGCTCGGCCGCGTCTTCGATCGTGATCACGCGCTCGCCAGGGTCGATCATCTTCGACAAGGCGTTGAGCATGGTCGTCTTACCCGAGCCGGTACCTCCGGAAATGACGACGTTCATGCGGCTGGCGCCGGCGATCTTCAGCACCGTCGCCATCTTCTCCGACATCGATCCGAAGCCGCGCATCATGTCGAGCGTGATCGGCTTTTCGGAGAATTTACGGATCGAGATGGCAGTGCCGCGCAGCGACAGCGGCGGGATGATGACGTTAACGCGGCTGCCGTCCTGGAGGCGGGCGTCGGCCAGCGGAGTGGTCTGGTCGACGCGGCGGCCGACCTTGTTGACGATGCGCTGGGCGATCTGGAACAGATGCTCCTCGTCGCGGAACTGGATCTTGGCCAGTTCCAGCTTGCCCTTTCGCTCGATGAAGGTCTGGTCCGGGCCGTTGACCATGATATCGCTAACCGCCGGATCGGACAGCAGCTCTTCGAGCGGCCCGAGTCCGAGCAGTTCGTCGACCAGCACCTTTTCAAGCGCGAATTGCTCGCGGCGGTTGAGGGTGATCTTCAGTTCGGCGAGCACTTCGCCGATAATCGGGCGGAATTCCTCGGCCAGCTCGTCCTTGCCGAGAGTGGCGGCAGCCTCCGGATCGACACGCTCGAGCAAGCGCGGAAGGACCTGCTCCTTGATGCGATGGACCGAAGCTTCGAAACCCTCCGACTTGGAAGATGCGGCGGCGCCACTGGCATTCTGGCGGTCGTTAAGCCGGTCCATCGCGCCGCCCATGGGGCCAGCCGGAACCGAAGTCGAAGCACCGTCTGCATCGGAATCCGTGGATTCCTCGAGATCCTCCACCGGCGGGAACTGCTCGCCGCCCGATTGGGCAGAACCGCCTTTCATGGGCTTGGCGACACCGAAATTCGGGCGCTGTCCCAGGCCGTTACGCTTGCCGAATGCGTTCATAACCGGTGATTCCCAATGCTACTTTCCGCGGAAAACCATCATGGTGAATAGCTGCCAAACTTTTAGAAAAGACTAATTTCAATCAACGCGAACGCTCTTAGCGCCGCGTCCAGGTGAGCCAGCCGCTGGCTACATAATTCCAGACCGATCCGACAATCGCTCCGGCAATTCCGGCAAGCCACCAGCCATGGAATTGCTCATAGACCAGGCTGCCGATGCCGACGTTGGCGACCGCACCCAGCGAACAGACCAGGTAGAAGGAGAGCAGGCCGCCGATCCAGGCGAGACCCTTCAGCTGCCGGTCGCGGTATGTGAACCGATTGTTCAAGGCGAAGTTGAAGGTCATCGCCCCGATTACCGCGGTCGCCTGCGACCAGGAGAAGGGGAACCCGAAGGCGTTGAGCGCCAGGTCGAGTAGAGCCAGGTGGATGCCGACGCCGAGCATCCCGACGGCGCCGAACTGGACTAGCTTGACGGGTACGAACCGGCCGATGGTCTTGTCGAGCAGCAACTCGACATATTCGAGCGCGACCATCTCATCGAGCTTGGACTCGCCGTGTTGGCGGGTGCCGAACGTATATCCGACCTCGGCCACCTTAAGCGGACGCTGGGCCGATGCGACGAGGTCGAGCAAGATCTTGTAGCCGACATTGCTGAGGCGTGGCGCCGCTTCGAGCAGGACGTCACGGCGGACCGCGAACAATCCGCTCATCGGATCGGACAGCTTGGTCTTCATGATCGGCGAGGCAAGCGCCGTTGCAAAGCGGCTAATCTTGAGCCGGCTTTCGTCCCATTCCCCGGTCGAGCCGTTCGAGGCATAGCGCGTGCCGATCGCGAGCTCATGGCCGCCGGCAACGGAGCGATATAGGTCGGGCAGGATTCGCTCGTCATGCTGCAGGTCGGCGTCGATCACCGCGATCACGGGCGTGGTGGAGGCGAGTGCGCCTTCGACGACCGCCGACGATAGGCCGCGCCGGCCGATGCGCCGGATCATCCGAACCCGGCGATCGGTCTGCGCGATGCGGGTCACGAACTCGGGCGTGCCGTCGCTCGACCCGTCGTCGACGAAAATCGCTTCCCATTGAATTCCGGCCAGCGCGAGCCCAAGCCGCTCAAGCAGCGGCTCTATATTGGCGATCTCGTTGAGCGTCGGAATAACGACACACAGCTCCAGCGGCGCTTCGCGTACCTCAATCTGTGCCGCGACATTCTGCTGGAACATGAACACCCCCGAAAAATCAGCGGCATCACCCAAGCAGGTTAAGGTAAAAGGCTAGTTAATTGCCCGTGGGCGGCGGCAGGTCCTTGCGCTGCCAAACGGACACGCCCTCCAAGCCTCCCGGCGCGTCGCTCGGCGCGGTATAGACCGGCCGATAGGCATCGTTCAGGCGCATCAACAAACGCCGATACGCAGGCGAGTAGCGGCCCATCTTGAGCTTCGGGGTGACAATTGCAGCCGGACGGCGCTGCCAGATCGCTTCCAACTCGCGGCCGGTGTCGATGCCGACTGCGTTGGCCTCAATCTTAAGGTTGAGATGATCCGGAAACAGGTAAGCGGTGACAGTGCATGCCTGCGTTGAAGAGTAGAGGCGGGAAGGACCGTCCCCGATGTAGATGCAGCCACCCGTCCGCGCACGCTCCACTGCCGCGTCGATCTTGTCATATTCGATCTTGGCGCGACGGTTCGTGGAATAATCGCGGATCGGCGGCGAGATCACACAGAAGGCTGCCAAAGCAAGGAAGTAGGCACGTCCGCTCCGCCGATCGAAGAAAGTGGCTGCGGAAACGCTCAGCGGCCCGACAACAGGCAATGCGTAATGGTCGAAGAAATGCGGTACGGCGAAATAGCCAATGAACGATGCCGCTATCCAGCCAACTAGCAGCGAATCTTGGATATTGCCTGGCCCCGCCTTCATCCGATCTCGGACGCCCAACCCGGCCATGACGAACAGGGGCGTCAGGTAAAGCAGGAAATAGGCGAAGCCGGCGAGCTTGGCGTTGAGGTCCCAGCCGCTCTTCAGGAAGATCGACGTCACCGTCGCGAACATGAGCCTGTCGAGCTGCTGCGGTCCTGCGAGCGCATAGCCTATGACAGCAAGCGCAGTGGGCAGGAGCGCGACAAAGACCATTAGCGCGCCGGCCGCTGCGGTTTGCGCGATACTCGCTCCCCGGCTCTTCAGGACCCACAAAAAGGCCATCCCAAGGTAGGCGCCTTCGATGAAGCTGATCTGCTTGATGGTCATGGCCAACCCGCACATCAGCATCGCGCAAAGCGCTCGACGAACGTTCCCGGCACGAGACTGCGATCCAGCGGCCTCGAGCAGCATCAGCGCTGCCCCAGCAATCAACAGATTGTAGAAGACCGGCGATTGGCCAGTTTGTCCGCCGACCAAAGGAATGACCAGGAGATAAGCCAGCGCGCCAAGCGTCGCCCCGGCGGGTGTGGCGAAACGGAGCGCGATCTGGCGAATGACCACCGCGGTTGCAGCGGCGAAGGCGGTGGCGACCAAATTGAGGCCGAGGATGCTGCCCCCGCCGATCCAGGCGATCCCGGCGTAGAGAAGGAACAGGCCGAGCGGCTTTCGGTCCCATACGTCGACATAGGGCCAGTGACCCTTGAGCAGTTCCTGGCCGGCCAGCAGGTAAAATTGGTCGTCGACGTGGGCGACGGGATTCCACCAGGCGACAATGCGGGTGGCGACCGCAACCGCGATGATGAGCAGCAACGCGATATTCGTGTAGGCGAGGACAGACTTGCCCGCCTGCGATTCAATGCTAGCCGCCAATTTGTCCGAACCCCCGGTGCAACCCGGGTCGAATGTTGTCAGGCGCCGACGCTCTCGGCAAGCACCGTCAGGCCCTTGTCGCCAACTTCAGCGAAACCGCCGGAGACGGCAATGCTTTCCGGCTGGGCGCCGGCGCTCTTGTAGATCTTTAGCTCGGCGTCCTTAAGCGTCGTTACCACCGGGGCGTGGCCGGCCATCACGCCGAAGTCGCCCTCGGTGCCCGGCACTACAACCATGTAGACGTCGTCCGAGCGGACCAGGCGCTCCGGTGTCACCAGTTCGAAGTGAAAATCGGCCATTTACTTCTTTCCCTCGATCGCGGTGTCGAAATCCGACGCCGCTTTCTCGAACTTGTCCCGGCAGCCCGGATTGCAGAAGCCGACGACCTTGCCTTTGTAACGCGTCAGGCTGTCGGCACTGACCGGGTCGCCGGACCAGGGGCAGTGCGTGTTGACGCAATCTTCGAGGCGAAGGTCGTTGGCGATCGGCTTTACGCCTCCTGCGCCAACTTCTCGGCCTTGGCGACCGCTTCGTCGATGCCGCCGACCATGTAGAAGGCGGCTTCGGGCAGATGGTCATATTCGCCGTTCACGACCGCTTTGAACGAGCGGACTGTGTCTTCGACCTGGACGAATTTGCCCTGAATGCCGGTGAATACTTCGGCGACGTGGAACGGCTGTGACAGGAAGCGCTGGATCTTGCGGGCGCGGCTGACGACCAGCTTATCCTCTTCCGACAGTTCATCCATGCCGAGAATGGCGATGATGTCTTGCAGCGACTTATACTTCTGCAGCGTCTCTTGGACCGCGCGGGCCACGTCATAATGCTCCTGGCCGACGACGGCCACGGTGAGAACGCGGCTGACCGAGTCAAGCGGGTCGACCGCCGGGTAGATGCCCAGCTCCGAGATGGCGCGCGACAGGGTGGTCGTCGCGTCAAGGTGCGCGAAGGAGGTCGCTGGCGCCGGGTCGGTCAAGTCGTCGGCCGGCACGTAGATGGCCTGCACGGAGGTGATCGAGCCCTTGTTGGTCGAGGTGATCCGCTCCTGCAGCTGGCCCATGTCGGTCGCCAGGGTCGGCTGATAGCCCACCGCCGACGGGATGCGGCCAAGCAGCGCTGACACTTCCGAACCCGCCTGGGTGAAGCGGAAAATGTTGTCGACGAAGAACAGCACGTCCTGGCCTTCCTCGTCGCGGAAATATTCCGCCTGGGTCAGGCCCGACAAGGCGACGCGGGCGCGCGCTCCCGGCGGCTCGTTCATCTGGCCGAACACGAGCGCCACTTTCGAGCCTTCCGGCGTCGGGTTGCCGTCCTTGTCCTTGGCGATAACGCCGGCCTCGAGGAATTCGTGATAAAGATCGTTGCCCTCGCGGGTGCGCTCGCCGACGCCGGCGAACACGCTGACGCCGCCGTGACCCTTGGCGATATTGTTGATCAGTTCCTGGATCAGCACGGTCTTGCCGACGCCGGCGCCGCCGAACAGGCCGATCTTGCCGCCCTTGGCATAGGGGGCGAGGAGGTCGATGACCTTGATGCCGGTGACGAGGATGCTGGCTTCGGTCGACTGGTCGACGAAGGCCGGGGCCTCGGCGTGGATCGGAGCCGAAAGATCGCTGCCAATCGGGCCGCGCTCGTCGATCGGCTCGCCGATCACGTTCATGATGCGGCCGAGCGTCTTCGGGCCGACCGGAACGCGGATCTGCGAGCCGGTGGCGTTGACGCGCTGGCCGCGGGTCAGGCCGTCGGTCGAATCCATGGCGATGGTGCGGACAATATTCTCGCCGAGATGCTGGGCAACCTCGAGCACCAGGCGATTACCCTGGTTTTCGGTCTCAAGCGCCGCGAGGATCGGCGGCAGCTCGCCTTCGAAGGCGACGTCGACGACCGCGCCGATGACCTGGGCGACTTGGCCGACGAGATTGCCGGTGGCCGGAGCCGAAGCGGTGGTTGCGGTCGCAGCGGCCTTCTTGCTGCGGGGCTTGGCGGGAGCGGCGGTGGCCATGTTATGTTTCCTTGCCTCTTGAGTCCGTTAGAGCGCTTCGGCGCCCGAGATGATTTCGACGAGTTCGGTGGTGATCGCAGCCTGGCGCTGGCGGTTATACTGGATCGACAGGCGATTGATCATGTCGCCCGCATTGCGCGTCGCATTGTCCATTGCGGTCATCTGCGAGCCGTAGAAGCCGGCCTGGTTTTCAAGCAGCGCGCGATAGACCTGCACGGTCACGTTGGTGGGCAGGAGAGCGGAGAGGATTTCTTCCTCGTCCGGCTCATATTCGACTGCTGCTGCCGCCGTCCCGCCGGCTTCCGCCTTGGCCGGGACGACCGGGATGATCTGGTCGACCTGGGGTTCCTGCACCAGCACCGACTTGAACTCGCTGTAGGCGAGGTGAGCTACGTCGAACTGGCCGCTTTCGAACCGGTCGATCAGGTCGTCGGCGATCGCCTGGGCGTCGGCATAGGCCGGAGCCTTCATTTCGCTGGTGTCATGTTGGGCGATAATGCCCTTCGGATAGATCCGCTGGATCGCCGGACGGCCCTTGCGGCCGACGATGTAGAACAGGACCCTCTTGCCGGCCCCTTCCAACTCTTCAGCCTTCCGGCGCGCCGCGCGGACGATGTTTGTGTTGAAGGCACCGGCCAGCCCGCGATCGCCGGTGGCGAGCACGATTAAATGGGTTTCGTCCTTGCCGGTCCCGGCGATCAGCTTGTGCGACTGCGGTCCGACCACCACCCGGCTGGTCAGCGAAGCGACCACGTCTGCCATGCGGTTCGAAAAGGGCCGCCCGGCTTCCGCGTTCTGCTGTGCACGACGCAGCTTGGCCGCGGCGACCATTTTCATCGCCTTGGTAATCTTCTGCGTCGACTTCACCGAGCCGATGCGAAGTTTCAATGCCTTGAGGCTGGCCATCGCCGCTTATTCTCCGAGCTCTCTTACGCGAACTGCTTGCCGAACGCGGTCAGCGCGTCCTTGAGCTTGGCAGCCGTATCGTCGTCGAGCACCTTGGTGTCGCGGATCGTCTTCAGCACGTCGCCATGCTCCGAACGGAGGTAGCTCAGCATCGCCGCCTCGTAGCGGGTGACTTCCTTGACATCGATGCTGTCGATGAAGCCGCTGGTGCCGGAATAGATGGACGCCACCTGCTCTTCGATCGGCATCGGCTGGTATTGCGGCTGCTTCAACAGCTCGGTGAGGCGAGCGCCGCGGGCCAGCAGGCGCTGGGTCGAGGCGTCGAGGTCCGAACCGAACTGGGCGAAGGCGGCCATTTCGCGATACTGCGCGAGCTCCAGCTTGATCGAGCCGGCGACCTTCTTCATCGCCTTGGTCTGCGCCGAGGAGCCGACGCGGCTGACCGACAGGCCGACGTTAATCGCCGGGCGGATGCCCTGGTAGAACAGGTCCGTCTCAAGGAAGATCTGGCCGTCCGTGATCGAGATGACGTTGGTCGGAATATAGGCCGACACGTCGCCGGCCTGGGTCTCGATGATCGGCAGTGCCGTCAGCGAGCCATTGCCGTTGGCGTCATTCATCTTCGCCGCACGCTCCAGCAGGCGTGAGTGAAGGTAGAAAACGTCGCCCGGATATGCCTCGCGGCCCGGCGGGCGGCGCAGCAACAGCGACATTTGGCGGTAAGCAACGGCCTGCTTCGAAAGATCGTCATAAACGATCACGGCATGCATGCCGTTGTCGCGGAAATACTCGCCCATGGTCACGCCGGCGTAGGGCGCGAGATATTGCAGCGGCGCCGGCTCCGACGCAGTCGCGGCGACCACGATCGTATATTCCATCGCGCCATTTTCTTCGAGCGCGCGCACGATCTGGGCGACGGTCGAACGCTTTTGGCCGATCGCGACGTAGATGCAGTAAAGCTTCTGGCTCTCATCCTTGCCCGAATTGACATGCTTCTGGTTGATGAAGGTGTCGAGCGCGACGGCGGTCTTGCCGGTCTGGCGATCGCCGATGATCAGTTCGCGCTGCCCGCGGCCAACCGGGACCAGCGCGTCGAGCGCCTTAAGGCCTGTCTGGACGGGCTCATGCACCGACTTCCTCGGGATGATGCCCGGCGCCTTGACTTCGACGCGGCTCCGCTCGCTACCCACGATCGGGCCCTTGCCGTCGATCGGGTTGCCGAGCGCGTCGACGACGCGCCCGAGCAGGCCCTTGCCGACCGGAACGTCGACGATCGTGCCAGTCCGCTTGGCGGTCGATCCTTCCTTGATCCCCACGTCCGAGCCGAAGATCACGACGCCGACATTATCGGCTTCGAGGTTCAGGGCCATCCCCTTGGTGCCGTCCTCGAATTCGACCATTTCGCCAGCCTGGACATTGTCGAGGCCATGGATGCGAGCGATGCCGTCGCCGACCGACAGCACGCTGCCAATTTCGGAGACCTGCGCATCGGCGTCGAAGTTCGCGATCTGGTCGCGAATGACGCGGGAAATTTCAGCGGCGCGGATATCCATGTTCAGCCTTTCATCGCCATAGCGAGCGTATTGAGTTTGGTGCGGATCGAGGCATCGATCATCTGGCTGCCGAGCCGGACGACGATTCCTCCGAGGAGTTGCGGGTCGACCTTGGCATCGATCGTGACATCGCGGCCGAGCCTGGCCTTCAAATTAGACTTGATGCGAGCGACCTGGTCGTCGTTCAGCGGGAAAGCGCTGGTCACCTCGGCTGTGGTCTCGCCGCGGTTGGCGGCGGCTAGCCTGCGAACGTACTTGATCACCGCTTTGAGTTCGCCGAGGCGGCCATTGTCGGCCAGCACGCCCAGGAAATTGGCCGTAATCGGATCGAGCCCGAGTGTCGGGTTGAGAGCACGGATCGCTCGGCCGGCTTCGGCGCGGCCGATCAGCGGACTGGAAGTCAACGCCTTGAAATCAGGGGACCCAGTCATCGCCGCCTCAAGTGTATCGAGGCTGCGGCTGACCGCGTCGATCTGTTGTTCGTCTCGGGCGAGACCGAACAAAGCGGTTGCATAGCGCCCCGCTAAGCTGGCCTGAATGCCGCCGGAATTCTCCACGCGCTCGAAGCTCCAGACAAAAGAATTTGGCCCCCAAATGTTACGGGGCGCAGCGGTCGAAAAACCCCGCGCCCCCCATGGGTTGGCGCGCCCCTAGCAGGGGGTCGCGGGGGATGCAAGGCGGCTGTTCGGGTTTGGCCGCAAGGCGCGGGAAGATGTCCCAAATGCGCTCCTTTATATGGGCGGCATGACCTACCAAATCTCGGGCTTGGACCCCATTCCGTTCCGCCATCTTTTCGGCCTCAGTAATGAGGAGCTGGCGAGACACGGCGCCATCCGGGTGACCGCTGACAAGAAGCCGGGATTTCCCTGCCGCATTACGCTTGACGACGCCGATCCGGGCGACACGCTGCTCTTGGTCAATCATTGCTCACACGATGGCGGCAATCCGTATCGAGCGACGCATGCAATCTTCGTCAGCGAGGGCACGGCCGAGGCAGCCCGCTATGAGGACGAGGTTCCGCCGGCTTTGGGTCGGCGGATCCTGTCGCTTCGCGCCTTCGACGGGCACGGGATGATGACCGATGCCGCCTTGGCTCAGCCAGGTGACGCGGATGCGGTCATTCGCCGGCTGCTGGCTGACCCGGCGGTCGACCATGTCGACGCGCATAACGCCATTCGCGGCTGTTTCGCCGCAAGGGTGGACCGGTCCTAAATCGTCCTCGTGTAAAAATGGGTCCAGGGTGTGTCGGGATAGTCGCAAAACCCGCCCGAACGCTCGAAGCCGTTTTTCTCATACAGCCGGTTGGCCGCCGCGAATTGCTCGGTCGACCCAGTTTCCAGGCTGATGCGTGACATGCCCTGCTGTCGCGCTGTTTGCAGCAGATGGCCGAGCATCGCCTGTCCGACCCCGCGCCCGAGAGCAGTATTGCCGGTGCGCATCGACTTCACCTCGCCATGATCGCTCGCCAGGCTCTTCAGCGCCCCGCATCCCAGCAGGACGCCATTTTCGCGCAATGTGAAGAAGCGGATTGAAGGATCCTGCAGTCCGTCGATCGGCAAGACGTGGCAGGCCTCAGGCGGCGAGCCGGAGCGCATTTCCAAAAAATGTTGGGAGAGAAGGTCGCGAACGTCATCGCGATCCAATTCACCCTCGAAAAACTGCCATTCCATGCTTACCTCGGTTTGACCGCAAGTCACGGGAAGCGGCACTTAGTCCGGTCACCTAATTTGGGTCCATGCTGATGCGAACAATTGACATTGATGCCGCCTGGGTTGCCTTTGAGCGTCGCGACCGGAGCTGGGACGGCCGAGTGATCGGCGCGGTCAAGACGACCGGAATCTATTGCAAGCCGAGTTGCCCGGCTCGCCGTCCAAAGCGGGAGAATGTCGAATTCTTCCTCGATGGCGAAGGCGCCCGTTCGGCCGGTTATCGCCCCTGCCTGCGTTGCAAGCCGGACGAAGTCGGCCGCGACCGCGAGGCAGTGGCCAAGGCAGTGCAGTTGATCGAGCAGGCCGAGGAACCGCCATTGCTGGCCGACCTCGCCGATGCGGTCGGCTATGCCGAGCATCATTTCCAGCGGATCTTCACCCGCGACATGGGCGTGTCGCCAGCGGCCTACGCCCGCGCGATCCGCGCCCGGCGGGCGATGCAGCATCTTCAGGAGGACAAGAGCGTGACCGAAGCCATTTACGACGCCGGATACCAGGCCCCGAGCCGTTTCTACGCCGACGCGAAGGAGCGGCTGGGCATGACTCCCTCGGCCTGGCGCGATGGCGGTCGCGGTGAAACGATCCGCTATGTTGTGACCGACAGTCCTCTTGGCCCCTTGCTGGTAGCGGCAACGCCCAAGGGCATCTGCCGCCTGACCTTCGATGAGGACGAAGGCGCGCTTTACCGGCGCTTCCCCAATGCCGACATCCGGCCGGACGACGGCACGATCGCGCCGTGGGTCGAGGGAGCGCTTAAGGCCATCCAAGCGCCGCAATCCGCGCCCGAGCTGCCGATCGATGTCCATGGCACTGCGTTCCAGGAGGCGGTGTGGCAGGAGCTTCGCAAGATCCCCCTCGGCGAGACCCGCAGCTATGCTGACATCGCCAACGCGATCGGCGAACCAACCGCAACCCGCGCGGTCGGCACCGCCAATGGCTCTAATCCCGTCGCGGTGCTGGTGCCATGCCACCGTGTGATCCGCTCGGACGGAACCCTCGGCGGCTATGCCGGCGGGCTCGACCGCAAGAAGCAGTTGCTGGCGGCGGAAGGCGCGCGCATTCCGCAGCCCGACCTCAACCTCTAGCGCTTGCCGTCCTGGTCGTCGGGCGCCTCCATGGCGGCTTCGAGAACAGCAAGCGCTCGCTTGCCGTCGGCGGCATCGATCGCAGCCATGACTTGCGCATTGCTTTCCCGATATTTCTTCGGGGCGTGTGGCTGGAAGGCCATCGGCGCGAACATGGCCTTTGCCTCTGCCAGCCGCCCCTCAACCAGCAGTTCGCGAACGGCGCTTACTCGCAGCCCGTCATCCTGGGGCACCAGGGCGACGGCGTAGAGTAGCCCTTCGACCGAATTCCTGGTCGGCTCGACGCCGGCATAGGTGTAGGTCTGGTAGAATAAGCGGAGCGGTTCGGCATTTTCCGTATCGAGCCGGTTAGCCTTTGCAAACCAGCCTCGCACATCGATCCACTTGGTGCCGGGCTTGTCCTTGCCCAACTCCATCAATGCACGCCCCTTGTAGAGCAAGGCGCGAACATAATTGGGGTCCGTGACCAGGGCGCGATCCGCCGCGGCCTCGGCGGCCCCGTAATTGTGGGCGTCGAACTCTGCCTCGGCCAATGCCGCCTGGACAAACGGCTCATTGGGATAGGGTGCAGCAGCCTTGCGCGCTGCAGCGGCAACCTCGCGCGCCGCTTTGTCATCGACGCCGCGCCGTGAGCGAATGTGGGCGTCCATGATCGCCGCCTCGCCAGCAGTCAGCGGCCGCACTGCGACTGGTCCGACCGGCAGAGTGTCGCCGCGAACGCGAAGGCCGTGGAGCTTGCTAAGCTTGTACTTCTCAAGTTCCCGATTGAGCTTCTTGAGGTCGCCAAAGGCCGCCTTCGCGGCGTCGAGGGCAGGCACGCCCTTCTGTATGTTCTCGATATAGTGGTTGAGCTGCCCTTTTCGGGTCGGCTCGAACGTCAGATAGTGGGTGAGCAGCCAACCCATCCCGTAGAGAAGGTCGTGTTCCGCGCCATCGAGCCGGTCGTAATTCGCGCCGACGATTTGCTCGAGGCTGAGGCTGGTCACGTTGAACAGGCCATAGGCACGGTATTGGGGCGCATTTCCGATAACGACGCTGCCATCCTTCTCAATCACCGCAGTGGCGAAGAATTCTGCGAAACCTTCAACGTTCCAGGGCGGAAGCGCCACCGAAGAAGCCTCAAGCTGCAGGTGATGGGCATATTCGTGAAAGAATATCTCGTCCGTATCGAGGTCCCAGTCGACACCCTTCGATCCGGCCGAGCGAGGAACGAAGGCGGAAGAACCCGAAGAGTCCGGGCGGTAGAAGCCTCGCACCGCGCTTGACCCTGCAAGCCTGGCCACCGCGCCTTCGCTGCGCAGGGCATAGACCGTTAGCCGCTGGGCATCGGTAAGCTCGGGATCGGCCATGCCGCGGACCCGGCGAACGGCTTGGTCGAACCGTTCCAGCCGCTCGGCATAAGACTTGATCTGGTCGGGCTTAAGATCGGCATAAATGATGAAGTGCTTCGACTTGGCTTCATGCCATGCCGCGCCAGCGGCAGCAGGGACGGAAAATGCAGCCAAGGCGGCGGCAAACCGAAAGAACAGGCTCATGACACCCCCTTGTTCCGAGCGGGGTCAGGCTAACCAAAGTGGCAAGCCGCGCAAGAGGTTAGAGAAAGCTGTAGGGGTCGACGTCGACCGCCACCCGGACCTTGCTACTCCATTCGAGCCCGGCGAGCCAATCGCGGATCACATCCTGCACATCGAGCTTGCGTGCGGCATGGACGAGCAGGCGCTGGCGGTGGCGCCCGCGAAGCATGGCGAGCGGGGCAGGGGCAGGCCCGAACACCGCCATGTCCTCGACCCGGGGAGCAGCCTGGCCGATGCGGCGCGCCACGGCCTCGGCATCGCCCTTGTCTTCTGCGGAAACGATGATCGCCGCCAGGCGGCCGAATGGCGGCATTGCCGCATCGCGGCGCGCCTCGGTCTCGGCTGCGTAGAAGCCCGGCGCGTCGCCGCTAACCAGCGCCGCAATCACCGGCGCGTCCGGGTCATGTGTCTGGACCATTACCCGGCCCGGTTTGTCGCCGCGGCCGGCGCGGCCGGCGACCTGCTGGATTTGCTGGAAGCTCCGCTCGGCGGCGCGCAAGTCGCCGCCCTGCAGGCCAAGATCGGCGTCGACCACCCCGACCAGCGTCAGATTGGGAAAATGATAGCCCTTGGTCACCAATTGCGTGCCGACGACGACGTCGATTTCGCCCGCCTCCATTGCACGCACGAATTCGGCGGCACGGGCCGGTGACCAGATGGTATCGGAGGTGACGACCGCCGTACGGGCCTCCGGGAACAGGTCGGCGACTTCGTCGGCGATCCGTTCGACACCGGGGCCGCAGGCAACCAGGCTGTCCTCCTCCCCGCATTCGGGGCAGGCCTTCGGCGGCGGCATGACATGGCCGCAGTGGTGGCAGGCAAGGCGGTGCATCAGCCGGTGCTCGACCATCCACGCGGTACAGTTGGGGCATTGGAAGCGATGTCCGCAATGGCGGCAAAGCGTCAACGGGGCAAAGCCGCGGCGGTTCAGGAACAATAGAGACTGCTCGCCCGCATCGAGGTTCGCCTGCAGCTCCGCGACCAGTGACGGAGCCAGCCAGCGCCCCCGGATGGGCGGGTCCTGGGTCAAATCGATCGCAGTGATCGGAGGCATTTGCGCAAGGCCGTGCCGCTCGGTCAGGCGAAGCTCGCGGTAGCGGCCGATCTCGACCATGTGCCGGGTCTCGATGGCCGGAGTGGCCGAGGCGAGGATCACCGGGATCTGCTCGAAATGGCCGCGCATCACCGCTACGTCGCGGGCATGGTACTGGACGCCCTCCTCCTGCTTGAAGCTGGGTTCGTGCGCCTCATCGACGACGATCAGGCCGAGGTTGGCATAGGGCAGGAATAGCGATGAACGGGCGCCTACCACCACCTTCGCCTCGCCCCTTGAGATTGCCCGCCAGGCGCGGCGGCGCTGGGAGGAGCGGAGGTCGCTGTGCCAGGTCACCGGCTCGCAGCCGAAGCGGGCGGTAAAGCGGGTCAGAAAGGGTTCGGTCAGGGCGATCTCGGGGAGCAGGACCAGCGCTTGCCTGCCCTGCCTGACGGCCTCAGCAATGGATTCGAAATAGACCTCGGTCTTGCCGGAGCCGGTGACGCCGTCGAGGAGGACCGGGTCGAACCCATTTCCTACAGCGCTCTTCAGGCTGGCGGCGGCATCCTGTTGTTCTGCATTGAGAATTGGCGGGGCGAAGTCGGGATTGGGCGTAGGATAAGGCTGGTCGCCGTCCACCTCGATCCGCGCGAGCGCCCCGGCGTGGACCAGGCCGCGCATCACCGCCTCGCTGACCTCCGCATGTGCGGAAAGCTCGCGCACGGTGCCCTGGCGGCCTTCGATGCGGGAGAGGGCCTGCTCGCGCTGCGGGGTGAGGCGGGCAGGGCTCTCGCCGGTCGGCCGGTATTCGATCATGGTCCGCGGTCCCGCCAGCGCGGCGGATGACGGCAGCACCATCCGTAGTACGGCGGCGAGCGGCGAGAGGTAATAATCCGCGGTCCATTCGCACAGGCGGCGCAGCGGGGCAGGGATCGGCGGGACATCGACCAGGCCTGCGAGGGGGCGGAGGCGGTTGTCGCCAACCTCCTCGGTCTTGAGCCGATCGGCTTCCCAGGCAACGCCGATCAGCTGCCGCGGCCCCAATGGAGCAACGACGACTGAGCCGGGTTCGACGGTCATTCCGTCGGGTACACGGTAATCGAGAGGACCAAGCGCCGCGTTCAAGGTGACGACGCGAACGCGCGGAAGTGCCACCTGAGGCTAGCGCCCCCGCTTCTTGCGGTGCTCGTCGAGATCGAGGACGGAGGTTTCCTCTTCGCCTTCCGGCAACAGGCCAAGCCGGCGCGCGACTTCCTGATAGGCTTCGGCCTCGCCGCCAAGGCTCTGGCGGAAACGGTCCTTGTCGAGCTTCTCGTTCGACTTCATGTCCCACAGGCGGCAGCCGTCGGGCGAAATCTCGTCGGCCAGGATGACCCGCGCATAGTCGCCGTCCCACACCCGACCGAACTCCAGCTTGAAGTCGACCAGGCGAATGCCGATCCCGGCGAACATCCCGCACATGAAATCGTTCACCCGGATCGCCATGTCGGCGATGTCGTTCATCTCGTCCTGGCTGGCCCAGCCGAAGCAGGCGATATGCTCGTCCGCGATCATCGGATCGCCGAGCGCATCGTCCTTGTAATAATATTCGATGATCGTGCGCGGGAGCTGGGCGCCTTCCTCGATCCCGAGGCGCTTCGACAAGGAGCCGGCGGCGACGTTGCGGACGACCACCTCGATCGGGATAATCTCGACCTGGCGGATCAACTGCTCGCGCATGTTGACCCGGCGGATGAAATGGGTCGGGACGCCGATCGTGGCGAGCGCGGTAAAGATATGCTCGGAAATGCGGTTGTTGATCACGCCCTTGCCGCTGATCGTGCCGCGCTTCTGGGCGTTGAACGCCGTCGCGTCGTCCTTGAAATATTGGATGAGGGTACCTGGCTCGGGACCTTCGTAAAGGATCTTGGCCTTGCCTTCGTAAATCTGGCGGCGACGAACCATAAGCGATGCTGACTCCGGGCAAGAACAAGAAGTGGGGCGGCTATAGGCTAGCCGCCCCCCGTCCGCAATTGAGCCTTGAAGTTAGCCTTCGATGACTTCGAAATGGACGACGCCAGGCTCCAGCTCGAGCAGGAATTCCGGGTCGAAATCGTAATATTTCGCCTTGTTGATGTCTTCGCCGGCGAAGCGGCGGATGGCGCAGAAATCGTCCCACAGCGTGAACATTTCGAAATGCGCGATGCCATTGTCGCGGCGGAACAGGCACCAGGCGCCCCGGTTGCCCGGGGTGGAGCGATAGTCGGGCAAGCCGACCTGCGCCATCAACTGCATATATTCGGCAGTCTTCTCGCAGGGGACCCGCCCGTGCCATCGCCTGGCGATCATCTCAGCAGTCCCCGCCGCAGTGGCGCAGCTTCGACCAGCGGGTTTCCAGCCGCGAGGCCGACGCCATGCCGCGGAATGCATCGGCGAACGCGTCGAGGATCAGGGCGAAATCCTCGCCAAGCGTTTCCGGCCTGGCGAAGACTTCGCGGTGGTTGACGTCCTGGCGCATGTCAGGCCGCCTTGGCGCGCCGCTGCTTGGTCGCCTGATGCTTCCAGGGCGCGTCGAAGTTGATCTTGTGGAGCACGCGCAGCGATTGCCCGGCACCATCAATCAGCCGGCTGATGCTGTCGTTAAGGGCAGCGCGTCCGGCCTGATACTCGCGATCGAAAATCTGATCGTTCATCATTGCCTCCATCGTTTGGCGCCGGAGCCCTGGGGTGGGGAAGTAGGGAGCTCCGGCGCTTGTCGACTATCTAGTCCTGTTCCCCATTCGTGCCCAATGAAACACTGGACAAAGTACATAAGCCGCGCTTATAGACTTCGCTCATGAGACGACTTCCTCCACTGGCCGCGGTGCGCGTCTTCGAAGCGGCGGCACGACTAGAAAATTTCACGGCCGCGGCGAACGAGCTGGGGATGACCCAGGCGGCGGTTTCCTATCAGGTCAAATTATTGGAAGAGCGGCTTGGCGCGGCCCTGTTCGTGCGCGAGAAGGGCAGGGCGCGGCTGACCGGCCTGGGCCTGAGGTTGCTCCCCCAGCTGACCAAGGCGTTCGACACGATCGAGGGCGCGTTCGCCGAACTTCGGGAGGAAGATGAGGGCCTGCTGACCGTGGCCACCACCTTCACTTTCGCCAACACTTGGCTGGCGTGGCGGCTGGGCGCATTCCAGGTCGAGCATCCCGATCTCGCGGTGCGGCTCGCCACCTCCAACAAGCTGGTCGACCTCAAAGCCGGCGAGGCCGATGTCGCCATCCGCGCGGGCGCCCAGCCCTGGGAAGGGCTGGTCTCGATCGAGCTGATGAAGGTCGATTTCTCGCCGATGTGCGCGCCGAGTTTCTGGCAGCGGATGACCGAGCAATTGGGCCGTCCGCCCGTGCCGGCCGACTTGCCCAACCTGCCTCTGATCAGCCCCGAGGATTATTGGTGGGACAAATGGTTCGAGGTCGCCGGTGTCGAGGGCGCCGACCGGCCGCGCAAGGCGGGCCTGAGGCTCGATAGCCAGGCCGACGAGGGCCATGCGGCAATGGGCGGGCAGGGGTTCGTGCTGCTGACCCCGGCCTTCTGGAAGAACGACATCCGGGACAAGAGGCTGTGCCAGCCGTTCGAGCTGACCGCGACGGCGGGATTCCGCTATTGGCTGTGCATCGCGCCGGAGCGGCGCAACGTGCCGAAGATCAAGCGCTTCCGCGAATGGCTGCTGCGGCAGGTCGAACTCAGCAAGATCGCGCCGCTCGAAGCCGTCGCATAATCGTTCGCCGGGAAACGGGCTAATCCTCGCCGAAAAACAAATTGAGTTCCAGGTCGGTCAGGCGAGGATTGACCATGGCCGGCCTCTGGGGACTCGCCGAGGCGGTGACCGCTTCGGCGAATAGGCCGGCCATGGTCGCGATGCCGGACAGGACTTCGGGGGTAGCCCGAACCCAGCTTCGCCTCAGGTCGTCGGGATCACCTTCCCGGACGATCAATCCTTTATCCTCAAGCCGCTGGATGGTGCGCAGCGCCGTGCTTTGCGGCACGCCCGACGACAGGCTGAGCGCGATCGCGGAGACCCGCTCGCCGCGCTCGTGCGAGGCGAACAGGTCGAGCAGCATGTCCCACGCGGGATCGCGGAACAGCTCCGCGCCGATGACGTCGTTGCGCTTCAGCCGCAGCTTGCGCATCCGCTCGACATATTCGCCGAGGCGGATGCCGTTGACGACCTGCTCCGACCGCGCGGTAGCGGCCGCGAGGCGAAGCTCGAGCCGCTCGATCACTTCCGACGGTTCGATGTCTCGCCGGTCGGCAATTTCCGACACCAGCCGGAATAGCCGGGAGATGTCGTCGGGGCTGAACAAAAGCTCGCCGTTCGAGGGGCTGCGAAGCTGGGCCATCATCACGCCGTGTCGATGGTTCGGGCCGCCGCGCGGGGCAAGCCGAATTGGCGCCGGTCCGGGGCCGTTGAAGCCGTCAGATTGAAAGCGTTTCCCACAGCAACGGAAAGTAACGCCTTAGCCCCCTCAGTGGGAACGGGCGCGACTGCGGTTCGCCGAGGCCGCGGGCATGTTCGTCGAAGCGGAATATTCGACCAATGGAGGGGAGGCGACGGATCTAACTTCTAAGATGGGAGCGTATCCCTCGGTCCAGCTCAGGCGACCTTGCGGGCAGGGCGAAGCTCAGGCTGCCGGGCCAGCGCGTCGTAGAGACGGGCTAGTTCTTCGTGGATCTGCGAGACATTGGCCTGCGTCGCATCCTCGGCCGCGAGGCGTTCCTCGATTGCCCGGCCGCGATAATAGTCTTCATCATCCTGGGCAGACATTTTGTCCGTCACCTCCATTGGCGGGACACCGCGAGAGCACCCATCGCCAGCTTGCCGGATACGGGCGGGCGATGGTGGATCATTACATGGGTGGATCGGTTTCGCCTAGTCACCGACACGACACTGGCCTTGCTGGCCGATGAATTTTATCACCGGCAAACATGGGCTTAGCGCAGGCGGCGATCGTTGGCGGCGACCTTGCGCTTGTACACGGCGAGGGCGCCGCGGGTAGTTGCAACCGGGCTGGCGCCGGCGCCGCGGGTCAGGAGATCGGCCTGGATCTCGGTCGCGGCTTGCCATTTCTCCGACAGCATCAGCCAGGCTTCGAGCCCCGCGGCGGGGCCGCCGCCGGCGATCCGCGCGGTGCGCAGGCCAATGACATGAGTGGCCTGCAGGCCGAGCGTCCAGGCATCGACGCCGAGCTTAATCCAGGCATTTTGTTCGGAGGGTTTCATGGCATGGGCTTTCGGCGGGAGGGCGGAATGGTCGGGGCTCAACCGCCGGGGGGCGTGAAGGTTCATTCGCGGCGAAGCAGTTCGGTGGGTGCCGAGCAGCAGCACCCACCGTCCCGCCCCACGTGACGCAACTGGCGAGCCGGATTTCGCCGGCCCGCTACGATGCTAGATCCTGGCCAGGTTCACGGCGCAGGGCTGGCTGTCCACCATCCCTCGGTCATAGGACAGGCGCTGGCCGACCGAGATGTCCTTGGGCGCGTCCCAACTGATCGCGCTGCGCTCAAAATAGAGGTCGTCGCCGCCTGTTTCGGGCTTCAGCGAGCCGAGGCCCTTGTCAGGGTCGAACGTCTTGACGGTGCCGAAATATTTCATGGGTGGTTCCTTCCTTGCCGACACGGCCGGAATTGGCCGTCTCGCGGCTAAGAGGGGTAAGAGATGGAAACAGGCGCGCGTTCGCGCCCAGGACCGTCGATACCGACTGTCAGCACCAACCTAACGGGTGGCGAGGGGGATTGGTTGCAAGCGAAAGCAAGCCAGGGTCAGCGCCTTAGCAACTGGATTGCGGCGCCCAAGGGGCTCGCAATGAAGGGCCGATCAAAGATGTCCGGTGCAATAAGCGAGAAGCAAGATGAGGGGGATCGGAACGCCGACAATCCAAAGCAACGCGGAACGCATATTGATACTCCTTGCGCCCGCTCGGGTGGCTCAATGATCGAGACGTTATGCCGGTTCCGGCTCCCGCACCGCTTCTTTCGCCATCCGGTCGTACATCGCCGCCAGATCGTTATGCGTGCGGGCGATGGCAGGGTTGGGGGCGCAGGCCGCGGAGCTCCGCTCTTCAGCGGCGCGGGCGAGGTAATATTCCCGTTGCTTGGAAGCCATGGCGAGGCTCCTTGTCCTGGTTGGCACAGCGCATAGGTCATTTAACCAGAAATTAATAGGACGAAATCTGTGGATTTCAACGCGCCGCGGGGATGACGGGGAGGGGAAGCGGCTGCTAGTCCGGTGGCATGAATTCCACCGACTCTTCCGACCTAGTCATCGATACACCGTTCGAAAGCGCCCTTAGCGAGCGCTACCTGGTCTATGCCCTGTCGACGATCACGGCGCGGTCGCTGCCGGATGTCCGCGATGGGCTGAAGCCGGTCCATCGCCGCCTGCTGTGGGCGATGCGGCTGCTGCGGCTGGATCCGGCGTCGGGCTACAAGAAATGCGCCCGCGTGGTCGGCGACGTCATCGGCAAATATCACCCGCACGGCGACCAGTCGGTCTATGACGCGATGGTCCGCCTCGCCCAGGATTTTGCGCTGCGCTACCCGCTGGTCGACGGGCAGGGCAACTTCGGCAACATCGACGGCGATAATGCCGCCGCCTACCGCTACACCGAGGCGCGGATGACGGCGGTCGCGGTCCAGCTGATGGCCGGGCTCGACGAAGGCACGGTCGCCTATCGGCCGACCTATAATGGCGAAGAAGAGGAGCCGGAGGTGTTCCCCGGCCTGTTCCCGAACCTGCTCGCCAATGGCGCCAGCGGGATCGCGGTCGGAATGGCGACCAGTATCCCGCCGCATAATGTCAGCGAACTGGCCGAGGCGGCGATCGCCCTCATCGACAACAAGCGGATGGAAGACCGCGAGCTGCACCAGATCGTCAAGGGCCCCGACTTCCCGACCCGCGGCGTGCTGGTCGAGGATGAGGAGACGATCCTCAAGGCCTATGTCAGCGGGCGCGGTTCCTTCCGCGTGCGGGCCAAGATCGAGCGGGTGACCGAGAAGGGCGGCGGCTGGCACCTGGTGGTGCACGAGATTCCCTATGGCGTGCAGAAGGGCAAGCTGATCGAAGAGATCGCCGACCTCATCGCCAACAAGAAGCTGCCGATCCTGGCCGACGTTCGCGACGAAAGCGCCGACGACGTGCGCATCGTGCTCGAGCCGCGGTCGCGGACCGTCGATCCGGCGCTGCTCGAGGAGAGCCTCTACAAGCTGACCGAGCTGGAGACGCGCTTTCCACTCAATTTGAACGTGCTCGACAAGAGCCGGACCCCGGGCGTGATGAGCCTCAAGGAAGCGCTGCTCGCCTGGCTCGACTTCCAGTTCGAGGTGCTGGTCAACCGCTCGCTGCACCGCATCGGCAAGATCGACGACCGGCTGGAGCTGGTCGACGGGTTCCTGGTTGCGTTCTTGAACCTCGACCGGGTGATCGAGATCATCCGTTATGAGGACGAGCCCAAGGCAGTGATGATCGCCGAATTCGCGCTGACCGACAGGCAGGCCGAGGCGATCCTCAACATGCGGCTGCGCCAGTTGCGCAAGCTGGAGGAGATGGAGCTCAACAAGGAGCGAGAGGCGCTGGCGAAGGAGCGCGACGAGCTGGAGAAGCTGGTCGGCAGCCAGGACCGGCAGAAGACGCGGCTGAAGAAAGAGCTGGCCGCGATGAAGGACAAGTTCGGCGACGAGCGCCGGACCGTGCTCAGGCCGGTCGCCGCGACGGTGCGGGCCGAGATCGACTGGACCCAGATGATCGAGAAGGAGCCGATCACGGTGATCCTGTCCGAACGCGGCTGGATCCGGGCAATGAAGGGCCATGTCGCGCTTCACGAGATCGAGGACTTGAAGTGGCGCGAGGGCGACGGGCCGCACCTTGCATTCCACGCCCAGACCACCGACCGGCTGCTGGTCGCGGCCGACAATGGGCGGGTCTATACGATCGGCGGCGACAAGCTGCCCGGCGGGCGCGGCTTCGGCGAGCCGATCCGGCTGACCATCGACCTTGAGGCGGAAAGCGATATCGTCGCCATGTTCGTGGTGCGGCCGGAGTCGAGGATGCTGGTGGCGTCGAGTGACGGGCGCGGGTTCGTGACGACCGGCGAGGCGGTGCTGGCGGAGACGCGCAAGGGCAAGCAGCTGATGAACCTCCGGCCCAAGGCCAAGGTCGCGGCGGTGAAGCCGGTGCCGGGAGCGGCGGACTCGGTCGCGGTGATCGGTGAAAACCGCAAGATGCTGGTGTTCAAACTCGACGAGCTGCCGGAGCTTGGCCGCGGGTCGGGCGTGCAGTTGCAACGCTACCGGGACGGCGGGCTCAGCGATGCGATGGCGTTCATCCTGGCTGAGGGGATCAGCTGGCCGCTGGGGGGCGACAGCGGGCGGGTCAGGAGCGAAATGGACCTCACGCCATGGCGAGCGATCCGCGGCGCTTCGGGGCGGATCGCACCCAACGGATTTCCACGGAGCAACAGGTTCGAGGCGGTGCCGGCCGCAAAGCCGGGCGAATAGAGTCGGGAAACCGACAAAAGCCAACCTAGGTTAAGTCCTCTCGAAACTGCCCATTAACCTGTCTCGTTTAACGCTGGCGGCATGCAGGCTGCAGCTAACCGCTCGGCCGCGCCCAAGGGCGTGCGCTCTGCGGTCCAGAATGATGAGGTTGGCATCCGTGCGTCGACGGACGAGCAGGCTTTGCTCGCCGCCTTGCCGATCGCCGCGGCGGTGGTCGGGCGCAACGCCGAAGGCGCGATCCAGCTGCTCAACTGCAACAGCCGGTTCCGCGATGCGGCCGCCAATTCTTCCGACCCCAAAATCGCCGCCGGCGACCTGACCTCACTGCGCGATGGCGCACTGGGCGCGATGATCGAAACCTTCCTCGACGATCCGAGCATGCCGGGCGAGCTTGATTTTCGAGATGGCGAGGGTCTCGGCGCCCGCTATTTCCGGACCACCCTGGCGCCGCTGCCGCACGTCGACGGCACCGGGCCGCGCTGCCTTGTCAGCGTGGTCGACCGCACGGTCGAAGTGCAAGCGGAACGGGCGCTTCGGGCGGAGATGCTGCGCGACAGCCTGACTGGCCTGCCCAACCGGTTGAGCTTCACCGAGACGATCGAAAGCCGCGGCGCGGCCAACGCCCGCGACTGCGATCATGCGGTGCTGGTGGTGGACATGCTCCGCTTCAGCCGGATCAACGAATCGATGGGCAGCCTGGCCGGCGACGAACTGCTGATCACCTTTGCCCGCCGGCTGATTTCGGCGCTGCGCGGCGGCGACGTGCTGGCGCGGACCGGCGGGAACGAGTTCGGGATCCTGGTGGGCCTGAAGCGCGGCGTGACCGATGCATTGGCGGCGGCCGAGCGAATCCAGCAGGTGATGGCGACCCCGTTCAAATTGAGCGAGCTTGAAATAAGGGTCGAATGCGCGATCGGCGTCGCGCTGATGCATACCGGCCAGGATGCGGAAGAGCTGTTCCGCAATGCGCAGTTCGCGGTCAAGCAGGCCAAGGCCGCCGGCAAGCCGCAGGTCTATGAGCCGAAAGAGGCGAGCGCCGCCAGGCGCCGTTTCTCGATCGAAACCGAACTTCGCCGCGCCCTCGACAAGGACCAGCTCAAGCTGTTCTACCAGCCGCTGATCGACCTGAAGTCGGGCCAGGTCGCAGGGTTCGAGGCGCTGGCCCGCTGGAGCCATGAGGACCGGGGCGAGATCAGTCCTTCGGAATTCATCCCGGTCGCCGAGGAAAGCGGGCTGATCCTGCAGCTCGGACGCTGGGCGATGGACACGGCCGCCCAGACGGTGGCTGATTGGGACAGGCAGGCCGGCGAACCGCTGCCGGTCTATGTCGGGGTCAATCTTTCCGCCATCCAGGTCGCACGCGACAATATCGCCGAAGTGGTCGAAAGCGCGCTCAAGGCGTCCGGGCTCAAGGGCAACCGGTTGACGCTGGAACTGACCGAAAGCTCGATCGTCCAGGATCCCGGACGGGCTATGCGCGTGTTCGAGGCGTTAAAGGCGCTCGATGCGACCGTTGCGATGGATGATTTCGGTACTGGCTATTCGAGCCTCGCCTATCTTCAGCGGCTGCCGATCGACGTGCTCAAGATCGACAAGAGCTTCGTCACCGGAATGATGCGCGACCCTGACGCCGTGGCGATCGTCCGCGCCGTGCTGAGCCTGGCCGACGCATTGGGCATGTCGACCACCGCCGAAGGGATCGAGACGGTCGAGCTGGCGACGACCCTGGCGACGCTAGGCTGCGCTTCGGGCCAGGGCTTTTATTTCGCCAAGCCGCTCGAGGCTGACGCCGCGCTCGAATATTGGAAGGGGCGGCGCAAAGGCGCCTAGGGCTCGGTTGACGGTGGCGTTGAGTCACCATCGCCAAGCGCCAGTTGCAGATAGACGGTGTCGAGCCAACGGCCCCGCTTGCGGCCGACCGAAATCATCCTGCCCGCCTCGCGAAACCCCAACTTGCGGTGAAGTGCGATCGACGCGGGCTCCGCACCGCCGACGACGGCAATCATCTGGCGGAATCCGGCCTGCTCGCTGGCTTCGATCAATGCGGCCAGCAGCAATGTGCCCACCCCGTGGCCGATCGCAGCAGGGTCAAGGTAGATGCTGTTCTCACAGGTTGAGGCATAGGCCGGGCGATCGCGGAACTGCGTCGCGTAGGCGTACCCGACAAGCCGTCCATCCCGTTCGGCAACCAGGAATGGCCACCCCCTGGCGTTGCAATCGGCGATCTTGCCGGCGGTATCCGGGCCGGTTCGGGGCGAGGTGTCAAACGAGGCCGTGCCGTGGGCCACGTGATGAGCGTAGATTGCGGCGACTGAATCCGCGTCCTCGGGCTGTGCCCGCCTAATCAAGATGCCGGTTTCGGCCATTGGTCACCGGGCAGGGACATGGCGTTGCAGGCCGGGCTAGTCGAGGTGAAGATTCGGCGCGCCATTTGGACTAGTTATTATCCTATGTTAACCTAAACCGTTGTTGCGTTTAACAGGGGTAAGAATGAGGGAGCCGGGACAGATCAAGCGCTCGCCGCGTGTCGACACGCGGTTCAAGGCCACGCTGATCGACAGCGATGGCGGCAGGCATGATGTGATCGTCACGGACATCAGCCGCGAAGGCTGTCGGCTGGAAGCCGAGGATATGTTGAAGATCGGCGAGACTGTGCAGCTGGAAGTGCCAAAATACGGCCTGTTCCCGGCGCAGATCCGCTGGGCGCTCGGCAATGAGGCAGGCGCCATATTCCTCGAACCGGTGTTCCTGCCCTAACGCAAGGCCGCGTCGACCAGCTGCTCGAATTCACTGCCTTTGGGAAAGCCCGCGGACTCCCACGCATCCTCGATTCGCCGAAGCGTCCGGGCAACCTCGGGCCCTTGCGGCACACCGCGCGCTATAAGGTCCCCACCGCCGATCGGCAGCCGGGGCGGTTTCCACCCCATGATGCCGGCCGCGTCCTCGGGGCGGCCGGCAAGCAACAGTCGATCGATCGCACTTTCCGGTCCCAAACGGTAGGCGAGGGCGCGGGGATCGGCACCAAGCGATGGATCGGCGGCGGCGGCAATACGCTTCTTCGCTTTGTTGGACAGTTTCAGGCGAGCGGCGATTCGCTCTGCGGTTTGCGGCTCCTGAGGCAATAACGCGGCAAATCGACGCAACGGGTCAGCCTCAATGCCTGCGGCCCGTTCAGCCTCCACCAGCGTTTCGAGCCGCCCGATATCCTCGATTTCAGGAATCACCGGCTCGAAAATTCCGCGTTCAAGCATCAGGCGCACCGTCGGTCGTGGATCCTCCAGTGCGAACAGCTTCAACAGTTCATCGGCGATCCGCTCGCGCGACAGGGCCATCAGGTCATTGGCCCGCGCGGTGCAGGCCTCCAGCGCATGCGGATCCGGGTCGCCATGCCCATAGCGCGCATGGAAACGGAAATAGCGAAGGATGCGCAGATGATCCTCGGCAATGCGCTGAAGCGGCTCGCCAATGAATCGGACGGTGCGCGAGGCAAGGTCATCGAGCCCGCCGAAATAGTCGAACAGCTCCCCGCTATAGGGATCGGCATAAAGCGCGTTGATGGTGAAGTCGCGCCGCCCAGCATCCTCGCGCCAGTCGCCGGTGAAGGCGACCGTTGCGCGGCGCCCGTCGGTCGAGACGTCGGAGCGAAGCGTGGTCACTTCGACAACCGTCCCGGATGAGACGGCGGTGATCGTGCCATGGTCGAGCCCGGTCGGAACGGCCTTGATGCCCTTGGCCTCGAGGCGCCGCATTACGTCATCGGGCGCATGCGTCGTTGCAAGGTCCAGATCCTCGTGAGGGACGTCGAGCAGCAGATCGCGGACCGCGCCGCCGACAAATCGGGCGGTGCCTTCTTTGGCGTCGAGCGCCTTCAGCAGGCGTTTGATGCCCTGGCGCTTCAGGAAGACTTCGGGATCGAGCTTCATGCGATCCGGCGGCTCAGGTTGACCAGCATTGCCGCGGTCGCGCCCCATATGCGGCGATCCTGCCAGTCGATCTGATAATAGTGCCGCGTGCGGCCGCGAAATTCAGCGCTCATCCGTTGCTGGTTGGCGGGATCGAGCACAAAATCAAGCGGCGCCTCAAACCAGCCCGCGACTTCAGCGGGATTCGGGGTGAGGGCGAGGTCGGGGGGGACCAGGCCCACGACCGGCGTCACCTGGTAACCGGTGACGGTGCGATAGGGGTCGGCCTCGCCGAAGACCGATACCCTGGTTGGGTCAAGGCCGAGCTCCTCATGGGCTTCGCGAAGCGCGGCCTGGCAGGGAGTTTCGCCAGCATCGATCCGCCCCCCGGGAAAGGCGACCTGACCGGCGTGCGTCCGCAAATCGTCGCGGCGAACGGTGAGAATCAGCCCGGGGTCGGTGCGATCGGTGATTGCAACCAGTACGGCGGCCGGGCTGGTCTCGTCATCCAGTCCTTCCGCTATGTCCCCAGGCAGCAGGTCATGCGGCGGGTCAGCAGCGAGCGAACGAGCGATTCGGTCGACCAGGCTCACGGGACTAACGGAAAGAAGGCGCCATTGGACCAGATGCCGGGCGGGTCATGGGATTCCTCGAGGGCAATTTCGGCGAGCTCATAATAGAGCGGGCGAGCCAACTCGGCTTCCAGGCCAAAGCGAACTGCAATCCGAGGGGATGGTCCGCCGGCGGCCTCGATGACCGAGAGGGCGTGGTCCGGGCCTATAATCAGCGCGTCGCCGCTATCGAGGGTCACTCCAATCCGGCGATTCTCGCGTTCGCCCGTCATGGTCATCTGAGTGGCGCGGAACGCCGTGGCCTCGACTTCGACCGCAAGCTTCTCGACCGGCGTAACCAGCACATGGCTGCCGTCGGCTTCCCGCCGCAGGACCGAGGCAAACAGCCGGACCATTGCCGGCCGCTCAATCGGGGTACCGCGATAATACCAGGTACCGTCACGCGCGATGCGCATGTCTGAATTGCCGCAGTGCGACGGGTGCCAGCGATCGACGGGAGGCGGACCTCCGCGCTCCTCGATCGCCGCGGCGAGGTCGGCGAGGGTCAGGCCCTGGGCTTCTATCGGTGCGCGGCGTTCAGGCATTGGGCCGTCATTGCGAGGATCGGAGCGACGAAGCAATCCATCGGGGTGCCGGATTGCTTCGCCGCGCTGGCAATGACAGAGGGAGTTCATGGCCAGCGCCGATCGAACAGCAATCGTCACGGGCGGCGGCAAGAGGGTCGGCGCAGCGATCGTGCGGGCGCTGCTCGATGACGGCTGGATGGTCATTGCCCATGTCCATCACGACGGCGATCCGGTTGCACCGGGCGCGACCAAGGTCGTGGCCAACCTTGCCGAGGCCGATTGTGCCGGCAAGATCTTCGCCGCCGCGACAGGCGCGCCGGTCCGGCTGCTGGTGAATAATGCGGCGCGGTTTTCGCTCGACAGCCTTGGATCGGCGAATGCGGCAGAATTCGACGCGCACATGGCCGTCAATGCGCGTGCTCCGATGCTGCTGATCGACGAGCTGGCACGCCGGCACGCCGGCGGGGACGCGCTCGCGGTCAACCTGCTCGACGCCAAGCTGGCCGCGCCCAATCCCGACTTCCTGAGCTACACCTTGTCAAAATATGCGCTGGACGGCCTGACCAAGGTGGCAGCGCGCGGTCTGGCGGCGCAGGGCATCAGGATCAATGCCATCGCTCCGGCGCTGATGCTGCCTTCCGGCGAACAGGACGAGGCCAATTTTGCATCAGTCCATGATCTCAACCCGCTGCGGCGCGGCGTCGAAGTCGATGATGTCGTCGCGGCGTTGCGCTTCCTGATTGATTCGACCGCCATGACCGGCCAGACGCTGATGATCGACGGCGGCCAACAATTCATGGCGTTGCCGCGCGACGTGCAATTCCTGGAGGAATGATGCCGGAAGACGCGGTCAAGCTTCAGGGAATTGTGCCGGATCACCTCAAGGTCCGGCAGAGCCGTATCCTGCTCGATTCGCTCGAGGTGATGACCGACATTGGTTTTCACGAGTTCGAGGTCGGCGTTCCGCAACGGTTGCTGATCACCGTCGAGCTTTGGCTGGAAGAGCTCGAGCCGCCCGATGATAGCGACGTCCAATCGGCCTGGAACTACGATTACCTGCGCACGGAGGTCATCCGTATCGCCACTGCGCGACGCTACAACCTGCAGGAAACGCTGGTTCACGCCATTTTCCAGCGCGTCGCCGCGTATCGCGGAGTGAGGGCGCTCCGGGTGAAGAGCGTCAAACCCGATATTTATGAAGATGCCAAAGGCGTCGGCGTCGAGATCGCGTCGTTCGTCGAAAATCCGGCCAAATCGTAGCGGAAACCCCCGCAGCGCGCCATGTTTCTGCGCGGCACTTGCCGCAATCGGAACAAAATTCGTTGCGCGGCCATTATCGCTTCATTAAGGGTGGCGCGTATCTGCCAATGATATGTTAGTACATTGGCAGTTTCACGACAACTCGGGTCGCGTCAAATTGGCACCCTCCGAGAGGTCGTGAGCCCGAACATCGAGGAGTTTTGCGGCTTAATGTCCTACGCCAATCGCAAACAGATGAGCTCCAACCGCACCGCGGCGATTATTATCGTGGCGCTCATCCACATTGCCCTCGGCTATGCCCTGGTGACCGGCCTGGCCTATAACGTCATCAAGAAGGCCGCCGAGGACCTTAAGACCTTCGACGTGGAAGAGGAGCCGCCGCCCCCGCCGGAAGAGCCGCCGCCACCGCCGGACCAGAACACTCCGCCGCCGCCGCAGATCGTGGCTCCGCCGTCGATCATCCAGGCGCCGATCCAGTCTCCGATTATCAACACGACGCCGGTGGTTCAGCCGACGATCATCACGCCGCGCGCCGAAGCGCCGACCACCAAGTCCTGCCCGGGCGGCATGACCGTGGCCATCGCACAGGCCTGTCCGCCGGTGGTGTCCAAGGCAGCCAAGGCCAAGGCCAACCTCAACTCGCTGTTCTCGACCGATGATTATCCGCAGTCGGCGATCCGCAACGAGGAGCAGGGCACGACGGCCGTCCGCCTGTCTGTCGGTACCGACGGTCGCGTGACGGACTGCTCGATCACCGCGTCGTCCGGTTCGACCGCGCTGGACAATGCGACTTGCAATATCATCCGCCGCCGCGCGCGCTACACGCCGGCACAGGACCAGGCCGGTAATCCCGTCGGGGGCAGCGACACTGCCCGGATCCGTTGGGAACTCCCGGAAGAATAAGATTCAAACGCTTTAACGAACCCAAGAATTCAACACAGGAAAGTTAATCTTATGGCAGCTCCCACCACTCCTCCCGCCGGCGACAACCCGTACGGCCTGTTGCAGGCCCTGCAGGAAGGCGGCCTGATCTCGTGGACCGTGTTCATCATCCTGGTCGCGATGTCGATTTTCAGCTTCTACATCCTGTTCACCAAGCTGCTGCAGCAGCAGAAGATCATGAGCCAGGCGAACAAGGTGCGCGCCAGTTTCTGGAACTCGCCGAACCTGCGTGAGGCCGCTAACAAGCTGGAGCAGCGCAGCGCCTATCGCGCCATCGTCGAGGACGCGCTGGTTGCGCAGGAGCAGCACAGCAAGCTGACCGACCCGATCGACCAGCACGACTGGATGACCGGCTCGCTATCCCGCTCGCAGGGTGCGATCACCAACCGCCTCGGTGAAGGCCTCGCCTTCCTCGCGACCGTCGGTTCGACCGCGCCGTTCATCGGCCTGTTCGGTACCGTCATCGGCATCTACCGCGCGCTGATCAAGATCGGCGCCTCGGGACAGGCGTCGATTTCGACGGTCGCGGGTCCGGTCGGCGAAGCGCTGATCATGACCGCGCTCGGCCTGGTCGTCGCGGTTCCGGCGGTGCTCGCCTACAACTGGCTGATCCGCCGCAACAAGTCGATCTCCGAGGATCTTGCGGCCTTCACCAACGACGTCCACGGCTACATCATGTCGGGCGGCGCGGTGAAGCCGATCATGGCTAGCCCGAAGCAGCCGGCGCAGGTTGCCAAGCCGGCTCCGGCCCCGACCGCGGCGCGCTAAGCGACAAGCCGGGCCGGCAGCCCAGGCGGCCGGCCCGGACAGAGTTGAACGAAGAAGGAATCACGCCTCATGGCAATGCAAGTAGGCGAGCACGACGCGGGCGAAGATGTCCCCATGTCGGACATCAACACCACGCCGCTCGTCGACGTGATGTTGGTTCTGCTGATCATCTTCCTCATTACGGTTCCCGTCGTGATCCAATCCGTGCCGATCACCCTGCCGGACGTGCGCAACGAGCCGACCGAAACCAAGCCGGAGAACGTCTCCCTGACGGTTCGCGGCGGCCCCGGCGGAACCTGCGAGGTTTACTGGAACCTGACGCGCATCAACAACGAGGAACTGCTCGACCGCGCGGTCAAGGCCCTCGAGGAGCAGATCAAGCGCGTCGGCGGCATCCAGAATATCAACGAAGAAAACATGCCTGAAGTGCATATTCGCGGCGACATCAACACGCCGTACAAATGCATCGGCGGCACCGTTTTCACGATGCAGCGCGCCGGTTTCCAGCGCGTCGGCTTCATCTCGCAGCCGCCTGCTGGCGGCCATGTCGAGCGACTGTAAGTTAAGGAGCTAGCCTACCATGGCGATGCAAACCACCGGCTCGAACGAATCTGGCGAGCCCATGATGGACATCAATACGACGCCGCTCATCGACGTCATGCTGGTGCTTCTCATCATGTTCATCATTACCATTCCGCCGCAGAGCCACGCCGTGAAGCTGGACCTGCCGCAAAACCAGAGCAACCAGCCGCCGCCGCCGATCGACCCGGTCAAGAACAAGGTGGTGATTACGCAGGGCGGCGCGGTGCTGTGGAACGGTGCGCCGGTGAACCTGACGCAGCTGCGCCAGTTCCTCGACGTAACACAGCAGATGGATCCGATCCCCGAGCTTCACCTCCAGCCGGAACCGGACGCCCGCTACGAACTGGTCGACCAGGTGCTGGCAGTGACCAAGCAGGCCAAGGTCAGCAAGATGGGGTTCGTCGGCAACGAAGCCTATATGACGGTCTTCTAGGCCCAGGCGGCTTCGAACGATTCAGGGCGGTCCCCACCGGGGCCGCCCTTTTTCGTGGCTTGTATCGTTTCAACAATGATATATTATTGCATTGTTCAGGCGAGGAGACTGGCGATGGCGCAAGCAACTTCTTCCTCAGCTAGTTGGGCGCGCGAGGCGGCGCCGATGAGCGAGATGAACACAACGCCGCTGATCGACGTAATGCTGGTGCTGCTGATCATGTTCATCATCACCGTGCCGAGCCAGACGCACCAGGTCGAAGTCGCAATCCCGCAGGCCGCGCCACCTCCTCCGGACTGGATCCGGCCGCTGCGCAACGACCTCACCTTGTCGGCGAGCGGCAAGCTTAGCTGGAACCAGCACACCATTAGCGATGGCCAGTTGGCTGGCTTGCTGGCGGAGGTGGCGGCATCTCCCAAACCGCCGGAAGTGCATTTCCGGCCCGATTCTACGGCGCGGTTCGAGCGAGTGGACCAGGTGCTTGCGATCGCTGCGCGGAGCGGCGCCACAACCTTCGGATTCGCCGGCAACGAGCAATATCGCGATAGTTTCTGAAGATCGTCGTAACCGCTTTTCAACCGGTCGGACGGTACCACGCCCGGCATGGACATTATTGCGGCGCATCGTGACGGGCTGATCGAGCAACTGGACCTGGAAGTGGCGGCGCTCGCCGGGCGGAGCGGTGACCATGCCCAGCGGGCCGTCGTGCTCCATCATTTGTTCGACCATTCGCGCGGCAATCATCTGTGGGCGCTGGCGGAGGCCCGGCGTGCCCTTCGAATTGCGTCAGGGCTGGTGCGGCTGCGGCGGCGCGTCGATCATTGGGGCTGGGTCGGCGGAAGCCGTGACAAGGCCAGGGCAGCTCTCGAGCGGCTGGCCGAAGCCCTGCGCGAATCCGATCGTTGCCGCACCATCTCCGCCTACCGCGCCTATCGGCTTAGCTCCTCGCAGGCGCTGCGCGACGAGGCCGAGGCAAGCCTCGAGCCGAAACTGCTTGGACTGCTCGACCAATGTCATGCCGCGCGGCGGAGCGGCACCAGCCTGTCGCCGGATGCCCAGGCTGAGCTTGCCAGGCTGAGCGAAGATGCCGCCGATGCCGGCGCTGATCATGATCGGATAAGCGCCGCCTGGGACGCGGTCGATGCGACCGCCCTCAAGCGCGTAGCCAGGCGGTTGCTCGGCGACAAGTCGCTGGCGCGGCAAGCGGCCAGGGATTTGCGGCGCGGGGCAATGCGGGTCGAGCAGGACCTGCGGATGGATCCAGCGTTGCCGCCAAGCTTCAAGGCCAATCCGGCGCAGCATTTCTATGCGCTCCAGCACCTGCTCAGGGAACGGCGCCGCCAGCAGTGGCGCGAAGCCTGCGACCGCGAGCCGGATGCCTTCGAACTCGCCGCCTAGCCGAAAGTAAAAGCGTAGGCCTCGGCGCCCGGGTCGAGGAAGGTAATCGTGAACTGCCGCTCGCGGTTCGGGTCCTTTTGCCGCACCAGTTGATAGAGCCGTTGGTTGGTGACCTGGCCGTTGCCGCCGGCATCGATGTCGGTGCCATGATCGGCGTTCGGGGCCTGGCCGTCGATCGTGACCCGGAATCGGACCGGCCTGCCGGTTGAGCTGCCAAGCACGAGATGGAGGTCGCGGGCGCGGAAACGGAAGGCGATCTGCGCGCCGGGCTGGGTGTTTACGGCACGCTGCGGCTCGACGCTCCAACGGCCGGCCAGCGCCCAATCATTAAGCGCGAAGGCTGCGGGCAGCCGATAATCGCCAACGCCGTCATGCAGTCCGCCGGGCGAGGTGAAATTGCTGGCGCGCCGGCTGCCGATGTAGGTTTCCGGGCTGCGGATCGCGGCGAAGTCGGCCGCGGCGGCGGCACCGGTGGCGGTGACGCTGGCAACTTCGCCCAGCTTGGCACCCTTCTCGGCGAGCAGCGCGCGAATCGCCTGTTCGGTTTCGCCGGTGCTGCCCTCGCCGAAATGGTGATAGCGCAGCCGTCCCTGCGCGTCGGCGAGGTAATGGGCCGGCCAATAGCGATTATTGAAGGCGCGCCAGATGACGAGGTTGTTGTCGAGGGCGACCGGGTAATCGATGCCGAAGTCGGCGACCGCCTTTCGCACGTTCGCGGAGTCACGCTCGAAGGCGAACTCGGGCGCGTGCACGCCGATCACCACCAAACCCTGATCCTTGTAGCGATCGGCCCAGGCGCGGACGTAGGGGATCGAGCGGATGCAGTTGATGCAGCTGTAGGTCCAGAAGTCGACCAGTACGACCTTGCCCTGGAGCTGCTCGCGGGTCAGCGGCGGCGAATTGAACCATTGCACGGCGCCGTCGAGCGGGGGCAGGACGCCCTCGACCGGCAACATTCCGCCGACCTTGGTGCCCAGTTCTTCCTCTTCCATTCCGAGCAACTGGGCGAGGCGGTGTTCGAAGCCGAACGTCTGGGCAGTCGACAGCCGCGAGAGGACGCGGGTGTCGAGGCCGAGCGCGATGACGCCGACGCCAATGAGGATCAGTACGCCGAGCGCTCGCCGGACCCCTTCGCCGGCGCCGATCGAGCGCTTCATCGCCGCGAACAGCTTGCCCCCAATCAGGAGCGCGCCTGCAAGGCTGGTGGCCGCGCCAAGCGCATAGGCGAGCAATAGTCCGGCGGTGGTGGCGCTGGCGCCGGACAGGGCAGCGCCGGTCAGTATGATGCCCAGGATAGGGCCCGCGCAGGGCGCCCAGAGCAGTCCGGTGGCAACGCCGAGCAATAGTGAGCCGCCAATGCGGTCTTCGCTACCCTTGGCAGACAGCTTTTCGCCAAGCCCGACCAGCGGCCGCATCGCGCGGTCGGCAAGATGCGGGAAGATGAGCAGCAGGGCAAATGCACCAAGCAGGACGATGGCGATCCAGCGCCCGGCGCTGTTGGCGGCGACCGCCCAGCCGCCGCCGACCGCGGCGAGCGTCGCCACGCC
>Ga0310810_10000387_pt1 | contig 45707 bp, 37 predicted proteins | sample NCmetagenome_FD_207641 | JGI IMG/M metagenome (GOLD analysis project Ga0310810, IMG submission 207641) | Soil microbial communities from experimental microcosm in Duke University, North Carolina, United States - NC | ecosystem: Engineered > Artificial ecosystem > Soil microcosm > Unclassified ...
CCAAAGTTCTCGTCGTGAAACACCAACGGCGCCAGATAATAGCTCAGGCCCGGATGATAGGGATTGGCCCACAGGAACTCATAGGGCGCGCCCAGGGTGCTGCGCAGCAGGAAGTTATCGTGCATCAGCCAGCCCTGCAGGATTTGGCTCGAGGGGGCATTGGTGTCGAAAGGGACCATGGCCAGCTCGGCCGCCCGCGACAGGATGGCCTTGCGAACGTCGGGCTCGCCCCCACCCTTCGACGCCGGAATGCGGTACTCGCCTTCGGGCGCGGGGAATGTTGCGGGGTAATAACTCACCAGATCGTAGATCGGAAGCGCTTTGAAATACTCGGGCGCGGATTCGCGTAGATCAATATTGAGATTGTCGCGAACGGCGTGCAGCATCTCGTAGAGCGCGTAGTAATCTTCGTGCGGGATTACGTCGCGCCCACGCTGCAACTCCGGGGCGATTTCGCCGCGCCACCGGCCCTGGATCACGCGCTCCAGCTCGCGTTCGGAAACGGCCTGCAGATGATCCGCGAGCGCAACCGCCGCCAGTGCCCGGGAACGCAGGGCCCCAATTGACTTGTCGCGGCCCGTCTGTTCGATTCCTTTGGCCAGCTTCGCCGCCAGGGCGTGCGATTGCACGGGCGAAAGCAGGTCCTGGCACCAGTCGAAGACGATTGCGAGCTGCCGCAGGTCCGTTGTGGGCCCCAGGGCCCACGTCACCGCCGCCCGGCCACTAGCCGGATCGCCGGCGATCCGGTAATACAGCGCGCTCGCCAAACCCGGCTCGGGCATGGGCGCATGGCCGGCCATGAGAAGCTCGAATTGCTGCCATCGCAGCGACCGCCGATCTTTTTCCTTTTGCAAGAGTTTTAAGCGGTGCTGCCCCAGAAAGAGGCGGGGATGCTCGCTATAAATGCGGAGGCTCTCTTCCTGGCTCTGTGCATCTGCCGGGCAAACCAGCGGGCAAACCAGAATGAAGAGAGCAAAAAGGAAACCCACGCGGGGCCATAGGCACATGAACTTCCGATTGTGTCATAGCGCCACACTCCGGCACCACGCCGCCCCATAGCCCGGCTGTAAACTCGCTAAACAGTCCTTAAAAATCAGGCATTTACGGAGATTTGTCCTTGGCCGCACGCTTGCTCCGTCGGTGATCGAATTGGCGAAGTAACTCTGTAACCTGCCCTCTGCTGCAACAGGCAGGCGAGACAGAAGCGGGCAAGAAAAAACAGCGTGCTTGCGGGAGCCGATGTTTTGCAATGGTTTGATGCTCGCGATTTGGATCGTTTGCTGGTTGCAACAGAGGGGTTTTTTATGCGGACTTCAACTTCTCACCAGGGATCTGGGTTGCGGTAGTTTATCTGGCATTTTTGGTGCAGGGAAATCGGACGCGGACCTTGACCAGGAATGGAAGCGGGTACCAAATAGCCCGCCGCCGGATCCCAGCTCGAAAAGGGCGGACCGCATCGGAGCTTGACTCAAGAACGTCTGGAGCTCTCCGGTGCGGTTTTTCTCTTTAGGCTCTCTACCAGGAGAGCGTTCCCGTTCGCGGCTGCTCTTCAAGGCTGGGCAAATAGAGCGTCTTGCAGTGCTCGCAGCGGTAGATCTCGACTTCCGGTCCGAATTTTTGCTTCACTTCGTCGCCGAAAAAATACCAGCGCTTCAGATGACCGGCGCAGAGCTTACCTTTAGCATCCTTCTCGTTACAGGCGCGCATGCGCGGTACTCTGCGTTTGACCTTGGTGCCGTCGCTTAACGTGTCCACCAGTTCCGAAACCGGGACAGGCTTATCGGATACCTTGTATTTCGGGGTCGCCATTCTACAGAAGTATATCAGGCGCCACGAGCCCGCCCGGTCGATGGTAGTCCGCTAAGCAGACGGCCCCAAATTCTCTCTAAACGGTATCAACCAACTCTTAGCGCACTACCCGGTCGATCGGCTTGGGTCAATCGGCTGCGTTAATCGGCTTAATCAAAAGACGGACCGGCGCCTGCCTGGATCAGCCTTCCGGCGTGCTGAGAGCCTCGAACAGCAGGCCGTCCCAGGGACTATCGAGCACTTCGCGTACTTTTTGAGTCAGGGAGCCCGGCGTAAATGGTTTGGGTAAAAATTGCGCACCCATGGCGACTACTTCCTGCACCACAGTGTCGTCCATGTATCCCGAAGTGAACAGCACGCGCATTTTCGGATGCCGGCGCGACAGGCGCTGGGCGAGCGTTCCCCCGCTCATTGAGGGCATCACGACATCGGTGAGCAGCAGATCCACGGGCTGGCCAACACGATCCATTAAACCAAGGGCTTCCGGTCCACTGGCGGCTTCGAAAACGGTGTACCCGGTAAGCTGCAGCATCTGGCTGACGAGGCGCCGCACGGAGGGCTCATCCTCCACCAGAAGAATCGTTTCCGCGCCGCGGACGGTGCTCGTGTGCGAGTTCTGCTCCACAATATGCCCATTCTGGTGCTTAGCATCTCAGTATCCACCGCCAGGCCTTGCCAGTAAAGTGTGCGTTACTATCCCATTGCGAAGCAGGTGCCACCGGCAGGTTGCTTTCGCCCCCATCTGCTTGTTAAAATTACGATTTACCACTTCAGAAGGAGATTTCCGTCCTCATGGCCAGAGTTTGTGAAGTATGCGGCCGCGGTCCGCAGTTCGGCAATAAAATCAGCCACGCCCACAACGTGACCAAGCGCCGCTGGAACCTCAACCTGCAAAGCGTTCGCGCCGTGGTCAAGGGCGCGACCAAACGCATGCGCGTTTGCACGTCCTGCATCCGCAGCGGCAAAATTCAGAAAGCCGCGTAGCCGTCCTACTTTTTCAATTCCAGTCCTATTTTTTCAATTCCAAAGGCTGAGTGAAGGCTCCGTTGACCGCGGTGTCCCATGCGGCCAGGCGCACCCATTTCTGTCTCGACAAATCCACTGGAATTTCGAAGCGGCGGGCGGCAAATGCCTGCGCCTCGGGCGTGCGGATGATCTTGCGAGCCGTCCGGTCGCCATCTCCCCACACGACTTCGACAAATTCGAGCGGAAACGTCCAATCCACATCCGCCGCCACACCCGTGCTGGTGGCTGTGAAGTTGCGAATCAGCACCTCGCCTGTCGAGACAAAGAATTCGCCCGCGCGCATGGCCCGCGTGATGGTTGTCCAATCGCTGAGGAATGGCAGCGTTCCGAGCTTGACATAATTCACGTTGAAATCGCCGTAGAGATCGTAATCCGGAAATTTCTTATAGGTATCGACCTCGCCAACCAGGTACTTCGGGCCGTCCCAATTGTTCATGTCATCGAGCGTGGAGAAGCAGCGCTTTTCGCATAGCCGCGATTCGGCCAGATCCACCGGCATGGCTTTGAAACCCGCGCCCAGCCAGCGGTCGCTGCGAAAATAATCCTTCTCGCGAAGCTGCTCTGGAAACCCCGTCGATCCTTTGGTGCGCGGATGCGTCTGCCACACGAGCGCTCCCTCGCGCCGGATCATGTCGAAAAGCTCGGCGGCGTCCGCCGGATGGTACACCGTGCCGTACTCCGGGCTGTTTTCGGTGAAGCTGGCGCCTGGCGCACGCCCGTGCGTCCAGTAAACCGGCTTGGCAAAAAGCAGATTGTAATGACCGCCGAGATAGATATTGGCCTCCTCGCCGGGCAGAATCCGAAAATCGCGGTCCGAATGCCGGCGGCACGCTTCGTAATAATTGCGCAGGTCCTCCATGCGCAGGCGGCCGGTGTCCTCCGGGTGGCCGTCACCGTGGAAATCGTCAATCATGACGATGTTGACGCCGAGATCGCGGATAGCGGAGATCCAAGGCGGCCGCATATCCAGACTGCCGGCGGCCATCAGCTCTTTGGTGAACGCGGTGTGGAAGTGCGTGGCCATTACCTGATAGCCAGGTAGCGGCAGGAAGCGGTCGCCGTGCGTATAGTTGAGCACCGCGTGGCGCGTGCTGCCGGCGTCGCCCGGGCTCAGGTAGAAATAAGCCGCCATGCGCTGCCAGGTGCTCGGGGGCGCATTGTAGAGCGCATACACTCGCTCGATCCATACGGGCTCGTAGCCGCCCGCAGTATCACCCTGGCGCACGCCGAGCGCGAAACTGCGTTCATCGTCCTTGCGATACCACACAAAGCCGTTATTCACCTCGATCTCGCGCGCGAAGAAAAACTGATGCGGCGGCGGGAAGACCGCAATACTGCCGGAGCGGCCTTCCGCGACGGCCAGCCGGTTGCGCGCGACGAGCGGCACGGCGTCGCGGTTGGGCGTGCCGCCGAATTCGTACTTCTGTGGATTGCCGCCCGCATCGTGCCATGCCACGCGCTGGAGCGCATCGAGCGAGAAGCCGCGCATCCCCGCGGTGTACTTATAGGCCACCGAAGGCTCGTCGGTTTTGGCGATGGCTTCCATGCGTAAGAGGTTCGAGCTTTGGTAGACCGTGAACTGCACGCGTCCGGCGAAGATGCCGAGCGAAAGACCGGGGAACGATACTTCGATCCGCGCGGCCTCCTGCCGAACCTCGCACCCGTGCGTGTCGAATGACGACGAGCCGTGGCGAATCTCTTCCGGCTTGCGCGGCAGCCCGGGATTTTCCCCGCCGCCAGGTATCGTGAGCGGCGCGTCCCAGAAGACGTCCCAGCGATGCTCGTTATCCAGGCCATGCGCGGCGCGCCGCATACCGCTCACGGTCGAGAATTCGGGCGTGAGATTGCGTGCCAGGATGGCTTCGCCAGCGGCCAGTTCGCGTACTACCGGTGCGCCGCGGTCGATCGCGAAGGCCGCGCGCAGCCGGGCGCCATGCTCCCCCAGCCAGGTGACGCCGAGCGTTTCACCATCGATCCGAGCCCCCAGTTCAGGTGATGCCGTGACGTTGTGGAGCGTGCAGTTGAGTGGATCGGCTGGGAGAATCGGGGCGAGGAAAAGAAAAAACGCGAGTGGTTTCATACGCGACTGGCATTTTACCGCGGTCTGTTCCACAGAAGTCCCAGTGTCCAATTCCGGCCGTAAAGACGGTCTTTCGAAGGTCTAGACCACTCAGGCGCTGCGAGGATGGCCGGCCAAAGCGGGCGCCAAACCAAATAGGCCTTGATTCGTCCACAGGAAAGTGAGATAACGATGCGCTGAGAGGAGACTACGATGTCTTGTCCGGATTGTGATGGCGTCGCTCGCCGGGAGTTCCTAAAAACGGCGGCACTGGGAGGCGCGGGCCTTGTGGCGGCGGGTGCGTTCGGCGCGACGAGCCGGTTTACAGGCTCTTCGGAGACGCTGGTCACCACGCTTTACAACAGCCTGACCGCGGAACAGAAACAGAAGATCGCCTTTTCGTTCGACGATCCTCTGCGCTCGAAGGTGGACAACAACTGGATGATCACCCCGTTCAAGATCGCGCAATTCTTCACGGCCGATCAGCAGGCCCTGATCGATGAGATCTTTCGCGGCCTGCACAATCCCGAGTTCATCGACAAAGTGATGTACCACGTGCAGGAGGACGCGGGGGGCTTGGGCGAGTATTCGGTGGCGTTGTTCGGCACGCCGGGCACAGGCGCGTTCGAGTTCGTGCTGGCCGGGCGGCACTGCACTGTGCGGTGCGATGGCGATTCGGTCGCAGGCGCGGCTTTCGGCGGGCCGATCTTCTACGGCCATGCTTCGCAGCGTTTCAACGAAGCGCCCGACCATCCCAAAAATGTCTATTGGTACCAGGCCAAGCGGGCGAACCAGGTATTTCAGGCACTCGACGGCAAGCAGCGCAACATGGCGCTATTGGGCGATCCGCGCGAGGAAAAGGGCACGGCCACGGTGGCGCTCAAGAAACCGGGTGAGCCGATTCCCGGATTGCCGGTTTCAGACATGACGCGCGATCAGCGCGCGCTGGTGGACCAGGTACTGGCCGATCTGCTGCTGCCGTTCCGCAAGAAAGATGCCGATGAGGCGATGAAATACATTCGCGATAACGGTGTCGAAAAGCTGACCATGTCGTTCTATAAAAACCTGGACATCGGCAGCGACGGCGTGTGGGACGTGTGGCAGCTCGAGAGTCCGAACATGATCTGGTATTTCCGTGGCGCGCCGCACGTGCACACCTGGGTCAACATCCGGGCCAAGGCATAAGAAAAAGGCCGGGAGTCGGACGCTGGATTTTGGCTTGGCGGTCCGGGGCTTCGCCACATCGCGCCGCGGTCATTGTAAGCTGAGATCACATGGCTGACCAACGGATCGTCTCCGCGGCTCCGCTGGAAGAAGAGGCGCAGTTCGAAGCCGGGCTGCGGCCGCGGCGTCTGGCCGATTTCACTGGCCAGCGCAATCTCAAAGAGAACCTGGCCATCGCCATCGAGGCAGCGCGCCGGCGCGGCGAAGCCATGGATCACGTGCTGCTCTACGGGCCGCCGGGCCTGGGCAAGACCACGCTGGCCGCCATCATCGCCGAGGAGCTGGAAGTCGAGTTCCAGCAGACCTCCGGACCGATCCTGCAAAAGAAGCTCGACCTCACCGGGATTCTGACCAACATCCGCCAACGCCAGGTTTTTTTCATCGACGAGATTCACCGGCTGCTGCCGGACGTCGAAGAAATTCTCTACGCGGCCATTGAAGATTTTCGCGTGGACATCTTGATTGGCGCCGGGCCGGGTGCGCGGACGCATTCCATTGCCATTCCGAAGTTCACGGCCATCGGGGCGACGACGCGGCAGGGCCTGGTGAGCGGTCCGCTGCGGGGACGCTTCGGCCTGGTGCTGCGGCTGAATCACTACGACGTGGCGGAGTTGCTGCAGATTGTGAAGCGGTCGGCGAAGCTATTGAACGTCGAGATCGACGAGGAGGGAGCGGAGGAGATTTCGCGCCGCAGCCGGGGCACGCCGCGCATTGCCAACCGGCTGCTGAAGCGCGTGCGCGATTATGCACAGGTGCGGGCCGATGGACGCGTAACACGCGCGGTGGCAGAGACGGCACTCGATCTGCTCGAAGTGGACCGTTTCGGGCTGGACGAAGTCGACCAGAAGATCATGCTGACGGTGCTCCGCAACTACAGTGGCGGACCGGTGGGTGTGAACACCATCGGCGCGTCGATTGGAGAGGAGGCGGACACTATCGAAGAAGTCTACGAACCGTACCTGATCCAGCTCGGATTTTTGCACCGCACTCCAAGAGGGCGCGTGGCCACGGAGCGGGCTTTTGATTACTTCAAAGTGGAGCGGAGGTTGCGGACGGGCGAGCAGCCTGCGCTGTTTTAGGGGACAGGCGCCAGGTGTCAGGTGTTAGGGAAAACGGTTTACCTGGGGCTGGGATCCAACGTGGGGGAGCGCGCGCGGATGCTACAGACGGCGATCGACCGTTTGCATTCGCCCGAATTGCGCATCCAGCGTGTTTCGTCAGTATACGAAACCGAGCCGCAGGGACGGCGCAACCAGCGATGGTTCCTGAACCTGGTGGCGGAGGCGCGAACCGATCTGTTTCCGCGGCAACTGCTGGGCCGCATCGCCAGGATCGAGCAGCAACTCGGGCGGCGGCGGATGCTCACCAATGGCCCGCGCACCATTGATATCGATATTCTGTTTTTCGGCGGATTCGTCGTGGAGACGCCGGAGCTGACGATTCCGCATCCGCGCCTCGCCGAGCGCCGTTTCGTGCTGGCTCCGATGGTGGAGTTGGCGCCTGAGCTGCGCGATCCGGTTACGCGCCGGACGATGCGCGAGCTTCTGCTCTCGACGGCAGGGCAGGGCGTGAAGAGAGTGGAAGCCCAGGTGACGGTGCCGGAGTAGGCAGCGCGGCGTGATACGTAGATTGGGGAATGGTGCGGCCAGCCCCACGAGGCAAATTTAACCCTAATCTTCAGCAACATCCGTGACCTTCCGTAACCAGAGGGCACTCTGTCAGCACCTTAAGTTAGGTGCGCTGCAATTTTGCCCGCCATCATCAAACATTCTTTTGTGCCATAGCACTATTTTTCTTGACCTTTGTTGCGACGGGTACGGCCCAACAGCCCGAGGCGGCTCCCGGAAATGGGTCCATGCCAAAGCAAGAGGACCAGGCAGATAGCGCGGCAGTGTCCAAAGCGCCGGATAAACACGATTCTCCGGACAAACGCATTCTGGGCGTCCTCCCCAACTACCGGACGGTCCAGGACACGGGCGACGTCGAGCCGATCCCGAGCCGCAGAAAGATGTGGATCGCCTCCAAGGACACCTTCGACTACCCGATCTGGGTGCTGGCCGCGGGCTTTGCCGGTCTTTACCAGATCGAAAATGAAAATCCCTCTTTCGGGCAGGGCGTAAAAGGATACTTCAAACGTTATGGGACGTCGCTGGCAGACCAGATGATGGGGAATATTCTGACCGAGGGCGTGTTTCCGGTTTTATTGCACGAGGACCCGCGATATTTTCGCCGGGGCACCGGTTCGAAGAAGGCCAGAACGTGGTACGCGGCGACACGCATTTTCGTCACACGCACGGACGCAGGCGCCCGCCGCGTGAACTTTTCAGAGCTGCTGGGCAACTCGATCGCGGTCGGCGTTTCCAACGCCTACTATCCGGACGATCGGGATCTCGTCGACAATTTGCATAAGCTGGGACTTCAACTCGGCACCGACGCTTTCTCAAACGTTCTGAAAGAATTCTGGCCGGACATTAAGCACAGGTTCTTCGAGAAGCATCGCGATCCTCAGCCCTAGCGTTACGTTTGAGGCTTGCCCGCCGGCTCTGCTTTGGCGGGGAGCAGGACCACCGCCGTCCGCGGGAACGCGAACTTACGGCCCAGCTCGTCGATCACATTGACCTGGCAGACATACTTGCCGGGCTTCAAATCTTTTATCGGCGTTTGCAGGCGCAGCGGCAGGACATTTTGACGTTTGGCGTCGGCGCGGTTGACGCGCACGGGTTGCGTCTCGAGCACCTTGCGATCGCCGTCGTACAGAGCGAGAACAGCGGCCACGCTGCTGAGGCGAACGTTCTGCGGAAGGTTTTCGGGGACCACCGGATCGTACACCTCGAGGTAGACGTAGAGATCCTGGCCGGGCCGGAAAACGCGTGTGACGCTGGGCACGATTTTCTGGCCGGCGCTGTCGACAAGCGGATTCTGCTCCACCAGCTTTTTGCTATTCTTCACGCCGGCATCGCGCTGGCTCCGCTGATTGCTGAAGATGATGGAACTGACGCGCAATGCACTACCGGAAGCGAGGTCGGGGATAGTGAAGGGCGTTTCGAAAGTGCCGACTTTCCCCTCGCCGTTTTCGCGCGCTACAAAACGAAGCGTGTATTTTCCCGGCGCGAGCGTAAGGCCGGTGTCGTATTGGATGTGTTTCCGGGTGACCTGCCCGGCGGTCGCCTCGTCCAGCTTCAGCGGGATGGTATCGCGTACCACGGAGACGGCCTGCCCGCGCGCGTCGCGAACCTGGGCGGTGAAATCAAGCTCAGTCGCGGCCTTCGCGCCTTTGTTGTGAAACGCCAGGGCCGAGCCTGGAATTTCGACCGTGACGGGCACAAAGTATTTCGCTTTACCCAGACGAAAGTAGTCGATCTCCACGGCGATAGGCAGGTCGGTGATCGGATTTTCGCTCTCGATGGCGCGCTGCAGCTGCGCTTCCTTGTCGCTCTCCCGCATTTTGCCGAACGTGGTGGGGCCGTAATATCCCTGGCGGTAATCGAGCTTGGCCTTCAATGTTGACAGTCTAGGCGCCAGCTTAACCTGAATCTTGTGGTAGCGGCCATCCTGCGCCGTGTTCGAGCTGGCGTAGGTCAGAATGTAATAGCTGTTGATGTCTTTCTGGACCTGCGTCATACCGGCGGTGAGGTCATTGGAATCCAGCATCGCTTTGCCGCCGGTATCGGAGGCCAGCGTAAACAGCGTTTCCTGCTGGTTGTGAAAGCTGTCGCGCAGGGCCCGCTGCCCGGCGCCGCTATAGAGTTTCGATCCAACTGCTCCCGCTTGCGATGCGTCGCCGCCGGGAGCGGATGCGGTGAGGCCGCGCGCGTCGATGGGATAAAATGCGACGTTGGCGCGCACGGCGGCGTTGATGGTGGCGCGCAGCTGGGATTGATTGTCGACGCCGGTCTTCTCAACGCCGCTCGACAGGTAAACCAGCGCCTTCTTTTGTGGGTACAAACTGAGACGGCGCGCGGCATCCTCAAGAGCCACGAGCTTGCGGTCGGTGTTAAAAATGTTGAACTCGGTTTCGTCCGCCACATAAAGCCCGCTCTGGTCTTCGGAATCGGCGCCAGTGTCGGACATCGACGTCAGCTCGCTCGATTCTCCGATGTGAAAGCCGCGGATGGTGGAAATCAGGAGATCGCGGTCGCCCGTGAAATCCTGGACGGTCTTGAGCGCGCTGCCGAAGACCATGACTGAGACCATGTCGCTGGCGGTCATCTGCGTACCGAGAAATTTGATGGCGGCATCGACGGCGCGGATCTGCTCAGGCGGCTGCATGGACGAAAGATCGAAGAACATAACGATGAGCCGGCGGTCCTGAAAGGTCTGCGCGTCGCCAGCGGCAGCCACGGCCTGGGGCTTGGGCGGCCCAGGCGCTTCCGTGCGATCTTTCAACGTCGGCGGTGCGGCGATGGGCTTCGATTCCAATTTCTGCAGGTCGCAGCTGGCCACGTTCTGCGGCTTGCCGTCTTCGTAGACCAGAAAATCATCCTTTGTAAGATGTGTAACGGGCGCGCCGTCGCGGCCGGATACGGTAACGTCCACCACGACGAGATTGGTGGTGGTGGAGAAAGTGGCGGGACGCGGGGCATCGTTCTGCGGACCGGCAGGAGGGCGCGGCGCTTGCGCCAAGAGCGACGCCGCGGTAAGGAGCGCCACGAGTCTCAAAACCGGAACCTCAGTACCGCGCTCAGCGTGCGCATGGATGCGGCGGAGATGGGCAGGCCGTAATTGGTCGCGTTTACCACGGTGTTGATGTTGGTGTAATTGACGTGGTTGAGAATGTTGTTGGCTTCCAGACGCAATTCCAGGCGGCGCCGGGTCTCGCCGAACTGGAACGATCGTCCAAACGCGGCGTTGAGAGAGACCAGGCCCGGGCCTGGAATCGTATTGCGCCCGGCATTGCCAAACTCGCCCGCGGGCGGCGCCGTGAATGCGGCCAGATTGAAGAAACCGGTTGCGGCGCCCAGATCGAGTCCTGTGGCGTCCGCGCGTCCGCTGCCGATGCCGCCGGTTTGTGCGAGGCGCGCAGTGTTGCCGAGCACGCGCGCGGTCAAGGGCGTTCCGGTTTGCGCCACGACGGAACCGCTCAGAGTCCAGTCGCGCAGCAGGCGTCCGGCTAGCTTGTCGGCGGCGATGCGCGAGCCGGAAGTGCCGACGGGCGAAGTCAGCACCCAGTTCATATCGAACGAGTGCCGGCGATCGAAACTCGAGAGCCCGCGCTCCGCCCCCAGGTCCAGCCAGTTCTGCGCCACGGTGTTGCCCGCGCCTCCGAACGTGGAGGAATCGTCAATCGATTTTGAGTAGGAATAGAAGGCGCTCATCGAAATGCCTCGCCGGAAGCGCTGCGTGGCGCGAACCTGGAGCGCGTGGTAGATCGAATTGCCCACCGAAGAATCGTAAGTGAACCCAAGCGCATTGCCAAGCTGATTGCGCTGTTGCAGTCCAGTGGGACCTTCATTGGGGAGCGTCTGCACGTCGAGGCGCGTACCTTTCGTGCCCAGGTAACCCAGTTCGACGAAGAAGCCCTTGGGCAGCTCGTGCTGAATCGAAAGGCTCCAGGTCTGCGCGTAGGGCGTGCGGTAATTGCGGTCGATCGCGTAGGTATTGCTGACTTCCGCCGGAGAGACGGCGATGAAGCCGGTGGCCAGCGTGAGCACCTGCTCCGGGCTGGTGTTGACGCTATTCGAAATCGCGAACGGCGGCTGCGCGGCCAGTCTCAGGCCGAAAGGAATGTACGCCTGCCCGTTGTAATAGATTCCGTAGCCGGCGCGCACGATGGGCGACCTCTTGATTTGCGGCACCTTCCAGGCGAGTCCGAGGCGCGGCGAGAAATTATTGTAGTCGGGATTGATAAGTCCAGCCGGAAACACGCCGGAATACGGGCCGGTCGCGCCCGGGGTCACTACGGCCACCGCGGTGTAGCCGGGCGCGATGTCCAGGTTCGCGATGCGCCCATATTTCTCGGTAAGTGGCGCGTCATATTCGTAGCGCACGCCAAGGTTCAGCGTCAGACTGGGGCTGATCTTCCAATCATCCTGCGCGTAACCGCTCCAGATGTTTTGCCGGAAATAGGTACTGGAATCCCCGTAGCGGATGGAGCTGGATTGCGGCAGCCCAAGCACGAAATCCGCCAGGTCGAAACCGGTCCCAGCGAGTGGAAGGCTGCGCGCGTCGAGAGCACTGGTCGCGAGCCCGGTGAAATTGAAGGCGCCGCGCCCGTTTGGATCGGTGCGGGTGTTGAGGTCGTTGCGGCTGAATTGCAGACCCCAGGTGAAAGTGTGCTTTCCGTGTGACCAAATGATGCTCTCACTCGCGCTCTGGCTTTGGTTGCGCGTGAGGATCGGCGTAGCGTCGCTCAAAGCGCCGAAATTCGTGAAGTTCAGGCTAGGTGGGCCGTAATTCAGAGGATTGGCCGAGGTGCCCGCGATGCCGAGTTCCGCGGCGACATTCGCGCCGTTGGCGAAGAAGGGCGTGGTCTCGCTGCGATTGCGGTTGAACGTTACCTGCGCATTGCTGACGACGCGCGCCGAGAGGTTGCGCGTCCATCCCAGGTTGGTGTTGAGGCCGGAGCCGCTGACTGAGTCCTGAAATCCGAACACTTGGTCGACGGCGCCGTCGCGGCGCTGCAAGTTCAAGCGAAACGACAGGCGGTCTTTCTTGGTGACATTGCGCTGAATGCGCAGGCCGAAGTTATCGCTGTCTTGCGGCACCGAAGCCAGGAACTGGTAGTTGTTCACCAAGCCGGGCTGATTCGGAAGCGGGAAATAATTCAGCAATTTTTGCGCGATTGGGTCGAGCCGGCTCGCGGGAATGATGTTACCTGAGAAGGGCAGGCGGGTCGACGGATCGAAAATCTGGATTGGCCCGCCGGCTTGCACGCTTTGCGCGAAATCGCCCTGCCGCTCCAGGCCGGTCGGAACGGTGGCGACGGCGGTGTAAGGGTTTCGGGAACGAGTGCCGAAGTAGCTGAGGAAGAAGAACGTCGAGGGGTCTTTCACCAGTTTCGGAATCACCAGCGGACCGCCGGCGACTACCCCGAAGCGGCTCTGCGCATAGGCGGGCTGCGCAATCTCCTGGCCGGTAATGGAAAACGGGTGGGCATTGAGGGCCGAGTTATTCAAATTGAAGAACACCATGCCGTGAATGCCGTTCGCCTGCCTGCGGTTGCCGAACTGCCTGCCTTGCGGAGGGCCACCGCCTCGACGGCCACCAGGACCGCCACGCCCGCCTCCGCCACCGAAGCCGCCTCCCCCACCACCGCCGCCTCGCCCGCCAAATCCGCCTCCACCACCACCGCCGGGTCCACTTCCACCTGGGCCACCGCCGCCGAATCCGGGGGCATTCTGCGCCTGCGCGCCAAACTCATCGCGGCCACCGCCGAAAAACTGCTGGCCGGGACCGGAGTCGGCCCGCGCATTCGGTGAAAGACCCTGGCTCAAGCTGCCGGAGATCAGGAACGCTTCGTTGCTGTTCTGCGTGCCACCGGCGGATGATCCGGATGACGCCCCAGCTGGCGCGTTGGATTGCGCTTGATTGGCATTCACCTCGCCTGCAATTTGTGAATCCAGCTGGTTGCCTGCCTGCCCATTCGCGCGATTGCCCGCGAACTGAGCCAGGCGACCGGCGGCGGGCGATTCGCGCAACAGCAGATTGAAGTCGGCCTGCTTGGTTTTGGAGTAGTTCACCGGCTTTTTCGCCGGCTCAAATCCGAACATCTGGACTTCCACGGCCCAAGTGCCCTCAACGAGCGGTGGCAACGCGTAATGACCATCCGCATCCGTCGTCGTAACAAACTTCTGCGTGTCCAGCGTGGCCGTAACGGTGGCGCCGGGGATAGGCTGGTTTCCTGACTTCACAAAACCGCTTTGCGCGCGCAGCGTGACGCAAAACGCACAGAGCAGAAGACAGAAGGATGGGTTCCGGATGGACAAGCGGTCAGAATCCTTGGACGCGGTCCGAATTGGCCTTCATGAAGCATCGGCGACGCACGGCGGCCGCTTGGTTACCAACAGCCTTCAAACAATTGTAGACGTGGGGCGGGCGCATCAGGACACATCTGTTTATCTGGCTTAAATGGCGCGCCGAATTAGCCATTTGGCATCGGATTCCACTTGGGGGACAGCCTCATAGCAGGTTTGTGCTCTCTACATTTGAAAAATGGCGATCGAATAAGCGCCAGTTAGTCAGGCCTTGAATTTCTGAATGTAATCCGGCCGCAACTCGCTGCCGATTCCCGGCATTTCCGGAGCCAGCACGGCGCTGCCGGAGGGCCGCAGCTTTTCAACGCTCGAAGAATCGCCTTTAAAGCTGCCGGTTTCCATGTAAATGGCGTTGGGCATAGCCAGCAGCATGTGGAGGTTGGTGGGGCCGCCGCCGTGACTGGCCAGCTCAAGCCCAAAGCCGTCGGCGATGGCGCCGATTTCCATCCATTCGGTGACACCACCGGAACGCCGGTTGTCGGGCTGCACGACATCGACGCCACGTCGCGCGATCAGGTCGACATACGCATATTTCGTGTACTCGTTCTCGCCGGTGGCGATGCGGATGTCCAGTTCACGCGCCAACTCGCCATAGCCGGCGTGGTCCTGTGGCACGAGCGGCTCCTCGAACCAGAAGCAGCCCATCTGCTGATAGACACGGCCCCGGCGGATGGCTTCATTCAAATTGAATTTCTGATTCGCATCTACCATAATGCGCCGCTCTTTGCCGGCAATGGCCCGCGCGGCAGTGATGCGGTTCACGTCGTCTTCGAGCGAGCCGCGGCCAACTTTGATTTTGACGGTTTCGAAACCTTGCCCAAACGCATCGTCGAGCGATTTCCTGAACTGCGAGAGGTCGCCATCATTTTCGTAATACCAGCCGCACATCGAATAGACGGGCATCCGGTCGGTGTAAGCGCCCAGCATCTTGTAGACCGGCAGCCCGGCGGCTTTGCCCAGAATGTCCCAGACGGCGATATCCACGGCGCCGATGGCGAATTGAGTGATCCCCTGAACGCCCGCGTATTCCAGACCCTTCCAAAGATCCGCGCGCAGCCTCTTGGGAAATGCGGGATCTTTGCCGACGATCACGGCCTTGACTTCGTTCTGCACGATGGACTCGAGGACGCGCGGGCCGCCGCCGATCATGCCGAATGAGGTGTACGCCCATCCAGTGATACCCGCGTCGGTGCGTAGCCGCAAGACCACGCCGCCGGACTCTTTGCCGAAATCGTGGATAGCATCGGAAAACTGCCGGCCGGGCGGAAAACGGAGCAAGTCGGTTTCGAGACCTGTAATCTTGAGCTGATTCTTCAATGCGTCCGTGGCGGCGAACATGGGGAGCGCGGCCGAAACGGAGCCGGATGCAAGAAACTGCCTTCGGTTCATGAAAGACAGCATAAGGTTGAATGGCGGGGGAGGCAAATCGCCGGGACCGGGAGGGGGGTGCTATTGGCCAAAGCAGGGAGTACAATAGCAGGCCATATGTCAGCCGCTGCATCCGCTCCGTCCGCTCCAGCCAAGGGGTTGAGCGAGTTCGCTCGCCTCTCGGGGATCCTCTGGGAGCCTGGCGCAACCTTTCGGGACATTGCGGCACGACCGCGTTGGTGGCCGCCGCTGGTCGTCGTGATCGCGCTGAGCCTGGTGTTCAGCTATACATTCACGCAGCGCGGCGGCTGGGAGCATTTCTTCCGCCAGCAGATGGAAACCAACTCGCGAATGCAGAATCTGCCTGCCGATCAGCGCGAGCAAACCATGGCGATGCAGGTAAAGGTGGGTCCGTACTTCGCCTATGGCGGCGCGATTATCGGAATACCGTGTTTCGCTCTGATCGCGGCGGGCATATTCCTGTTCTTGTTCCGCACGCTGCTCGGCGCCCAGCTTTCCTTCAAGCAGGTATTCGCGATTTGTTGCTATTCGTTCATTCCGCTGATTTTCTCTACCCTCATGGCGTTGGCCGTGATGCTGTTGAAGGAGCCGGACCAGTTCGATCTGCAGAATCCCATCCTGACCAACATTGGCGCATTCATGGACTCGGTGAGCACGCCAAAATGGCTCTACACACTGGCGTCGTCGGTAGATGCATTCAGTCTATGGGTGATGGTCCTGATGGCCACGGGGCTTTCTGCCGCGGCGCGCAAAATCTCCTGGACCACGTCATTCATGTGCGTGCTGGGAACGTGGCTGGTGTATGTGCTGCTAAAGGTTGGCGGCGCTGCGGTCTCCGGGTAATCCGTACGGCGCCATCGCAGGGGAGAGCCTGCCCAGTTGGAGGTGCCTTAATCTGGACATCGGGGAAAGTCTGCAGGTCCTCGCGAGTAAGGCGCGGCCCGGCGCTACAGTTCTTGTGCGTGAATACGGCAGGAAAGCTCACAGCAACCGATTCTTCAGTACCCCGATCTCCGCGCCGGCGGTGAACGAGCGGGATTTGAAGACTTCCTATACCGGGCGTAGCGCCGGGCCACGCTGGTTTTGCGGGGACCTGCGGCCTTTTGCTTCGATCCGTCGATCGGGTGAAGGGACAGACGGACATCTTTAATAGACGACGGCCGCGAAAATCTCTCGATCAAGCCCAAGTTGAAACCCCGCCAGGAGCACCCGCGTCTGAGCAATAAGTGCAGGTTAGGTCGAGCGCGGCCGGAGCTCGTGCTTCGATTGACAACGAACAAATTTTAAGCCAAAGGCTTGCCTTAACCCGAGGAAACAAAATCTTTATAGCCAAAGTCGCCGTAATTCTTGCGGTGCCGGTTTTGATTTATGCCTATGCGGAGGGGCCGCCGGTGGGTGTGGCGGGAGTGCCCGGTGAATTCGGCAGCTGCACGTATTGTCATTCGTCCGGAAGCGGCTCGGGCAGCGTCAAAGTCACGTTTCCTAACGGGCTGACGTACACCGCCGGCGCTACACAGCACCTGATTGTTACGGTGGCCGACTCCGCCCAGCAGCGGTGGGGCTTCGAGCTTACGGCGCACCAGGCGAAAGACCCTACAGCGCAGGCGGGTTCTTTCACTCCGGGCTCGGACGGTTTCACGCAAACTGTTTGCGCAGATAAAGCGTTTCAGAGTGCGGCGGCGGGTCCATGCACTTCCGCAATGCCTCTGGAATACATCGAGCATACGTGGAACGGAACCCGGCCCGGACAGCATGTATCCGCGGACTTTGCGTTCGACTGGACGCCTCCGGCTGCGGCCGCAGGCAATGTCATTATCTACGTCACCGCCAATGCCGCTAACGCGGACGGAAAAGCTGCTTGCGTGGAATATATCAGCCCCACGCAAATCAATGTGCAGGCGCCTTCCGATACTGCCGTGGGTCCGGTGAACGTGCAAGTCACCAACAATGGCGTGACCGGTGATCCGGTTACGGCGCAACTGGAGTCGGCGTCACCCACGTTCTTCCTTTGGAAGAGTAAATACGCAGTGGCAACGCGCGCGGATTATAGCTGGGTTGGGCCGCCCAATCTGTTCCCCAACGCCGTGCCGGCTAAACCGGGAGACGTGATCATTCTCTGGGGGACCGGATTCGCCACGACCAACCCCGCGGTTCCATCCGGTATGATCCCTGCGACGGCGATCCCCGGCAAAGTCGGCAATGTGGTGAAGACGCCGTCGGTGCTTATCGGCGGTATCACAGCCAAAGTAATCTCCGCGGTGCTGAGCCCGCAGAATGCCGGCTTGTATCAAATCGCTATCATCATGCCCGCCAGTGTCGGGCCCGGCGATCAATCGGTGGTGGTGGAGTCAGCCGGCATTCACTCGCCGTCCGGCGTTTACATCAACGTGACGCAGTAGCGCCTGCGTGCACCTGCCACGCGCCGTGTGCGCACCGTGCCCGCGCTACAATGGGCGGGTGAAAATCATCATCGACACCGCGGCCGGACGCTTGACCACGGTGGACGGCGGATCGGAGCGCTCCCTCAACTTGTATTCGAAAGCGGCTTTCGAAGCGATTTCACTCGAGTGGGTGCGGGTGGGCTGGAGCCTGCGCTACTACCACAACTTCAGTTGGTTCGGTCGTTCAATATTGCAGCTACCGGAAGACTTGATCCGCTTGCAGGAAGTGATTTACCGCGTTCGTCCCGACGTGATCGTCGAAACCGGAGTCAACCAGGGCGGCTCGCTGATGTTTCATGCGACGCTTTGCCAGGCGCTGGGCAACGGGCGTGTGATCGGCATCGATCTTCACGTCGAAGACAAGGTACGCGAGGCGATTGGCAAACATACACTGGCGCCACATATCTCGCTGGTGGAAGGAGATTCCACGTCGCCCGAGGTTATCAGCCGCGTGGCTGGAACGATTCGCGCCGGGGAATCGGTGCTGGTGATTCTGGATTCCGCGCACACGAAAGATCACGTCGCGCGCGAGCTGGAATGCTACTCACGCTTCGTGACGCCGGGGTCGTACATCATCGCGACGGACGGTGTCATGCGCGATCTGGCTGATGTCCCCGGCGGGCGGCCGGAATGGGTAACGGACAATCCGGGCGCGGCCGCCGATGAATTTGCCGCCCGGCATCCAGAGTTCCGCCAGCAACAGCCCGCATGGCTCTTTCACGAGGGCGAACTGACTGCGAACGTCACCTACTGGCCGGGCGCATGGCTCGAGAGGCTTGCCTGATGGCTGCGACCACTCAGGAAGTGCAGGAGCGTATCGCGGCGCTCGGTCCCTGGTTCTACGAGTTCGACTTGGGAGCGCACGGCCGTACTGTCTCAGTCCTGCCGCCCGAGATTCTTCCCATTCATCAGACGCGGCTGGAGATGATGAATCGCGTGGTGGACGCGCACTTCGGCAACCGGTTGCATCAGGCGCGGTGCATCGACGTCGGCTGTCATGAGGGCTTTTATTCCGCTGCCATGGCGCGCAAAGGCATGCGCGAGGTCCGCGGGGTCGACGTGCGCGCGTCCAACCTGGAAAAAGCCCGCTTTGTCGCCGAGGTGATGGGCCTGCGCAACGTGGCGTTCGAACAGGGGAACTGCGAGGACCCGCGCGTCGAGGAACCTTACGAGCTTTGCCTTTTTCTCGGTCTTCTGTATCACCTGGAAAATCCGATGTTGTGCCTGCGCAACATCAGCCGCCTGACCAGCGAACTTTGTGTCATCGAAACGCAGGTTGTGGATGAAGTCGAGGGCTCTGCGGAATGGGGCGCGCGCGAATGGACGCGCCCTTATCACGGCGTCCTGGCGCTCATCGACGAATCGGGCGAGTTCTACAACGAGAACACGGAAACGGGCGCCTCGCCGCTGGCTACTTGCCCATCGCCCAACGCGCTGCATTTCATGCTGAAGCAGGCGGGATTCCGGCGCACCGAGATCATCGAGCCCCCGCCAGGCGGATATGAGCAACACCAGCGCGGCAAGCGAGTGGTTTGCGCTGCGTACAAATGAAGTTGTTCGCCATCGCAGCGGCGGCCTACTGGGCGTGCCTGCAATTTATCTATCCGGGCTATTTTCACCCGCTCTATCCGCACCACGACGATTTCTACTTTCCGCCGGGACTCAGTTTTGGCGGCCACGCGTTATGGGAGAAGCTGCAATGGCCGCGGCCGCTTGGTTTTCTCATGATGGAGGCGCTGGGGAAGGCCGGTCTCAAAGGCTATCTATCGATTCTGGTGGTGATCACGATCGCGAACGCCGCGCTGACCATCGCGCTGGCGGGGCGCATTTTCGGGAAGCCGATCTCCTGGTTTGTGGCACTCGCCTACTGTGTACTGCTGTTCGCGCATCCGGACTTTTACATGAACTATCTGCATGACGCGTTCGGGACGCTGTCTTATTTCTATCTGATTCTGGCGGCGCACGCCTGGTACAGTTACCGGGAAAGCGGCCGCCTGCGTTACATAGCCACCTGCGCAATTCTCATGCTGCTTGTCGCCTTCACGAAAGAGACTTATTTCGTTTCGGCGCTGTTTTTTTGGCTGGCGCAGTTTTTTTTGTGTCGCAGCGCACAGCGGCGCGCCGGCGCAGTGCTGCTCGGGGTCTCGCTCATATTCTTCGCAGTGGGCATCGCGGCCAACGCTTATTCGATGAAAACGTTCCTGCACGTGAATATCGACGCGTCGAGCGCGTACCACGTGAGCCTTGAGCCGGCGGCGGTCACACGCGCATTCTTTTATTACACCCAGCGCTTGCTTCATCCGGCGGTCCTTGCGCTCATCTTGGGCGGGATCGCGATGTTATACCAGAATCGGGAGAAGATGATTATGGCGGCGGCATTGATGGTCGCGGGCATTTGCGCGCTCTTGCCGTACGGGGTGCTTCCCAATCATTTGGACAGCATGTATGCGTGGACGGGTGCGACTCTGGCATTTTCGCCGGTGCTGTTTCTATCGCGGGCGTTTCGCCGGCCCGACCTGTGGCGGACAGTCGCGATATATGCGGGCGTGGCTGTGCTCACGCTGATCTCAATTCGAACCAGCGCCGCGCGCTACGAGGAGCATCGTTGGACGCTCGCCCAGGAGAAGATCAACCGCAACATCATCGATTCATATCCCGAGCTCAAAGGGCTGGATGCCGCGTCGAAAAATATATTGCTCACCGGTCTGGGCATGCCCTTTCAGCCGTTTCACACTGCAAGCTACATTCGCGCGGAGTTCGGTCCCGGGCGGCAATGGACGGTTGTCGTCCCAAAAGGCGCGGCCGTGAAATCCGAGGCGCCTGTGCGGCTTGCCCCCCCGGATGCTGTGCGGCTGGGGGATTACGATGCCGCGTTCGGCTTCGATGACGAAGGCCGGCTGATTTGGCGCTGGACGCACGCACAGCTGGCGGAGGCGACCACGCGCGAGCAGACTGATCGCATACTGCTTCCCGCACTCAACCCGATGTTCGACACACTGGCCCACGAGCCTGGCGCCTGGCCGGCGCTGTTGCGTGCCGGGGTCGTGTACTCTCAATGGGGCGAACTCGACATAGCAGCAGACTTCCTCCAACGATCGGCCGCGCAGAACCACGATCAAAACCCGTACCCGCTGTACTTTCTTGGCCAAGTGCGCGAGTCGCAAGGAATGTTTGACGAAGCACGCCGGCTCTACGCGCAGGCGGTGGCGCTCGATTCCGGCCAGCCGAACCCGGCATTCCGCCAAGCGCTGGAGCGCGTGCGGCAAAAGTGAGACTCACCGATTCTATGAACCAGCAGCAGGTGGCGGACCGATTCTTGCAGGATGTCGAGGAATTCAACCGGCGCGCGGCACAACTGGGTCACGCCGATATAGAGAATTATTACTGGTATCACACCATCGAGCTACCCCAAGGATTGGTCACGCCGGGGCTGTACGACCTGCGTGCAGCTGTTCCCAATTTTGGCTTTCCGGAGGATTTGCGTGGCAAGAACGTGTTGGATGTGGGCTCGGCCACGGGCTTTTTCGCCTTTGAGTTCGCCAAGCGCGGCGCCCACGTGGTTTCGGTGGAGTTGCCGTCGCTCGACGCGCTCGACAGGTTTCCGGGACAGGACATCGCGCAGACCATCGAAAAACTGGGCGAGATGATTGTCCCGAAATCGCTCGGCGAGGTCCGCGGCTATGTCCGGAAGCACACGGCGGAACAACTGTATTTCTATTTGCTCCGAGGACCGTTCGAATTTTGCCGCAAATTGTTAAACGCCCCCGTGGAGCGTTGCTATTCGACGGTCTACGATCTCTCGGAGGCCAAGCTGGGCCGCTCGTTTGACTTGGTGTTCATGGGTGACATTCTGCTCCATACTTTGAATCCCCTGGAGGCACTGGCAGCGGTGGCGCCCGTGTGTCGTGGAACGCTGGTGCTCTCGCAGATGCTTCCAGATGATCCCGGCGAGAAGCCGGCGATGCTCTATGTGGGCGGCGACAGCCCGGGATCGGATGAAGTCTCCTGGTGGCTTCCCAACAAGACGTGCATGGTCCAACTGCTCAAGAAACTGGGCTTTAGCAGCGTGACTGAAATCGGGCGCAATACCGGCGTGCTCCGGCCGTCGGGTTATGCGTATGACCGGGCCATCCTGCATGCGGTGAAGTGATTTTCAATCTATTCCTCCAGCCTGTGGTCGTTGGCGATGGAGCGCACAATGAACTGCGGGCGCTGTTTTACTTCTTCAAACATGCGCCCCAGATACTCCGCGATGATGCTCAGGCTGAACAATTGGACCGCGCCCAGCAGCAACACCGCGACCAGCAGCGTCAGGTAGCCGCGCGGAGCGTTTGGAATGACGAAATACAAAACGAAGTAGACAACAATGGCGGCAGCGGCGAGGAAAGTAACCATCAATGTCATGAGCGAGATCAATTCAAGCGGCCGGTAAGAGAACGAAAAAATGCCTCGCTTGGCCCAGCGCACGTTTTCGAGTAGCGAGTTCGTCGATTCCCCCGCGAAACGCGCGGCACGCACGTAGGGCACGCCCGTCTGGCGGAAGCCAACCCAGCTTCGCAACCCGCGCAAAAACCGGTCGCGCTCCGGCATCAGCAGCATGGCATCCACCACGCGGCGGCTCATCACTGAGAAATCACCAGCATCCACTGGCACGTCGATGTAGGAAAGGCGCCGGTAGAGACGGTAGAACAGTTTGCGCGCCGCTCCCATCAGCGGATTCTCGCGCCGCTTTTCGCGCACGCCATAGACCACGTCGAAGCCTTTGTTCCATTCGGCAATCAAGACGGGGATGGTTTCCGGCGGATCTTGCAGATCGCCATCCATCAGGATGACCGCCGCGCCCACGGACTGCTGCATGCCGCTGGTGAAGGCCATCTGCGAGCCGAAGTTGCGGCTGTGCGAGATCACGGTAACGCGCTGGTCGCGCCCGGCGATCTCGAGCAGAATCTCTTCGGCGTTGTCGGGACTGTTGTCGTTGACGAAGATGATTTCGTAATGAGGCGTGACCTGCGCGAGGACTTCCGTCAGCCGTCGGTACATCTCGCGCACATTGTCCGCATCCCGGTAGCAGGCCACCACGATGGAAATCAACTTTTCGGTCAGCACTGCGCAACCCTCGCGAGCTGCGCCACGATCATTTCCGCCACGCTTTCCGCCGTGAGCCCGTTACGCGCGCGCAGGTAGGACTGGCTGCCGGTCAAGGGAGCGAATGCATCGTGCGCGCCAAAGCTGAGCCGCGGCCCAAGAATATGGTTCCCCGCACACCACTCGGCGACGGCCGAACCGAGCCCACCGATCCGGCTGTGCTCCTCGATGGTAAACAGGGCGCGCGTTTCCCGCGAGCAGACGTGCAGCGCCGCCTCATCCAGCGGCTTGACGGTGTGCATGTTCAGCACGCCGCAGGAAACGGAGCTGGCGCGCAGCCGGTCCGTGGCGTCAAGCGCAACGGGCAGAATGTTGCCGGTCGATATCAGCGTGCAATCCCGGCCCTCCCGAATCGTGATCGCCTGGCCGATCTGAAAGCTCGGCGGCGCGCGATGCACCACCGGATCACCCGCGCGTCCGATCCGCAGATAGACCGGTCCGCCGCGCGCGGCAGCGGCCATTACGGCCAGCTCCGTTTCCGCCGGATCACCGGGGCAAACCACGGCCATGTTGGGCAGCGCGCGCATCACCGCGATATCCTCAAGCGCGTGATGCGTCGGGCCGTTGGGCCCGTAGCTGTATCCGCCGCCAACACCCACGATACTCACCGGGAGGTTGTGATAGCAGACGTCGTTGCGGATTTGCTCGAGACATCGCAGCGTGGCGAACGGCGCGATGGAGTAGGCAAACGGCCGCATGCCGCCCAGCGCCAGGCCAGCCGCTACGCCGATCATGTTGGCCTCAGCCACGCCAACGTTGAGAAATCGGCCGGGGAACTCGCCGGCAAATGCGTCGAAGACTTTATAACCCAGATCGCTGGTCAGCAGCATGATTCGCGGATCGCGACGCGCGGCCGCGGTGAGCCCGCGAACGAACGCCGCCCTCATACACCGACCTCGGCCAGCGCGCGCCGCAGGTCATCGCCGGTTGGCGGACGGTAGTGCCATTCGAGATCGTCCTCCATGAACGAGACGCCTTTGCCCTTCACCGTCCGTGCAATCACGGCGGAGGGGCGGCCGGGTTCGCAAGGCGCCGCGGAAAGCGCGGATGCCATTGCTCCCAGATCGTGCCCATCCATCTCCTGTACGGCCCAGCCGAAGGCGCGCCACTTGTCGGCGAAGGGCGCCATCACCGCTTCGGTGCGATCCATGGCGGACCAGCCATTGTAATCGACGATGGCGACGAGCGAGTCCAGTCGCTGCGCCGGAGCGAAAAGCGCCGCCTCCCACACACTACCCTCGTAACATTCGCCGTCGCTCAAAATGACGAAGGTGCGGTGATGCTGACCGCGCACTTTCGCCGCCAGCGCGAGGCCAGCACCCATGGGCAACCCGTGGCCGAGCGATCCGGTTGCTGCCTCGATGCCCGGAACGCACTGCGGACCCGGATGTTCCGCCAGCCTGCCGCCATCGCGCGCGTACTCGGCGAGTACTTCCTCAGGAAAAAAGCCACGCTCCACGAGTGCTGCATATTGCGCCATGCAACCGTGCCCCTTACTGAGTAGCAGCCGGTCGCGAGCCTCATCGGCAGGCGAAGCGGGATCGATCCTGAGCACGGAAAAGTAGAGCGCTATCAGAATATCTACGGAAGAAAGCGCGCAGGCGACGTGCGGAGTTTTACCGGCATGCGCCATTCGCAAGACGCGAGCACGCACGGCCCGGGCGCGCGCCTCTAACATCGACACGTCGGCGTCCATCAAGTCTTTACCGGTTTGAAAGATCCCACTATACCAAGGTTGCCCGCGTTCCAAGCCACGGTTGCGCGTCCCAGACGCGAGTCACGGAGCTTCGGAACGAACCGGGTCTTAAGGCTGCGCGGCAGCGGGGCCAGGCTCGTCCAATAGTAAATGGGATAACGGTTGCGCACAGAAAAGACGCGTAGCTCTTGAAAGCCATTCTTCGCCAGGAGTCGCGCCATGGTGTGGCGATCATACAGATAGACGTGCTCGACGTCGATCACGGGGCTGCGCTCGCCGAGAAGCCGGTTGGTCCACGCGCTCACGTCGTGATGGATCAGAAGGATCACGCCGCCCGGGCGCAGCAGGCGGCAGCACGCCTGGAGCGTCTCGTTCGGATTCGCCAGATGATCGAAGACCTGGAAACCGCAGACCATGTCGAACGAATCATCCGGGAAGAGGCCGCCGCGAAAGCTATCATTCCGGATCGAGCCGCGCACTCTGGGGGGCGCAGCTTCCACGGCATTGCGGCTGGGCTCTACACCGGACACCTCAGCGAATCCCATGTCCAGCGCGCGCTCCAGGAAAAATCCGCTGCCGCAGCCGATCTCGAGCAGCCGGTTTTTTCCGGGCACCAGCGGCAGCAGCTCGCGAAGATAGTGCGCGTAGGTTTCGCCGGCAAACCCCGCTTCATGCTGGTATGTCAACCGGCTGGCTGCGTAGAGTTCACCCAGTTGAGCCTCATCCAGCACGGGATCGGATCGCACCAGCCCGCAGTGGCCGCACTGAACCATGCGGTAATGCACGCGGTCCGGCATACGGCGGGCGGAGAACCGATCGCTGGTGAAAGCGCCGTCGCCAAGCGCTTCAGGGTAGAGCGGCCGGTCCCACTGGTCCGTGTCACAGATCGCGCACAGCGTGTGACGCATAGGACTGCGGTTTCCAGTCGCCTCGAGACCGGCGCCATTGAATCGTCTTCGCAATGCCGCCAGCCAGACTTGTGGTCGCCGTCCATTTGAGCAGACGGCGGGCCTTGCTGCAATCGGCGAGCCAGATATCGGTATCCCAGGCGCGCGCGGGCATGCTCCCCCAGTTTATCTTCGCGTTCGACCCGATCTGCTCCACGACCGTGCGCACAACGTCTCCCACGGTGGATTGCACGCCGGTTCCGATATTAAACACCTGGCCGTATTGCAAACTGAGCTCGTCGATCTTGAGGCAGGCATCGATTACGTCATCGATGTAGACAAAATCGCGGGCGGTTTCGGGCGGCACGGTGTCGAGATCCTGGCGCGAGAGACATCGCTCGATTACGGTGGGCACAAACCGCGAAGGCTCCTCGTACGGGCCATAGACCGAAAACAGACGCAGCGTGTTGACCGGCCGGTGCTCGGCCATGGCGCGGTGCCCGCATACCAGGGTCTGCGCGCACTTGGCCACTGCGTAGTAACTGCGCGGCTCGAGCGCATCGGTCTCGCGCATGGCGTGCGATTTCACACCGTACTCGGAGGAACTGCCGGTATTCACCAGCAGCTTATAGTCGACCTCAGCGGACGCCTTCAGGAGGTTCCAGGTGCCCACCACGTCGGTCAAGATGATGCGGTCGGCATCGGTTTCATGCGGATAGGCGCCGTGGACCGCGAGGTGATAAATGATGGTGGGCGCGACGTCGCGCACGATATCGCGCAAGCGGTCGGCATCGCGCAGGTCGCCGGTGTGAAAGTGCAGCTTCTCTTCGATGCCGGCAAGCCGCCACCGATCCACTTCCGACCGCGCCAGAACGTGCACTTCGTAGCCGAGATCGACAAGCCTTCGGGCGAGGCATGAGCCCACAAACCCGGTCGCACCGGTGATAAAAAAGCGCTCGTCGGCAAGGTTCATGAGTCGAGAAAACCGATGATAGCATTCACGGCGAGATGACCCTAATGCGTCGCTAATGTAGAAAGACTTTCACCGCCGAGACGCAAAGGCGCCGAGAAATCCCCGGGGTGTACTATGGGAAACCGCATGCGAATTACTGCACTCAAGACAACCATCGTAGCCATTCCCTTCACGGGCGAAGAGAAGTGGGCGTGGGGAGGCCGCGGCGGTCTCGCCAACGTCATCCTGGAGGTCGAGACCGACGAGGGCCTGGTCGGACTGGGCGAAGCCGGAGGCTATCCCACGCCCGATATCGTTGTGGCGGTGATCCGCTCGCTCGAAGCTCTGGTAGTGGGCGAGAACCCGTTTCACATCGAGCGCATTTTGAAGCGCATGTATGCCATCGGCGGCTGGCACCACGTGCGCGCTTCAAGCACGGGAATTGCGGCCATCGAGGCGGCCTGCTGGGACATCGTCGGCAAAGCGTGCAATCAACCGTTGGTCAATCTGTTCGGCGGGCCGGTGCGCGACCGCGTCGAGTACATGTGGTATCTGGTGCGGAAACCCGCTGTAAAATTGGCCGCCGACGCGCGCGAAGCGGTGAAACGCGGTTTCCGCACGCTGTATCTGAAAGTGGGCGGCGACCGTCCCGAAGAAGACGTCGAGCTGGTCGCCGCCATACGCGAAGGCGCTGGGCCGGATGCGTTGATTCGGGTGGACGCCAACGAAGCCTGGTCGTCCGGCGCGGCCATTCGCATTATCCGTGAGCTGGAGCGCTACAAGCTGGAGCTGGTGGAGCAGCCGGTGTCGGCGCGCAATCTGAAAGAAATGGCCTACGTGCGTGGCCAGATCGCCACGCCGGTGCTGGCTAACGAGGCGTCGTGGACGCGAAACGATGCGCTCGAAGTGATCGCGAACAACGCCGCCGACGTGATCTCGGTCGATTTTCAAATGGACGGCGGCCTGCTGAACATGAAACGCTGCGCGGGAATGTGCGAGGTGGCGGGGCTGCCGGTGCTCAAGCACAGTCTGGGTGAGCTCGGCATCGCGACGTACGCCGCGCTGCACGTGATGGCGTCCACGCCGAATTTCCTATTCGCCAATCAGTCATACGCGTCGTTTCTCACCGACGACATCATCGAAGGTGGGGGACCGCTGCCCTATCAGGATGGCTCGCTCGGCATTCCGCAGGGACCGGGTGTTGGCGTCCATCTTGACCGCGACAGGCTGGCGCGCTATGCGGAGTTGTATCGTAAACAGGGGACTTTCAGCTTCTATCACCCCGATGCGCTGGTGGCCACGCCTCTGATTCCGAAGATGTGAAGATCCTGTGGCTGATCTTTCTCTTGCTACCCGGCACCAGTGCCGCAGGTATTTCCTGAATTTTCCGCGGTGCGAAGAATTCGAGCGGTTTTCGGGAAAGGCGTGAGCCGCCAACTCCCTCACACCATCAAGAACTCAACGGGCTTTCCATTGTTGCCAATCTTCACCGGCCGCCCGATGTTGCTGACGTATTCTTTTTCGGGATCGATGCCCAGCTTCCGGTAAAGCGTGGCGGCGAGGTCGGCGACCTGCACGGGATTGTCTTTGACGAACCCGCCCTTGTCATCCGTCGAGCCATAAACACGGCCGCCGGCGATGCCGCCACCCGCCATCGCGAGCGAGAAGGCACTGGGCCAGTGGTCGCGGCCGCCGCCGGCGTTGATCTCAGGGGTGCGGCCAAATTCGCCGGTGACGATGACAATGGTGCTTTCGAGCATGCCGCGCTGGTGGAGATCTTCAAGCAGCGCCGAGTACGCGCGGTCGAGTTCGGGCAGGAAAGTATTTTGCAGCAGCGGAAAAATATTCTTGTGGTGATCGTAGACGTTGAATCCGCGCGACACGGTTACGAAGCGCACGCCCGATTCGACTAAACGCCGCGCGAGGAGTACGCCCTGGCCGAGCGAGGTGCGGCCATAGCGGTCGCGCACGTTCTCGGGCTCGTTCTCGATCTGAAACGCCTTCTTGGCCTGCGCGGAGTGCATCAGCGTGAAGGCTGTCTGATAATACGAATCCATGCTCTCGCTGATGCCCGTGGTGTCGAGGCGGCGGAATTCGTCGTCCACCAGAGCGAGCAAGGAACGGCGGCGGTCCATCCGCGACCAATCCACGCCCATAGGCAGGTCGAGGTCGCGCACCTTATAGCCATCGGCGTTCGGATTTCCGGCGTTGAACGGATTGTACTTGGTGCTGAGAAATCCGGACTTCTCCCAGCTTCCGGTTACGGAGGGAATCGAAACGGCGGGCGGCAGGTCGGTGCGCGGGCCGAGTTCCTTCGAGACTACAGCCTGCATGGCCGGGAACTGGATGGTGCCCAGCGGCTCGTGCCCGCTGCAAATCAGCGCGAGAGCCGATTCGTGCGAGACCAGCTTGTGCGTCATGGAGCGGATGATCACGAATTTGTCAGCCTGCTTCGCCGTCATCGGCAAGTGCTCCGAGATGCGGATGCCCGAGACATTGGTCTCGATGGGCTTAAACTGGCTGCGATACTTGGAGTCGGCGTCGGGCTTGGGATCCCAGCTATCCATCTGGCTGATGCCGCCGCTGAGCAATAGATGGATCACGGCGATGTCGCGCTTGGCGGGCGCCGGCGATTGCGCGCGCAGCCGCAGCACATCGCCGTAGCCCATGAAGCCGAACAGACTGAGCGAGCCGACCTTCAGGAATGCGCGGCGATCGAAGTCGTTGTACATAGTTGCCTCAATGATTGAAGATGAACGCCTTCGAATTGAAAATGGTCCAGAGCACGTCCTCGAAGGCTTGGCGGCGGGCGTTGGCGCCTCCACCGCCGCTCTGGATGGCGGCTATCACCTGCGCGGTTTCCCGATCGGTCGGCGAGTGCACCAATGTGGCCATGAAGAGACGCCGCGTAATTTCCTCGTCGGTCAGTGACTTATCGGCGAGCCAATGGTCGAGTGTGCCGTCTTTACCGGTGATCTGGTTCTGGATGGTTTGGCCGCTGATCAGGTGCATCGCCTGCGCGACGTCGGAAGAATTATCGCGCTCGCAAATCACTTCACGCGCTTTCAACCGGCCGAACGTTTGCAGGAAATAAGTGGGCGCACCTTGCGGAATGGTCATGGCGCGGGTACCCGGCATGTAGCCTGGAAAACTTTCCGTCATGCCCGTGACAACGGCCATCGAGTCGATCAACTCCTCCGCCAGCAGGCGCCGCACATAGTAACGAGAGTAGTTCAGCGTATCGGCCCGATTGGTTTCGTTCGGCACGCTGGATAACTGGTAAGCGCGCGAATTCAGAATCATGCGGATGGTGTGCTTGAGATGGTATCCGTGCGCCACGAAGTCTTTAGCCAGCGCATCCAGCAGGGCTTCATCCGTGGGCGGGTTGGTCACCCGAAAGTCGTCGAGCGGCTCGACGATGCCACGCCCCATATAGTGCTTGAAGACGCGATTCACGATGGCGCGGGCGAACCAGGGGTTTTCGGGAGCGGTGATCCACTTGGCCAGCTTTTCACGAACGTCCTCGTCCAGTTGTTCTTTCTCCGAAGGGCCGTCGAGATACTTGGGATCGACGCTCTTCTTGGTCTTGGGGCTGATCACTTCACCTGTGGGCTTCAGTGTGATTTCGCTTTCGTCGTTTTCGTACGTGTCTTTCACCCCCATGCGCCCAAAGAAAGCGGCGAAGCCCCAGAAATCTTCCTGCGTCCACTTTTCCCACGGATGGTTGTGGCAGCGCGCGCACTCCAGGCGTACACCTAGAAATACCTGGCTCACGTTGGTAGCGATGTTGTCCGGCTCGGAGAATTCGGTGATGTAGTAGAAATTGGACGCTGGATTGAAATAGAGATTGCCCGAGGCCGTCAGCAACTCGGTCGCAAACTGGTTGTACGGCTTGTCCTCGAGCATGGCTTTGCGGAGCCAGCTATACATCAGGCGGCCGCCCTTGGATCGCTGGTCGTAAAGACCGACGCGCAACAAGTCGCTGAACCGCGTGGCCCAGACTTCGGCGAACTCGGGACGGTCCATCAGCTCATCGATGAGCCGGGCGCGCTTTTGCGGGTCCTTCGATTCGAGGAACCGCGCGCTGTCGTCGAGCGTGGGCAGCAATCCGATGGTGTCCAGAAAAATGCGCCGCAGAAATTCGCGATCGGAGCTGAGTTGCGAGGGAACGATGTTCACTCGTTTCAGCTTCGAAAAAACCAGCTCGTCGATGAAGTTGTAGCGCGGGACTTGTGGGTAGTCTTTCATCGGCGGTGTTTCGATCACCGCGATGCGCGCGGCCACGGCCTTGCCGAGCGTGCGTACCATGATGGCCGTTTCGCCGGCGCGCTTGGCGGAGATCTCGCCGTTGGGACCTACTTCTAAAACCGACTCGTCGTTGGCCGAGTACTGCACCTTGCGGGTGAGGTCTTCGGTCGAGCCGTCAGTGTAGGTTCCAGAAACCGAAAGCTGCTGCTTCGCATTGAGACCCACCAGCGTCACTTCTTCGGGCATCACGCGGATCGTCTTGAGCCGCGGCGACCCGGCGCTGTCGTACGTCGCCCCGTCCTTGAGCCAGTCCAGAATCGCCTCGTATTCGAGCGATCCGACTTTGAAGCGCTCGCCGCCGCCGTGAGGCGTACTAAACGTAGGCTTCATCAGGATCAGGCTCTGGGACGGATCGGCACGATTGATCCGTCGGCCGTCCTGCGCTTTGACGATAGCGTCGTAATCCAGGTCGGGCTCATAACCAAACAGTGAAAGCTTGAAACCAGCCTGGCCGCGGATCGATCCGTGGCAGTTGGAGTTGGCGCACCCGGACTTGGTGAAGATGGGAACAATATCTTTTACGAAGCTGAGCTTCGGCTTTTCGGCGGGAGCCGCCGCCAGCGGCACGGCAATAGCCAGCGCGAGGATCGGATTCCGGATGCTCACTGCTCATCCTCCTGGGAGGTTTTCACTTTCAGCTCAATGGGCGGAGAGAGCGACGACCCGGAGCGCAGCTTGAACCGGCCGGGTTTGAACGCGCCCGATGCTGTCAACTTCAGCTCGGCAGTCACCATGCCTGGAGGCAATTCGTTGCTTTCGAATTTCACGCCTTCGATGGGACTCTCAGGCTCGATTTTGAGCGGAAATTTGCCGTCGTCGTAGCGCCGCACTTGCACGCGGAGCCGCGCGACTTTTCCTTGCGCGACTGATAACGACTCCGGCGCTTCGAAAACAACGGCCGGCAGGTCGGTGACAGTGGCGACGAGTTTCTGCTCTTCCACGGCTCCCGTCACCTTGCCGACATGCTCCCACCAGTAAAGAATCTCCGCAGTATGCTCGACAACTTTGCCATCGATCACGCCGCGCGCATGCAAGCGAACGGGATAGTCGCCGGCGGGTGCGTCCATGGCGATGCGCAAGGGCAGATCCACATTTGTGCCATCCAACTGGCGGTCGAGCGCGCAGTTATCTTTGACGATGGTGTCTTTCGGCTCAGCCGTCATTTTCTCGCTGGTCACACCCGGCGGCAGATTGTCCGCCCAGACTTCGACCGGCGTAGACCAGCCGCCAAACCGGCGCACGCGCACCGGCAGCGGGACGGTCCGGCCACGGAACAGCGTCAGCTCCGGCGTGAGCGATCTCAGGTCAAAATCCGGCTGCCCGGGATAGATGGCGAGCCGGTAAACATAGTTGGGATTGCCGCGCTCCGCGCAGTCGCGGATCATGGCGATGTAGCGGCCCGCTTTCTCGAATGTATAGACCAGGTAGGAATCGAGATTGGGTGGCTCGTCGCCGTTCTGCTGCAGCCGGTCGTCGTGAGAGGCGAGCAGCTTGCCGTCCGCCGTATAAAGAGCCACCAGCGGATCGTCGAGGAAGCCCAGCTTCATGGAATCGACGTCGAAGACCAGGCGCTCGCCGGCGCGAACGTCGAAAGCGAAGAAATCGCGTGCTTTTTTGGTATCGAACACGCCGCTCAGCGCCACCGGGACCGTGATGCTCTGCGGATTGTCGCGCGAGTGTGCGGGGGTGGCGAGCTTTTCTTCGAGATCGGAAACGACGATCCGGACTTGTAACGGCGCTTCGAAGGAACCGGCAAACGCGCGCAGCGGATATCGGCCAGGAGCCACCGTCGCGGGAACAGCTACGTGGACGGTGAGCGATGCAGCCGTGGCCGCGACTACTATGCCCTCCGCCAGCGAATCGCCCAGCATGATACGGTCGATATTCTTCAGATTCAGGCCTGCAATTTTTAACTCGTTCGTCGCGCCGCGCCGGGCCCCAGCGGGCAGCACGTGCAACATGTGCGGCACCGCGCCCGCGACCAGGCGATAGCTGCTGTAGCGGCCGCCATCGAGGAGAGTCGCGATCGGTTCGGTAGCGGCGGCTACGCGAACGAAGTAATCGCCGGTCTTTTTTACCGTGAAGGACAGATAAGGATCTTTATGGATGTAGTAGTCGTCGATGAAGTCCAGCTCCGCGCCGCGCTCGTCGAGAATCGTGATCGTGCTGTCCAGGCGGGAGCCGGCGCGTGTCGCCATCACGTCAAAGATTAGCGTCTGGCCCGCCTCGGCGTGAAAGCGGAACACATCGTAATCGTCGTTCTCGACTACGCCGTCGATCATCACAGGCAGCGTGATATTTTGCGCGTGCTTCAGGTCGTTGTTCGGCTCGACCTCGTTCAGACGCGGTAGCGACCCCACGTGGAACACGCCAACGTGCGTGCCGCTCGGGGTGCGCAGGCGGTAGTCATGCAGTCCGACGGGCACTTTCGGGCCAACGGAAATGCGAGCCTTTATAGCGAAGAAATCCGACGACAGCACCTGCGCGTGGATGTCCGGCCGGGCAAAGGCGATGTCGCGGGTAGCGTTGAGGTTACGACCGAAGATCTCAACGTCCAGCGTCTCCCCCTGGCGGGCTCCCAGCGGGAATACCGAGATGACCATGGGACCCAGGTCGGGGAGGTTGGCATCGCCATGAACACCTGCAGCCAGGAGCAAAAGCGACCCGAAGACGACGCCAACGGTCTTCATCCTAGAAAGCAGCTCCTACCCGTCCGCGAACGACAATTAGCCGTATTTTACAGAAAAGCCGCGGGGTTAGCCAGCGGGTAGGCGAAGCGGCATCGCCGCGTGCCGGGCGTTCAGCCTTCCACTGCGGTTGACCATATTGGCAATCCAGCGCTTCTCCGCCACAGCGAGAACGCGACTACGCCCGCGATCAGCGTCAGGACCCCAAACAAGATAAACGCCCATCCTGACGTCAGAAAGATATAACTCCATCCCAACAATGCGATCGCGTTGGGCAAGGGATACAGCCACGCCTTGAAAGGACGCTCAATGTCGGTGCGGTATTTGCGCAGATAGTGGACGGCGAAAATCTGCGCGATGAACTGGATCAGGATTCTTCCCGTCAGCATCGCAGATATGACCCACTCCAGGTTGATCAGCCCGGCGACAATCGACAGACCACCCATAACCACAAGCGAAAAATAGGGAAACTGCTTCGCGTGGAGGCGCGCAAAAGGCTTGAAGAAGTGGCCATCGAGCGCGGCAGCGTAGGGGATGCGGCTATAGCCCAGCAGAACGGGAACGGCGGCGGCAAACGCGGTCCAAAGCACCAGAATGGTGATCACACGGGCCGCCCAGGCGCCATAAAGCCGCTGCATATACTCGGCGACGATCAGTTTCGATTGCATCGCCTCACGCCACGGCACCACCGAGATAATGCAGAAATTCATTACGGAATAGATCAATGCAACGGCGATTACCGAGCAAAAAATCGCGCGCGGCATGGTGCGCTCCGGGTTCCGCACTTCGCCGCCGACATAGCAGACGCTGTAATAGCCGAGAAAATCAAACATGGCGATCAGCATGGCCCGGCCGAGTCCCAGCGCAAATCCCGTGGAGAAGTGCAAGGCGCCGGGAGGAAAATCGAGCGCTGGTCCAGGGCCGAAATGCGCAATGTGAATCAGACCGCTCACGATGATGGCGCCGACGGTGATGAGCATCCCCGCCCACAGCAGCAGCATGAGTTTGCCGATCGCGCGGATCTGGCGGTAGAGCAGCACGATCGTCAACAGACCCAGGCCGATGACCAACAGACGGTTCTGCCACGGCCCCCATGACGGAAAAAAGTAAGCCAGGTATTGGGCAAACCCGATGTACGCCGAGCCTACTTCCAGTGGTCCGCTGGCCATGAATTGCCAGATGAACAGGAAGGGCAGAAGTGAACCCAGGCGGCTGGTTTTGAAACTTTCCTTCAGAAACAAATAGCTGCCGCCCGATCCAGGCATGGCGGTAGCCAGCTCGCTCCAAACCATGCCGTCGCAAATCGAGAGGATCGACCCGGCTAGCCATCCCAGCATGCATTGCGGCCCGCCCATGGCGGCGATGATGAGGGGGATGGTAACGAACGGACCAAACCCGACCATGTTGGTCATGTTGAGCGCCGTGGCCTCCATCAGGCCCAGGCCGCGCACGAGGCCGTACTTCTTTTTGATCTTCTGGTGTTGGTCGCTCATGGTGTGGCGCCGGAGAGCCCGAGATTCGCGAAACGCGATCAAGCTTTGACCGGCCGAGCTGGATTCTGAAGCGCTACCGGCCGCCCTTCACGATAGGACCGCTCCGCCGCTGCTGCCGCCGCCACGGCCTGCCGGCCATCGAACCCATCCACCTTCGGTTCGCCATCGGTCAGCATCGTACGCACAAAATCGCGCATTTCATCCAGATAGCCATCGGCAAAGCGTATCAGGAAGTGATCTACGACATCGGTTCTGGCGCCCGAGGCCGTCAGCACCAGCTCCGGCGTCTGCTGCAGATAACCCAGCATGATGGTGCCCTTGGAGCCGACGATCTCGGTGCGGATGTCGTAACCATAAACTGCCTGCATGTAGTTTTCGACCGCGCCGAGCGCGCCGCGCGAGAATTTCAAATTCACGACGGCGGTATCGATGTCGTTGAATTGCGCAGCTTCCGGAAACACGAGAACGGCGCCGTAGGCGTGCAGTTCCGCAATCTCGTCGTTCATCATCCACCGGCCCAAGTCGAATTCATGGACGCCCGAATCCTGGAAAAACATCCCGTTGACGCCGCTCGCCATATAGCTGACGGGTGGCGGCGACTGATCGCGGCCCAGCGATTTGAACAGCACCGGGTCGCCGATCTCGCCGGCTTCGATGCGTTTTTTGGCCCGGACATGAGAAGGGTCGTAGCGGCGCACATGCCCCGGCTGCAGCCTCACCCCCGCCTTCGCGGTCAGGCTCAGGACCTCGTCGGCCTCCTCCACGGTCAGCGTTAGCGGCTTCTCGCAGAAGACGTCTTTCCTGGCGTGAGCGCACGCCCGGATTGCAACGCCATGGAATTTTGCCGGCGTGACGATGGCCACCGCCTGAATATCTTTTCGCTCGATCAGCGCCTCGACGGTGTTGTAGTAGTGCTCGATTTCGAGCTCCGCCGCAACCTGCCGGGCGCGCGCGAGATCCGCGTCGGCAACGGCGATTAATTGCGCCTCGGGGATGAGGTGGCGAATATTTTCGGCGTGCCGCTTGCCCATCGTGCCGACTCCCACGACACCCATGCCCAGCTTGGTCAAGATTTTCTCCGCTTCGAACTTTCGTTTGGCTTCGCGCTCGCCTTCCTGGAAGGATACCGGATGGCTACCGGCCGGCCCAGCTTCGCCGCGCGGTAGATGGCATCGAGAATCACCACATCCCGCATCCCCTGTTCCCCATCCGGCCCTGGCTTTCGGTTTTCCCGGATGCAGCCGGCGAAGGCGTCCAGCTCCAGCGCGAATTCGTCAATGGCGGTGAACTCCTGCGCGAACCACCGGCCTGCAATCTTTCCCGTAAGACGCCGCTCTTCCTCGAAAGCAAACGCCGGCGAGAGTGATGCCCAGCCTTTTTCGCCGTGCACCTGAACGAAGGAGGCCAGCGCCGCTCCCCAGCTTGCCGTCCCCTGCAAGATCAGTCCGCTACGAAAACGCAGCCGGAAAGCGATGCTTTCCTCGACTTCTTTGAAACGCTTTTTGTCGCGCGTCCAAAGAAAAGCCGTGGCCTCGACGGGATCTTCATCCACCAGCCAGCGCGATGTATTGACGCAGTAGACGCCCACGTCCATGAGCGGGCCGCCGCCAGCCAGCTTGCGCTGCAGCATCCACTTTGGCGTGCTATCTCCCGCGGGGCGAAATTCCGTGAAGGCGGCATGGATGATATCCACCCGGCCCAGTTCGCCCGCCGCGACGAGTTTCTTTAGCGCCACGCTCCCCGGCTCGAAATATTTTCGATAAGCGGTCATCAACAGCACTCGCTGGTCCCGGCAGGCACCGACCATGCGGCGCGCCTGTGCGACCGTGGCCGCCAGAGGCTTTTCGCAAAGCACGTGTTTCTTCTCGCGTGCAGCCTGGACGGTATACTTTTCGTGCTCGGCCGGCGGTGTCGCGATATATACGGCTGTCACGTCGGGATTTTTCAGGCAGGCGCTGTACTGGCCGTAGGTGTAATAGTGTGGAGCGCCAAATTCGCCCGCCAGACGCCTGGCCTTCTCCCGATCGCCGCTCACCACTGCGACCAGCCTGGCGTTCCGGCTGTGGGCGAAGGCCGGGAGAACGGCCTGTTGCGAGATGGCACCCAATCCGACAACGGCATATCCGGCTGGCTGCATGTCAGCTCTCCCGGTCGGCGCGACTTTGCCCTTGCGAACGGATCGCAGGATGTTCGAGCCCGCGGAGCTCTTCGATATTTTTCAGGACCTTGAAAATCGCGTCTGCGATGGTGTCGATTTCCTTCTTGTCGCCTAGAAAAAGGTGATGCGGGAACCAGATGGCCTCGTGGTAAGCCGCGCGCTCGGAGGCCGGGCAGCGGTACATGTTGCGCAGATCGAGCGGCTTCTCGCGCCCCCAGCTCAGCGCGGGATACTCCGCAGCGTTCACCGGGAACAGCGAGCTCCGATATACCGGCTCGTAAAAAAGACCGTCGCAGGGGATGCCTTCCAGTTGCAGCGCGGCCACGAACCCCGCTCGTGGAATGTCCTTCACCAGTTCGGCGAAATACTTCAGCACGAAAGAGTACGGGGCTGTCCGGGTGATGCGCGGCTCCGGCTTCAAAAATCCCAGGCCGCGTGTCGTTCGCGCACACGCCTCGAAGTATTCGATGTTGGCCTGGCGAATCTGCTGCTGCTTGGGCAGGCGCTCGAGTTGGGGTCCCAGCACTGCCGCCTGGAATTCTCCCAGCCGGTAGTTGAAGCCGATCATACGGTGTTTGAACTTGTCGGTGACGCTTGCCCGCCCGGCGTTAATATACGACTGCATGCGCTCGAAGTATTCCAGGTTGTTGGTGATGACCGCGCCGCCCTCGCCGCAGGTGATGAGCTTGCTCGATTGAAAACTGAATGCGCCCACGTCGCCGATCGAGCCCGCTCCTTTGCCGCGCCACATGCCGCCATGCACGTGCGCGCAATCCTCGACGACTTTCAGTTTGTGCTTTTCGGCGATGGTCATGATGGCGTCGAGATCCGCAAAGCGCATGCCGAGATGGACCGGGAGAATGGCACGGGTCTTCGGCGTGATGAGTTGCTCGATCAGCTTGGCATCTATGCAGTATGTTTCCGGGTCGACGTCCACGAATACCGGTACTGCGTTCACCAGCAGCACGGGCCCGACTGTCCCCTCCCAGGTGTAGGCCGGCACCAGCACTTCGTCGCCCGGTTGAATGCCGACAGCCTTCAACGCGGCCTGAATCGCCACCGTGCCGGTATTTACGCACTGCCCGTATTGCGCAGTGTGAAACTCCGCGAACTTCTCGGCGAACGCGTCGGCATGCTTGCCGGGAAACGGCTGCCCGCCCCAGTTGCGGTTAGTCAAAACATCCTCAAGGGCGCGCTTCTCGCCCTCGCTATAAACAGGCCACGGGTCAAAACGCTTTTTCCGGATGGGCTCACCGCCCGTGATCGCAAGTTTTCCCATCGGTGCTGTTCGTCTCCTCTACAAAACATGTGATTTTAACCCGAAGTCGATCAGATTGCGGCCGACGTGGCGAGGCCACCGGGATGCATCACGACATGATACGCCGTGGACATGGCGAACGGGGAACACCGCATCTTTCGGGCGAAGTGGCACAGCGGCTTGTCGAGGGTTGGCGCCGAATCTGCGTAGACGGCTAGTTTGGGGCTCAGAAATGTAACTTTTTGTACGGAGCCTACTCGAACGTTCGGGATTGCCCGGAAGTTTTTACCGGCTGATAATACCGGGCCTGCAACTAACTTCGACGGTGAAACTCGCCAACTTGCTCATTCATTGATTTGGAACGCGGAGTGCACGAACTTCCACCCTAAGACCACTTTCGACAATCTCGATTTGGCAAAAGGAGTACAAAAACATGCGTAGAGTGTACCGACTGAGCGCATTTCTGGTTATCGCGTCCGCGCTAGCGTTCGCGGAGACATGGTCCGGAAAATTGATTGACGCAGGATGTGCGGACCCGCAGAAGACCGAAGCCTGCGTACCGACCGCCTCCACAGCAGCATTTGCTATCAACGCTGCTGGAAAAGTGCTGAAATTGGATGCCGCCGGCAATGCGAAAGCCACCGAGGCAATGAAAGTTAGGGAAAACAGCGCTGATCGTGCCAAGAACGCGAACAGGGAAATTACTGCTACCGTTCAAGGCACCGTTAGTGAGGACGTGATCAAAGTAGACTCAATCGAACTTCGTTAAGGATCTGAGCCGTCCCTGGAAGCGGGGGGACGGCTCTTCCACACCCTCAAGTTGCCCGAGACCGATCTCATACCACGGCCTCACAAGTACTATCGTGCGCCGCGATCTAATTTCAAGTCATCCTACTAAGCTAACCGCACAGCAGTATCGAAGCCTTCCACCGCCCCTGTTACCAGTGACTTCCCGTTGGATGCAGTTATCTGAATCCCGAGAGGCTCGAATCGGGTAATGAGTTTCCATGTGCGCAAGCCGTGACACGAATTCCAGAAACACCCGGACATGCCGCCTGCATTTCTGATAGGCTTATCAGTCAAGCCGCCACGAATCCAGTCGCCACTCGTCTGCCGGCACGACAAGTTCTGGCAGGCCAGGAGTTTTTATGCAGATCGTACCTGGGCTCCACAGCCTGGGAGACAACAGCGGCGGTTACGTGCGCTCGTTCCTGATTGACGACGGCAACGAGTTGACGCTCATCGACACGCTGCTAGACAAAGACGGCACGCTGGTCCTCAATGAGCTGCGGCAGATGGGCAAGCACCCGACCGATGTGAAGCGCATCATCCTCACACACGCCCATCAATCCCACCTCGGCGGGCTGGCCGCTCTCAAGAAAGCCACCGGCGCGCGCGTCTATTCGCACGATTGGGAGGCGGACATTATTGCCGGCAAGCGGGCGGTGCAAGTCCCGCCGACCACCACACTCTGGCCGCAAAAACCTTTGCAGATTTATTATCTCCAGGTCGCGTTCGTTCTCGGCTTGGGCAAACCCAACCCGTGCGACGTGGACCAGAATCTGAAGGATGGGGATCACGTGGGTCCGCTCACCGTCATGCATGCCCCCGGACACACGCCGGGAACGCTGGCGTTTTATTGGCCGGAAAAAAAGGCACTGGTGGCGGGAGACATCGTCACTACGTGGCCGGAAGTGGCGCTCGGATGGCCTCAGATCACGCTCGATAATCAGCAGAACCGCGAGTCCGTGGGAAAACTGTGTGACATGGTGCAAGCGGAGATTCTTTGCGTGGGCCACGGACAGGCGGTGATCCACGAAGGCGCGAAGACGATGCGTGATCTTTTCGATGGCAAGGAAACCAAACCGGTGTTGGCCAGCGCTTAGCGGAAGCGAGTGGCTCGGCGCTCTTCACTGTGGTCCTCTCAGACTGAACTTCGCGCCGCCTTACTGTGGCTCAGAGCCGAGAGAAAAGCGCAGGGCCGAACAGATCTCGGTCATGCGTCGCGGCGTGAGTTGCCCCACTCGCTTTCCCAAGCGCTGCTGCGACACGGTAACCGCGTTGTGCAAATTGACCGCGCAGCGCCCCTTCACGCCGTCCTCTTCATTGAGCAGGACTTCGGATGGCACTCCGCGGATTCTAGATGTGACTGGCACCACTGTGACGGTCGATAAGTAGCGAATGGCGCTGTCGCGCGTGAGGACCACGACAGGCCTTCGTTTGTGCGGAACCGCGAACCGGTAGAGACTGACATCGGTACTAAGGCTTTGCTGTCTGAGAGTACGCAATCCGTTCTTGACCTGTTGCTTTGGTTCTTCGAGCGGTTAGGCTGGCTTAAGGCCTCACCTGAGGTTCTTCGAAAGGATATTTCGGATTTTCGAAGTGGCCGACGGCAATAGAATTCGCGGCCGCAGAAGACGCTGTACCGACCAGGCTACCATCGACCGGGCAGCGCACCCTCAGCCCCACGGCTCAACCACCACCTTCATCGAATCCGGCGCAATCGCCTTATGCACCGCCGTCTCCACGTCCCGTAGCGGATACCGGTGGCTCACGAATTCGCGCAGCGGGTAGTGCTTCATATAGCGCGCCATCTGCCGCATGCACGGGCCATAGCTGGCCGGTTCCTCGCCGCCGACGCCCATGATACGCACGCTTTTTGAGCACAGGTGCCGGTGCGGGTTGATGCCGATCTCACCCAGGTCCGAAAAGTTCCCGGCTTCGACCAGCAGGCCACCCAGGCGCAGCATCTCGATCGATTCGGGAATCGCCTGCGGCACGCCGGCGCATTCGATCACCATATCGGCGCCACGGCCGTGCGTGAGACCGCGCACGATTTCGAGGCGCTCGGCGAGCGTGGTCTTTCCGGCGTTGATGGCGTAGTCGGCGCCCAGCCGTTTGGCGAAATCCAGCCTGTAGTCCGAAAGGTCCACCGCGATGATTGTCCCCGCGCCCAGCATGCGCGCCTTCATGAGGAAGCACATACCCAGCGGCCCCACGCCCATCACCACCACCGTGTCGTCGAACAGGAAAGCCTCGCTGGGAAAGGCCGACATCTGCTTGGCGCGGTCCAGGCCCACCGCCACCGCGATCACCTCGGTAAGCACGGCGACTTCAGACGGCAGATCATCGGGCACGCGCACCAGAAAACTGCCGGGCAAAATGTAAATGTATTGCGACCATCCGCCAAAAATGTGCGGCGGATCGGCGGCGCTCAAATTGTTGCCGTAGTCCGTCATGTTCTGGCAGAAATAGTAGGGGAAATCGTGCGTGCAGTAATAACACTTGCCGCAACAAACGTTCGCGCCGACTACGACGCGGTCGCCTACCTTGAGCGGAATGGCCTCGAAGTCGTCGTACTGGCCATCGCCGCCAATGGCCGCCACCGTGCCCACGTTTTCGTGTCCCTGGATGATGGGGAACGGAATTTTCTTCCCATCGCCCGAGCCCGAGTATTGGGTCGTGTATCCCTGATAAGTGTGCTTGTCGGTCCCGCAAATTCCCGACATGGCCATTTTCACGAGCACGCAGCCCGGCCGCGGTTCGGGCAGCGGATACTCGCGCAGTTCGTATCTTCCGGGTTCGACAAGTGTGGCGGCCAGCACGTCCATGCAGGGCTACTGTAGCAACCTATGGCTGGAGACGGCAATGTAGCGGGTATGGAGATGGAGCGCGCAACGGATGTAGAAGGTGCGTTGGCCAGTTGCGTTTTTTCGCTCGTGGTGAGGAGTTTTGGTACGCCCGAGTGGATTCGAACCACCAACCTTTTGGCTCCGGAGGCAAGAACACCCAGAAAACAAACACTTTCCAAATAACCACAGTGATTGCTCAATGTAGCTACATGTTCCTAGTTATCAAAAGGTTGCCGGACATTTCGGGTCAGGTGCTAGCAAGAGTGGGAAACCCTTCTGTGCAGGGGTGGGCACAAAAATGGGCACAGTCCGCTGGGGTGAACCCCTCTCCAGAAACTCATCCTTGTAGGGTGTTCAACTCGGTGACTTGGAACCCAAGCTTTACCGCTTTATGAATGAGGAAACGGACCTCGCGTTGGCAATGTCGGGCCTCGTCAGTCTCTGCTCCTTGATCGATAAATTCCATTCCGTAGCGGAGCATGCGGTATATGAGCCGGGCGAGCTTTGCGGCCATGGCCTTGATGGCGACCGGCGGCCCTAACCTTGTGCGCAATCGCCGGAACTGTGCCCCCAAGTAGCTGTTGCTTTGGCGTAAGCAACTGGCTGCCATCTTGAGGGCGACCGTTAGCGGATTGTTGGTGGGCAGCCGCCCTTACCGATGACCCGGTCTCCGCTAACCTTGTTCTCGGGGCAAAGCCGCAGCCACGAAACGAAGTGGTCTTCAGTTCGCCACTTGCTCATGTCCCACCCTGCTTCATTGATCACCGTTGCGGCAGTCCTGGCATCAATCGCGTCGATGCGGGTCAGGTCCGTACCCGTCATCCGGAACAGATCAGCCCGCAGATCGAATTGAGGCTTGTTCTCCTTTTTCTTCCGCAACCGTTCTCTGCGCTTCTCTTCCGGCAGACTCGCTCCAGCGCTTCGGTCCTCTCTCTGCTTAAAATACTGGTGGAGCCGTGCATCACATTCGGAGATTTGCCTCACACAGAATTCGTATCCGTCTTGCTCTTGCTTTAGTACGAACAAGCGATTGTCTTGCCAGTTCCCCTCCAGGCTGCGAGCAATGTCCACTTCGCTTGCTTTCACGCGTCCGTCCCGCAGAGCAGCCAGCTTCAGCGGATTGCGTTCTCCAGCGAGAATCGCCTTGACGATGGCTTGGCCAGTCACCCCGCTGACGTCGCTTAAAACATTTGCTAACTGGAGGTTCATCTGCGTCAGCGCTTTCTGAATCCGCTGGATATGGCGCCCCGCCGACCGCACCAGATCGTTGCGCTGCCTCCAGTACGTTCTCATGATTCGAATCTCTTGCGAGGGGCGAAACGAGTTCCGCAGCAATCCAGCCGAGGATCATTTTGAAGGAGAAGAGGCTGGCCTCGCCGGGAGTTTCTGGTTCTCAAAACCATCCCGTAAGAGGCCCGCGGCTGCACCGCCAGCAAGTTGTCCTCGCGCATGATCCTCAGGGGTTCAGTCCAACCCGCTCTTGCCTGTCCAAACCCCTTTCATGCACAATGGACAGGCACGAATGCCTGCCCTAACTTCACGCCGCGCGTTTTTGGGGACGGCTGCGGCGGCGCTGCTGCCGGCTGCTGAGCCGGTGATCGATATTCACCAGCACACCAATTACGCGGGGCGCAGGGACGAAGAACTGATCTTGCATCAGCGCACCATGGGCGTTACGCGCACGGTGCTGCTGCCTGCGGGGTCGATTTACGGCCTGGCGGTGGGAGCGGGCGGCAACGAATCGGTGGTTGAGCTGGCACGCCGGCATCCTGAATTATTTCTGACCTTCGCGAATGAGGTGCCGGACCTGCCGGGCGCGCGGCAGGTGTTGGAGAAGTATCTCAAGGCCGGCGCAATCGGCATCGGCGAGCAGAAATTTCCGGTGGAATGCGATTCGCCGGCCATTCACATGGTGGCGGAAGTGGCGGAGGCGTTCGGCGTGCCAGTGCTGCTGCATTTTCAGCACGAGACCTACAACCTGGGGATCGAGCGCTTTCACACCGTGCTCGAGAAACATCCGCGCGTGCCATTTATCGGCCATGCACAGACCTGGTGGGGCAACATCGACCGCAATCACAGCCAGACGGTGCTCTATCCTAAGTCGAAAGTGACGCCGGGCGGCATTACGGACCGGCTGCTGGCGGATTATCCGAACATGTATGGCGACCTATCGGCGGGGTCAGGACTGAATGCATTGCTACGCGATGAAGAGCACGCGAGGGCATTTCTGGAGCGGCACCAGGACAAATTAATGTACGGAAGCGACTGCGACGATCGCGCCGGGGAGGGCGCAAAATGCAGCGGCGCACAGTGTCTGTCCGCCATTCGCCGGCTGGCGCCTGGCAAAGACGCGGCGACCAAAATCTTGCACGGAAATGCCGCGCGCGTCCTGAAAATCAGCGCTGGCTGATCGATGCGGCGCGTTTATTGGGATGACGTCGCGCCCGGCTTCTCGCGAGTCAACTTTACTTTGCCGACGATCTCGCCTTCGTCCACTGAGCCCTTCATTTCGCCTTCCAGCGTGTCGTTCGCCAGCGTGAGGGTGAATTTGAAAGGACTGCTGGTTTGGGGCGAGACCACCTCGAAAGAAACTTTCGTTCCCTGGACTTTGCCGTTGCGAATGGTGCCCTCGTCTCCGCCGCCCTGCCGGCCGATTTTGCCGGACACCAGATCGGATGTCTGCACCAGCTCGACCTGAACCGGCGTCGAGTTCCCGGCGTCTTCGACGTCAATGGTGCCGGACCATTTTCCCGAAACGTCAGCGCCGCTGAGGGCCAGCGCCAAGCATGGCAATAACCAACAAACCTTCTTCATCGCACAACCTTCCGCGTTGCCGCCAAGTTTTATGGCGTTATCATAACCCGAATGCAACGAGGGACGCGAGGCCTTCACCAAGCGGTTGCATCCAGTATAATGCTACGTTGCTTCACATTCACATTGCGAGGAACGAACATGATTCGCTTGATGGCCATGGTATTGATGGGCGGCGCTCTCGTAGCGCAGACGCCCGAAGCTCCTAAATCCGAAGCAGCGCCTAAGCCCGCGCGCGAGAACGGCCTCTACGCCGTGATGAACACCACGCTGGGCGTGATCACGATGCGCCTGTTTGAGAAGGAAACGCCCATTACCGTGAAGAATTTCACGGGCCTGGTCCGCGGCACAAAAGAATTTCGCGATCCGAAAACCGGACAAATGGTGAAGCGGCCGTTCTTCACCGGCATCACATTTCACCGGGTGATTCCGGGCTTCATGATCCAGGTGGGCGACCCCACCGGCAGGGGCGATTACAACGCCGGCTATACCATCGCCGACGAATTCGTGCCGACACTGAAGTTCGATGTGCCGGGGCGTGTCGCCATGGCCAACATCGGGCAGCCGCATACGGGCAGCACGCAATTCTTCATTACCGACGGGACGCCGGCGCACCTGAACGGGCTCCACACGATCTTCGGCCAGGTGATCGACGGCCAGGATGTGGTCAAGAAAATTGCCAGTGTGCCGACCGTCAGCGACAAACCCAAAACGCCGGTGAAGATCCTCAGCGTCAAAATAGAGCGCGAAGGGCCACCG
>Ga0310810_10000388_pt1 | contig 45653 bp, 41 predicted proteins | sample NCmetagenome_FD_207641 | JGI IMG/M metagenome (GOLD analysis project Ga0310810, IMG submission 207641) | Soil microbial communities from experimental microcosm in Duke University, North Carolina, United States - NC | ecosystem: Engineered > Artificial ecosystem > Soil microcosm > Unclassified ...
CGCTCTCGTAGTCGGGCAGGCCAGCTTTGAAGCACAGGTTCGCGGGGTCGTGCATGACGCCACCGGAAGTGTGATTATTGGCGCCAAAGTGACTATCACGGATATCGCAACGAATATTTCCAGCGCCGCCACCACGGATGGGAGAGGATACTACATCTTCAACGGTCTGCACCCTGGGACGTACAACCTCAAAGCCGAAATGGCAGGCTTCCGGGCAGAGGAAATGCAGAATGTCGTGCTTGCCATCAGTCAGCGGACGAACCTCGACTTCACACTGAACGTCGCCGGGCTGGAGCAACAGATGACCATCGTGGAAGCGGCGGCCACGCTGGAGACCGGTGGCTCGGCTATTGGCACCACGGTGGCCGGTCAATACACCCGGGACATGCCGCTCTATGGCCGGAGCTATTTCGGGTTGGTCTTCCTGTCAGGCGGCATTACGGAATCGGCCGGCAGCGGCATGCGAGACAATTATCCGTCTGGAACTGACTTTGTCTCCAACGGCCAGCGGAACTCGACCGCGGAGGTGCGCTTCGACGGCGCCCCGATTAGCGCTCCCGAGCAGGGCGAAGGCGGAAACTCCAACGTTTATTACACGCCTTCGGTGGAAGTGATCCAGGAATTCAAGGTCGAGAACAACAGCTTCTCCGCCGAGTATGGCAACAACGGCGGCACCGTGATCAACATCATGATGAAGCAGGGCGGCAACCAGCTCCACGGCAGTGGCTGGTATTTCGGCCAGCGCGACGCGTTTGATGCCAACGATTTTTACAGCAATGCCTACGGTGTCGCAAAGCCTCCCCATGTGCACGATCAATATGGCGGCTCCATATCCGGTCCAATCAGAAGGAACAAAACATTCTTCCTGTTTGACTTCGAGAAGCAGCGGGATATAGGTTCAGGCCAGGTTCTGGCCACCTTCCCGACCGACTTGCAGCGCGCCGGAAACTTTTCGCAAACCAAAACGTTTGACGAGAACGGCAACATCGCACCGGTGACAATCTATAATCCGTTCGCAGTGGATGCCGACGGCAACCGCCAGCCATTCCCGAACAACAAAATTCCCGCAAACATGCTCGATTCGGTGGCCAAGAACTTCTTGAATTGGGTTCCCCAATCTAACGTGCAGGGAGACGTGCTGGATCAGAACAACTACCAGAAAAACGTCCGGTACACGTTTTCGCAATACCAGTTCGACGCCAGGGTGGATCACCAATTCAACGACAATAACCATCTGGGTCTCCGGTACAGCCGGTTGCACAACATCGCTCCCACGTCGGCAACGTTCGTCGAGGATTCCTATGTCTACAAGTCGGATGTGCACAACGCTGTCGCCGATTACAACTGGACCATCAGTCCCAGGATTCTGTACACCGGCCGCCTGGCTCTGGACCTCGCGATCGCACCCGGAGTCACCAGTTATCCCGACTTAACGAAAGCCGGTTTTCCCAGCTACATGATCAACAATGGGCTCGCCAGAATGCCCACTATGGACTTTGACAGCACCTACACCAACTTGTTCGACCAGTGTTGCGTGGACACTAATTTCGCGCACACTTTGTACACTTATTCGTCGGCGTTGTCCTGGGTGAAGGGCTCACACTCGATAAAATTCGGTGGCGAGCAGCGCGTTTTCTTCAACAGTTTTTGGCAACCCGACAATCCTACCGGCATCTTTACGTTCGGGCCCGACGTGACCAATGCACAGGCGGGCAATGGCGAGGTGACGCAAGGCGACTCCTTCGGCGAGTCTGCTGCTTGGCTGGGGGACTAGCGGAGAATTGAGGATCAAACCCCCGGTGGCGGACAAGTCCAAGGAAACTGGTTTCTACGTTCAAGACGATTGGAAGATCACCTCCAAGCTGACTGTGAATATTGGACTGCGGTACGAGTGGAGTACGCCCTATACGGAGCGATATAACCGGTCGACGTTCGCAGACTTCGCCAACAGCGCCGGGATTACGGTTCCTGGTGTGGGCGACATTAAAGGCATAACCCTGTTTCCGGTCGCTGGCCGGCGGACGCTCCCGATCGACCGGAACAATTTTGCCCCGCGCCTGGGACTGGCTTATAGCTGGGACTCCAAAACCGTGATCCGGGCCGGCGCCGGCGTTTACTACGGCGCCAACATGCAGACCAACTTCCAGTACACCGGTCCGGCGTACTTCAAGAATGCGGTTTCGTACTTCACGAAGGACAATTACCTCACGCAGTACGCGACCCTGGAAAATCCGTTTCCCACCGGGATACCGGCTCCACAAGGCGACAAGTATGGGAAACTGGCCATGTGGGGGTTCGATAACGGCGGCGATCTCAGCTACGAGCTGAACAAGAGCGCGGAGATCTACCAATGGAGCGGTGGCGTCCAGCGGCTGTTGCCGGGTGATTTCGTAGTCGCCGTGGATTATTCGGCCAACCGCAGCACCCACCTGCCGTGGGGCAGTTTTGCGGCAGGAACCAGAAACAAGAATTTCGTTCCCTCCGATGTGCGCGTCAACTACACCACTCACCAGTTGAACAGCCTGGTGCCGAATCCGTTCCAGTCGCTATTCGTCGGGCCGAATGCCATCTTCAACGAGCCCGACTCGCGCTATAACGACGCCGAGATTCCGCTGGTCAACCTGTTGCGGCCTTATCCACAGTTTGACGGCAGTTTTTCGGGTTTGCCTCGGCAGGCTGCACTTTCCCGCTACGACTCGATGCAGGTTCGGTTCGAAAAGCGGACTGGCCGGTACTTCACCATTCAGGGCAGCTATACGCTAGCCCGGGCCACCGACAACAGCTCCTCTGGCGCCAACGGTTGGATCGGATGGCTAACAAACGGGGGGCCGCAGCAGCTGGACCGGCTGAGCAATGAGTATACGGTCAGCGCCAACAACGCCACTCACCGTCTGGCGGCGGCTTTCACGGCGAACATACCGATTGGCCGTGGCCTGTTACTGGGCAACAATATGAACCGGGTGGTGGATGCCGTGATCGGCGGATGGTCGGCTTCGTCGAATATCACGCTACAAACCGGTCAGCCTGTCCACATCCAGATGTCCCGCGCTCGCTTGTCGGGCGGGCGGCAGCGGCCCAACCTGACTTGCAAGACTCCCGGGACCGGAGTCAGCTTCAAGGATGCCGCCGCGGCCCTTCTGAACGGCAGCTCCGACCCCAGTGTCATCAGCGTGTTCAACTCATCCTGCTTTGCCGATCCTGGCGACCAGCAACCCGGCAGCGCCCCCCGGTACTTTGAGGATCTGAATTCGCAGGGAATCGAGAACGTCGATCTGGGGCTGAGAAAGCAGTTCAATATTAGGGAGCATATGAGGTTCCAGATCCGGATGGAGGCGTTCAACGCCTTCAATCGCACACGCTTCGACCGGGCAGGATTCCGGTGGGGTGGCAGCGACTTCGGCCAGGTCAGCGGTTTGGCGAACGGGTTCCATCCGCGCCAGATGCAGATTGTGGCACGCTTCGAGTTTTAGGCATTCGGAATTTTCATGGGGCCGGACATGCCGGCCCCCCGCATCCTAGTCCTGGGGATCGAGGCCTATACTGCTCTCCCGCAGATCGCTCATCAACTCCAGGAGCACGCCATGAACACGCTTCGATTCTCTGTGGTAATCCTCGCTTTGCTGAACTCACTCAGCGGCCAGGTGAGCCAGGACTGGACCCACTACGTCCGCATCGCCGGGCACGGTCTGCGGCTAGACAACACCGACCAGATCATCCGCAACGCGACCGATACAAATGTATTCGGCATCGAGGTGGATAACGACATTCCCGGGCGTCATGAGAGTTTTCTCGACCCCAATTGGTGAGCGGTGATTCAATCGCGTTTGTGAACCTGTCCAGGGATAACGCCCCACGAGATCCTGGTTAAAGGATCGGTACGGGCACTTATGGATTTTCAACAACCATCTCGACCTGCTATGGAAAGGCGAGGGTCCGACGGGGCACTGTCCATACCCAGTCAACATGGATGACGGCCGCGATGAGATTGCCATCGGATATTCTTTATGGATCACAATGGCCATCCGCGGCGGTCGAAAGATAGGTCCTCTCGTAGCCCTCAGCGTAGGATTCCCGAAAAGGTCGCCCCTTGCCATGTAAAATTGCGCTATGAAACGAATTGCGCTAGTTGTGGCAATTGGATGTTTGTCTACTTTCTCGTCCGCTCAACGGGCCGGCACCGATCCGTTCGATCTTGTATTCGTGGGAGGGCGAGTTGTTGATGGCACGGGCGCGCCCTGGTTTGAGGCGGATGTCGGTGTGCGCCGCGGAAAGATAGCCGCGGTAGGTAAGCTCCACGGAGCGCCTTCCACGCGAACTGTGAGCGCCGACGGTCTGGTGCTTGCGCCCGGGTTCATCGATCTACTCGGGCAGTCGGAATATAACATCCTTGTCGATCCGCGCGGTGCCTCGAAGGTAATGCAGGGAATTACGACCGAGGTGACAGGAGAAGGGGAGTCGATCGCTCCCCTCAACGATCAGATACTGAAAGAAAACGAGGACGTATATCGCCGCTATGGGGTTCGCCCAGATTGGCGGACGCTCGGTGAATACTTTGCGAGCCTCGAGCGTCGAGGCATCGGAATCAATCTCGGCACCTTCGTGGGAACCGGAACAGCCCGTTCCATAATTATTGGCCGTGATAACCGTCCGGCCACGCCCGCTGAACTTGCTCGGATGGAAACCCTGGTCGACCAGGCGATGCAGGATGGAGCACTCGGCGTCTCCTCTAGCCTCCAGTACATCCCCAATATCTACGCAACCACTGAGGAACTGATCGCGCTGTCAAAGGTTGCCGCGCGCTATGGCGGTTCCTATTTCACCCACCAGCGATCGGAATCTGGCAGAATTGATGCCTCGATCGATGAGGTTCTCCGCATCGCGCGCGAGGCGAAAATCCGCACCCAGATCTGGCATCTGAAAACCGCCTATCGGCCGAATTTCGGCCGGATGCCGGAAATCCTGGAAAAGCTCGAAGACGCACGCTCGGCAGGCGTGGACGTAGCCGCCAACGTGTATCCGTGGGACCGGGCATCGAACGGCCTTGACGCGTGCCTGCCTCTGTGGGTGCGTGAAGGGGGGCGCGAGGCACTGTTGAAACGTCTCGCCGACCCAGGACCGCGAGAACGCGTCAAATCGGAAATGGCAAGAGAGTCCTCACAGTGGGAAAACCAATACCTGGGAGCTGGCGGCGCCGGCGGTGTGATGGTGGCACAGGTGCTCGACCCCAAGCTCAAGCGTTATGAAGGAAGAACGATTGCTCGGATCGCGGAGGAGGAGAAGAAGGACCCGCGCGATGTCGTGATCGATATCGTGCGTGCAGACCGGGCGAACGCAAGCTGCATCCTTTCCATAATGGACGATCGGGACGTCCGGGCGGCGCTCGCTCATCCGCTCATCTCATTCGGTACTGATTCTCCCGCGAAGGCTATCGATGGCCCTTTGTCACATGAGACCTCCCATCCGCGCGGCTGGGGATCCGCCTCACGTATCCTGGGTTACTACGTGCGGGAACAGAAGGTGCTTCGGCTTGAGGAGGCCGTACGAAAGATGACTTCATTCGCGGCCGCGGCTGCAGGATTCCAGGACCGAGGAATACTGAGAACCGGTTTGGCGGCTGACCTCGTCGCATTCGATCCGGCGACCGTACGCTCCGAGGCGACGTTTGAAACTCCAAACCGCTACAGCACCGGATTTCGATATGTTGCCGTGAATGGAGTATTAGTGGTCGACGACGGTAAACTGACTGGGAAGACTCCCGGCCAGCCACTCCGAGGGCCTGGCTACAGGCCGCGGGTAGGCGCAATTCCAACGCCGAAAAAATAAGCGACTCCAATGCGCTTGACCCACCACTATCAGGAAAGCCGACTTCCCGGTGGCCGAGCGGTTCATAAACGCTACGGCGTTACAGTGAGGATCACATCGCCACGAGGATAATTAGAACGCGGCTAGAAAGAGCGCCCGTATTGGCGGGTGATCCGCCGCCGCGGCTGTTAGACGCGGTCGCCAGTTCCACCTCTGATTGTGTAGTAGTGATCGAGCTTCTGATTGAGCGCCTGGTTGCGGAGCATAAACAGTGCTGACCAGGTTTCGGCCCGATCGTCAATACCTCCTAAAACTCAGCAGAGGCAGCGGCCTCGAATGATGCCGACGGAGGCTCCGTTTTTGGCCAAGGGCTCGCGCCATTGCGCGCGATGTCTGGCGCCAGGTCCGCGCCCTGGACATTGGCCACGCTAATCGGGCTTTTCGGAAAGGTCGTCTGGCCCAGTGGGACACCGATGGTAGGCGTGTCTTGCTCACGATGAACTAGAGTCGCGCCGCGATCTTCTCCGCCGCCTCGTTCGACGTGAGCACCCGATGTACCTCAAAGTCGACGAGGTCGCTCCAGTTCGCCATCCACTGATTGAGCAGCGCGAGGTCGCGGGTTTCCATCAGTTGATAGCAGCACTCGAATCTGTCGTCGACCCAACTCGACACGTACCGCAGACCCGCAGGCGCCAGACGCCCGCTATTCCGAAACCGCCGATATACGGCTACGGCATCTTTGTTCCTGAAGTGCTCCACGACCATGTACAAAGTCATTGGCATCGTCGAGTCAATGCTGCCCTCACCCATGTCCCGCAGCATAACACCTGTCTTTTCGCATTCCCGGAAACAGACGGTAAATTACCGCGGATTTCCGGCTGCTGACCGCTGTTACGTTGCTGCGCACTGCACCGATGAGCCATTCCAACTCCAGTCCTCGCGTTCTAAATAGAGAGGGCTTGCAGGATCCAAAACAACTGAAAAAGGAAAACGTCATATGAATGCGATTGCGAAAGCGCCACAGACGACCAAAGAATTTGACGAACTGAAAATTCGCCTGAAGACGACGTGGATGACTGGAGATTACGACCTTTTCTCCCGCTATATGGAGCAGGACGCGGAGCAGTTTTTCCGGCGGCTCGGCGTCGCACCGGGAACCCGGCTGCTCGACGTCGGTTGTGGCGCCGGGCAACTCGCCCTGATTGCGGCGAGGGCGGGTGCGGAGGTCACTGGTTGCGACATTGCCACCAACTGGCTGGAAAAAGCCCGTGCCCGCGCGGCCGCTGAGAGACTCAAGGTCACCTTTGAAGAGGGAGATGCCGAATCGCTGCGGTACTACGAAGCTCAGTTCGACGTCGTCACCAGCTTGATCGGAGCGATGTTCGCGCCTCGCCCGGATCTGGTCGCGGCCGAACTCATCCGCGTGTGCCGGCCTGGGGGCACGATCGCCATGGCGAATTGGACGCCCGCTGGGTTCATCGGGCAAATGTTTAAGACCATTGCCCGGCATATCGCTCCCTCCGGCATGCCCTCGCCCGTATTGTGGGGCGATGAAGCCACCGTTCGCGAGCGTCTGCGTGAAGGAATCGCCGGCCTGAAGTTTGCGCATCGCGTCTATCACTTTGACTATCCGTTCCCTCCCGATACGGTCGTGGACTTCTTCCGTGCCAACTACGGTCCCATGTCGCGCGCGTTCGCATCTCTCGACGCGAGCGGTCAACAGAGCCTGCGGAGTGAACTCGTTAGCCTGTGGTCCGCGCATAACAAGGCCGCCAATGGTGCCACCAAGGTCGACGCCGAATACCTCGAGGTGATTGCGACTCGCGGCTGAACAATGAGGAAGTACTGAAAACTGAAAGGAACCAAAACTATGTACTTCATGGAGAAATCTGAATCAGCTGCCCAAGATGGGCAAGCGCCTCAGAGGGAATGACCACTTTCCGCGCCTACGACAAAGCTGCGCTTGCCGACGGCGTAACCGAGCATGAACTGGCCGACGCTGCTCACGTCGCCGCCGCTCTTCGGGCAGGAGGCGCTATCACCCACGGCACTCACCTCATCGGAGGCTGACGGCTCGCATCGGGGGTTCGACGAAAGGGGCAGACTGACGCGCCATAAACGGACGTAGTTTCGCGTTTTTCGTCGAGCCTCCACGCCGAGCCTGCCTCACGAAGGCGATCTGCCGGCGGGTTCTGGCTGTCGATCGCTTTCGGACCAGCGACGTTTCACTCTCGATCCGCATCGGCCCTTTCGCTTACCACGAATTCGTGCGGGATTCGCCTAAACGCTGGGCGACTGCAATAGGATTAAAGAGCACACGCGTTCGAAAATGCACCTGCAAAAGAAGAGTTCCCTCCAGTAAGCTCGTAATCAGAGGAGACAAGAAATTCCGGAACGGGCCCACCATTTTTTTTCTTCTTCAGGCACAAGTAGCCCTCGAAGACGCGTGTGGACCTGGGTCGCAATCGGCTCGCTCATCATTGTGGTGGCTCTCGCGGTCGTCGCCGAGGTGATGATCCATCGCGCCGGCCCCATTCTGAAGCGCCGTGTTACGGAAACTCTGAGCAGCCGATTCAACAGCCGCGTTGAGTTGGATAGCCTGAACGTCTCCGTTCTCCGCGGACTCGAAGTGTCCGGTGATCGCCTGCGCATCTACCCGCCCGGCATCGTGGTCGCCGCCGGCGCAAATCAGCCGCTCATCGAGCTCGAACACTTCTCGTTTCACTCGGGACTGATGGGACTTTTCGTCGAGCCGATGCATGTAGGAATGGTGCAGGTCAACGGTCTACAAATCAACATCCCTCCCCGCCAAATGCGCCGGCGGGCTTCTGAACAACCCGGGAAAGGCACTGGCAAGATCAAGATCTTAGTCGATAACATCGTCTGCGATAACTCGCGGCTGATCATCGGGACGGCGAAACCCGACAAGGATCCGAAGGACTTTAAGCTAAAACATATCGAGTTGCACGATGTTGGCCCAACCGCGCCTTGGCGGTATGATGCAACCCTCACCAACGCCGTCCCGCGCGGCGAGATCCACGCTGCTGGTCTCTTCGGACCGTGGCAAACAGACAGCCCGGGCGAGTCTTCCGTGTCGGGCCGCTACACGTTCGATCATGCCGACCTGAATACGATCAAGGGTATCGGCGGCATCCTCTCCTCGGTCGGTGACTTCAAAGGTCAACTCGACAAAATCGAAGTGGACGGAACAACAGAGACACCCGACTTCTCCCTGGATACTGCTAACCACCCCATCCCTCTGCATACCCGGTTTCACGCGATTGTAGACGGTACTAGCGGCGATACTTATCTTCAACCCGTGAATGCAACTCTGCGAAACTCCAGCTTCACCGCGAGCGGTGCTGTGATCAATATCAAAGGTCGAGGTCACACCATCGAATTGGATGTCGACGTTCCCCACGGCCATGTGCAAGATTTCCTGGATCTCGCTGTAAAGTCGGAACCGGCCGTCATGACAGGCGTGATCAGCACAAAGACCAAGCTCCATATCCGGCCCGGCAAAGAGAGGGTCGCGCAAAGGCTAAGCTTCCAGGGCCACTTCACGCTGTTAGGCATTCACTTCAGCAATCCAAATGTGCAGGATAAGATCGACATGTTGAGCCTGCGCGCGCAAGGCGAGCCGGAGAAAGCCAAGCCCGGCGCCAAAGACGTGAACTCGCAGATGAAGGGAACATTTTCCTTGAATGAAGGCTCTATCCACTTCAGCAACCTCGCTTACGTTCTGCCGGGCGCACGAGTGAGTCTGGAGGGGATCTACTCTTTGGATGGCCAGCAGTTCGAATTTGCTGGGAAGCTCCGGACCGAGGCCTCGCTGTCGCACATGGTCGCCTCGCCGTGGCTGTCCGTCCTGCTGAAGGCGGTCTCCCCCTTCTTTAAGAAACAGGGAGGAGGAGCCGAGATTCCCGTCAAGATCAGCGGTACTAAGTCCGAGCCGAAGTTCGGGCTCGACGTGCTGGGCGGTCGTTCAAGAGACGATGCCTCTAAAGAAAAGCGGAAGCATTAGTCCGAAAGCAGCTGTCCTTGTACCTAGCTTCGGCCATGGACGAAATCCTCCGCTGAGGGCGTTTCCAACAATCCCGCCCTAATCCGTCCGCAGCCTGCAAGTTCAACTCTAGGTCATCGCAAAGCTGCAGAACCCCAACGCAAGCTGATACCCTCGTCGCATGCCATTTCCGCCCCGCCGGCCGCCGTATCTCCGCCGATTTCTCTCCCTTCTCGTCGCTTTTCAAGCCGCACTCGGCCTTGTCGCCGCTCTCCCCGCCCTCGCCCAGCCGGCCCATGCGGCAAGTTTCGAAATCGCGTTTCCGCCGACCCTCCTCGCCGAACCCGTCACCGGCCGCATGTTCGTCTTCATCGCGAAAACTAACCGCGCCGAGCCCCGCCATCAGCTCTTTAACGGTTCCGCCGTCTTCGCCGTCAACGTGACGGCCCAACAGCCGGGCGCAACCGCCATCATCGACCAGTCCACACCAGGCTTCCCGCCCGCTAGCTTGAAAGACATCCCCGCCGGCGATTACCACGTCCAGGCGTTGCTGAACATCTACACGGAATTTCACCGCGCCGACGGTCATGTGATCTGGGCCCACATGGATCAGTGGGAGGGCCAGGACTTCACGCGCTCCCCCGGCAACCTGATCAGTGAAACGCGCAAGCTCCATCTCGACCCCGCGCAAGGTTACCAGATCAAGCTCGATCTCGCGAAAAAGATTCCCGCCATCGAAATGCCCGCCGACACGCCCTGGGTCAAGCGCATCAAGCTCGAAAGCCCGCTGCTCAGCCGCTTCTGGGGCCGGCCCATTTTCATCGGCGCCACCGTCCTGCTCCCCAAGGGTTACGACGAGCATCCCGGCGTCCGTTACCCCGCCATGTACCTGCAAGGCCACTTCAGTCTCGACGCTCCCTTCGGCTTCTCCACCAAATTCGATCCCGCCGAGAAGAGCTGGGCACGCGAAAAGGAACAGGCGCGCGCCGCTCACTTGAACCTGGTCGAGCCGCCGCCCTACTCCCACTACAACGGCGCGCTCGAAAACGTCGAGACCGGCTACGAGTTTTATCAAGCTTGGAATGAAGACCGTTTTCCGCGCATGATCGCCGTCACCTTCCAGCACCCCACGCCTTATTACGACGACTCCTACGCCGTCAATTCCGATAACGAAGGACCCTACGGCGACGCCATCATGACTGAGCTGATTCCCTATCTCGAATCGCACTTCCGCATGATTCCCAAGCCCTGGGCGCGCACACTCACCGGCGGCTCGACCGGCGGCTGGGAATCGTTCGCCCTCCAGGTCTACCACCCGGATTTCTTCGGCGGCGTCTGGACGTTCTATCCCGATCCCGTCGATCTCCGCCGCTACAACGGCGGCATCGATATCTACACCGACGAGAACGCCTTCACCATCCCCCGCGGCAGCTGGCTCGAAGAGGAGCGCCTGGCCTCGCGCACCATCGACGGCCAAACCCGCCTCACCGTCCGCCAGATGAGCCGCCTCCAAAACGTAATCGGCGACAAGGAACGTTCCACCATCTGGCTCAACGATTACGAAGTGGTGATCAACCCCGTCGGGCCCGACGGTTATCCCGTCCCCCTCTGGGACAAGGCGACCGGAAAGATGAATCGCGACGTGGCGCGCTACGCCCGCGAGCACGGCTTCGACCTGCGCGAATACCTGGCGCGCAACTGGCAGCGCATCGGCCGCGACCTCGCCGGCAAGCTGCACCTCTCCTGCGGCGAATCCGACGGCAACTTTCTGAATCTGGCGCTCTATCTCCTACAGGATTTTCTCGAGAACTCAACCGCCCCTTATTACAACGGCTCATTCGAATTCGGCCGCCCCCTGAAAGGCCACGGCTGGCAGCCCACCACCAGCGCCGAGTTAGTCAGGAAAATCGCCGCCGCCGTCACGCAAAACGCCCCCAAGGACGAGGGTGCGGACAAGTGGCGCTATTGAGACGATCTGCGGATTTCCGAGTAAACCAATCACGTTGCGTCCATGTGGAACACATAAACGGCCCCAAGGGCGTTTGTCGTTCCTAATCCGACCGGAAGGTGCCGAGTCTAACCTGAGAGCCACTTCTTGCCAGTCCACGTCGCACACTGAATCGGGCTCGCCCGGCTTAAATGATACAACGCGCCGGTTCGTTGAAGCGTTTGCGATATTCCCGACTCATGACTTTTGCTGCACCGCGCCCTTGCTACGGCTTCGGCGCCGGCTGCGGATCGAGGCGCGCATGGTGCGTGCTGGCGTGGTGGTGAATTTCCTTGATGCTCCGGCCGGTGAATAGGACTGCGACGAATCCGACGATCAGAAGCGGTAAAGTCAGGGCGGCCCACGTCAACACTGACAGCTCCAGGGCGACATTAGGCTCCACATTGAAAAGGGTGAGCGCCATCTTGACGACGGATTGGAAAACGCCCAGGTTCCCGGGAGCGCTGGGGATGACGGTGCCGATCGATTTGATGATCAGGACCACGGAAGCGGCCCAGATGGAGAGGTCCATGTCGTAACTGCGAAAGAGCGCCCACACCGCGAGAATCTGCAGAATCCAGTAGAGAAACGTGATGCCGAAGGCGGCGGCCAGCGTGCGCCGGTTGCCCATTTGATGGATCTGGTCCAGAACATGAATGAATTTCCTGCCCCAGGCCCGGCTCGACATCACGGAGTGCGCGTGCTGTTTGTGGAACAGGATATAGAGAAACAGTCCGGCCAGTACCGCCACGCCCACAGCCAGCACCTGCGCGAAATCGACCAGAGCTCGCGGCATGTTCATCAAGGAGGCGGAGACCCAGAACGCGGCAACCAGCCAGATGCCGTCGAGCACGCGCTCGATGGCCATCGACGTCAAGGTCAGCGAAAAAGGGATCTCGCCCCAGATGGCCAGCAGATAGCCGCGAATGATCTCGCCGGGGCGCAGCGGCAGTACGCCACTCGCAAAAAGGCCGATATAGATCGCATGCACGGTCTCCCAGAGGCCCATGCGTTCGATCGGACGGAGCAGTGTGAGCCACCGCCAGCCCTGGACCACGTAAACCGTCAGCTCGAGCATTACGGCTACGAGCACCCATCCCCATCGGACCGAGAGAACGGCGACCTTAATCTGGGAAAAGTCGTAGCCGCGCAGAGCCCAAACGAGGCTGCCGATGGAAATGGCCCAGGTAACGAGCATGATGAGCCATCGCGGAACTCGTGGACCGCGGGGTTTCGCCGGCGTGGGGTTCATGCTGGGGGGCGCTTCCAAAAATTCATAATAGCAGCCGTCCTGTTTTCACCCGGCTACAGCGTTTTGACTAGAGAAATTGTACACGCGTCCGGTAGCAATTCCCGGTGGGTGTGCAGTTGCTCACTGCAACCAGAGGATTCTGGCGAGGGCCTGCAAATTGCTTACATGTCAGCGGGAGGTAATTCTATGGAAAAATTTGCATTGGGGACCAGTGTTTTTATACTGGCTTGCGGTCTGGCTTTCGCGCAGGCGGATGCGCCGCAGTCCACTCAGCCGGCCCCGCAGCCGGCGGCGACTACTCCGTCGAGCAGCGCGTCTACGACGACCGCTCCGCGCAGCGGAACGGCCACGCTGGCGGATGTCCGTACGTGGCGAGGAACTCTGATCGATGCCGGTTGCGCGAACGGAGGGGCCAGTTCCCCAGCCGCGGAAAGCGGCAACGCAGAAGCCAAGGAGACCAAGTCGGCTGACAGCGACAGCCCGGATGCCAAGTCGGCCAAGCCCCACAAGAATCATCGGAACCGCGTGGACCCGCAGGCACAGGCTTGTGCAGTCTCGAATTCCACCACCGCGTTTGCACTTAAGACAAAAGAGGGTCAGATCCTTAAGTTTGACTCCGTGGGCAACAACCGCGCGGCGGAAGTGCTGAAGACGAAATGGGGACAGAATCTCAGCGCGGGCAAACCGATTCACGCCAAAGTTTCGGGAATCGCCAACGCGGATACCGTGACCGTGACGTCGGTCGACTAGCGAGATAATCCCGGCTTTAGAGCCAACGGGGCGATTCCGTCTGTTTTTGCGCGGTCCGGACACTTGCGCCGGGCCGCGCACGCCGGTGAGCGGTCGAGCGGCTAAATCATCGGGCTGTTGAACGGCTCTATGTCGAGGAACGCGGGGTTGCGCCGGCGGCGTGTTCCAGTTGACGTTGGTAATCGGCTTCGTCAAAGTGGCCCAATGAGGCGGCAATCAGTTCGTCCGCACCGATCTCCCCCGCACGTCGAGAAGAACGCGGCTACACGCTCGGGGTCTTGACTGCACCATGCCACGGTATAGCACTCGCCGAAATCGCGTAACTGCCCGGTGTCGATTTTCATTGGCGCTGTCCTCATTAGCTGAGTTTACGCTGAAGCAGTGATTCTGCCGTCACGATGAATGTGCGGCTCCTATTCATGGTAGCCGCGTCGTTTCGCCGCTACGCCGGTTCGCGGTAAACTCCCGTTGTGAAGCCAATCCAACGGGTGGCCGTGCTGGGCGCGGGGACCATGGGGTCGCGCATTGCGGCGCATTTTGCAAACGCCGGGATTCCGGCCATGTTGCTGGACATCGTCCTACCGGGAAATCCCAATCGCAGTGCAGCGGCGGTCGCCGGCATCGAGACCGCGGGCAAGCAAAAGCCGGTCGCATTTTTTACGCCGGAAGCCGCGAAGCTGGTTACGCCGGGCAATTTCGAAGACAACCTGAAAGAAATCGGCCGTGCGGACTGGATCATCGAAGCGGTCACGGAGAATCTGGACATCAAGCGCGCGCTGATGGCGAAAGTGGGCGTAATGCGCACGCCGGGAAGCATTATTTCCACCAACACCAGCGGCATACCGCTGGCGGCGATTTCCGAAGGCTTTGACAGCGAGTTCCGGCGGCATTTTCTGGGCACGCATTTCTTCAACCCACCGCGCTATTTGCATCTGCTCGAAATGATTTCGGGCGCGGAAACGCTTCCCGAGGTACTGAATTTCGTGCGCGATTTCTGTGACAGGCGGCTGGGCAAGGGCGTGGTGGCTTGCAAGGATACACCCAACTTCATCGCCAACCGCATCGGCACGTTCTTTGGCTCGACGGTTCAAAAAATCACAGTTGAAGACGGCTACACCATCGAAGAAGTCGACACGCTGACGGGCACGGCCATCGGGCTGCCCAAGAGCGCTAGTTACCGGCTGCTCGACATCGTGGGCCTGGATGTCTGGGCGCTTGTCACGCGCAACCTGCACGACATGGCGCCGCATGATCCGTGGCGCGACCGCTTTGTGCTGCAGCCATTTCTGGCCGAACTGGTGAAGCGCGGCTGGCTGGGCGAAAAGCGCGGGCAGGGCCTCTACAAGCGCGTGGGCAAGGGCGCGGAGAAAGAAATCCACGCGGTCGATTGGAAGACGCTCGAATATCATCCAACGCGCAAACCGCGCTTTCCTTCGATCGACGCGGCCCGCAATATCGAGGACTTTGGCGAGCGGCTGCGCATGTTGTTAGCGGCTGACGATCGCGCGGGCTCGTTTCTGTGGAAACTGTTCAGCGATCTGTTTCTCTACTCGGCGAGTGTGGTGCCGGAAATTTCCGATCGGGTGGTCGAGATCGACCGCGCCATGCGCTGGGGCTACGCCAACAAGCTCGGGCCCTTCGAGATCTGGGACGCAGTCGGTTTCGAAGCCACCGCGCGGCGCATGGAGAAAGAGCGGCCGATACCGGAGAACGTACACCGGATGCTTGCGGCCGGAGTGAAATCGTTCTACCGGCCCGCGGACCGCGAAGGCGCGCCGCACACTGAGTATTTCGATCTGGCGGGCGCGGGCTATCAGACGCTCGAAGACCGGCCGGGCATTCTGGTGCTCTCCGACATTAAACGCGCGCGCGGCGTGGTGAAGAAGAATGCTGGAGCGTCCTTAATCGACATCGGCGCTGGCGTGGTGTGCCTGGAGTTTCACAGCAAGATGAACTCCATCGGCGGCGATCAGGTAGCCATGATTCGGGCGGGGATCGAGGAAGCCGCACGCAATTTTCAGGCAATGATCATTGCGAATGAAGGCGAGAATTTCAGCGTGGGCGCCAACCTGATGCTGGTGCTGCTGGCCGCGCAGGAAGGCGATTGGGATGAGCTGAACGCCGCAGTGAATGCGTTCCAGCAGGCTAATATGGCCATCAAGTACGCGCCCGTGCCGGTGGTGGCGGCGCCGTTTGGCATGACGCTGGGCGGTGGATGCGAGATCGCGCTGCATGCCGCGCGCATTGAAGCATCGGCCGAACTGTACGTGGGGATGGTAGAGACGGGGGTGGGGGTGATCCCGGCGGGCGGCGGCTGCAAAGAGATGCTGCTGCGCATGGGCGATGCCAAACGGGCCTTTGAGCTGATCGGCTACGGCAAGGTTTCGACCAGCGCGGAAGACGCGCGGCATCTGGGCTTGTTGCGCGATGGCGACGGTATTTCGATGAATCCCGAGCGGCTCATCGCGGATGCGAAAGCGCAGGCGCTGCTGCTGACCGAAACGCACGTGCCGGGCGTCCCGCGCGTCGACATTAAAGTCGGTGGCGACAGCGTCTACGCGCTGCTGAAGCTGGGCCTGTATCTTGCACGGCAGGGCAATTACATTACCGAGTACGATACCGTAGTAGGTGAGAAGCTGGCTTACGTTTTGAGCGGTGGCCGCAATTCCGGCGAGCAGACGGTCTCCGAGCAATACCTGCTGGATCTGGAGCGCGAAGCGTTCCTCAGCCTGTGCGGCCGGCCGGAAACGCAGCAGCGCATGCAGCATATGCTCAAGACGGGCAAGCCGCTGAGGAATTAAGAAGGCAGGACGGGCGCACTCCCCTTCTACCCAATAGGAAGACCATTATGCAAGAAGCGGTTGTTGTCGATTGTTTACGCACCGCGGTGGGCAAGGCGCCGCGCGGCATACTTCGGAACACGCGTCCCGACGATCTGGCAGCGTCCTGCATCCGGGCGCTGCTGGCTAAATATCCGCAGGTGCCCAAGGATGAAGTGGACGACGTCATTCTGGGCTGCGCCATGCCGGAAGCCGAATCGGGCATGAACATGGCGCGCCAGGCGGCGTTGCGCGCGGGGCTGCCGGACATTGTGCCGGGCGTGACCATCAACCGCTTCTGCAGCTCGGGGTTGCAGGCGATTGCCATGGCCGCGGACCGCATCCGCGCGGGCGGGGCCGAGATCATTGTGGCGGGCGGCAGCGAATCGATGAGTCTGATCCCGCGCGGCGGCAACAAGCTCGCGCCGAACCCGTGGTTTGTCGATCACCGGCCCGAGGTCTATATGAACATGGGGCTGACGGCCGAGCAGTTGCAGCAGAAATATAACATCTCGCGCGAGGACCAGGACGTGTTTTCGATGCGCAGCCATCAGAACGCGCTGCGCGCCCAAGCCGAAGCCAAGTTCAACGAAGAGATCGTGCCGTTTGAAGTGGAGACAGTGACGCCGAACGGTGCGAAGCCGCACGTCTCCAAAACCGTTTTCGATAGCGACGAGGGCCCGCGCGCCGATACCAGTGTGGAAGCGTTGGGCAAGCTGAAGCCAGTATTTCATGCCGATGGCACGGTGACGGCGGGGAACTCCTCGCAGACCAGCGACGGTGGCGCGGCGGCTCTGGTGATGTCCGAGCGCAAAGCGAAAGAGCTGGGACTGAAGCCCATGGCACGTTTCGTGAGTTTCTCGGCCGGAGGTGTTCCGCCGGAGATCATGGGCATCGGGCCGGTGGTGGCGATTCCCAAAGCGCTTGCGCTCGCCGGTCTCAAGCTGGACGACATCGGCCTCATCGAGTTGAACGAGGCCTTCGCCGTGCAGGCGCTGGCCGTGATCCGGCGCGCCGGGCTGGATCTCGAGAAGATCAACGTGAACGGCGGCGCCATTGCGCTGGGCCATCCGTTGGGGTGCACGGGCGCCAAGCTGACCGCGACCATTCTGCGGGAGATGGAGCGGCGCCAGGCGCGCTACGGCATGGTCACGATGTGCGTGGGCGGCGGGCAGGGCGCCGCGGGGATTTTCGAAAGAATGTAGTCACCGATGTAATTACCGCGGAGACGCCGAGGGTGCTTCGCGATTCCGCGCTGATACAAGAACTGGAGATGTAAAATGGCCACGGCAACTGCCACACTTCCAAAAACTCAAGGCGGGGCGTTCCTGATCGAGGACCGTACACCCGCCGAGATTTTCACGCCCGAAGACCTGACCGATGAGCATCGCGCCATTGCGCGCACCGCCGAAGAGTTCTGGAAGAAGGAAGTCGATCCGAATCTCGAGGACATCCAGCAACAGAAGCCGGGCGTGGCTGTTGCGGTGCTGCGCAAAGCCGCTGAGCTTGGGCTGACGGCCATCGTCATTCCCGAAAAATTCGGCGGCATGGAGATGGACCTGGTTTCGGCCATGGTGGTGGCGGAGCATATGTCCCGCGACGGCTCGTACTCCGGCTGGCACGGCGCGCACAGCGGCATCGGCACGCTGCCCATTCTCTATTTCGGTACCGAGGAACAAAAGCAGCGCTATTTGCCGCGGTTGGCTACGGCCGACCTGGTGGCGGCGTATGCGCTCAGCGAACCGCACGCCGGATCAGATGCGCTGGCCGCCAAAACGCGCGCCGACCTGAGTCCCGACGGCAAGCACTACGTCCTCAACGGCCAGAAAATGTGGATCACCAACGGGGGCGCGGCGGATTTGTTCACGGTGTTCGCGAAGGTCGGCGGCGAAAAGTTTACAGCGTTTCTGGTGGAGCGCGCGTTTCCCGGCGTGAGCTCCGGCCACGAAGAAAAGAAGATGGGGATCAAGGGCAGCTCGACGACGGCCGTGTATCTGGACAACGTGCACGTGCCGGTCGAGAACGTGCTCGGCGAAATCGGGCGAGGCCACATCATTGCGTTTAATATTCTGAACATCGGGCGGCTGAAGCTGGGGCCGTTCGCGGTGGGCGGCTCGAAAAACGTGCTGGCGATCTCGATCAAGTACGCCAAAGAGCGCAAGGCCTTCGGCACCACAATTTCGCAGTTCGGCATGATCCAGCACAAGCTTGCCGAAATGGCGATTCGCATTTACGCCGCCGAGAGCATGACGTACCGCGTGGTGGGGCAGATCGAATCGCAGCTCGAAGGATTCTCCTGGGAGCAGCCGAAAGCTTCGCAGACCATGCTGAAGGCCATCGAGGAGTACGCGGCGGAGTGCTCGATCATCAAGGTGTACGCGTCGGAAGTGCTGGACTACGTGGTGGACGAAGGCGTGCAAATTCACGGCGGCTACGGCTACCACCAGGATTACGCGGTGGAGCGCGCGTACCGCGATTCGCGCATCAATCGTATTTTCGAGGGGACCAACGAGATCAACCGGATGCTGATCACCGGCATGCTGCTGAAGCGCGCGGCGCGCGGCCAGTTGGGCCTGGTGAAAGCGGCGCAGGGCGTGCTGGCTGAAGTGCTGGCCGGGCCGAGTCTTTCAAACGGCGCGGGCGAAGGCGCGTTTGCCGAGGAAACCAAGATCGTTCACAACGCCAAGAAGATCGCGCTGCTGCTGATGGGCGTGGCCTACCAGAAGTTCCTGATGGATCTGGAGAAACAGCAGGAAGTGCTCGCCGGCATTACCGACGTGGTGATGGACGTGTTCGCCGCGGAATCGGCGCTGCTGCGGACGCAAAAGCTGGCGGGCGCGGGCAAGGGCGCGCAGGCGGCTGAGATGCTGGCCGTGCTGGCGCGCGATGCTATGGCGCACATCGAGGTGACCGCGCGCACGGTGCTGGCGGCCTGCTCGGAAGGCGACAATCTGCGCGCCAATCTCGCGGTGCTGCGCCGCTTCGCGAAGTACGAGCCGGTAAACGCCATCGAGCTGCGACGCAAGATCGCGGGCCGGCTGATTGATGCCGAACGATACGTCGTCTAGGCGGCGAACGCGCAAACGACAGCGCATCGTGCTGATGGTCGGGGTGCCGGGCTCGGGCAAATCGACATATCTCGAGCGTTTGGGCGTGACGCCGCTCTCTTCCGACGCCGTCCGCCTGTTGCTGGCTGACGACGCCACCGACCAGAGCATCCACGGCCGCGTCTTCGCTACGATCCGGTACCTGCTGCGTCAGCGGCTGGCCATTGGCCGGGCCGTTACCTACGTGGATGCCACGCACCTGACGCCCGGCGAGCGCCGGCCTTATGTAAAAATCGCACGGCAGTACGGCTGCGACGTTGAGGCTGTGTTCTTCGACGTGGCGCTGGAAGTTTGTCTCGTACGAAATCGCGGCCGCGAGCGTGTGGTGCCGTTGGATGCGATGCGGAAGATGGCGGCGAAGCTGGTGCCGCCTAACGCAACCGAAGGGTTCAGCCGGGTGACGGTGGTGCGATAATCTGAGAGGAACGTATGCTTGCGCTCACTGCTTACGATACATACGTGGAAAAACTATTCGACACTCTGAAGCGGTTTACCGCTGCTCTGTCGCAAGCCGGCATCGAATATCGAGTAATCGGAGGCATGGCTGTCTTCCTGCATGTAACCGAACGAAACACGATGGCGGCACGCTTAACAAACGACATCGATGTGGCTGTGGACCGGCGAGACATTGAGTCCATTGCCCGGGCCGTTGAACCGTTCGGATTCACCCACCGCCACGTTGCAGGAGTGGACATGCTGGTCGATGCAGCCAAACCGAAGGCGCGCAGCGCCGTACACCTCATCTTTGTTCGGGAAAAAGTCCGCCCCGAATACCTGGAACCTGTACCGGATTTTTCACCAGTCAACCCGACATCGGACGGCGTTTTGATCGCCCCAGTCGCTGATTTGGTGAAAATGAAGCTCACGAGCTTGCGCTTAAAAGATCGTGTGCACATCCAGGACATGGACGGCGTCGGCTTGATCACGCCTGAAATTGAAGCTGGACTACCCGAACCCCTGCGGCAGCGTCTGGTCGAAGTGCGCGCATCGGAGTAACTGCGGTCAGAACCCGCTGGGCACAACCCAGAAACTCTCGCGCCATGTGCCGCCGGGCGGAATGCTCTGCAGCTCCTTGTAGATTCCGCTGTGCGCCAGATTGAATGCGTCCGTGATGGCCGACATCGGCTCGAAGCAGATGAAGTCCTTGCCGGGCGGGGCGTAGATCACCGCCACCGTGTACTTCGGGCCGTATACCACCGAAATTTTCTTTCCGCCGCCCTCCACCCAAAATACTGCGCGCTCGTCTTTGCCGCGCACCAGATGGCTGAACACGTCATCGAGCTGCGTGGTGGCGAGCGAAACCGGGTCGGGATACGTAACGGGCGTACGCTCGCCCGTGGGGATCAGTTCTGGCGACAGTTCGAGGTGCTCGCGCGCCGCGACGTGCACCTTGCACTGATCGCGCGGGATATCGGGCACCTGGAAGTACGGATGGTAGCCCACGCCCACGGGCATCGGATCGCTCGATTGATTCTCCAGCAGGGTTTCGACTTCGAGCGTTCCATCCGCGAGCTTGTACGTCATCTCGACCGCATGCGCGAACGGAAACTGCGCCATCAACTCCGGGTAGCGCCAGAATTCCAGGCGGCTGGTCACGCGCGCCGCATGGTCGCCGGCTTCCAGTTTCGTCACTTTCCAGTGAGGCGAAAACAGCAGCAGACCGTGGATCGCCTTCTGATTCTCATCGCGCCGCAAATTCCCCAGATCGGGATTCAGCAGGTACTTCCTGCCATTGGCATAAAACGCATCCTGGTCCAGGCGGTTGGCCCACGGCTCGAGAAACGGCACACCGCAAAGCGCCGGCTTGGCTTTCATCTCCACCAAACTCTTGAACGGGGACCACAGGATGTTTTTCCCGTGGACGGTCATGGCATAAGCGATGTTGCCGACAAACGGCACGATGGAGACTTCGGTCGCGTGCGCGCGATCCGCAAGCTGCACGATCTCGACGCCGTCGGCCGTGCCTTTTTTCGCGGAGTAATTGGCGGCTTCGGTCACGATAGGGAGAACCAGGGCCCAGGCCAGGCTTTTCATTCGGGATCGGGCTCGTGAAGATCGAGTTTCGTTTCGCGCTGGCAGCACCAGCAGGGGCCCGGCTCATATTGGCGGATGGAGCAGATCTCGCACCAGTAGGTGACCATCAGGCGCTTGCCGTCTTTGATTGCGTAGAGCGCGCGCTTGTAGAACGGGTCCACTTGAAAACGATCGGCGGCGGTGAAGTGGCCCTTGGCTTCGATATCGAGCCCGGCCAGCCGCTTGTCGTGCAAAACATGCCCGGTCGCTTCATCACCCGCAAGCACGATCAGCTTGTGATCCGCGGTCTCGATGGCCGGCGGTTGATTTTCGCGCTGGATCAGTTTGCCGTGAACGGCCGTGGATGGGGTTGCGGGAGCATTGGGTGAATCCGCGAAACATACCACGGCGAAGGCGGCCAGCAGGGAAAGTATGAGGCGTCCCATCGATTCCATTCTACCGAAGATGCCGAGCCGCATGGCTTGACCCATCATCCGGGCGGCGGTACCGTGAAGTTGGCATGAGCGAGCTTGACGAAAAGCGCCTCGCCAATGAAGTTGGCTTGTCTCAGGCCGCATCCCGGCGAGTGGCCAAGCGGCTGTACGAATTGGCAAAGTCCGTGACATGGGCAACTCCCGTCGAGCTTGCGCTGGCAAGCAAGAATGCTCCTCGCAAGGGTAATCTAACTGGTTCGGCAGCGCGCAGATCTGGCGCAACGAGTGAGCGCCCTTCGTCAGCGGCCGGGAGGCTTCGTCGAAACGCAGCGTAAATGGCTGACCGGCAGTCGGGGAACTTTCCAAGTGAATTGAGCAGACCTGCTCGCCAAAACGGATCACCACGAAAACATTGCTCCGCCGCTATCGCACGCTGCAAACGGAAGAGGCTGGGACAAGACTTCGAGAAGCTCCCACCTCAGGAAATTGGAAAGCTCTTAGAGGTGGCGCACGATGAATTCCTGATGAACTTATCTGGGGAATAGCGCAACGGACCTATCTGAGAACCCTGGTCGCCGTCCGCGCACCTGCTACAATCGCTGTTTCTCCACATGGCGGCCCGCGTTTCGCTCTTCGTTACCTGCATTGTCGACCAGCTATTCCCCAAAGCCGGGATGGCTGTGGTTGAAGTGCTGGAGCGCCTGGGCTTTCCAGTCGATTTTCCGGAGCAGCAGACGTGCTGCGGGCAGCCGGCGTTCAACAGCGGCTATCGCGAGGAAGCGCGGCAAGTCGCGCGCCATTTTCTCGATGTCTTTCGCGGCGCGGAATACATCGTCGTCCCGTCGGGCTCGTGCACGTCGATGATCGCGCACCACTTTGCGGACATTTTCCAGGCCGAGCCGCAATACCTGGAACAGGCGCGGCAGCTTGCGCCCAAGGTGTTTGAATTCTCCCAATTTCTTCTGGAAGTCGCGGGGGTTGAAGACGTCGGCGCGCGGCTCGATGAAGTCGTGACCTATCACGATAGCTGCCACGCGCTGCGCGAATTGAAGGTGAAGGACGGCCCGCGACGCCTGCTGTCCCATGTGCGTGGCCTCGAATTACGCGAGATGGATGCGGCTGAGGAGTGCTGCGGATTCGGCGGCACGTTTTCGGTGAAATTCGCGGAAGTCTCAGGCGGCATGGCGCGCAATAAAATCGATTCGATTGTACGCACGGGCGCGTCGGCGGTGGTCTCTGTCGATTCCAGTTGCCTGATGCAGCTCCAGGGCGCGCTTTCCCGCGCCGGGCTGCCCATTCGCACATTGCATCTGGCCGAAGTGCTGGCCAGCCGGTGACCTATGTCCGCGGTATTTGACGACAAAATTCAGACGACGCTCGCCGATGGCAAATTGCAACTGGCCATCTACACGGCCACCGGTCGTCTGATCGAGAAGCGCCGCAAAGCCATCATGCCGGAGGGCTGCCCGGATTATCAGGAGCTGCGCACGCACGCCAACGCGGTGAAGCGGCACACCATCGACCACCTTGATTATTATCTGGAAGAGTTCGCGCGCAACGTCGAGGCGCATGGCGGAAAAGTCGTCTTTTGCAAAGACGGCCAGGACGTTGCGGACTTCGTGCTGCGGCTCGCCAAAGAACGCGGCGCTACGCTGATCGTCAAGTCGAAATCCATGACCACCGAAGAGGTGGATCTGAACGAGCGGCTGGAGCACCACCATCTGGAATCGGTTGAGACCGATCTGGGCGAATACATCATTCAACTGGCGCACGAACGGCCGTACCACATCGTGGCGCCGGCGCTGCATAAGACGCGCGAGCAGGTGGCCGACCTGCTGACGGACAAACTGGGCGTGGCGCGCGAAACCGTTATCGAAAAACAGACCATGATCGCGCGCGCCGTCCTGCGCGAGAAATTTCTGTCGGCCGATATCGGGGTCAGCGGCGCGAACTTTTTGGTGGCCGATTCGGGAGCAGTGGTGCTCGTCGAAAATGAGGGCAACGCGCGGCTGACCACTTCAGCGCCGAAGATTCACATCGCGGTGGCGGGCATCGAGAAGATGATCCCGCGCGCGCAGGACTTGGGCGTGTTCCTGAAACTGCTGGGGCGCAGCGCTACCGGCCAGCCGCTTACGGTGTACACTTCTTTTCTTTCAGGACCGCGGCGCGGCGATGAGATCGACGGACCGGACGAGTTCTATGTCGTCCTGCTGGATAACGGGCGCACCAAAGTTCTGGCCGACCGTGAGAAGCGCGAATCGCTTTACTGCATCCGCTGCGGCGCTTGCCTGAATCACTGCCCGGTGTATCGCAAGATCGGCGGGCACAGTTTTCCCTGGATATACTCGGGGCCGATCGGCGCCATTTTAACGCCGCAATTCCTGGGCGTGAATCACGAACCGGCGCTGCCGTTCGCTTCGAGCCTGTGCGGCGCGTGCGCGGAAGTCTGTCCGGTGAAGATCGACATTCCGAAAATCCTGCTGGAACTGCGGTCAGAGGTGAAGGAAGCCGAACAGCGCCAGGGCGCCAATCGCCTGGAGCGAATAGCATTTCGTATCTGGGCGTGGGTGATGCGACATCCGCGCGTTTACGAACTGGCGGGAATGGCCGCGGCTTCGCTGGCGCCGGCCACTGATGGCGGTGCCTGGGTGCGCAGCTTGAGGACGGCCATCCAACCCACGCCGCTGCGCGCATGGCTCAGCCAGAGAGATTTGCCGCCCTCACCGCCCAAGAGCTTCCGGCAGATGTGGCGGGAGCGCTGATGTCGCGCGATCACGTGCTGCACAAGGTGCGGACGGCGCTCGGCCGCAGTGTGGGGCAGCCGGTGGAAGAGCCGCCGCCGGTGCGCCTGAGCATGGATGAAGTCGCGATCGAAGCGCGCATCGAGTGTTTCCGCGCGAGAATCGAAGCGCTGGGAGGCAAGACCCATCGCGCGGAGTCGATGGATGATGCGTGCAACTATGTCGCTCGGGTGCTGAATGGCCGGAGCGCCGTGGCTTCGAACTCGGCACTTCTGCGCCAGTGCGGCATCACGGCGCTTGCCGGCGTGGAATCCGGCATCACCGACCGTGCCCGGCTGCGCGCGCTCTGCTCCACCACGGCGTGTGGCATCACCGGCGCCAACTACGCGCTCGCCGACACTGGCACGCTGGTCATGTTGGCGAGCGTGCAGGAGGCCCGCATGATTTCACTGCTGCCACCGGTGCATATCGCCCTGGTCGATCGCGAGCGCCTGCTGACCGGCCTGGATGAGCTGCTGACCATTCTGCCGCGTCCCGCCGACGAGACCAGCTCCATGGTGCTGATCACCGGACCCAGCCGTACCGCAGACATCGAGCAGATCCTGGTGCGCGGCGTACACGGGCCGGGCGAGATTCATGTAGTGGTGGTTTGAGGGTGTCGGACATTATCTGCTAAAATGTCGGACAGAATGGGACGCAGCCAGCGCACAGCAACCAGAGTTTCAGTGCGGTTGACGCCTGCGTTGGTGACCAAACTGCAAAGACAAATCGCCACGCTGCGGACGACTGAGTCGGCTCTGGTGCGCGAGGCGCTCGAAAGTTACTTCGAGTAACAGCCCGAGAGCTGTTACGACGCCTTCGTCCGGTTGGGTTTGGCCGGATTTGCGAAAGGTCTCCCTGGCGATCTGAGTACGAATAAGAAATACTTCAAAGGGTTCGGTACGTGAACGGTGTCCTGATCGACACCGGACCGCTGGTCGCCATAGTCTCAGAACGCGATACAGAACACAGGCGTTGTTTGGAGCAGTCTCGAGCCATCAGCACTCCGATGGTGACTTGCTGGCCGGTCGTCGCTGAAGCCGCCTGGCTATTACGAAACCGGCCGGCGTCGGTTCGAGATTTGTTTCGTGCCTTTCAAGACGGCGTGTTAAGCCTGGTGCCACTTGACGAAACCGACATGCCCGCCATCGACGGCATTTTGAAAACCTACGCCAATCTCCGCCCACAACTGGCGGACGCAGCCCTTGTGCATCTGGCTGAACGTGACAAGCTGCTCAAGATCTTTACACTGGACCGGCGCGATTTTACGGTTTACCGGCTGTCCCGAAACCGGCGCCTCCAATCGATTCCATAAGCCGCGCACCGCCTTAGGGAACCCCTGCCAGACCCAATTCTTGCGCCCGCGCCTGCATCGCCTGTATACAGAAATCAATGTGCTGGTCCAGATCGACGCCCATCTCGGCCGCGCCGTTCACGATATCTTCCCGGCTGACCGAGCGCGCGAACGCTTTGTCCTTCATCTTTTTTCTCACCGATTTCGTATCAACCTCATGGACGCTACGGCCGGGCTTGACTAAGGAAACGGCGGTGATGAAGCCGGCCAGCTCGTCCGATGCGAACAACGTTTTTTCGAGAGCGGACTCGCGGGACACGCCACTATAATTTGCGTGTGACAAAATCGCGCGCCGCACATCGCCGGGGATACCGCGGTCGGCCAGGATCGGCTCGCCCTTCATTGGGTGGTCGGGCGCATCGGGATGCATCTCGTAATCGAAGTCGTGCAGCAACGCGGTAACCGACCACTTGTTTTCGTCCTCACCGAACTTCCGTGCATACGCCGCCAAACAACTTTCCACGGCCAGTGCGTGCTTGCGGAGGCTTTCGGATTTCGTGAACTCGTGAAGGATAGCAAGCGCCTGTTCCCGGGTGATCATTGGAGAGGATTGACCGTCTAGAGGTTTAACATAACACCTGCGGTGCGCCAAAGCCGTTGGAGGCCGGAAAATTCCAAAAGTGGAAGCCTTTGGCAAATTTAACAACTTACATATGGTGTTGATGTTCCCATGACTTACCGTCGAACGATATTCTGATGTGGTACACTGACACCGAGAACTCGCTACAGGTTTCCAAAACCTGTAACGATCTGTCTGTCTGTTGCGTCGGAGGTTAGTAGCGGCACCGCGAACGCCTATGGATTGCTAATGCCCGAACTGTTACAGAACAACCCCTCTTCGACTGCAACGGAGGCAAACGGAGCATCCCAAACGGTCGATCACGCCGGCGACCACCTAGCTAGGCTGTACTCCCCCACGATTGAGGAGCCTTGGTTTCGTTCACTTTTCCGCAATATTCGTGAGGCCATCCATCCTCCCGAACTGCCGCCGTTGCAACTGACGTCGAAGCCGGTCGCCGTGCGGGACATCTGGGGACTTTACGGCAAAGACAAGAAGTCCAACCTGTTTTCGCTCGCAATCCACGGCACGGTGGTTGTCCTGCTGTTTACAGTCGCATCCAGTAAAGCGGTGCAGCAAAAGGCCAAGGAAGTGATACAACTGGCCTACCCCGACATCGGAGCCTACGTCCCGAAGATGGCGGAACAGAAGCAGCAAATGCAGGGTGGCGGTGGCGGCGGCGACCGGTCGCTCACGCCAGCTAGCAAGGGACGGCTCCCGAAACCGTCGATGAAGCAGTTCACCCCGCCCATGGCGGTGGTGAATAACCCCAATCCCAAGCTGGTAATGGATCCCACAATTATTGCCCCACCCGATACTCCTCTGCCGAACGTGAATATGCCGGTTTGGGGCGATCCGCTGGCCAAATTGGGTCCGCCATCGAATGGAACGGGTTCAGGCGCCGGTATTGGCAGCGGCTCGGGCGGCGGTGTGGGCTCGGGTAAGGGTGGCGGGTTTGGTCCTGGCGAAGGCGGCGGCGTTGGCGGCGGTGTGTTCCGCGTGGGGGGCGGCGTTTCGGCTCCGGTCGTGCTTTACAAGGTCGATCCGGAATACTCCGAGGAAGCCCGCAAGGCCAAGTACTCGGGAACCGTGGTATTGCAATTGGTTGTCGACCCTACGGGAAAAGCGCGCGACATCCGGGTGGTGCGCAGCCTGGGCCTCGGCTTGGATGAGAAAGCCATCGAAGCCGTAAACAAGTGGAAGTTCCGGCCAGGCGTCAAGAACGGGCAGCCAGTGTCGGTCCAGGCCACCATCGAAGTGAATTTCAGATTGCTCTAGAAACGGGCGGGCTCCCAAATGCCCGCCTCACTTCTTCTTTCCGGTAAAAGTTCCTTTCCAACATCGCCATACTCGACCTCGCCTTTCATGGTCGCGCCGTCGAGCATTCCTTTGTAACGCACTTTTCCGTCAACATAGGAGACCTCGAACGTGATTCAACCTGGATCACCCTTTACCCTGAGAGCGGCGCCTTGCCGAACATGCCGGAGTAGGTGCCGGCCAGCTTTTCACCATCCTGTTTGAATTCGAATGACGGGCTGCCGCTGCCCTGGGCAGTCTCGACGTTGAATTCCCAGGCTCCCGAGATATCTGCGGCGAGCGCGCTGCACAGGAGCGCGGCCGCGATCACGGCGGCTTGAACAGTGCGGCGCAGCATGGGTCGCCTCCCTATTTTTGCCCCCGAAGATAGGCGTCATCCCCGCGAATCCAGTCCTCGCGAATGGGACAAAACAGGTCCGTGGCGACGGCGTCTTCGAGCGCCTCAACCAGGTGCGGCGCGTGTGGGGGAATGGTGATGGTCTCGCCACCCTTGACAATACATTCCTCCCCGGCGATCACGAACCGCAGGCGGCCGCTCTCCACCATGCTGATTTGCTCATTTACATGTTGATGCAGCGGGACGACGGCGCCTTTGCGCAGCCGTAACCGCGCCACGGTCATGGTTTCCCCATGGATCATCTGCCGGGAAATCGTGGGATTCAGCTGATCTTCGGGAACTTCTGTCCAGTTGTATAGCTTCACAGAGACCCGGTATTCTATCATGAGGATCATGAAGGGCATCGTACTGGCCGGCGGCAGTGGCAGCAGACTGTATCCACTGACCAAGATCACCAACAAGCATCTGCTGCCGATTTACGATAAGCCGATGATCTACTACCCCATCCAGACGCTGGTGGATGCGGGCATCCGCGATATTCTGATCGTCACCGGCGGCAAGAACGCGGGTGATTTTCTGCGCCTGCTGGCGAACGGAAAAAACTTCGGCCTGAAGCACATCGGCTACACCTACCAAGAGGGCGAGGGTGGTATTGCCGACGCGCTGGCTCTGGCGGAACACTTCGCCGATGGCGACAAAATTTGCGTGATCCTGGGCGACAACATCATTCAGGGCACGATTCGCGGGGCCGTAGACCAGTTTCGGCAGCAGGCATCGGGCGCCAGCATTCTGCTCAAGAAGGTGAAGGACGCGGAGCGGTTCGGCGTGGCCGAGATCGCCGGCAACCGCATCGTGAACATCGAGGAGAAGCCCAAGCGGCCCAAGTCGGATTTCGCGGTGACGGGTATTTATCTCTACGACGCCACGGTGTTCGACAAGGTCAAGACTCTGGTGCCCTCGGGCCGCGGCGAACTCGAGATCACTGACGTGAATAATGCTTACATCCATGAAGGCACGATGAGCTTTTCCTTCCTGGAGGGGTGGTGGACGGATGCGGGGACCTTCGATTCTTTGCTGCGCGCCGGTAACCTGGTAGCGCAGAGCCACCAGCCACAGACTTCCGCTCGCGTGCTGGAAAAGGCCAACGTTTAGGCATGGCCAGCAAAGCGCCAGCGGTTTCAGAAGCCCGGAGAATCGCGCGCACGGCGCAGTTGGAGCTGGTGGCGCCGGAGTGTGAGAAAGGTATCGGCGTGGTCGTCTCGAAGCCGGACGCCGCCGGACTCATCGAGGGTGTGCGGATCGTGCCGGTAACGTTATGGCCGGATGACCGCGGTTATTTCCTCGAAGTGCAGCGCTTCGGACGGGGCCTGGCAGCGGATTTTCCGGCCGCAACAACGCAGGTCTCGGCGGCAGTCAATTATCCCGGGACGATCAAGGCGTTTCATTATCATCTGCACCAAACGGACTGCTGGACGCCGGTTGCGGGGCTGCTGCAAGTGGCGTTGGTGGATCTGCGGGCCGGTTCGGCTACCTTCGGGGCGCGTAATACGATCTACACTGGCGCGCTGCGGCCCTGGCAGATTTTGATTCCACCGGGTGTGGCGCATGGGTACAAGGTCGTCGGGACCGAGCCGGCGCTGCTAGTGTACTTGACCGACCGGTTTTACGATCCCGCCGATGAAGGCCGCATTCCATACAATGATCCGCACATCCAGTACGACTGGGAGACACAGCATAAGTAAGTGGCACAGGCATTCCTGCCTGTGCGGTTGTCTCTCTTCAGGAAAAACGCACAGGCAGGAATGCCTGTGCCACCTATGAAACTGCTGGTCACCGGCGGCGCGGGATTTATCGGCTCGGCGTTCATCCGCCTGATGCAGGGATCGGCGGAGCCGCCGCGGATCGTCAATCTCGATAAGCTCACCTACGCCGGCAATCTGGAGAATCTGGAGTCCGTCGCGCATCATCCGGCCTATCGCTTCGTGCAAGGCGATATCTGCGATGCGGCTTTGGTGGACGCCCTGATGGCTGAAGAAAAGCCCGAAGCCATCGTGCACTTCGCAGCCGAATCGCATGTGGACCGGAGCATTCTTTCTCCCAGCCCGGCTTTTGAAACCAACCTGCGCGGCACCTTCACGCTGCTCGAGGCCGCGCGCGCGCATCACATCGGGCGCTTCATTCACATTTCGACGGATGAAGTTTATGGCAGCCTGGAAGCGCCCGCCGAAGCCGCCGAAGACTTCCCGCTCAATCCCAGCAGCCCGTACTCGGCTTCCAAAGCCGGCTCGGACCTTCTGGCGCGGTCCTACTTCACCACCTATCGCGTTCCCGTGCTCATTACGCGCGCCTCCAACAACTATGGCCCATACCAGTTCCCCGAGAAGCTGCTGCCGCTCATGATTTCGAATGCGCTCGAAGGCCGGTCCCTGCCGGTATATGGTGACGGCTTGCAGGTGCGCGACTGGCTTTACGTGGACGATCACTGCCGCGCCATCCGCGCCGTTCTCGAGAGAGGCCGCGAAGGCGAAATCTACAATATCGGCGGGAGCCGCGCGCTGCCCAATCTCGAAGTCGTGCGCAAAATCCTGGCGGCCACGGGCGCGCCTGAATCGCTCGTCAGGTATGTCGAAGACCGGCCGGGACACGACCGCCGCTATGCGCTCTCGAGCGCCAAGATTATGTGCGAAACCGGCTGGGCTGCTCAGGTCGGATTCGAGGATGGCCTGGCCCGCACCGTCGATTGGTACCGGCGAAACTCGGCGTGGGTCGAGCGGGTGAAGTCCGGGGAATACCGGAACTACTACGCCCGCAATTATGACCAGCGCGAGAGCGAGTTGCGCAAGACCGCGGGCACGCGCGGACGTGCGAAAGCTTGAACCATGCGCGTGGCCCTGGACGCCACACCCCTAGCGCTCACCACCGGCGGCCTGGCGCGCTACACCGCCGAGTTGAGCCGCGCATTGGCCGATCGCTATCCCGAGAGCGATTTCGTACTGCTCAGCGATCAGGCATTCACCATGCCGGAGCCACAGACAAGAAACCTGCGCGCCGGCGGCCATCCACGCAATGCGCTCGAACGCCGGTGGTGGCTGTGGGGTGTCCAGCGCAAGATGCGGCGCGAGCGCTCGGAGCTGTTTCATGGCACGAACTTCGCGGTGCCATACGTGCCGCTCAGGCCGGGCGTAGTTACCGTTCACGATCTCTCGCCGTGGATGAATCCGGATTGGCATCACGCGGCTCACCGGGTGCGCCAGCGGACACCGCCGCTTCTGGGCCTGCGGATCGCGACCATGATTATCACCCCTACCCAGTCGGTTCGCGCAGCGGTCATTGAGCGTTTCCGCGTTCCGGCGTCAAGCGTGGTAGCAGTGCCGCATGGAGCTTCGGATGTCTTTCGCCCCGCGGCGCCGCCGGTTGCATCGCCGGATGCAGCGCCATATTTTCTCTACGTGGGGACGCTCGAACCGCGAAAGAACCTCGACGGGTTGATCGAAGCGTGGCGCGAGGTGCGCCGCCGGCATAGCGTGGACCTTGTGCTGGCGGGGCGGAAGCGGGTGGATTTCAACGCGCTGCCCCCCGAGCCCGGGTTGCGGGTAAGGGGCGAAGTCAGCGATACCGATCTGGCGCAGCTCTACTCCGGCGCACTGGCCTTGGTTTACCCCTCGCATTACGAGGGCTTCGGCCTGCCCGTTCTCGAGGCCATGCAGTGCGGCGCCTGCGTGCTCATTTCAAAAGACCCGGCCCTGCGTGAAGTGGCGGGGGAGGCGGGAGTAAACCTGGATGACGGTCAAGCTTGGGCGGAGGCCATGTGCGCCGTGGCCAGTAATGCGGAATGGCGCAGCGAATGGCGCGCTAAATCGCTCGAGCGCGCACGCGAGTTTTCATGGACGCGCACCGCGCAGCTGACCTACGATGTCTACGCAGAAGCGTTGAAGCGGTTTTGACATGGCGAGAGGACGCGCGCTGTTCCTGGTTCCCGAAGCCCCGTACCCCATGCATGGCGGCGGCGCACTGCGTTCGGCGTCGTTACTCGAGTACCTGGCGAGGCGCTATGACGCAGACGTCATCGTCTTTCGCGAGCCCGGCGCACCTGATCCAGCGCCTTTATTTCCCGCTGGAGTGGCGCGCGACATTCACGTACTCGAACTGCCACACCACCGCAAGGATCCGGTTTCCCGCGCCGCGCGCAATGCTGGACGGCTGCTGCGCGGCATACCGCCGCTCATCGATCGGTTTACAGGTTTTGCAGCCGATATCGAGGCCTTTGTTCGCGGACGACGGTATGCAGTTGCGGTGGCAGAGCATTTCTGGTGTGCGCCATATCACGCCCAGCTGGCGCTAGTGAGCCAGAGGACGGTGCTGGACCTTCACAACATTGAATCGATGCTGCACGCCCGCTGCGCGCAAGCCGGTAACGGACCGGAAGCCATGGCCCACACGGTCTTTCACGAGTCCGCGCGCAATCTGGAAGCCATGTGGCTGCCGCGCTACGACTCGTTATTGACGGCATCGGAGGCGGACGCGCAGATCGCGCGGCGCATTTCACAGGACTCGAACATTACGGTCTATCCGAACGCCATTCCGCTGGTTGCCCAGCCGGATACGCCGGAGCTGGAAATGGTCGCTTTTTCCGGCAATCTGGCTTATCATCCGAATGTTTCGGCAGTGCGCTTCTTTCACGCCGAAATCTGGCCGCTGCTGCGGGATCGCTGGCCGTCGCTCACCTGGCGGGTGATTGGTAAGAATCATCACGTAATTGAGCGGCTGATCGATGGCGATGCACGCATCGAGGTATCGGGCCCGGTGGACGACGCAATTCGAGAGCTGGCGGCGGCACGAGTGGTGGTGGTTCCGTTGCTCGCCGGCAGCGGCACGCGGTTCAAAGTGATTGAAGCATGGGCCGCCGGACGGGCGGTAGTCACGACCAGTATTGGCGCCGAAGGCCTGCCGGCGCGGCACGGCGAGAACCTGATGATCGCCGATGATCCACGGAATTTTGCCGATGCGGTGTCGCTGTTGTTAAATTCCCCTGATCTCCGCACAAAAATCGGTGTAACGGCCCGGGCATTATTTGAATCAGAGTTTACATGGCAGAGTGCCTGGCAAAAAGTGGATTTATGAGAAACTGGAAGACGCAAGGCTTCCTAAGACCGTTATACTGGTAAGGTCGAATGCGCTTCGCTGTTGACGCCCATGCGATCGGTCGTCATCTCACCGGAAATGAAGTCTACGTTCGGAGTCTTTTGAACGGTTTCGCGGGTCTAGACCGGGAATCGGAATTCATCACGTATCTCTCGATGGAAGACGCCGAGTCCTGGGTACCGGCTCGTTTCCCGGTGCGCCGTATCGCTGGCAATCCATTTATCCGTCTGGGGTGTGATTTCGCTCTCAAGCTGCGGCGGGATCGGCCGGAGCTTCTGCACGTGCAATACACGGCGCCCTTGGCGTGTCCAGTTCCCGTGGTCGTGAGCGTGCACGATGTCAGCTTTCTGGAGCATCCGGATTATTTCCCGTTCTACCGGTCGTTGCAGTTGCGTTTGACGGTGCGCCGGACCATTCGCCGGGCCGCGTGCATTCTGACGGGCAGCGAATTTTCCCGCGACTCGATCGCGCGCGCCTATAACCTCGACCCGGAGCGCATCGCCGTAGTGCACAACGCCGCCGCCGACTGTTTCCACCAGGTGCGGCGGGAAGCTGCGCAGGCCCTGGTGCGCGAGCGATTCCAAATGGCCCGGCCGTTCATTCTCTCGGTGGGCGACCTGCAGCCGCGCAAGAATCACGTGGGGTTGATTGAAGCTTTCGCCGGCCTGATTCATGCCCATCCGGAGTTGCCGCATGAGCTTGTACTGGCCGGAAAGGAGACCTGGTTCGTCCGGCGCGTGCGCGATGCCGCCAGGAATTCCGGCGTGGCGGATCGAATCCGGTTTCTGGGCTTCGTTTCCGATGACGATCTCCTGCATCTTTACAACGCCTGCGAATTGTTTTGTTTTCCTTCGTTTTACGAAGGCTTCGGCCTGCCTGTGCTGGAAGCCATGGCGTGCGGGGCTGCGGTGGCCTGTTCCAACACGTCGGCCATTCCGGAGGTGGCGGATGGCGCCGCGCTTCTCTTCAATCCTTACAACGCGGACGAAATTACGCGCGCTATGCTGGATTTGATTCTCCTTCCCGAGCTGAGCGCGCGCATGAGCCGCCTGGGTTCGCAGCGCGCCACACATTTTAGCTGGCGGAAGACCGCGCATGAGACGCTGGCGGTCTACCACAGCGTGATCGAGCAACGCCAGCTGACACGAAGCCGGGTACCCGCATCTCTTCCACAGCCATGATCGGCTTTTCTCCAGCCATGAACTGTTCTTCCCCGGCAATGATCCGCGTGTGAGGCGCGGAACAAATGTTTACGAACTCCATCTATTTCCTGATCATTCTGGCCGGCGGTTTGGCCGTGGCGGCCCCCGCTGCGGCACCTGGCCCGGCTGCGGAACCGGCTCATGGACCGGCTGCGGCCTCGGCTCCCAGCCTCACCGGTTTCCCGTTTACCAATGAGACTCTGCATTACGCTGTGACTTGGCCAACCGGTTTGAGTTTGGGGGAAGCGCACATGTCGGCAGCGCGCAGCAAGGCTGCTAAAGGGGCGGGCGAGCAGTGGGCGTTCGAGTTCGCGCTGGATGCGTCTGTACCCGGGTTCGCGGTGGCCGACCGCTACCACGCTGCCGCTTCTCCGGATCTCTGTTCGGCAGCATTCGACAAAAACATCACGCACGGCTCGCGAAAAACGCACGAGCGCATCGAATTCGATGATCATGCCGGCGTCGCCCGGCGCGAGAGCCTGGGGGCGGGAAAATCGGATGTCCCGATCTCGGCATGCGGACGCGACGCGCTCACGTTTCTTTATTTCGCGCGGCGTGAACTGGGACAGGGGCGGGTGCCTCCGCCAGAAGACGTGGTGCTCGGGGCCAAGTATCAGGCGCGGCTCGAATACACGGGAGAGCAGACCATCAAAGTGGGCAACAAGCCGTCGGTTACCGATCGTGTAGTCGTCACCGTGAGAGGGCCGGCCTCGGAGACCAGTTTCGAGATGTTCTTCGCGCGTGACCCGGCGCGCACGCCGCTGCTGATCCGCGTTCCGCTGAGTCTCGGCGTGTTTTCCATGGAGCTGTCGCGCTGACGAGCAACATGCGCGTGGCGTTTTTCTCCCCTCTGCCGCCCACCCGTAGCGGCATTGCGGACTACTCACAGGCCCTGCTCGATCCTCTGGGGCGTCTGGCCGAAGTCGAGACTTTCTCGAACGGCGGGCGCGAGTATCATCCGCAGAAATTCGACCTGGCGCTCTACCAGATTGGCAACAACCCCCACCACGATTTCGTTTACGAGGCGGCCGTGCGCCATGCGGGCGTGGTGGTGATGCATGAGGCCAACCTGCATCATCTGATGGCCGACCTTACTATCCAGCGCGGAGATTGGGACGCCTATTTGCGCGAGGCCGAGTACAACGGCGGCGGGCCGGCGCTGGAGCATGCGCGCCGTGCAAAGGCGCTCGAAACCGGCCCCGACTACGAAGGCGTCGCCATGACGCGGCGTCTGCTCGAATCGGCCAAGGCGCTCATCGTGCACAGCGACTTCATGCTACGGGAAATGCGCCGGCAGGGCTTCGCCGGGCCCATCGCGCGCATCCCGCATGGCGCGTGGATTCCGCAGGTGGATCGCTTCGCGTACCGCGACCGCTTGGGAGTGGATGAGGACACGCCACTCATCGGCATCTTCGGCCACCTGAAGCCCTACAAGCGCATTGCCGAATCGCTGCGGGCGTTTCGGCGGCTGCTGCGCGTGGAGCCGCGCGCCAGGATGATCCTGGTGGGCGAGAAGCATCCTGATTTCCAGGTCGATTCGCTGATCCGCTCGCTCGATCTCTGGGGGACTGTCCGCGTCATGGGCTTCACGCCCATCGAGGATTTCGCGGGGTACATTGCGGCCAGCGATATCGTGCTGAATCTGCGCTACCCGACGGTCGGTGAAACATCGGGCAGCTTGCTGCGGGCGCTGGGATTGGGACGGGCGGTGATGGTGTCCGAAGTCGGCGCATTTGCGGAATTGCCGGATGACATCTGCCTGAAAGTCCCGGTGGGAGCCGGCGAAGAAGACTTGATTTTCGAATACATGAACCTGCTGGTGTCGCGGCGCGAGGTAGCGCGGTCGCTCGGCGCACGGGCGCACGCGTATGTGGAACGCGAGTGCAACTGGGAGGCGGTGGCGCATCGATACGCGTCGTTCCTGTGCGCGGTGAAAGAGGGACGCGATTGGACGCCGGCCGAAGCCACCACGGCGGCTGACGTGGTACCGGAATCCCCGCCGGTGACACCTGAATACATCGCCGGCTGGGCCACCGAACCGCCGGCGCAGGAGTACGTGCGGGCGCACCGGACGCGCCTGGCGCGAACGCTCGAGATCACGCCAACTGGCGGGCCCGAAGACCGGATTCTGGAGATGGGCGCCTATCTGCAGATCACACCCGCCCTGCGCAGCAAACTCGGCTATGGCACGGTGCGTGGCTGCTATTACGGGACTGCAGGAGAGATCGCCAGGCGCGCGGTGGTTTCTACGGACGGCGAGCGGTTCGCCTGTGACGTCGATCTTTTCAACGCTGAAAAAGACCCATTCCCCTACGCCGATAAGTATTTCTCGACTGTGCTGTGCTGTGAGCTCATCGAGCACCTGTTCCACGATCCGATGCACCTGATGGCGGAGGTGAACCGCATCCTCAAAACGGGCGGCCACCTGGTGCTGACCACGCCGAATCTGGCGGCGCTGCGCGGCATCTCAGCGATCTTGCAAGGCTATCATCCCGGATTCTTTCACGCGTACATCCGCCCGGCGGCGGATGGCGAAACCGACGCGCGCCACAACCGCGAGTACACGCCGCGCGAGATTCGCCGGCTGCTGGAGAATTCCGGATTTTCCATCGTGCGCCTGGAAACGGGTCCGTTCCGGGACGAGCCGGCGCCCGAGTATGCCTGGATCAACCATCTGCTCGAGCGCTACAATCTCGATACTGCGCTGCGCGGCGAAGGTATCTTCGCCGTGGGCCGGAAGACGGGACCGGTAGGCGAGCGTTATCCCTCGTGGCTCTATACTTGACGCTGTGGGCATGACAGCCCGGTTCAACAACGCGGAAGTCCGGGCCAACTCCGACCGCTCCATTACGGCACGCTTCGAGGTCCGCAATCTCACGGGCGACGCCTGGCGGCCATCGGCAGGCTTCGCCATGGGATACCACATCTTCGATCCCGCCACGGACACGCTGGTGGTGGATGGGCCGCGCACGCCGCCCGGCGCCGACATCGCGCCCGGAGAAGCGTGCCGGTTCGAGATGCGCTGCGAACTTCCGGCGGAGACCGGCCGCTACCGCGTCTTTGTATCGGGCATGCAGGAGCACAGTCACTGGCTGTATGAGCGCGGTGCCGAGTTTCTGCTGATCGATAGCGCCGTGGAGGGGGGACGCGCCACCGTCGAGCGATTCCGTGTCGCGACTGAGGGTGGCGTGCGGCGCGAGCGGATGCTGCGCTCGCTCAGGCGCGCGTTCACGCTGCCGGTCGAAACTATCGTCCGCCACCGGAGCCTGATCCGTACCATGGTGCGGCGCGATGTTCTCGGGCGGTATCGCGGATCGTTTGGCGGCGCATTCTGGACCGTACTCAATCCGATGATCCTGATGCTGACGTACTTTTTCGTCTTTGGCGTGGTGTTGCGAACGCGCTTCCCCAACGATCCCAGCCGGTCCGGTTTCGCGCTGTACTTTCTGGCCGGCATGCTGCCGTGGCTGGCGCTGAGCGAAGCCCTGGGGCGCGCGCCGACTGTCATGCTGGAGCACCGCAATTTCGTCAAGAAGCTGGTCTTTCCAGTGGAAACGCTGCCGGTGAACCTGGTGATTTCCGGATTGGTCAGCGAGATTTTCGGCGTGGCGCTGTTTCTGGCGGGCTCGTACCTGGCGCGCGGCTACATTCCGGCATCCATTGTTTGGCTGCCGGTGCTGGTTGTCCCGCAGATTCTGCTGACGGCGGGGCTGTGCTGGTTTCTGGCGGCGCTTGGAGTCTTCGTGCGCGACCTGGCGCACGTCAACGGATTTCTGCTGACGCTGTGGTTCTTTCTGACGCCCATCTGCTATCCGGAAAGTTCGCTGCCCGCCCCGGCGTTGCAGATTCTGTCGAAGAATCCCATGTTCGTCCTGGTGCGGGGATATCGAGCCGCGCTGCTCGAGGGCCGCGCACCGGAGCTGCACTCGCTGTGGAAATTGTGCGCGGTGTCCGCCGCTATTTTCGTGCTGGGCCACGCGTGGTTTTACAAACTGCGGAAGTCGTTCGCGGACATCATTTGACTTGCTGACGTACATCGCCATTGGCGAACTTGTCCTCTGCTGGGTCCTTTGGGTGCTGGTGTTCGTGATCCGCCACAGCCAGGGAGGGGGCGCGAAAGCCGTGGTCACTGCTCCGGCCGCGCGGCTGGGCATTTTCCTGCAAGGAGCGGCTTACGCAGGGGTATGGAGCTTCTCTCCGATATCGCTGGGCCGGGGCGAGTGGTGGCCCATGGGGTTCACGATTGCCTCGATGGTCCTCGCGCCGGCATCCGTGGCGCTGGCCTGGTCCGCTGTCCGGAACCTTGGCAAGCAGTGGCGCATCCAGGCAGCGCTTAGCGAAGATCATGAACTGGTGCAAACCGGCCCTTACCGCTGGGTGCGGCATCCGATTTACGCTTCGATGCTGGGCATGCTGCTGGCCACTGGCTTCGCCTGGTCGTGGTGGCCGCTGCTGCTCATCGCCCTCGCGATTTTCCTGGTCGGGACAGAAATTCGCGTGCGCGCCGAGGACCGGCTGCTAGCAAACCGTTTCGGCGAATCGTTCGCGGCCTACCGCTCGCGGGTTCCCGCCTACATCCCGTTTCTGCGTTGATCGCGCGGGGAAGGCTCAACGTGCACCAGCACGTCGGCCACCCAGTTCAAGTCGCGACGGATGCGGTTCCGCACCTGCTCGGCGATATCGTGCGACGAACGCACGGTGATCTCGGGGTCGACTTCCAGGTGCAGATCGACGTGATACTGCAGTCCCGTTTTGCGCGCGTAACATTTTTCGATGCCTTCGACGCCCGCGACCTGCCCCGCTACTTCGCGAATGGTACGCATCATGCGCTCGTCCGGCATCGTGTCCATCAACTGGAGGCCGGTATCGCGAGTCACGCGAAGCCCGGTGAAAATGACGATCACGCCCACGGCGAAGCCGCCATAGTGGTCGGCCGCGAGGAACCGTTGGGCGTCGTAAAGCGTGAGACTCACCGCGGTGAGGGCGGCGATACCGGAGACGATATCCACCGCGTCGTTCCACGCGTCCGCCGCCAATGCAGCACTACCGATTTTCTTGCCGAAGCGATATTTGACGCCGGCCATGATACCCTTGACGCCAATGGAGGCGATGAGCGGCAAGATGGCGTAAGACGCCGGGGCTTGGTGCACAGCCCCTACCAGCAATAGGGCGTGGAAAGAGATGGCAAACCCGGCAGCCAGCAGCATGAGGCCGACGAGTAATCCGGTGAGAATTTCGGCGCGCCCGTGGCCGTAGGGATGGTTCCAGTCCGGCGGCTTGGCGGCGAGAGTCAGCCCCAGAAAGACAAGCCCGGAGGCCAGGACGTCGCCGGCCGACTCCAGTCCATCTGCCACCACGGAGGTCGAGCCGGCCATCACGCCGATGACGATTTTGAGGACTGCCAGCATGGCACTGACGATCATGCTGGCGAGCGCGATCTTCTGGCCGAGGCGCATAATTTCAGTGTAGCGGTCGCGGCGCGGCGGCCCTAGCGTTTACACAGCAGGCGCAGCGCACGCACATTTTGCAGAAATTGAAACCTGGACAATGAACTTGCAGCTGATTCTGTACGCGGTGCCGAAAGGGACTATCGGCCAACAGGCGGGGCGCCCGTCCTACTTGACCACGGAAGCCAGCCAGTACCCGGGCCGGGTCCTGACGGTCTTGGCGTCCGCGCTGGTTACCTCAACGCTGATTTCGTGGAAGCCGCCCTCTTCCTTGTTGTTGGGATTGTAGGTGATCAGATACTGGCTGTGGATTTCCGCGCCGATTTTGGAAATGGCCTCTTCCAGGCCCTTCTGTTTGGCGAACGAAATCTCCGTGCCGCCGGTACCTTTGGCGAAAACTTCCGCCGGATTGTCCACGAAAATTGCCTTCGAACTCTTGAAGATTTCGACCATCAGCGGAATGAATTGCGCCGACGCGCCCTGTCCACCGGTGGTCTGCATCACGGTGTTCGGTGTCGCGGGGACGTTGGGCGGCAGCGGGTGCATGGCCGGCGGCAGGGTATCCGGACGCGGATCGGGCGGCCGCGAGGTCAGACCCGCCATCGCGCGCGAGATGTCCACACAATAGACGCTCACGTTGTTCATCTGGATGTCGGTGAGCGCGTCGCGCACCTTCCCTTCGCTACCGCGGTCGCGCGTTTCCGAGATGAGCATGAGAATCCGGCGGCGATTGGCGGGACGCGACCGCAGCATGCGCACGGATTCGATTACGGCGTCGATCAGACGGCTGCTCCCGCTGCCGGGCGTGATTTTTTTGATCGCGTTTTCGATCTTGGTTGAATCGGACGTGAAGTCCTGCATGGTGCGGAAGCGATGATCGAAGGCCAGCACGGCAGCCTCGCCCTGGTCGCCAATCACCAGCGGCTGGATCAGAGAGCCGATCTTATTGATCTTCGGAAGCAGGCCCTCCACATGATCGTTGGCCTGGATCGCGATCACCAGGGAAATGGGTTGAAACGCCACGTCCACCTGAATCTTCTGGTCCTTGCCGTTGTCCAAGAGCCGGAAATCCTGAGGCTGCAAGCCGCTTACGTACTCGCCATGGCGGTCGAGCACGGTGACCGGAGCCATCACGACGTTGACTGTAGCGCGGATGGGCTCGTCGCTTACGGGGTCCTGGGCGCGAATCCCCAGACCGCCAACCACACAGAGTAAGGCAGCAATAATAATTCCGGCACGCACCATGAATTTTCCGACGTTACGGTTTGGCGCCGCGTTCCTTCGCGGCTGGGTGTTCGGTTTGCCCACTCAAAAGCTGCAGCACGTGAGGCACCACTTCCACGATAGCATCCAAAGACTCCACCGCGCCGTTGGGTGAGCCGGGAAGATTGACGATGAGGACCTTGCCACGCGTTCCAGCGATTGCGCGCGACAGCGTGGCGAACGGGGTCGACTCGCGGCCTTTGGCGCGCATCAGCTCGCCGATACCGGGAATTTCGCGGTCGATCACGGCGCGCGTGGCCTCGGGTGTCACATCGCGCGCGGAAATTCCGGTGCCGCCGGTGGTGAAAATCGCGCACACCTGTCCCGCGTCGGCCGCGTCGATCAAACGCCGGCTGATGAGAGAAACGTCATCGGGAACCACGTCCGATAGCGGCACTTGCCAGCCTAGATGCTCGAGTCGCGCCTTCACCGCGGGGCCTGAGGCATCGGCGCGTTTCCCCGCGGAAACCGAATCGCTCACCGTGATCACGGCCACGGCTTTCACGAGGACCTCTTTGATTTCTTGGCGCGCCCGCGGTGGAAATCGCCGCTCTTTCCGCCGGTTTTCTGGAGGAGGTAGAGGTCCTCGATGGCAATGGATTTATCGAGCGCCTTGGTCATGTCGTACACCGTAAGGGCCGCGATGGCGGCGGCGGTGAGCGCCTCCATCTCGACGCCGGTCTGGGCAGTAGTGGCGACGGCCGCGGTGATACGCACTCCGCCTTTCTCTATACGCACTTCCACATCCGCGTGCGAGAGCATCAACGGATGACAGAGTGGAATCAGATCGGCCGTCTTCTTGGCTGCGGCGATTCCCGCGATGCGCGCGATTTCGAGCGGATTCCCTTTCGGATTCCGCGGGAGCCGCGCCAGCACGTCGGGCGCGATGCGCACAAACGCTTGCGCGCGGGCGGTGCGCCTGGTTTCCGGCTTGGCGGAGACGTCCACCATGCGCGAGCTCCCGGCGGAGTCGAAGTGCGAGAGTTTTTTCATTTGAGGAGCACGCGCATCAGCTCGCCGGCCTTCCATTCCACCCGCCCAGCCTCGGCCATGAGAAACGCGTTGGCGCGTGTGAGCGCCGGCACATCGCCCGAGCCGCGCCACGAAATGGGCGTCAACTGCGGCCCATCAGCGGTCCAGCACACGGTTGCCGGCAGGAAACGCGTGAGCTCAGGCTTGTGATGGAAATCGCGCGTCAGCGTCGCCAGCATGAGGGGCAGATCGGACTGTGACTGGCCGCCCAGCAATTCGACGGCGGCGCGCGCGAAGACTTCAAAAGTCACCATGGTCGACGCCGGATTGCCGGGCAGCCCGAAGAAAAACTTGTCGCAGGCACGCCCGAATACCAACGGCTGGCCCGGCTGGATGCGCACGCGGTCGAAGTAGAATTCCGCGCCCAGATCGCTAAGGACACGCTCGACGAGGTCGTACTTACCGGCGGAAACGCCGCCCGAGATGAGGAGAAGGTCGGCCGCGAGCCCGCGCTCGATCAGGCCGAGCGTGTCGTCGTACTCGTCTTTGGCAACCGGGAGCAGGATGGGGACGCCGCCCGCCCGCGCTACCTGCGCAGCCAGCGAATAGAGGTTCGAGTTGCGAATCTGGAACTCGCGCGGCGTTTCAGTGATGGGTACGATCTCGTCGCCCGTAGCCAGCAACGCAACGCGCAGCTTAGGGCACACGGCCACACGCGATTTCCCGACCGCCGCAAGCAAGGCGACATCGGCGAACCCCAGGCGCTTGCCCGGCATGAGAACGGCCTCTCCGGCCTGGGCTTCGCATCCCCTGGGATTGATGAACTGCCCACGGTCGGCGGTACGCCCGGTGGTCACCGCGCCGTCCGGGTCGCGTGTCACGTGCTCCACCATGACGATGGCATCGGCACCGCGCGGCACCGGCGCTCCGGTCATGATCTCGACAGCCTCGCCTGGCCCGATCTGGCCCGCGAAAATCTCTCCAGCCCGTACTTCGCCGATCACGCCGAGCGTGCCCGGCACGTCCGCCGCGCGTACCGCAAAACCGTCACGTACCGAGCGCGCGAGCGCCGGATAATCGCGATCAGCGCGAATCTCCTCGGCCAGCACACGGCCGGCGGCGCATTCCAGCGCAACCTCCTCCGGTGATGCGAATACTCGCTCGGCCAAGACCCGCTCGATCACGCTTGAGCGCGCCTCGGCGAAGCTCATGGTGGACACAAGAGTATTTTACACGCAGAGCCGGAACGAACCTGTAAACTGCTTGTAGACGTTGGGCCGGCGGCAGGGTGCGCGCCCGGCTCGTTGCGCTGCATTCAGACGCGCATCGAAATTCTTACAGTTGTGGGCTTCAAAGAGGGGAACTGCTTTGAGCTATGCGCCGAGAATTCTCATCGTGGACGATGAAACGTCCGTTCGAGTCCTATTTGGAGAGGTCCTCTCGGAAGATGGCTACTACATCACGGCCGTGGGTACAGGGCGCCAGGCTATGCGTACGCTGCGCGACTTCGAATTCGATCTCATCATTCTGGATATGAGCCTCCCCGACAGAGATGGCGCCGAATTGATCGGCCACATCCGTTCCGAATCGCCCCATCTGAGCATTCTGGCGGTTTCCGGTTTCATGGTCGGAGGCATGCACGACATAGCGATTTCCGCCGGCGCCACGGCGACGCTTGCGAAGCCAACAACGCCGCATGAACTGCGTCAGGCCGTGTACCGGTTGTTAGACCCATCATGCGCGTGGATCGGTACCGCAACCTAAGGCGGTTCCGGCTTGCCGCGAATTCACTCGGATTCTCATCACCGCTTCAGACACCAGGACAACTTTGCCGGCTGCTCCTTGCAAGTCGCTCCAGGCGGGCGCACAATCAAGGCATAGGAGAACGGCGGGTGTTTCACCTGTCCGGGTCCAGCCATGGAAGACCTCCCGTTCCGCGACCGCACTCAGGCCGGTCAGCTGCTTTCTCGAAAACTTGCGGGTTACGCCGATCGCACGGACGTGATTGTCCTGGCGTTGCCGCGCGGCGGTGTGCCGGTGGGTTACGAGATCGCCAAAGCGCTACGCGCGCCTCTCGATGTGTTTCTCGTCCGCAAGCTGGGCGCTCCGGGCCAGGAAGAGTTGGCCATGGGGGCTATCGCGGCCGGCGGCGTTCGCGTGCTCAATGAAGAAGTGGTGCGGGCGCTCGGCATTTCGCCGCGCGTGATCGATTCGGTAGCTGCCCGGGAGTTGCGTGAACTTGTGCGGCGAGATCAACTGTACCGTGGCCGCCGGCATGCCCCGCACGTTGCCGGCCGGACGGTGATCCTCGTGGACGACGGCCTGGCAACAGGGTCGACCATGCGTGCCGCCATCCAGGCATTACGTCAGAAAAAGCCCCGCCGCATCGTGGTTGCAGTCCCGGTCGCCGCCGCGCCGACATGTGAGGAAATCGCGGGCCTGGTGGACGAGATGGTATGTTACTCCACGCCGGAGCCGTTCTACTCCGTTGGCTTCTGGTACGACGATTTTTCCCAAACCACCGACGACCAGATTCGCGATCTGCTGGAGCGGGCGGGGAAGGAACTGACTTCGGCTACATGAAAGTCAGCGCTGCGGAACAACTGGTTCGGATCGTCGTAGACTCCGCGCAACTCGAAGGCAATCTCAGCCTGCCGGAAGACGCCACCGGTGTGGTGTTGTTCGCCCATGGCAGCGGCAGCAGCCGGCATAGCCCGCGGAACCGGTACGTGGCCCAGGTACTGCATGCTGGCGGGCTCGGCACTTTGCTCATCGATCTGCTGACTGCCGAGGAGGAGCGCGAAGATGTACGCACCGCCCGGTTGCGGTTCGACATCGGCCTGCTGGCCGGGCGCGTGGTGGGCGCTTCCGGCTGGCTGGCCAGGAACCCGGCGACGGCGCACCTGCCGATCGGCTATTTCGGCGCCAGCACCGGCGCAGCAGCGGCGCTGGTGGCTGCGGCAGAACGACCCGATGACGTGCGCGCAGTGGTTTCGCGCGGCGGGCGCCCGGACCTCGCCATCCCGGCACTGGATCGCGTGAAGGCTCCGACCCTATTGATCGTAGGCGGTGCGGACGTTCCCGTCATCGAAATGAACCGTCAAGCTCTCCAG